>RCUJ01001418.1_pt1 | contig 12812 bp, 10 predicted proteins | sample 2166321 | NCBI WGS metagenome assembly RCUJ01 (sample SAMN09932808, study PRJNA488358) | compost metagenome | feature: garden; material: soil; isolation source: compost soil in an enriched community after 118 h of incubation | place: Germany: Experimental Botanical Garden Goettingen | collected... | reverse complement strand
TTGCAGGAGCAGGTGGTCTTGATTTGGGGTTTCAAAAGGCTGGCTTTGATGTAGTTTGGGCAAATGAATACGACAAAGATATTTGGGAAACTTATGAAAAAAATCATACTCATACTAAACTAGATAGACGAAGTATTGTTGACATCCCATCTAATGAAGTCCCTGATTGTGATGGTATCATTGGCGGTCCACCTTGTCAAAGTTGGTCAGAAGCTGGCTCAAAAAGAGGTATCACAGATAAAAGAGGGCAACTTTTCTATGAATTTATGAGAATAATTGCAGACAAAAAACCAAAATTTTTTCTTGCGGAAAATGTTTCAGGTATGCTGATTTCTACTCATAAAGAAGCACTGAGTAACATCAAACAGATGTTTGAAGACATAGGATATGATTTATCTTTTCAAATGCTAAATGTTGCAGATTTTGGTGTACCGCAAGATAGAAAAAGAGTTTTTTTTATTGGTTATAGAAAAGATTTAGGGTTGAAATTTGAATTTCCCAAACCAACAACACCTGAGAAAAAAATTACTTTGGACAAAGTGATTCTTGATTTAAAAGATAATGTTCTACCTGCAAAAGAAAAAAATTATACAAACGGTGACGATTGTAAATTGAAAAATCATGAATATATGATTGGTGGTTTTTCTTCAATGTTTATGTCACGAAATAGAGTTCGCTCTTGGAATGAGGTTTCATTTACAATTCAAGCAGGAGGAAGACAAGCGCCAATTCATCCACAAGCACCAAAAATGAATTTAATTGAGCAAAATGTTCGTGAATTTGTTAAGGGCAAGGAACACTTATACAGAAGATTAAGCGTGCGTGAATGTGCACGAATTCAAACTTTTCCTGATGATTTTGTTTTTTATTACAATAAAGTTGATGCTGGCTATAAAATGATCGGTAATGCTGTTCCAGTTGAAATGGCAAAAGAATTAGGAAAAAAAATATTTAAAGATTTGGACAAAAAGAAAAATAAAACAAACAAATCATTTGAAAATATTGCCAAAGTAAATAGCGGTGAACTAGTTCGTGAGAAAATGAATGAACTTATAAATAATCTTTCAGCATAATGACAAAACAATCAACGCAAACACTAAATGGCAAAGCCTTTGAATTTGCATTATTAAATGAGTTTTTAGTGAGACTTCAAAATTCTGCAAAAGTTTCGGTTCTTGAAAACGAACCATTTAAAACTGCTAAAAAATGTTTTTTAAGCTTTGATGACAAAGACCAAGGTCAATATAGTTTGGTTGCAAGTTTTGCCGTTAATTTCTTAATAGATATTGAACCACGATTATCCAATGGAATAGACAATAATGATATTCTTCAACTTGAAATAGTTTCTGATAAAATGGGACAAAGTGGAGATGTTCGTGATGTTTTAGCTATTAGATCTTTACAGAAATGGGAAATTGGAATTTCAGCAAAAAATAACCATAGAGCAGTAAAACATCCTCGTTTATCAAACAAAATTGATTTTGGCAAAGAATGGTTAGGTGTTTCTTGTTCTGTTGACTATTTTAATCAAATAAATCCAATTTTTAGTAATTTAGCTAAATTACGAACTGCAAGTAAAGCAACACAAAAATGGGAAACATTGGGAGATTACCACACATCTGTTTATGTCCCAATTTTGGATGCTTTTAAAAATGAATTGTTACGTCTAGATAGAGAAAATCAAGGTATAATTGCTCAACGCTTACTTGAATATTTGATTGGAAGACAAGATTTTTACAAAGTTATTAAAGGAAACAAAAAAGTTGAAATTCAAGCATATAACCTGCACGGAACATTGAATTTACCATTTCAAAAAATAAAGCCAAAATATACAATTCAAAAATTAAAATTACCAAGCAGAATAATTGAATTTATTTATCAAGATAATTCTAAAACAACACTACTACTTACTTTAAATGAAGGATGGCAAATTTCTTTCAGAATTCATAATGCGAGTTCTCGAATAGAGCCTTCTCTAAAATTTGATATTAATTTAGTTTCAGCTCCACATTCCCTTTTTTCAAATCAATTATTAATTGGTTAAATTGAAATACTTTACAATGTGAAAGATTGATCAAGCAAAGCTAAAACTTTACTAATAATTATTTTACGCACAAAGACAGCTTAAAACTAAACCAAATTTCTTTTCATATTTTCAAACGGATGCTATACTCAAATATTAATACTAAATGAAAAAACTACTTTTACTGAGATATAACTTAAAACACGGACTTGTCAAATAGTATTCTAAGTTGGACTATTTTGGAATGAATTAACAAAACATACAATCCGCTAAAAAACAACACTTTAACTAGGTCTAAATTCTTGTCCAACTTTATACAATCCGTAGTATTCAAATTGTCTTTCGATAGGATTTCCATATTTTAAATTGTTATTCTCAAGACGCACTTTCCTTTTTATCTCTTGACCAGTTAAAATCTGCTTAATACCTCTTCCTTTTCTTTCATTATGAATGCTATAGGATATAATATTATACTCCTTCTCTTCATTTAATTTATTAGCCTTTGCTAGATCGATCACAGTACCGATATTGAAAATATCTTTTAAACCTCTCTCCATCTTTATAAACCCCAGTTGATGGAGTCTCTCAAAATTCAAGTAATAATAAAGATTACAATGTTTTCTTTGTGCTTTCTCAACTAATTTCTTTTTACCATCTACCTCAACTTTAATAAAGATCAGATTTAACGATTCTAGCTTATCACGTTCTTTTCTAAATGTTGGATTTGAAACGTTTAAGACGGCACATAATTCATCGCTCAATGTAAAAGAGTAATGTCTTCTATTGAACTTTATATGATTAGAGAGTAACACTAACAAAAGCATTTTCTGATTGGAGTTATTTAAAATATCTGATGATAAAATGTTCGACAGATTAATTTCAAAGTCTTGTTTGGGATTAATTAATTTCATTTTTTTTCATTTTTAAAGGGTTATTTTTCTATTTACTTGCATTGAAATTTTTTTTCAATACTTAATTTCAAAGATTCGTTGGCAAGCCTTGCTAAATAAGACTTAACCAACTTCTATTGAAAAAAATTTTTAATTATATAAGTATTTCTATGAAATACTTTTAGCGAGAATCAAACTGTTATTCTTTAGCATTTCTTTTTAAATATCGACATGCATAAAAAACCGCTTTTCCTTCATCTGAGTGGAGTAAAGGATAAACGGCTGGAAATAAAGTACATATGATTTAAAAAAAAGTAAAGAAAAACAACAGTTAAGAAAGATGCTTACTTCATAAATGATAACCAATGTTTAATTGGTCAAAAAAGATGATTTAGAACACTTTTAAAGCCTTAAACAATCAAAAAGACATAAGAGCTGCTAAATATAAAAAAAATGCTTTAAATGCGTTTATTTTATCAAAATTTACTTAAAAGAAAGTAGATTAAAAATAGATCAAATTATGAGTTTTATTCAATTCGTCGATCGTCATGTAAGTTTAGAAATTCATGCCTTCTATTTTTGTTGCAGAAATTCTCTATATATTCATAAACTTCAACTCTCATTTGTTTTCTAGAAATGAGATTCTTAACTTTTATAAACTCAGTTTTAAAAGAATTAATTAGTCAAATACGGAAAAATTTAGACAATCTATTTTTTCACTTTAAAAAAAAGTTCAAAAAAAATGTGAATACGATTTATTCCACTCATTTTTGAGCAGAATAAATAACAGTTTATTATTAAATTAAAAATAATTTCATAAATTACACTTTTAATTATCCAATATGCAGGAATTACAATTAATTTCTACTGGTAAAGTAATGACAGGCGGAACAACCAAACCTTTCATAATATCAGCTCTTAATGAAGCGGGATATGTGGAAGAATATATTGTAAAGGCGTTTACCGAAAAACAATTAGCCCAGAACGCTTCTGTAGCTAAGGAAATAATTGTATGTGAGCTAGCTAAAATGTTTGACATAACGATTCCTGAATACGGAATAATTAATTGTGCAGTTGAGGACTTAGAGAGAGTTTACGAAGGTGACAGTGAAAGAATTAAGTCTTTAGATCTAGGAGCTAAATTTTGCAGTAAATTTATGAAGCAATATCCTATTTTCACAAACGTAACTTCAAAGTCATATCTAGAAGAATATGAAATATTAAATATCTTTGCTTTTGATGTGTTAATCTACAATGTAGATAGAGGAGGTCACAGAAACAAACCAAACCTACTTATAAATGATAAAGAATTAATCATTATAGACCATGAATTAACTTTCCCTTTCATAATCAGTAACTATACTCACATAGACTATGAAAAATATTTGATTACATATCAATACAAAAAGCACGTGCTTCTTAAATATATAAAACAATTAAAGAAAGAAAAGAGAGTTTTCCATGAATTCCTAGAGAATTTAAAAAACCTCAATATTAATGAATTAGGCAAAATTTTTGATAAACTTGATTATTATCAAATACATTATTTTGATAGAAATTTTTTTATGAATTATTTAATATGGGCTAAAAATAATGTTAGTATTTTTGAGCGATATTTGACAGCAATGACAAAATGAACACTAATCTATATACATATTGCATTTTAAAATATAAGCATTCTCCTTTTTTAGGAGAAAGCATAAATATTGGCGTAATTATATATTTCCATGACTCTATGAGATTTGTTTTTAAATACTCCAAAACATTAAATAGAGTTAAAAGTATTTACGAGAACGTTCCAGAGAAAACGATTAGAGAGTTTACTAAACAAATTGATAAAACTTTAAAGAATTATGAAGATATCTACAAAGACATTCTTTTTCCTCTTGACGATTTGACATTAAAAAATTTTCTCTCAAACAATGTTTTACCAAAGGATGACAATGTAATACAATTTTCTAGTTTTAAAACTGATTCTACCAGAGGTTTTCCAGAGGACTTTATTCAAAGTATAATTTTTGAAAAATCATTCATTGAAGATTTTAAAGTCAATAAATATCATATCCAAGAACCTAAAATTATTTCTAAACTTTACAATAATTTAAAAATATCAGGATTCGATCAATATAAGAGAAATAATGATAGATTTCGAGAAGATTATATACTAACAAACGAATCAGGAACAGAATTTAAATTTGATATAGCTTGGCAAAATGGCACTCTAAACCTTGTAAAACCAATAAGTTTTGATTTAAAAGATGGAAGAAATATTGCCAATAAAGCACATAAAAACTTTGGTCAATTTTACGATCTACAGGATGAAGCTGTAGTAAAGAAGCTTAGATACGATCTAATTATTGGAGAACCTCATGATAATAAGCTCTACAAAGAATTTGAACATGCTATATCATTACTTGAAAATCTAAAAAATGTAAAAATTATCCATGAATCAGAACTTAAAATTTATTCTGAAAAAATAGTTTCAGCAATTTTAGAAAATTAATTCATGTTTTTTTTAATAATGAGTCGATTCAAGTAATATATAAGAAACAACAAATACTCAAAATTTTTCATCTCTAATATTCTTACCTTTTTTGGGAAGAATATTAGAGATTTTTTTGTTTTATATTTAACAAACTCTAACATAAACCTCTTCTATAATCTCCTCGAGGAAACAAAAAAACTAAAAAAAGTTAACCTATTAAAAATCAAACATATTAAACATTCTAAAATATTAAAAAATGAACTATATGTAAAAAAGTTTATTATTCAAAATTCGGTCGTAAGCTCTGGCAGAAAGATTCAATCTTTCCATTGCTGTTTTTAGCAATTCTTTTGAAGGTTCGTCTAAAACGCAGTATTCTCTAATCAACTTACTGCTCATTTGTGCATTGTAATGCACATTTTCTATAGTTTCAAATCGTTTGGTTTGAATTTCTCTCGCTGCCGTAACTCGTTTACGAATTTCTACGCTGCTTTCTGCTTTTCGTTCATCTGATAATTTCTCAAACGGAACTGGAGTAACTTCTATATGAATATCGATTCTGTCTAATAATGGTCCCGAAATTTTACTCATATAACGCTGCATTTCATGAGGAGAAGAAGTATTTGGCATACTTGGATCATTAAAGAATCCGCTTGGACTCGGGTTCATACTTGCTACCAGCATAAAAGACGACGGATAGGTTATGGTAAATTTTGCACGCGAAATTGTCACTTCTCGATCTTCTAAAGGCTGACGCATCACCTCTAACACGTCTCTTTTAAACTCCGGCAATTCATCCAAAAACAAAACACCATTGTGCGCCATAGAAATTTCTCCTGGCTGAGGATAACTCCCTCCTCCAACCAAAGCAACATTAGAAATAGTATGATGCGGACTCCTAAAAGGCCTCTGATTCATCAATCCGACTTCTTTTAATTTTCCTGCAACGCTATGAATTTTAGTAGTTTCCAAAGCTTCACGCAAAGTCATTGGCGGCAAAATACTCGGAACACGTTTGGCCAGCATTGTTTTTCCTGCTCCTGGCGGACCAATCAATATAATGTTATGCCCGCCCGCAGCTGCAATTTCCATACAGCGTTTAATGCTTTCTTGTCCGCGGACATCTGAAAAATCATGTTCAGGGAAATCGAGCGTTTTGTAAAATTCAGCTCTTGTATCTATAACTGTCGGTTCTAGCGTTCCTTTTCCTTTAAAAAAATCAATTATTTCTTGAAGATTAGAAACTCCATACACATCTAAACCTGCTACAATAGCTGCTTCTTTTACATTTTGAATCGGGAGAAAAAAACCTTTATAACCTTCTTCTTTGGCTTTGATTGCAATAGGCAAAGCACCTCGAATTGGCTGAAGACTTCCGTCTAAAGAAAGTTCTCCCATAATAATATATTGTTCAATTTCTGGTGCTTTTATCTGATCTGAGCCGACCAAAATTCCCATTGCCAATGTCAAATCGTATGAAGAACCTTCTTTTCGAAGGTCGGCTGGCGCCATATTGACTGTAATTTTCTTTCCCGGAAAACTAAATCCGTTATTCTTTAAAGCAGCCGCAATTCTAAAACTGCTTTCTTTTATAGCATTATCTGGAAGTCCAACTAAATGATAACCAATTCCTTTATCCATATGAACCTCAACTGTAATCGTTGTGGCCTCAACACCAAATACGGCGCTTCCGTAAACTTTTACTAACATAAATTATCCTTTCATTAATTGTTTTTAAAACTAATGAAAAATAATTAAATGTAAATATTTTATTACAAATATTAACAAAATAAACGAAGTAATCTTCCCATTCATATCGCCAAACATCAGGATTTTTATCTGGTAAGAGGTATACCTAATCTTTTCCAGGCACGGATTACAAATCTGCGCTATCGGTTTTTTTATTTCAATTGATGAGTTCATAATCACTTCAGATAATATACTTGATGACGAATAAAAAAAGCTACTTAATTTAAGTAGCTTTTTTAGGAGTAATTAGACCAAAAAATTTATGTCCCTTTAATCGAATTTGAGAATCCAAAAAATTCTTGTCAAATCCACATTCTATATAAAAAGCGCAAATTAGTATCATTCGTAGCAATCTGTATGCTTGCACCAATTCGATACCTTTTAAAGATTTCTTTTTGAGTTCGGGATTGTAGTGAGTCAAATAGTTTCTGGTATTCTTTAAATTCGTTAAAAATTTTGGAACATCACCAATTTTTTCAATAACTAAATCTGTTGTGTAATTGGCAATTAATTCATCTAATCTTTTTCCCAGATAATAGTTATTGCTTAATTGGGAACTAATCCAACTATATAATTCTGGACTTAAATTTTCTTTCAATTCCTTCTTCCTTGCTTTCCATTCATTTTCATCTAGCAATTTTTTATCCAAATTTAAATGATAATGAAAGGCTTCCGTAGCTTGCATTAAATTTAAAAACATTCCATCAATGTAATTATCATTGGTGTAAAACGAACTAAAGAACAAATTAAAGGAATAGGATAGTTCATTATATTTTGAATACCATTTCTTTATAATTTCTGGAAAGTGTAGTTCCATATCATCATATGTAAAAAACATATCAAAATGTTTTTTAGGCTTTTTGGACTGAAAGTTCTTTTGATTACCTATAAAAAGTTCTATTGGAATAGGTATTTTTAAATCTCCCATTCCTCTAGAAACATAATTATATTCATCAGACTTTAGAGTAATATTAAAATGATAAAGATTAACAAATAAAGAGGATACAATAAAGTTTTGAAAAATATACACTTTATCTAATAGCTCTGAGAATGTAATATGCTCAACTGAATTTATTTCTAAAGACGTGTCTTGAGTAAATCGATATTGCTTCGTATAAAAATCATCAAAATTAGGTGACAAATTAAAATTTATTGCACCATCAAATTTGTCGTCAATTTTAAATTCAATAGATTTTGGCCGATTATAATTAAAATTACTAATTTCATCTCCACCCATTGTGACACTATTGGAAATATTTGAAAAACCGTCAATATTTACCCAATGTTCTAAATTAAATATATTAGCCTGAATATTTTTAAAAACTAAATCACTGCTGTTTGCGAAATGAATCCCCTTAAAGATAAAACTAACTAAAATTTTGCTTGGCTTCTTATTTTCAGGTGAATCTTTATCCGAGAAACCACTAAAGTATACTACAATACATTTATGTAAAGTAATTATTTTATCGTCAAATGTAGTTCCGTGGATAATTTCAAATTCATTATTTTCTGCGTAATAATCGATATGTCCAAAAAGTTCCAGTTCACTGTGAGCTTCAAATGGTCTAAAAGTAAGAACTCCATTTAGTTTTCTCTCTGGATTATTTGGTAAAAACCACAACCCTTTAAAAATTTTTTCTTCTTCCATAAACTAATTATTCACCTAAAAATTTACGGAACTCTTTCTCAATTTCTTTCTTAAGAGGGAATATTAATTTTTCCAATTTTTGATATTCAGAGTCAAAGTTAAATGTAAAGCCTAAGTTATCTTCTTTATTGATTTCTTGCATATGCTTATATTGGTCATATGTATTAAAAAACTCCCTACAATGTATCATATAATTTACAAGCATTATTTCAGTTTTGTCATCAAAGAATAACATATTGCGAGATATATATTTTGATGACTCAGCATAGGTATTAATAAAACTATTTTGAGCGTTAGCAATTTCAATACTGTCTATGTTGTTACTTTGTTGATTCTTTATTGATACACTGTATATATGTAAAAGCTCCATTAACTGTGACAGATAACTGTAAATCTCAGCTAATCCTTCAAATCGCTTTTCGTGCAATTTTGTGAACTTAAAATTCTCTCTGGATTTCAATTGATTTATATCGGCTTGAAATCGAGAAATTTCTTTTAAATGTTCCTTCTTAACTTCTTCAATTTCTTTTGTATTTTCTTTTTTAATTTCTTCGAGCTTACGGTCGTATGTACTTTTGATGTTGCCCTTAACTCTTTCGGTTAAATACAATGTAAATAATGCTGGTAAACCAACAAAACCTAGTATCTGGTATATGTACTCTGTGTAATTCATATAAGTATAATTTGAAATTTATTCACCTAATAACTCACGAAATTTAGTTTCAATTTGTTTTTTCAAAGGATAAATTATTTCAGGGATTTTCTTGTAAACCATTATTGATTTTAAGTTGTCTTCCCTATCTAACTTATCCCCCATAGATTTCATAATTTGTCTCTGGTTATATGTATGAAATATTTCGGCAGTTTCTTGAAAGAAACTTAAAAGTAGGGCTTCTGTTTCCCTATCAAAATAAATCGAATTAAAACTAAAATATTCTAGGAATTTGTTATGTGCATCTTTATATTGCTCACTTGCTTTTTTCTCATTTTCTTCAAAATTTTCACCATCTGGTGTAAACTTATATACTGACGTATGAGAGGATAAAAGGCTTAAATTTGTAATTAAATGTTCAAAAGTCTTTTGTAAAACTTCAAATCTCCTTTCGTGAAGCTTGGTAAATTTAAAATTCTCTTTAGATTTAAGATGATTAAGTTCTGTTTGGAATTGTGATACTTCTTTAGAATGTTCTTTTTTCAATTCTTCGAGACTTTTGTTAAATGAACTCTGAACACTACCTTTAACCCTTTCATTCAACCAAAGTGTTAACAATGTAGGAACTAATCCGCAAAAAAATATTGCACAACTTACAACTATATAGTATATATTATTTTCCATTTGTTTATTACCCTTTAGTTAGACCCCTGTTAATCTAGACATTAGTTGCGCTACTTTGGTTACCATAGTCTAATAAATCAATATGAATATTTGTTGACCGATAATTTCCACTTTGCATACTAGCAAGAAAATCATCTTTAGAAATACCAAAACCGCTCGAAATGTAATGCATATGTGCTTGACCATCTTTATAGTTTTCTCTACCAGCAAAACTATCATATGTAGCAAAGAAACAATGCCAAACACCATCTTTTTCAAAAAAGTGAGATACTATCACAGTCCTTTGTTCGATTAACTGCTTTAATGAGCCATCCGACAAATCGGTAGTTCCAAATTTCTTAACAGAGCCATCATCATTAATATTAAATAATATTGGTAATTTCTTACCTGCAAATTGCGGAGGAACCACCTTAAATGAGTATTTACTATATAAGAAACCAAATTCCCTATAAGATTTAAAGATTAACACTGCTAATTGCGAAGAAGTCAATGTTAATCCCTTTAATAATTTCACTTGTTCACTCTTTTTAGTGACAGATAATAATTTTAAAAAATTTGGATGAACAGCTTCACTTTCAATTTCTTTAAAAAATTCTTTAACTTCTGGAATTAGTGCTTTCTTTAATTGGTTTTCATCGAAACTATCTATCAGTTGAGGATTTTTTTTGAGAAATAACTCTTTATGAATGCTAATTCTTTTAAATCATTCTAAGCCTTGGATATAAGCTACAGGATTGACATTTTCAACCTTTTCTTCAAAGAATCCTATTACACTCTCACCAGTATTTTTATTTGTTATAATTTTTTTAATCATCTGAAATGTTTAAAGTAAAGCACTAATGTAACGAATTAAACTGATGAAAAAGATAGATTGGTGATTCAAAATTATTGCATAAAATATATAGTGCTTACTACCTATAATTAAAAAAATGTAAAATCTTTTACATTCTGAATCGGAAGAAAAAAACCTTTATAACCTTCTTCTTTGGCTTTGATTGCAATGGGCAATGCTCCCCGAATAGGCTGTAAACTTCCATCAAGAGAAAGTTCGCCCATAATAATATATTGCTCAATTTCGGGAGCTTTGATCTGATCTGAACCAACTAGAATTCCCATAGCCAATGTCAAATCGTATGAAGATCCTTCTTTTCGAAGGTCGGCTGGCGCCATATTGACTGTAATTTTCTTGCCTGGAAAATTAAATCCGTTATTCTTTAAAGCTGCAGCAATTCTAAAACTGCTTTCTTTTATTGCATTATCTGGAAGCCCAACTAAATGATAACCAATTCCTTTATCCATATGAACCTCAACTGTAATCGTTGTGGCCTCAACACCAAATACGGCGCTTCCGTAAACTTTTACTAACATAATTATCCTTTCATTAATTGTTTTTAAAACTAATGAAAAACAATTAAATGTAAATATTTTATTACAAAATAATTTAATTCTAAAAAGGCAATCCGATTTGAGTTTTAATCTCCTCCACTATCCTACTTAAATCCAAACTATTCGCGTGTGACCAAAGTTTACTTTCAATTTCATTATTGAGAATACAATTTTGACATTCGATTATTTCATGAGAATATCCTTTTCCTAAAGCTGGTAAAGTAAATGTGGCTTCTTTTTCTTCATTTATATATAAAGAATAGCCATCGGCAATAAACCACGGAGCATTCAATTCAATTCGCCCTTTTGTACCTGAAATAACGGCCTTCATATCAGATTCAGAAACTATAGAAGCATGCAAAACCGATTGAGCCGTTTCATATTGTAATATCATCGAAGTCTGCAGATCAATATCATTTTTATGTTTGATTGCTTTTGCCGTAATCTCTTTTGGTTTTCCTAAAAGTATATATGATAGAAATAAAGGATAAACGCCAATATCAAACAAAGCTCCTCCTCCTAATGCTTTATCAAAAAGTCTTTTATTTTCTGTTTCACTTCCGTGAAAGGCAAAATCGGCTTTTATGTAATTTACGTCTCCTATTATTCCGTTGCCAATTTTATGAAGAACATCTTGAACAGAAGGAATAAATCTTGTCCAGAATGCTTCCATAAAGAATACATTATGTTTTTTAGAGGCTTCTATTATTCTTTGTGCATCTTGATAAGACAAAGACATTGGCTTTTCGCAAAGCACATGTTTACCTTTTTCTAAGGCTTTTATAGATAATTCAACATGCGAATTATGAGGAGTTGCGATGTAGACGATTTCAACTTCAGAATCTTCAAAAAGCAAATCATAAGAATTGTACATTCTTAAAGCATTAAATTTTCCTCCAAATTCCTCAGCTTTAGTAAGATCTCTAGAAGCAACTGCCGTAAGCTCAGCATTTTCAACCAATACCAAATCTGATGCAAATTGGCTTGCAATATTTCCCAACCCTACTATTCCCCACTTTATACTTCTATTTCCCATTCTTATATTATAATCATCAAAATTGTTAAAAAGATTAAAAAATATCCATTACAACATGCAACAGACGTTTTTTTAAACAACAAATATCTATTATCCTACAAAAAATAGCAATCAATTACCCCAAAAATTATCAAAAATGGTGGTAAGTGAAAAAAAAATGTTGTCAAATTGTAAATTTTAAGTTTGTTTTAAGAAATTCACGCAAAATCATAGGGGTTAAATTTTAAATTTAATAAAAATTAAACACACTCCCCTATTT
>RCUJ01001417.1_pt1 | contig 12827 bp, 11 predicted proteins | sample 2166321 | NCBI WGS metagenome assembly RCUJ01 (sample SAMN09932808, study PRJNA488358) | compost metagenome | feature: garden; material: soil; isolation source: compost soil in an enriched community after 118 h of incubation | place: Germany: Experimental Botanical Garden Goettingen | collected... | reverse complement strand
GCACTACACCGCCTCCAAGGCGGCGGTCATTGGCATCACCCGTGGCCTGGCCCGTGAAGTCGGCCGGCACTGGATCCGGGTCAACAGCATCGCACCAAGCCTGGTACTGACAGAAGCCACCAGTCAGTTCTTTGACGACAAGCTGGACAAGGCCACGGACGCCATCAAATCGGGTCAGAGCCTCAAAGGCAACCTGACGCCAGATGACGTGGTCGGCGCCGTGATCTTCCTCGCCAGCGAAGGCAGTGGTTTCGTCACCGGCCAGACCTTGATGGTGGACGGCGGTACGACCCTCCTTTAACAAGACTGTTCGTCACTAGCCTAAACAATAAAAAACTTCTCTGGCTCATCACGACACCCCTGGCTGACGACTACGTCAGCCAGGATGGTTGTGGGAGCTCATCCGTAAAACACGGTGAATGACAATGGCTACTGCAATCGATACGGACGCTCAAACAGCAAACACGACCAGCCCGAAGGAAGAGCGGCGAGTGATTCTAGGCTCGTCGCTGGGGACAGTATTTGAATGGTATGACTTCTACTTGTACGGAAGCCTGGCGGTCTTCTTTGGCTCGCTGTTCTTTCCCAAAGGTAACGAGACAGCCGCTTTGCTCGCCAGCTTGGCAACGTTCGGCGCCGGCTTCGCAATCCGCCCCGTGGGCGCCGTCATATTCGGTCGGCTCGGCGACCTGTTTGGACGCAAAAAAACATTCCTCGCCACCATTGTGATCATGGGGCTGTCTACCGCCTTGGTCGGCGTCCTGCCGACCTATGAACAAGTCGGCATCCTCGCCCCTATCCTGCTGGTCTTCCTGCGCCTGATCCAAGGCTTGGCCATGGGCGGCGAATACGGGGGTGCCGCGATCTACGTCGCGGAGCATGCACCCGCTGAAAAAAGAGGTTTGCGCACCAGCTGGATCCAGACCACCGGCACAATTGGGTTCTTGCTCTCCCTTGGCGTGATCCTGACCTGCCGGACCGTGCTGGGTGAAGAAGAGTTTTATGCGTGGGGATGGCGCATCCCGTTCCTGTTGTCTCTGGTGCTGCTGATGGTGTCGGTTTATATCCGCATGACACTCAGTGAATCACCGGTGTTCTTGAAGATGAAAGCCGAGCGCAAGCTCTCGGCCAACCCTATCAAGGAGAGCTTTGGAGACTCGAAAAACCTGCGTCTGGTATTCATTGCCTTGCTGGGCGCCATCGCCGGCCAGGCGGTGGTCTGGTACACCGGGCAATTCTATGCGCTGTTTTTCCTGCAAAGCATTCTCAAGATAGAGTTTGGGCTGTCCACCATGCTGGTGGCGCTGGCCTTGATCATCGGCACACCGCTCTTCGTGTTCTTCGGCTACCTCTCAGACAAGATCGGCAGAAAGCCGATCATTCTGGCGGGTTGCCTGCTGGGGGCGCTGACATTCATGCCCATCTACAAAGGGCTTATGCATTACGGCAACCCTGCTCTGGAAGCGGCGATTGCTTCAGCACCTGTCGTGCTGACTGCGCCGAAGAACTGTGGCAACTGCGACATTATCCGCAACGAACTATCGGCGCGCGGCGTACCGTACCGCACCGACATCGATGCTAACAGCAGCATTGCAGTCACCATCGGTGCCAACCAGTTGGCCGCTCCGGACAAGGCCGCACTTGTCTCGGCATTATCCAGTGCAGGTTACCCCGCCAAAGCGGATGTGACGCAAGTCAACAAGCCGATGATGCTGCTGCTTCTGGTGCTGTTGATGACCTACGTGACTATGGTGTACGGGCCGATGGCCGCCTTCCTGGTTGAGCTATTCCCAGCGCGGATTCGTTATACCTCGATGTCACTACCCTATCACCTGGGTAACGGCTGCTTCGGTGGTTTCCTGCCGCTTATCTCATCGTGGCTGGTGATGTGGACAGGCAATGTCTACGCGGGTCTCTATTACCCGATTGGCATTGCGTTGATGACATGCATCGTCGGCTTTATCTATGTCCGCGAGACCAAGAACCTCGACCTTAACCGTTAACTATTACTGGCTCGCACGGCCCTGCTACATCTGACTCAGGGCCGTGCCTGCCGTTGGAGCACCTATGATAAGGACTGTATTGTTCGTGCCGGGTGACAGGCCAGAACGCTTTGAAAAAGCCGTCGCTACGGGCGCCGGGCGCGTCGTAATCGACCTGGAAGATGCGGTGGAACGCCAGCAAAAAGACCAGGCTCGCGAGAATGTCAGGCGGTACCTTGCACAGACTCGTAATAATAATGTGATGGTCAGAATCAATTCATATGGAGATGAGGCCTACGAAGAAGATCTTAACCTATGCCGGGCGCATTCAAACCTTGCAGGCGTGGTGGTGCCCAAGGCAGAAAGCTTGAAGCAGCTTGAGCAAGTCGCCGATACCTGTAGAAAAATCTGGCCACTGATAGAAACCTCACAAGGCCTCGCGTCGCTACCCGAGCTGGCAACATGCAAAGGCGTCGAGCGCCTGGTGTTTGGCGCTTTGGATCTGGCCGTGCAATTGGGTGTCAATGCATACTCACCCAGCAGTCATAGAATCTTCGACCAGGTTCGCTATGCGCTTATCTTGCACAGCGCGCTGAACGGGTTGGAGCCGCCGGTCGACACCATTTACCCTCTGCTAAGCGACACGCAAGGCCTCAGAGACTTTGCAACCGACGCCAAAGATTTGGGCTTCGCCGGCATGCTCTGCCTGCATCCGAACCAAGTCACTATCGTTGAGGGCATTTTCAAACCATCAGAAGAAGAGAAAGCGTGGGCCGAGCGAGTGCTTCGCGCCGCGGAACAAAACGGTGGTGCGTTCTCATTTGAAGGAAGAATGATTGACGCGCCTGTGCTGATTTCCGCAAGGCGAATGCTGGATGTGAAGCCGCTTACCCGAGCAACTTGAAAGCACGGCGTGCGTTCTGCGCCAGGAAACTGCGCAGGACGTCCTCGCTCAAATCCAACTCTTCCAACCCCTCCAGGCAATCAGCCCCGGTCAACATAGGATAATTGGAGCCAAACAACACCTTGTGCTTTCCTGCCCCGCGCATATACGTCACCAGCTCCGCAGGAAAACGCGACGCTTTATAGGCTGACGTGTCCACATAGACGTTGGCGTGCTTCATCATCAGGGAAATCATTTCAGCGACCCAGGGAAACCCGATGTGCCCACCGACGATGCGCAGTTCGGGAAACTCATGCGCCACATTGTCCAGGTAGGGCATCGGACGACCCGGCTCTGATGGACGCATCGGGCCCGCATGCCCCACTTGCAGGCAGAACGTGACGTCCAGCTCAATGCATTCGGCATGCAACGGGTAATATCTACGATCATCGGGGGGCAACCCCCATAACCATGGCAGTATTCGCAGGCCCTTGAAACCCAGCACCCTGACGCAGCGACGCAGCTCTCTTACCGCGTCCATCGGTCGACTGAGATCCACGGACGCTACCCCGATGACGCGATCTGGCTGCTCCGAGACCGCAGCAGCCACTTCGTCGTTGCATATCATAGGGCCCGCCGGCCCCCACCATGCGCTGGCAAACACCTTCGAGACGCCATCGTTCTGGAAGGTGTTCATCACCTCATCCGGGGTGATGTCTGGATGGTCCTGCGCCAATGCCTTCCATGCTGTAGGCCAGCGCCGCAAGGACTCAAACATGGGGTCCTGGAGAAACCGCTTGTTAGGGAACTGCATCCACGCGTCGATGATTTCCAAAATGCGTTAACTCCAAGAGCATAAGGGGAACCTGAGGCAAACGAACAATCACTCGCCCATGATTTCCCGTCGACGCTTGTCCTGGGCCCGACGGTTACCCTCATCGCTCATACCCGTTGGCAGTTCCTGGTCGAGCTGCGTGGTACGCAGGTCAATCTGCTGCATCACCGAGTCCTGCAAGGCTTTCTTGGACATGGCGTAAGCCACGTTGCAATCCGGTGTGATGCAGCGCGCATAAGCGATAGCCGCTGCCAGCAAGTCTGACTCCTCCACCACTTCATGGAAGAACCCCAATTTTTCAGCCTGCTCCAGTGAATAAAGCTCGCCTTTAAGGGTGGTCAACGCTGCGATTTTGCTGCCCAGCGCGTATTTGATGATTTCCACATAAGCCGCCGGCATCGGAATACCGATGGGGACTTCGTTGAGGCCAAACTTGGCAGGTTTGCGCGCAGCAATGCGGAAGTCACAATCTAAGGCCGTGATCAGCCCGCCGGCGATGGCATGCCCATTGATGGCAGCTACCGTGGGTCGCGGGTATTGAAAGATACGCAGGTTGGTCGCGCGGTACTCAGCGTACCACTGGCGAATCCGTTCTTTGTTCTGGCCACCGAATACGTCAAAGCTGTACTTGAAATCGATACCTGCGGAAAACGCATTGCCCTGCCCCGTCAGAATGACGGGCAGCTCACTGAACTCGGTTTCCAGCCGGTCAAATGCGTCGTGCAGGTCTTTGAAGAACGTATCGTTTTGCACGTTGACCTTGTTGGTGTTCATGCGCACGACCGCACACCCTTCAATTACTTCTATCTGCCATGCCATGTTGCGGTCCTCATTGTTGTGAATGTCCATCAAGTTCTGCGGGGGCCTAGCACACCGCCGACATGAGCTCTTCTTCCATGATTTCGCGCATCCGAAACTTTTGTACCTTGCCGGACAGCGTCATCGGGAAGTCCTCGACAAACCGAATGTAGCGCGGGACTTTGTAGCGGGCGATCTGGCTGCTACAGAACTCACGGACTTCCGCTTCACTGATGACCTCGCCAGGGCGCGGAACAATCCACACGCAGAGTTCCTCGCCATACTTTTGGTCCGGCACCCCGATTACCTGTGCATCCTGAATCGCCGGATGTTGGTACAGAAATTCTTCAATTTCACGCGGGGAAATATTCTCACCGCCACGGATCACCATGTCCTTGATGCGCCCGGTGATGCTGACATAACCCTCCTCGTCCATGGCGGCCAGATCACCACTGTGGATCCAGCCCTCGCTATCTATGGCCTGCGCGGTTTTTTCCGGGTCATTCCAATAACCTTGCATAAGTGAATAACCGCGCACACACAACTCCCCAACCTCACCGACCGCAAGGATTTCTCCAGTCTCGGGGTTGATCACTTTTGACTCCAGATGGGGATGCACTTTGCCAATCGTCGAGACTCGCTTTTGCAACGGCGTATCGCAGTTGCTTTGATAACTGGCAGGACTCGTCTCGGTCATGCCATACGCGATGGTGACTTCACGCATGTGCATATCCCGCTCTACCCGCTTCATCACTTCGATCGGGCAGGCCGTACCCGCCAGGATGCCGGTGCGCAGGGAGGACAAGTCGAACTCGTGAAAGCGCGGGTGATCGAGCTCTGTAATGAACATCGTCGGCACTCCATGCAACGCCGTGCACCGCTCGTTCTGTACGGCCTCAAGCACCAGAATCGGGTCGAATGAGTCGTTTGGGTAAACGATAGTGGTGCCGTGAGTCAGCGCCGCCATATTGCCGACCACCATGCCAAAGCAGTGGAACAGCGGCACAGGGATGCACAGCCGGTCGGCTGCAGTGAGCCTCATGCCCTCGCCCAGGAAAAAACCATTGTTCAGAATGCCGCGATGCGTCAGCACCGCGCCTTTGGGTGCACCGGTTGTGCCGCTGGTGAACTGGATATTGATCGGGTCGGTGTTTTTCAGCGTCGCTGCGACTTGCCTTACGCACTCATCGCTATGCTTACCCAGGAGCATCAGGTCGCGAAAACGCATGAAACCAGGCACGTGCTCTTCGCTCAGCTGAATCACTGTTTGCAGCGATGGCAACCGGGCTGCCTGCAGATCTCGAGGCGTTGCCGTGTCAATCTCAGGCGCAATGCTTCTGATCAATTGCAGGTAGTCGGTGGACTTGAACGTAGATAGGGTGATCAGCGCCTTGCAGCCGGATTTGTTCAGTGCGTATTCAAATTCGACCGCTTTGTAAGCAGGATTGAAGTTAACCAGAATGATCCCAACCTTGGCCGTGGCCAGTTGGGTGATCAACCATTCAGCGCTGTTGTTGGCCCAGATCGCGACGAGGTCCCCCGGCACCAGCGAAAGCGCTAGAAATGCACTCGCCAGTTGATTGACCTGTGTTTGCAGTTGGGCATAGGTGTATCTGATGCCCTGATGGCACGAAACCAGTGCTTCATTATCAGGATGGCGGGCGACCATATCGTCGAAATAATCACCCAAGGTTTTCTCAATCAATGGGGTACTTATATCCCCCCGCGAGTAACTTGTTTTTATTATGTTCATCGAGTTTGTCTCAACGTTGATCCACTGGAACTTTAAAGTGCAGTGCATGGGTGCACAGTACGAGAGTCACGCGCGCGATCACATTGGCAAAAATGACGTTTTTTATGCCGATTTCGCCAAGGCGACGGACCGATGAAGGCAGGCGCGGTCAGGACTCGCCTGACCGCGCCCCTTTCAGACTTACCAGAGTGGCAAGCTGTAACTGACGATCAGGCGGTTTTCATCCATGTCACTGAGGAAGTTGCTGCGGGTCGTAGCGTTGCGCAGCTTTAGCGCAAGGTTCTTCAACGGGCCGCTCTGGATGACATAACCCAGGTCGGTGTTGCGCTCCCAGGTCTTGCCATCACTCAAGCCTGCTCCGCGATCCACGTTGTCACCGGAAAGGTAACGCGTCATCAGCGTCAGCCCGGGAATTCCGAGGGCCGCGAAGTCGTAGTCATACCGCACTTGCCACGAATGCTCATCGCGATTGCCGAAGTCATTGATCTGCACTTGGTTGATCAAGGCATCGTCGGCGCCATTGACGTAAGCAAAACCGGTTCGGCCACTCAGGTGTTGGTAACCGGCGCTGAAACTATGGCCGAGTATCTTGTAGGTAAACAGCCCGCCCAGCGCATCGTTGTCTACGTTGCTACCACCGTCCCCACCAGAGTGTGCAAAGCGAATATCCGACTTGAGACTTTGCCCTGCGCCCAACGGTAATTGATGCACCAGATTGATCAGGTGTTGTTTGTAGATCCCGTCGAGACCACCGTAGTAATAGCTGGTGGAGAGTGCCGGGGTCCATTGATAACGACCGCCGCCGAAGAGGAACTGGTCACTGGTCTTCGCGCTGCCAAGCACGATATTGCGTTTCCCGCCGTTGAATACCGTGAGCACGTCATTATCTGAAGAATCGCGCTGGTTGACCCGGTCAATGCGGCCTAAATCAAGGTTCAAACCGTCGATCTCATTGCTGGCGACCCAGGCCCCGCGAAAGGTCTGCGGCATCAGGCGTGAGTCATTACGCATCAGCGGGGGCAACACCGGCTGCAGCGTGCCCAATTTCAAGGTGCTTTTCGACACGCGGACCTTGGCGGTGAGACCTGCCTCGCCGTATTCGTCCTTGGCCCGCTTGGGCCCTACAGCGTTGGTCTTGAGCAGGCCAGTGCCAATTCGATCCGGACTAGAGTCCAGCTTGATCCCGAGCATGCCAAGTGCATCGACGCCAAAACCAATGGGCCCCTCTGTATAGCCGGACTCAAAGCGCAACATGAAACCCTGCGCCCACTCCTCGGCTTTACTTTGCGCCGCGCCGCTTTGGCGGAAGTCGCGGTTCATGTAGAAGTTGCGCAAATCCAAAGTGGAATGACTGTCCTCCACAAATGCTGCGTTGGCCGGACCGGCAATACCCAAGGCGGTGCCCGTGTATAGAACAGGGATAATCTTTTTGAAGTTGAACTGCATGGCTAGTCTACCTTTCGCTTTTTTTATTGTTATTGCTGTTTTTTGTTTTTTTCGACTGTGACGGCGCCACTAAACACATTCAAACTTCCTGATGACGAACCAAGCGTTCGTCGTTGCTGCGCTTGTTACTGGGCGGCCATCCGTAACGCACCGTCCAGACGAATAACTTCGCCATTGAGCATCGGGTTCTGCACAATCGACTGCACCAGTTGCGCGTACTCATGGCCACGTCCGAGTCGTGGTGGGAACGGCACCGTTTTACCCAAGGATTCCTGCACGGTCTGAGGCAACCCAAGCAACATCGGCGTTTCAAAAATCCCCGGGGCGATGGTCACCACCCGAACCCCAAACCGGGCGAGTTCACGCGCGATTGGCAGCGTCATACCGACCACACCAGCCTTGGAGGCCGCATAAGCAGCCTGGCCAATTTGCCCTTCAAACGCAGCCACGGAGGCCGTTGTGATGATCACGCCGCGCTCGCCATCGGCATTCGGTGGGTTGGTGCTCATGGCTTGTACAACCAGGCGAATGGCATTGAAGGTACCCACCAGATTGATCGTTACCACCCGCGTAAACGTACCCAGATCATGCGGGCCCGCCTTGCTCTGCACTTTCTGCCCTGGGGCGATTCCCGCGCAGCAGATAAGCCCATCTACACGGCCGAAGCGGCTCAGCGAGGCGTCGATCGCCACCTGCATGGAGTGCTCTTCAACCGTGTCCGCGTGCACGAATAACGCGTCTTGTCCAAGTTCATCCGCCAGCGCTTCGCCCTCCGCCGCATTGAGGTCGGCCAGTACTACTTGAGCGCCGGATCCCACCAGCCAACGGGCGGTTGCAGCCCCCAAACCGGATGCGCCACCGGTGATGAAAAAAACAGAGCCTTCGATTTTCATAACGGACCTATTGGGGAGTTAAACAGGGATACCAAATTGAGCTTTTCGTCGCTGGCAAAATGCCGCAACGCCCTCAGCAAAATCAGCGGTTGCAGACACCGCTACGAAGGTGTTTTTTTCAGCCTCCAAAGCCATCGCCAGATCGTGGTTCAGTCCGCTGCGCAACAGGCGCTTGATTCCTGCCTGAGCCGCAGCAGGCCCGTCGGCCAATCGCTGAGCGAAGGCCAATCCGCAGGACTGCAACTCCTCGCTCGGCACGACGTCAGTGACCAGGCCGGCAGCCTTTGCATCGCTGGCAGTCAATTTCGGATTCAGCAGCGCGATGGCCAACGCCCGATGCAACCCTACATGTCGTGATAGATGCCAGGTGGCGCCACCGTCAGGCGTTGCGCCGATGGCGCTGTAGGCCATCAGGAAACTGGCATCTTCGGCGGCCACCAGAAGGTCGCAGGCCAGGGCGAGCGACAGGCCAAACCCGGCTGCGGCACCGCTGATCAACCCCAGCACCGGGCAGGGTAATTGCGTCAAGCCAATCACCGCCTCGTTGACGGCACTGATCAGTGAATCCAACTCCTCGGCGCAGGCACATTTGGAGACCTTCAACAATGCCTCGAAGCGGCGCACATCACCGCCCACCATGAAATGCGCCCCGCTACTGCGCAGCACTGCCACCCGGGGCGGCTCAGCGACGAGCAGACGTACCGCATCGCGCAATGCCAGCCCCATGGCGAGATCAACACTGTTGCCCGTCTGAGGACGGTCCAGTGTGATGAAACAAATCGCGCCTTGGCGTTCGAACTGAACGCCTGCGTATTCGGCAACAGTCATGCGTGACCTCATCCTGTTCAGGCGTGAGCCGCTGAGTGCTTGGGACGCAGAACTTCGTCGTAATCGTCCAACGATGGAAACGCCAGCGGCGCTCGCTGATCGAGGGTCCGCAGGTGCTGGCGATACTGCTCCAGGTAGCCCTCACGCGCCGCCTGCGTGATATACGGCACATGGAAGGCCACAAACGGCGGCAGCACCGTGAGGCCCACGTAACCCAGTACTCCGCGGTGGATAGGTTGCAACAGAGTTTCAAGCTCGCCATGCACGGCTCCAGGGCCGAACATGTGATCTTGTCCCCCCAGCGAGAAAGCCAGCATCGCTTTCTTGTCCTTCAAACCGCCGCGGTCATAGATCCGCGCACCGCCGTAGCAGTAGCCCGAAATGAACACGCGATCAAACCAGCCCTTCATGATCGCGGGCATGCTGAACCAGTAGATTGGGAAATTGAAAATGATCAGGTCGGCACGCTTGATCTTGTCCAGCTCCGCGAGAATGTCCGACGCCAGCGTGCCCGTGGTATAGCCGTTGCGCTGCTCAAGTGCATACACCAGGTGATCACTGTTGGCGCGCTGGTGGAAGTCATCTGCACTGGCGACCGGGTTGAATTTCATCGCATACAAATCTGACACGACCACCTCATGCCTCTGCTCGCTCAAGACCTCGACTGCAAGGTTCAACATCGCCGTATTGAATGACAGTGGTTCGTTGTGCGCATGGACAATCAGTACGTTCATGGGAGCTCCGATAAGTGGCTGATTGGGTCACTGTACGGAACAAGATCCTGATGCTAAATTGGCATTAATGACTATTATTATGCAGATTTTGCCATCATGAAAAATACCCCAGTGCGTGTCGCCATTCTTGCCCTTGATGGCTGCTATGCCTCAAGCCTTGCGGGTATCGCAGACGTGTTCCATGTCACCAACGCACACCTGAGTCGCCAGCAACACAAGACCGGAAGCACCATTGCACGCCCCTTTACCTGGCAGTTCGTGTCCAGCAAGGGCAAACCGGTTACAGCCTGCAATGGACTGGCGCTGAATATCTCCACACCGTTACCCCAGGAGAAGGTCGATATGATCTTCATTCCTGGGTTGTATTACGCGGGGCATGATGCGTTCGAGCACATGCTTGAATCCGCCGAGCCGCAGCTTGAATGGCTCAAAGCGCAGTGGCGCGAAGGGGCGTTGTTGGCCGCCAATTGCACCGGCACCTTCCTGCTGGCCGAGACTGGCCTGCTACAGGGGCGCCAAGCCACTACCACGTGGTGGCTGGAACGTTTGTTTCGCGAGCGCCACCCAAGCGTCAACTTGCAACTGAGGTCAATGGTCACCGAGGAAGACCGCCTGTGGTGTGCAGGGGCTAATGCCTCGTATCTGCTCCAGGGCGTGCGCATGGTCGAGCATTTTTGCGGAGCGAATACCGCAACGCTGACCGCAAAGACGATGCTGATCGACACCAGCCAGACCACCCAATTGCCCTATCTGCCTTTACAGATGGAATCCGTGCACAGCGACACCATGGTCGCCAAGGCGCAGCACTGGCTGTTAAAGCACTTCGCCGAAGACGTGAGCCTACCTGAGCTGGCCGCAGCGCTGTCAGTCAGCGTGCGCACACTGATCCGCCACTTCAACAACGTGCTGGGCACGACGCCGCTGACCTACCTGCAAAACCTGCGCATCGAGATATCCATGACACTGCTGGAAAGCGGTGATCTGGGTATTGAAGAAATCGCCAATCAGGTGGGTTATCAGAACGCCAGTTCGTTTACCCGGCTATTCCGCCAGCAGGTCGGTGCGACGCCTGCCGCGTACCGCAGTCGGTTTGCATCCACGGCGACCAATCGCCAACGGTGAACCGCTTGGCGCATCAACCACAAACGTCCAAGCCACCGCTTTGGCGCACGCGTAATATTCAATAAATAATTGATTGGTCTGCCCACATGCACGATCGACGCGCGACAACCAACTGGGTCAAGCACGCCCCCCAAACCTCTTCCTTGGAGCGGTTTGAGGCTTTTTTCGGCACCCATGCCTTCGACGCCCACCAGCATGACACCTACGCCATTGGCAGAACCCTGGAAGGTGTGCACTGCTTTAATTTCCGTGGCGAGTCCAGGGTATGCGTACCGGGTGATGTCATGATCGTGCACCCGGATGAATCCCACGACGGCCGTTCAGGCACCGAGGCGGGCTTTCGCTACCAAGGCCTGTATGTACCGCCGTCTCTCGTTCAACAAATCGTCAGGGGCAAACCACTGCCGTTCTTGAGAACCGGGGTCTCGCAAGACCCGCGTTTGGCTGCGGCCGCATTCGAACTCCTGCAGGCGCAGGACCTCGACCCGTTGGCCGAAGATGACGCATTGTTCAACTTCGTGATGGCCCTCGCTGCCGTAACCGGCCAGCCCTCCGCCCGCCCCAGCCGTCACTTTGCGGCAGCATTACGGGCGCGTGAGTATATTCACGACAACTTGGACCGCCCCATCACCCTGGACGAGCTGGCCAGCTGCGCCGGACGAGACCGCTGGAGCCTGTCAAAGGACTTTCGCGTGTTTTTTGGCACCAGCCCCCATCGTTACATCACCGCGCGTCGTCTCAATCAGGTCAAAGTGCTTGTTCAGGCGGGCCACACCTTGTCAAAGGCCGCAATCGATTCAGGCTTCTTCGATCAAAGCCACATGTCGAGGCACTTCAAGCGCAGTTTCGGGATTGCCCCTTCACGCTGGTATTTCCCGCAACGTGACGCATGAGCTGCAGGCCCGCACCTTCAACCGGGCAGGCCTGGTTCAGCGAACGTCCTATTCTTCGATCTCTCCTCCAAACGCGCGCAAGTGCTGACGAAATGTCAGTTCGGGATCGGCCTGCCGCGCGTGAAGGTACTTCTGGAAGTGGGCTTGCTCCCGAAAGGGTTTGCCCAACCGCATACGTGCTGCTTGATAGCGCTCGGTGTCACGGATCGCCGTCGCCACTTCCGCCACTTCGACCGCGCGACTCACCGGCATAAACATGATCCCGTCATCGTCACCCAGAACGAAATCCTCGGCACTGACGAGGTGCTCACCACAGACCGCAGATGCCAGCGCTGTTGATTCCCGAGCGTCCAACCGTTGCGGGCCGACCGGCAACGCCCCAAGGCTGAACATCGGCAATCGAATGGTATTGAGCTCTGCCGTATCACGGTGCAGCCCCCAAATCACCACGCCTGACAGGCCGGCAATATTCGCCTCAAGTGTCACCAGGTCGCCGACACAGGCTTCGTCCATACGACCTGCATTGTCGACCACCAACACGTCGCCGCGTTCTGCCGTGTCAATGGCTTCAAGAAATACATCGACACTGCCGTAATGCCTCACCGGGCAGACACGCCCCACAAAATGCGTGCCGCTCCAGAGCGGTCGCATTGCCGACGG
>RCUJ01001413.1_pt1 | contig 12851 bp, 14 predicted proteins | sample 2166321 | NCBI WGS metagenome assembly RCUJ01 (sample SAMN09932808, study PRJNA488358) | compost metagenome | feature: garden; material: soil; isolation source: compost soil in an enriched community after 118 h of incubation | place: Germany: Experimental Botanical Garden Goettingen | collected... | reverse complement strand
GTGCACCACTGTGGGGAAACCCACAGTGGTGTTTATGCTGTTAACGTGTTTTCGCCGTCAACTTGATCTTGACGTCCGCTTTCAACGAACCGACGCTAATCGGCTTGGTGAAGTTACGGATGGTCGATTCCAAGTTCAGTTGGAGTGTTGTGGGACGCTCCAACTTGGTGGTAGTGCCAAGAGGTGTTTCGATCTTGGTCTCCCAGTCTCCAGGGATCGGAGAATCTGCCTGCCGGTTTACATCGACTACCGCAGCCAGGATCTTACCCGAGGAGAGGTAAGGTAGCGCTTCCTGAATGCCGTACGTGTCGACAGTCCCGTCACCAGTGATGCGGATGTTGGGCGATCCAGCGTCCATACCGACGTCACTGACATCGCTAGGACCCACCACCTCCACGTCAGGGTGTTTAGGCAATACCTGATCCAACCCAGCTTCCGCCACGGTCACATCGCCGATCCGACCGAACGGTGCAATGCCATCATCGTAAACCACAACGATGTCAGTGATCCACGTCTGGCCACCTTTGACCACGCCACCTGGAATGGTGCGGATACCCACGAGGTTGAGGCGGATCTCCTCGCCACTGCCGATAGTCTTCTCGTCCACGAGTATGCCGTTACACCAGAGCTTGGCCTTTTTGCTGGTGCGGCTGTATTCCAACTCCATAGGGAAATACCCTTTACCGATGTACGGTACCGCGTTGGCTGCGTTGAATGGGACCGCGAAGGCCATTACGGTATTGCCAACACTTGCGAAGTAGTTAGAGTTACCGGCAAGGAGTTGTTGGCCCGTAGCGTCCACTTTCCATGTAACGACTACTCGACTAGCGCCGTTGAAAGGCGGCATCCCGCAACTTGCCCGCATTGCCTCATCGGCCGTAGCGCCGGCTGGCCAGATGCTGAGATAGCTCGGAGACTGTTGTGCCTGTTCGGCGAGAAACGTTGGGTTAGGGGTTGTGATCCACCGACGACCGCCACGGTTAACGATACTAACCGGGAAACTGGCGTTGGTGACGCAGCGGATATCCCGAGCCTTCCCCATGATCCCCTTGCCGTTAGCGATGGCGGTAAACGTTGCCCTGTTAAAACCTTCAGCGTATACGACGGACATGTCAGCTACCCCCTACTGCGTCGAAGCCACCCAAGGTATCGGTAACGATCTCATCACCCAGAACCATCGGCTCGACGAAATCGAAACCACTCAGATCACCCGCACCAATAGCCGTATGAAGCATTGGCGTATGGTCGAAGTCTGTGGTAGACAGGTACGGAAGCAGGTCTTCAATCTTCTGCATCGAAGAGCTGTCGTACGAACCGTCTGGAGAGAACAAGTAACTGTCCTTAGACGGATAGACGCTAACCGAACCATCAGCACGTCGGATGGACTTCACGAGATCGAAGTCACCGTCCACCACCTGGATGCTGAGTGTTGCCTTCAGGTAAGCGATAAATGCTGCAATCGATGCCCAGCCACCGCCCGGCACATCCATGTTGCTGAGTTGCGTGATCGAATAACGTCGATACGTCAGGTCGACCGAACCACGATACGACGAGTGTTCTCCGGAGGTGAATGTCACCTTCGTCAACTCACCGCTGACCTGGATCGGTTTACTTTGTACGGTGTGTCTCAACGAGACGGCGTCGAGTGGGAGGTAGAGGAGGCGCAGCGCTTCAAACGCGTTACGTCCCGTAATCCCTCTAACGATTGCGATGTCACCCGGCAGCTGCTGAATCACCTGCATCCGGATGGCGCTCATTGACACCGATGGATTAGTACTTGGATCTGCCATAATAGATCTCTGGAATTGGAGTCGTCATAAGATTCCCCATCTATGTAAGTGACTACAATGGGAGGCTGTGACCTCCCGTTGTGTACTCGTTAAATGGCGCCCATGTAGGTGCCCAAGGTCGCAAGCGCCGACAGTTGCACCTTACGCGACACTGGGAGGTCGTAGCGGCCTTTAAACCACTTAGACCCTACCTTGGCTACCAATGGGAGTGTAAACTCCGTGACGGAGCCTGTGACGACCACTGGAGCATCTTCCAGGTCGTTCGTGGTGAACGGGATGCCGGTGAGACGCTGGATGGTTGGGAGGAGGGCGTGGACCGTGCTGTTTTCGTTGCACTTCCCTTTGACCAGATTGAAGCTAGCTAGGGTAGCCAAGTCCAACTTGAAGTAACGCACCTCCTTGACCTCAGTGCCGCCACCGATCTTGGGGATGGTGATATTCAGTACCGCATCCCGCGTAGAGATCGACGTGTCTGGCGTGGAGGTCGGAGCCACCACGCAGTCAGCCTGCACCAGCGTGCGTTCGATCAGCGTACCCAACCTGTCGATAAACGTACCATCGACGAAATAGTTTTGCTTAGACATCGATCAACTCCTTAGGCGCGATCAACCGCTTTCACGCCAACGGTGAGGACGGTAGCGCCTGGCGTTGGAGTGAGTGAGCCGATGAAGACCGAGTGTCCTTTACTAGGGTCGGTCTGAACCAACTGGTTGTCCATGTCGGAGGTTCGGACTGTGCTGGTCAGAGTGCCGTCGGTAACTGTCGCCGTCAAGTCGGCTAGGTTGTCGACACTGAGCATGGTGCACTGTGCAACCACCCCCATGGTCCCGGCTGGGATGGTGTACGTACTGTCGATTTTCGTCCCACCAACTGTGGACGTGTCGCCGTCGGCGATCGACACGTTAGAACTGTGTCCGTTAGTGACCGGGGGTAGCGTCACTGACTTCCAGCGGCGCAGGCGCGGCTCTTCGTTACCTGCGAAGCGACCAACGTAGATGTCTTTGATGGTGTATACGCCGCCCTGAGATGAGGCGAGTGTCATCCTGACGACCTTGCGTGACATGGGGGCAACCTGCCCACTCTTCACCAACACACCACTGGCGTACCAACGCCCCTCTAGAGTGATGGGGTTGTACGCTGCCTCGACGTACACAGGCTGTCCGTTTGTTACCTTAAAGATGTCCTTAGGTGTAGTGAGTAGATCGCCAAGGCCAAGTTCGTTGGCGGTGATGGTGGCGTCTGTTGAGCCCCGATCGGCCGCGACTAACCATCCGACAGTCACCCAGTACGACTCCAGGCGCGCTGGATCTATAGCGTCGCTGAAGTCGACATGATAGGTGTCGAGGTTCTGACGCTTCCGGATACCTAAGGAGTCGGCAACGCCGTTGTTGACGCCGTTGCCGGTCCACCGGAGTACTGTACCCTTGACGGTGCGGAAGGCGGCGCCGTTGGCCTGTGGTTCCGACATCAGGGCGAGGCGTTCTAATGAATAAGCGTGAAGAAGTTCCAAGATACACCTCAGACGTTATAATGGAGGATCAGGTAACGGAAATCGAATCCGGCCGACAGGTCCATGTCGATCACCAATGCCCGGTTATAGAACCCTGAGTTGTCCACAGGTAGGGTGGTGACGGCTGGCAATGTCAGTGTTTGGATCGGCAGGCTTCGAATACCGCGTCCATTCGCACTGTAGTACGCGCTGGTTACGCCGTGTCCTGCGCCAAGTGCGGTGGTCAAAGCCGTAACAACTGCCGACGCTTGAGTGTCGTTCACCAGCGTACTGCTAGTTAAGCCGGCCAGTGCTGCGGCGGAGACGGTGAAATCAGCGGAATGGGTTCTGAATGGAAGCTTATCTACCTCAGACCATGCAAGACCGACGATTTCAGTGGTGCGTTCAGTCTGGTCCAAACGACCCAGGGTGATCTGACCGCCTGGCTGGAAGTAAAACGATTCGGCGCGGGTGGTCAGGACACGTTCGACGCCAGCCTGCGTAGGCGCTTCAACGAAATCGAGGTCCGTCAGCTTGGTGCCAAACAGCGTATTGATCCGTGCGATGATCTGCGCAGTCGTGTCGAGCGGGACACTGACAGTCGGCTTCAATGACTCAAGGTCGATGAGCGGCAAGAGCGTCTCGACATCAGACCGACGATAGGTCACGTCACTGTAGCGGCGATACCCTGACGGCTTCTTGGCGGTGAGACGCAGGTTCACGTACTCTGGCTGACCAGCCACCACGCTACCGAGGGTGAGATCGTAGTTGGCTGGCAGGAGGGTCTGACCCAGCGCATCGCCCAGCGAACCAAGTACCTCTTCCTTATAACCCAGTTTAAACCGAGTCGCTGGAATCTTACGCCGCAAAGCACCAGCGTGAAGGTTATTGATAGTGATGCTCGCCGGTAGTTTTGCAATACCGCGCGAATACAGACTGTCGAACGACATCGTCGGAACCGTCTTCACTACCGCAGTGACGTTCAGTTCGTCGATCTTGATTTCTGGAGGGAGTGTGCTGACGGCTGTTACAAGCAGCTCATCAATCTTTACTTCGGCCATGGGTTACTCCTGCGGCGGTAAGGCCTTGAGCTTGAGCGTCAGCTGCGTGGCTTGTGGTGCGGGGTTGATAGCGGCCACCCTCCGACCGTTGATGGTATCACCAAATTCGGTCCCCAGTCCTTCTTCCCCGAACGTCGAGATGGAGGCTGTGGTAGACGACGTACCGTCCGTCAGATCGGTGAGCAACGTTGAGTACAATTGCGGGTTGAGTGCTTGCGCATCGATCGCCACGGCATCGGCTGGTGTGGTTGGGGCGCTAAACACCACCGACTTCCATACCTCGTTGACAGTGTTGCGGTTCAACACCCCATCGCCATCACGGAGTTCGCTACTGACTTCTGGTAGATCCTCGCACTCCCAAGCCGTCAGGTGGGTAACTCCCTCAGACTTCTTGAAGATGCCGGCGTAGAAATGGCTGACCAGTTTGTTTGCGCTAGTACTAACCAGCGGGTTGAGGAAGCCGAGGTGGACTTCGTTCCAGAGGACCGTGTCAGGGATCGGCGTCGTGCGTACCTTCTTACCGTTAACGAAACCGGTGAGGGTGCGAGCCACTGGGTCGGCTGTGACTTCGACGAAGATATCCCGAGTAGACGAGATGTCGGCAGTTTGACAATCGGCCCACTGTACTGCGGTGAGGTGCTGCCGTGGATCGTTCACCAGGAGACTCGCCAACACTGCGGTCGAGACACTGTTGAACGTTCCACGGTACCGAAACCCCCACGTCAACACCTCATCGGCTGTCAACTTTCCGAGGACGTCGAAACTACGGCCAAAGATGTTGGAGTAGCCGATGTTTATCTGGAATTCAGATCCCGTGAACGACATCACGTTTGTGGAAGATTGGAAAATTAGAAACGGTGAGTTGCCGAGCTGCTGCCAGACGCCCGTGAGGGCATTGGGAAGCGAGAGCCCGGCACTAGCCATCGCCTTTGCCGTATAGCCAAAAAGTAATTTCATGTTTCACCTAAGGCTGCATGTTGAGAGACGCAGTCAGTTTCTTAGAGACGTTGTCAAAGTCGACCGACCCCAGTGGTGTTGCGATACCGTTCCCTGTACTGGTCCAGGTGTCAGAGGCGCCGTTGACAGGCGTATCGATCATGGACGTGGTGCGATGATTGCTACCGCTGGTGATTGCTACGTCCAACGCATCGACGAAAGGTCCCTTACACGTCCCGGCCAACATCACCGATTCCAACTTCCGAGTACCTGCGTAGGTGAACTCGATGGTCTTCGCTGGAACACCGAGGGTATCCATCACCGAATCCTCTGCCACGGAGTTGGGGAACTGACTAGCGCCCACCGCCAACGCCTCGCAGGTCCAACGACCTAGGGAAGGTTTTTCAACAGCCGGATCGAAGAAGGCTGCGTACACATCCCGAAGGGTGAAGTAACCGGACGCACTGTTGGTGGTGTTGAAGTAGAACACCAGGCTGGAACGGTCATGGTCCATGGTGGCCTGTACGGACTTGATAAACCGACCGTTCACATAAAGCGACCAGGTTTTAAGATCGTACGACGCCACGTACTCCACAAACATCGCCAAACCGCTCGTGAGGTACTTGAAGGTGTCGGCGTAGAAGAAGAGGTTCTCCTCACCGACACTCGACGATACCCGCAAGAAACTCCTCATGGCGTTAGGGAGGCGGGCGGTGCCGACTGGGGCGACGTATTGCCCACACCCAATCACTTCGTTTTCGGCCATGTGTTGCATGGCGCGACCAACCGGCAGACTGAAGTAAATCGGACCACCTGTGAATCGAACGCCTGCCGGATCGGCTAAACCTAACCCACCAGCCCCGGCGTACATGTAAACCGGCAGTTTGGCAATGCGGGCCCACTGTGCGTTCTGGGCGCCGTAGTTATGCCCACTGTTTTGAAAGTCACTCGCAGTGACCGCGTGAATCAGTCTCATGGATCACCTACAGAGAGAATACGGTGCCATTGGGAACGATGTCGGTTACCCAGGCTGCCCGTGCGATGGAGATGGTCGACTCGCCTTTAAAGAACTTGCTGTTAGGCGCGGCTTTAAAGGTGACGTTGATTGGACCGAATGGGGTGGTCTCAACGATGTCGGTGTTAATAAACTCATCGGTATCGTAGGGAAGACCTGCGACTGTAGCCAACTCTGCCACGTTACCCGCATCGAGGAACTTACCAGCAGTCAGGTCCCATACCGCAGTAGACACCACTTGATCGGGAAGTGCGGACAGCGGTAGACGGTAGAAGTAAACCGTACGGTTGGTCACTACTGCACCGACCGTAAAGGTCAACGCCATCTCACGTTCACGTTTGGTGGTAGGACCTGCGCTTGGCGCTGACACATCCGGGATCGAGGACTGGAGTGCCGTGAACGTATCGTTGAAGAGTTTGTTGTGCTCAACGCGGAACGTATCTTTAACGAAGTACGTCTGTTGAGCCCCGATCGCTTTCGCTGGCCAGTTCAGAGCTTTGAGGAGCAACTCGTACTGACGATCGGTTCCGTCCAACCGACCCAGGTCCACCTGGATACCAGGTTGGAAGTAATGGGACGTTGGGGCAGTGGTGATGGTCGTGCTGCTACCAACGCCAACAGCCACCGGGTTGAAGTCATTGACGGTCAGCGTCAAGCCGTAGATGCGGTTGAAGGCAGCCACGATATCTACCAACGATCCGATCGGGAACGCGTCAGTAGGCTTGAAAATATCCATGTCGATCGAAGAGGTCAACTCTGCGATGTTCCGGCGCTGGTAGACCACCGGTGTGGACCGACGTTTACCGGAAGCTTCCAGTGCAATCAGGTCGATGGTCGCTCGAGCGCTGACGGGGTCGTCGTTGACCACTGGACCGATGTCGTACTGCACTGGGTTGAGCGGAATACCCGTGGTGTTGGACAGAGCTTCGAGAAGCTCCACCCGCGGTGTACGGCGATACTGGTTAGTGCCTGCAAGGCGAGTCACAACGTTAGCTGTGACTCCGTCCATGCTCATAGAACCAGGCACTGAGACGACGGCGTTACCTGTAACGCCATCAAAATTCATCTCAGACATGAGAGGACTCTCTTAGTTATTCACGATGGAGAGGGCGAGCTTATACTCGGTAAGGGGCGTACCAATCGCATAGGCCGCAGGTGGAGCCATAACGCGTTTGTTGACCACTTCGTCAGTAGCCAACGATGTGATGGCGACTGGGAGGTTGGCCGCCTTACGCTCTGCGGTTTCAACGCCGTTGACTGTACGCTTTGTAGTCACGGCGGCGGTAGGACCTGGGCTATATGCACGGATCGTTTCGACCACCCCCGCCACAATGGACCCGGCCAAAGGCGCTGTATCGAACTCGACCGTGTGATCGCCGGTGGTCAATTGTGCAGCGCCGCCAGGCGTCATACCGGCGGCGTTCAGTGTCGTGTTCTTCGCGACCAGTTTAGTGACCTTGAAGTTACCCATGCATTCATTGATGCTGCCGACTACGCCAATATAGAAATCGGTGAAGTAGAAACGGCTAGTCGTGTCCTGCTGGGAAAAGGCGTTGAACCCGATGGATTGGCCAACGAGCGGGTAAGAGATCGTGTTTACCAGACTGAACGTGCCCTGATCACGCATCACTCCATTCACGTAGACGCGGAACTGACCCGTCGCCGGACGCCAAATCAGTTCTACACAGCAGCGCTTATTTTGACCGTGGATACCGATGATGTCGTTACGGGTTAGGGTGCCAATGAACGCACCTACGTTATACTGCGTATTGGCGATCGTCGTGAAGAACACGCCGTTGGCAGCAGCGATAATGGCCGGATCGATCATGATGCCCATAGCGACCCAACACTCACCCGTCGGATAATCGGCAATGATGTCCTTCATCATGAAGGTGGTCTGGTTGCTGTACGCTGTCATGTACAGTCCTTTACCGGGTGTCGGCGTGGGAGCGTAGCTTGGGTGTCCGTTCGAGTGGAATAAGTCGGTGATGCCGAGTCGTTTGATGATGTTGTCTGAATAGCCGTTGACCATGGACGGGTTGGAGAAGTCGTCGATGCCGACCGCTGAGATTAGTTTCATTTATATCACCTAGAAAACGAATTCAGTGTTTGGGGCGATCGTGTCGGCGATGTGTGGTGCTCGATCGATCTTCACCCGCGTAGTACCCGTGAAGAACTTGGAGTTCGGTGCCGCCGTGATGTCGACATAGATCGAACCACGCGGAGTCGTTTCCACCACGTCGGTATTGACCAACTCGAACGCATCGAATGGGATACCCGCCAATGCCGCAAGGCGCGTCACGTTGGCCGTGTCCAGGATCTTGCCTGCCCAAAGGTCCCAGGTAGAGGTCGCCATGTACTGAGCAGTCAACTGACCCAAGTCCAGACGATAGAAGTAGATCGTCTTGAGGACATCCCCTTGACCCTTGTTGAAGGTCATGGTGATCTGACGGTCACGTTTCGTACCGAACCCTGTGGATACGGTAGACTCGTTAGGGATCGTCGACTGTAGGGCCGTCCAAGTGTCAGCAAACAGCTTGTTGAACTCAACCCGGAACGTATCCTTGACGAAGTACGCTTTATGAGCCGCAAGCGTCTTGGTAGCCGGCCAGTTAAGACCAGCGATCTCCAAGTCACGGTCCGACAATGCCACCACACCCACCGATACCTGGGTGCCTGGAATGAACCAGTAGGAAGAATCCTTGGCAGTCAGGAGCGTATCACCGTCCTGAACAATCGGACCGTCATCGAAGTCAGCCAATGGCAGCTTCGTACCGAACACCCGGTTGTATTCGGTGATCACCTGGTGGATGGTGGTACGGGCTGGACTGTACCGCAGGAGGTCGAGGTTGACATCGAGCGTCAGGACAGAAGCCGGATACCGTGGGTAAGCCATGTCCAAGTTGCCAGAGTACAGTAGCGGACTCACAGCCGACACATTGACTGTGGTGTTGTACTCACCCTCAACCGAGGTACCGCCCATTGCAACAGGTGGACCTACGTTGAAGTTCTTCTTGGTGAAGGGACGTCCGATGCGGGCAGCGATCGACTGATAGATGTCGTCCTGCGGCGTCAGCGTGTAGTTCTGTTGACCATAAGGGACCTTGGTGAATAACGCTTTCGCCCCTACCGAGTACAGGGCGGCCTCTTGGACCGCCTTAGTAGCGTAGAGGACGGAAACGCCACCAGTAATGGTAGACGTAGCCATAACTCACAGTTTCCTTAGTTGACGCTCAGCGTGATCGTCTTCGTGAGAGAGGACGCGTCGATGTCGCCGTTAGGCAGCCTGACGTCGATCTGAGCTACGGTAGCGCCGATGCCCGGCATACCCTGGGATTGTTGGAAAGGATGTGTCCTGGGCGTCCTGAAGGCCGATGAGCGACCATCTTGGAGTGCTGCCTTACACATCTGTTTGCCAGTCTTACTTTTCAGGTCAGCGGTCACTACCACAGCCACGCATTTACCTTTGCCCAACGCAGCCGCATCGGCCAGGAGGGTAGGGCGTAGGCTGAAGGCCAGCGGAGAACCCGGCGTGATAGGGACAGGGGTGCTGGCGCTGTAGCGGTCCGTCACGACGGGCGTCAACGTACGACGGGCATTCAACGCAGCAGCATTGGGATGTCCGCTGTTGACTACATCGAATAGGGTGGCCAGTTCGAAGTTACCGTGGCGAGGTGGATCTGTAGGCAGATCGTTCTCGGTGAAGAGGATGTCTTCGAGCAGCACGTTGTAGTCGTAGCTGTACGGGAAGCCTGCCGTATTCGCTGCGTCGAATCGACCACTCAGACCAATCAGTAGTCCCGCGAACTTCATCGTGGTGTACGCCGCGTAACTGGTGACTATCTTCGTCGGCGCGCCCGTGGTTGGGTTTTTGGCGTACCAGGTAACAGAACGACGCTTGCGGTCGACCACCACCTCTCGCTTGAGTTTGGTGCCGACGTTGTACGCGCCGAAGACGTTCTGGACCGCGGAACCCATCCGAACGACGGTGTATGCGCCCATGTCGTTCTGGAGGATCATACTGAGGTCGTTAGCGCCGTTAGCCACGTAGTTCTGAGGATGTAGGAGGTACGTCTGACTATAGGACAGGTTGAGTTGCGTCGAGCGATCGATGCAGCCTGGATCCAGATGGTCCAACAGGTACGCGATCCCACTGTCAAACGCCGACACGACTCCGCGTAACCGTGTAAACCGTCGCAACTTGATCCCGCCGGATTCCGGGAATGAAGCGTAGTTATACGGCGCGTAGCTGTTAGTGGATCCGTTGTTGAACTCAAACCCGACAGCACGCGTCATGGGGACAGTGCCGAGGAGAGGTTGGAATTGCACCTCCCCTATGTCACGGAGGTGAGCGGTTGCAGCTCTGGACGTATCGACCAGATCAAGAATTTTCATGTGCTGTTCTCACTTACGGATCGAGTTTGAACGAGACGGTCAGATCGTTACCGATGTCTTCTGGTTTGATCTTCAGAATCCGGGTGGTTGGTCGCAGGCGGACCTTAGTCTCCCCGGCGATCTTCGCACCATTAGACCCAGCCTCGACGTAACCCAACCCAGAGATGCTTGAGCAGATACCGCTGATGGCGAAAGCCGTCTTCAGTGGCGTAGGGTCGACATAGGTCTGGGTGTACAACTTGGTCCCGGCCGTGTCGAGTACGGTCTGGAAATCTGCGCCACCGCCCCACTTCTCGAAGTTCCCAGAACCGAGGAGACTTGGGTTGAGTGTGGTGGACGCCGTGGGTAGCGTGGTGACTGTGAGATCGCCCAACGGTTCAAACACCTCACCGACAGCCAGACCACCCAGGTAGATGTCGCGATAATACCCAGAAATGTACGGGGACGTGTACGGAAGCTGGGTCTGATCCGCGTGGATCCGAAACCCGAGGTAGTACGCTGGGTCAAGTCCTTGAGGTGCGTTGAACTTGGCCGAGGCTATGAATCCACCGTCGATGTAGTAGTCGAGTTTCCCAGTCTTGTAGTCCACCACGATTTCGAAGTACTGACCCTCATCACCCGTTAGGTGTGGGGCGACTGGAAGCGGTGTTTGGATGCCGCTGTTACCGGCCGCCGGTTTGCAAACGGCGATGGCGTAGATGTATGGGTTCTGGCCGTTGTCGCCACGGAACCCACCTTTATTCACGACTCGGAACCCAATCACCATGCGGTCGTACGTATCGTCTTTGAACGACGCACTGTTGGCGGTGATGTCGAATTCGTGCCCGAAGTTCAGCCAGCCATCGGTCGATGGGGTCGCAGCCGCCGTGTTGAACATCGCTCCTGGCTGGTTCTGCCCTGTAGCCGTGGTGTCCATCTGATGCGTGACCTGGCCAATAGCGAACATTGTCGTGGCGCGGGTTTCAGATCCGTTGTCGTTGACAACGGGTGGCATCCCCAATAGGGTCAGGATTTCCATACATCACCTCACTGATTGAAGTGGAGGTAGACCCGCGTCGCATCTCCCAGGTTGATACCGACCACACGGTTGAACAGTGGGTTGGTTGGGAGGTCGTTGTGGTTCGGACCGTTGAGGAAGACTTCTGCGTTGCAGACGTTGGTGTCGCAAGGCTTGTCCTTGTCGTTGATCCACAGACCAGCGAACTTCGGATCGTGGTCAGACATGATCGTGGCCAGGCGGGTACCGTCTTCAGCACTGAGTGTGCCGAGGGCGAGACCAGACAGGAACTCAGCTTCGTCAGTGAAGTTCACGCGGAAGAAGTTTGGACGGGTAGCAGTACGAGTAGTCATTACTGTTGGTTCCATGCGAAGGAATCGGCGTTAACGTAGAGGGAGATGTGCTGAAACGGATCTACGCGAATGGTGGTGGTGCCATACCAGGCCATCGACTGCGGCTTGGCAGTGAGGGTCAAGGTGAACGAACCCGGAGACCCGCCGATTGGAACCAAAGCCGTTGGTTCGATGTCAGTGGCGTCGAAGAGGATACCAAGCTGAGCCAATAGGCGGGGGAAGTGGTTGTGGGTCGTGTCACCATCGACCGCGTTGAAACGGATCACCTTGGCAGAGATACCTACCGACTGGAGATCCAGACGTTTGAAGCTGAACGTGCGACTGCCTTTATACAGCTGGTTGCCAGGCGCAGGCGACAACTTTACACGCGCATCAGACTGCACAGCTGGATTGTCGATCACCAGGGGCGAGAAGTACCACAGCGTCGGGTCAAGGACCTGCATGGCGTGGTACTTCTGAATCTGGAGAAGGACCGTAGCTTTAGAACCTTTTCTGAGATCCATGGGTCACCCTCAGACCTTATAATGCAGATACAGACGATCTGGCATGTTGGTCAGTTTACTGGAACGGTAGATAATAACGCAGCGGTTATAGTCATCGTTGTTGGTGAATTCGACGAGGTTCGGCAGTACGTACCGCAACCCGAAGGCGGCGTATAACCCACCGGGTGTCGTGTCAGGCCCCAGATCGAATGGTTGACCGGTGACCGTGGCGATGTAATCGATCAGGTTGATCAAGTCAAGATCAGTCGCCAGCAACGTCTTGGGTGTGGCAGTACTCCAAGTTTCCAGGTAATCGGAGAACGCGGAGAAGTC
>RCUJ01001411.1_pt1 | contig 12860 bp, 10 predicted proteins | sample 2166321 | NCBI WGS metagenome assembly RCUJ01 (sample SAMN09932808, study PRJNA488358) | compost metagenome | feature: garden; material: soil; isolation source: compost soil in an enriched community after 118 h of incubation | place: Germany: Experimental Botanical Garden Goettingen | collected... | reverse complement strand
CCATCAAGGACAACATCGACGCGGCCGGCTGGCCCACCACCGCCGCCTGCCCCGAATTCGCGTACACGCCGGGCGAGGACGCGACCGTGGTGCAGCGCCTGCGCGCGGCGGGCGCCATCCTGATCGGCAAGACCAATCTGGACCAGTTCGCCACCGGCCTGGTGGGCACGCGCTCGCCGCATGGCGCGGTGGCCAACACCTTCAACGCCGACTACGTCAGCGGCGGCTCAAGCTCCGGTTCCGCGTCGGTGGTGGCGCGCGGCATCGCGGCGTTTTCCTTGGGCACCGACACGGCGGGTTCGGGCCGCGTGCCGGCGGGCTTCAACAACATCGTGGGCTTGAAGCCGACCAAGGGTTGGCTCAGCACGGCGGGCGTGGTGCCGGCGTGCCGCACGCTGGATTGCGTGTCGATCTTTGCGCTGACCGTGGCCGACGCCGAGCTGGTTGCCGAGGTGGCGGGCGGCTATGACGAACGCGATCCCTATTCGCGCAAGATGCCCGCCGGCGCCTCGCTGCCCTGGCCGCGTGCGCCCAAGCTGGCCATCCCCGCCACGCTGGAATTCTTCGGCGACACGCAGGCGGCCACGGTGTTCGACGACGCCGTGCGTGCCTTGAAGGCCACCGGTGCCGAGGTGGAAACGATAGACTTCGCGCCCTTCAACGAACTGGCCGCGCTGCTGTATCAAGGGCCTTGGGTGGCCGAACGCTTCGCCGCCGTGGAAGACCTGTGGAAGCAGACGCCGGACGTCATCAACCCCGTCGTGCGCGGCATCGTCGAGCAAGCCGCCAACTACAGCGCGCTGGATGCCTTCAAGGCCGAGTACCGCCGCGCTGATCTGACGCGGCGCATCCATCAGGCGCTGGCGGGCTTTGACGCGCTGGTGGTGCCGACGTCTCCGTCCATCTACACCATCGCGCAACTGCAAGCCGACCCGGTCACGCTGAATTCGCGGCTGGGTGTCTATACCAACTTTGCCAACCTGGCCGACTTGTCGGCCCTGGCGGTGCCGGCCGGCATGCGCGCCGACGGCCTGCCGTCGGGCATCACGCTGATCGGCCTGGCCTGGCAGGACCGCGCGCTGGCGCAGTTCGGCCGCCTGTGGCAAGCGCAGCGTGGCCTGCCGCTGGGCGCCACTGGTGCGCCGCTGCCGGCCGGCATGGACGTGGCGACCCCGCCCGCCGACACCGTGCGCGTGGCGGTGGTGGGCGCGCACCTGACCGGCATGCCGCTGAACCATCAACTGACATCGCGCCACGCGGTGCTGGTTGAAAAGACCCGCACGGCGGGCGACTACCGCCTGTATGCCCTGGCCAACACCACGCCGCCCAAGCCGGGGCTGGTGAAGTCCGAGTCCGGCGCGCCGATTGAAGTGGAACTGTGGGACGTGCCGGTGACGGCGTTCGGCGCCTTCGTGGCCGAGATTCCCGCGCCCTTGGGCATCGGCACGCTGGAGCTGGAAGACGGCCGCCTGGTCAAGGGTTTCATCTGCGAACCGCGTGGCCTGGATGGCGCGCGCGACATCACCACCTTTGGCGGCTGGCGCGCTTATCTGGCGAGCCTCAGTGCTGCTACCGGCGCTGCCCCCGGCGCCAACGCCACCCCCCGCTAACCCCCGCAAGCCATTTGGGAGCCGAACCGTGTTCGATACCGTTCTGATTGCCAACCGCGGCGAGATCGCCGTCCGCGCCATCCGCACCCTGAAGCGGCTGGGCATCCGCAGTGTGGCCGTGTATTCCGACCCCGATCGCAACGCCGCGCACGTGCGCGAGGCCGATGTGGCCGTGGCCTTGGGCGGCGAAAAAGCCGTCGACAGCTACTTGCGCATGGACCTGCTGCTGGCGGCCGCGCGCGAGCAGGGCGCACAAGCCATCTACCCCGGCTATGGGTTCCTGTCCGAAAGCGCGGAATTCGCCGAAGCCTGCGAAGCGGCGGGCATTGCGTTCGTGGGCCCCACGCCCTTGCAGATCCGCGAGTTCGGGCTGAAGCACCGTTCGCGCGAACTGGCGGCCGAAGCGGGCGTGCCGATGACGCCGGGCACGGGGCTCTTGGCCAGCCTGGGTGAAGCGCTGTTGCACGCCGAACGCATCGGCTACCCGGTCATGCTCAAGAGCACGGCGGGCGGCGGCGGCATCGGCTTGTCGCGCTGCGAGAACGAAGCGGAACTGACGGTGGCGTTCGACAGCGTGCAGCGCATGGGCGAACACTTCTTCCGTGATGGCGGCGCGTTCATCGAACGCTATGTGGATAACGCGCGCCACGTGGAAGTGCAGATCTTTGGCGACGGCGCGGGCCGCGTGCTGGCGCTGGGCGAACGCGATTGCTCGGTGCAGCGGCGCAATCAGAAAGTGATCGAGGAAACGCCCGCGCCGCTGCTGCCGGCCGCCACACGCGCGGCCTTGCTGGCGGCGGCCGTGCAGTTGGGCGAGTCGGTGAACTACCGCTCGGCCGGCACCGTTGAATTCATCTACGACCCGGCGCGCGACAGCTTTTACTTCCTGGAGGTCAACACGCGCTTGCAGGTTGAGCACCCGGTGACGGAAGCCGTCACGGGCCTGGATCTGGTGGAATGCATGCTGCGCGTGGCCGCGGGCGAAGCACTGGACATTGCCGCGATGTCGCGCGCGCCGCAGGGTGCGTCCATCGAGGTGCGTTTGTACGCCGAAGACCCGCTGCGCCAGTTCCAGCCGTCGCCGGGCGTGTTGACCGAGGTGTCCTTCCCTGAGGGCGTGCGGGTGGATGGCTGGGTGGCGACCGGCACCGACGTGCCGGCTTTCTACGACCCCATGCTGGCCAAGCTGATCGTGCACGCGGACACCCGCGATGCGGCCTTGGACAAGCTGGCGGACGCCTTGGCGCGCACGCGGCTGCACGGCATTGCCACCAACCTGGACTACCTGCGCCAGATCGTCGCCGACGCACGCTTCCGCGCCGGCAAGCTGTCCACGCGCTTCTTGGAAAGCTTCACGTACCGGCCGGCCGCCATCGAAGTGCTGGAAGCCGGCACGTACACCAGCGTGCAGGATTACCCCGGCCGCACCGGCTACTGGGACATCGGCGTGCCGCCTTCGGGCCCGATGGACGACTATGCCTTCCGTTTGGCCAACCGCATCGTCGGCAACGCGCCGGACGCGGCCGGCATCGAGGCCACGCTGATCGGGCCGACCTTGCGTTTTCATGGCGATACCGTCGTGGCGTTGACCGGGGCCGAATGCGCCGCCACGCTGGACGGCGAACCCGTGCCGATGTGGCAGCCGATTGCCGTGCGTTCCGGCCAGGTGCTGGCCACCGGCCGCGCGCTGTCGGGCTGCCGCAGCTACCTGGCCGTGCGCAACGGGCTGGACGTGCCGGTCTACCTGGGCAGCCGCTCGACCTTTGCGCTGGGCCAGTTCGGCGGACATGCCGGCCGCACGCTGCGCGTGGGCGACATGCTGCCCTTGGTGCGGCCCGAGCTGGGCGAGGGTAGCGCTGCCGCGCCCGTGGCTGAGCCGATGCCCGCACCGGCCGAGCTGATTCCCACCTACGGCAACACCTGGGAAATCGGCGTGCTGTACGGCCCGCACGGCGCGCCGGACTTCTTCCAGCCCGAAGCCATCGACGCCTTCTTCGCGGCGGACTGGGAAGTCCACTACAACTCGAACCGCCTGGGCGTGCGCCTGATCGGCCCCAAGCCCACCTGGGCGCGCGAGAACGGCGGCGAGGCGGGCCTGCATCCGTCCAATATCCACGATTGCGAATACGCCATCGGCAGCATCAATTTCACGGGCGACAGCCCCGTCATCCTGACGCGCGACGGCCCCAGCCTGGGCGGCTTCGTGTGCCCCGTCACCATCGCGCGCGCCGAACTGTGGAAGGTGGGCCAGGTGAAGCCGGGCGACCGCATCCGCTTCGTGCGCATCGACTATCCGCAAGCCGTGGCGCTGGAAGCCGCGCAGGACCAGAGCGTGGCGGCGCTGTCGGCGGTAGCGCCCGCGGCAACGGCGCCATCGCCCGTGCCTGCCACGGTGTCTGAAACCATCGTCGCCGCCTTGCCGGCCGAGGGCTCGCGCCCGTCGGTGTCGTACCGCCAGGCGGGTGATGGCTACCTGCTGCTGGAATACGGCGACAACGTGCTGGACCTGGCGCTGCGCATGCGTATCCACTTGCTGATGGAGGCGTTGAACGCCGACCCGATCGCGGGCGTGCAGGAGTTGTCGCCGGGCGTGCGCTCGTTGCAGATCCGCTATGACAGCCGCCAGATTCTGCAAGGCGCGTTGATCGAACGCTTGTTGAAGATCGAAGCCGGCCTGGCCGACGTGGCCACGCTGAAGGTGCCCACGCGCGTGGTCTACCTGCCCATGGCCTTCGAGGATTCGGCCACGCTGGGCGCGGTGCAGCGCTATCAGGAAACCGTGCGCGCCAACGCGCCGTGGCTGCCGAACAATGTGGACTTCATCCAGCGCATCAACGGGCTGGCCAGCCGCAATGACGTGCGCGACATTGTGTTCGATGCCAGCTACCTGATCATGGGCCTGGGCGACGTATATCTGGGCGCGCCTTGCGCGGTGCCGATCGATCCGCGCCATCGCTTGCTGACGTCCAAGTACAACCCGGCGCGCACGTTCACGGCGGAAGGTACGGTGGGCATCGGCGGGGTGTACATGTGCATCTACGGCATGGATTCGCCGGGCGGTTATCAGCTGGTTGGCCGCACCTTGCCCATCTGGAACAAGTTTTTGAAGAACCCGGTGTTCCAGGATGGCAAGCCCTGGCTGTTGCGCTTCTTTGATCAGGTGCGCTTCTACCCGGTTACCGAGGCCGAGTTGGACGTGCTGCGCGAAGACTTCCGCGAAGGGCGCGCGACGGTGCGCATCGAAGAAGAAGTGTTTGATTTCGCCGCGCACCAGCGCTTCCTGGCCGAGCAGGCCGACAGCATCGCCGTGTTCCAGACGCGCCAGAAAAGCGCCTTCGACGCCGAAGTGGCGTTGTGGAAGAGCGAGGACGTGGCGGTGGAGCAAGAGGCGCCGGCTCAAGAGGCCGAGGCCGACACGGCGTTGCGCGAGGGCGAACGCCTGGTCAGCGCGGATATGTGCGGCAACATCTGGAAGATACCGGTCCAGGTGGGGCAGAGCGTGTCGGCGGGCGACACGCTGGTGGTGGTCGAGGCCATGAAGATGGAGCTGTCGGTGATTGCGCCCGCGTCGGGCACGGTCACGGCGATCCGCTGCGTGCCGGGCAAGCCGGTGAACGCGGGCGATCCCTTGGTGGTGCTGGCGGAAGACGCCACCTGCACCGTGGCGGGATGATGCGCCTGGAAGCCGTCCAGGTCAGCCCGGCGATCCGGCAGGCGCCGGCGCTGGCCGGGTCACTGGCTGACCAGGCGTATCAGCGCATCAAGGACGACCTGTTTGATTTCCGGATGCTGCCGGGTGAGCGTTTTACCGAGGCGGACCTGGTGGCGCGGCTGGGTGTCAGCCGTACACCGGTGCGGCTGGGCCTGGCGAGGTTGGAGCGTGAAGGCTTCGTGCTGGCCAGCCCACGCAGCGGCTGGCAGGTGCGGCCTTTTGATTTTGAACGCTTCGAAGCGCTGTACGACGTGCGGGTGGTGCTGGAACAGGCGGCGGTGGACAAGCTGTGCACGCGCGAGCACATGGACGAGTCCGGCATCCTGGGCGCGTTGAAGGATGTGTGGCTGGTGCCACCACCACAGCGCATCCTGGACGGAAGGTTGGTGGCGCAGTTGGATGAGGCGTTCCATTGTTCATTGGTGGCGGCGGCCGGGAATCCGGAGATGGCGCAGATACACCGGGACGTCACGGAGAAGATTCGCATTGTGCGGCGGCTGGATTTCACCAAGGATTTCCGGGTGGATGCGACGTATGACGAGCATGCAGCGATTTTGCGGGCCGTGCTGGCACGGCGCGGGGATGAGGCGGCAAGGATGCTGAAGTCGCATATTGAGATGAGCAAGGCGGAAGTAAGGAAGATCACGCTGCATATGCTGCATGAGGCAAGGGAAGGGGGGAGGTGAGGGTGAGAGTGGGGTGTGGGATGGGCGCTGCTTGATGGGTTGCGCGCGATCGATGGTGGGGTTTTTGCGGCGGATTTTGCGCGCTTCACCCATCCTACGATGCGGCTCGTGGATCGTAGGATGGGTGAAGCGCGGGGATGTTTTCAGAAAAAATCGGTGTCGATCGCGCGTAACCCATCGAACGGTGCTCGCGACTCAACCCATCGAGGGGGGGCACACGACCTGACGTATCCGCTTCGACGCTACCCCTGCAACTGCCTATAAACCTCTTGCGATACCCGTTGCAGTTCATCCCGGCTGACGGCGCCGGACAGGGCGTAGCCGAACTGGCCTTCCACCCAATAGAACACCCGTACCGCCCCTTCCTGCGTGAACTGGAACGCGGTCTGGCCGCCCGCGGCTTCGCGGGTGACGTACAACGTCAGCCTTTGCCCGTCCGCCGCGCCGTACATGAATTGGGCCACCGGGCCCGAACCGCCGGGCAGCAAGCGGCCGCCCACCAATTCATAACCCGCTTGCGATAGCGATGGCGCGCGCACCGGTGCGCCCATGCGCTTGGTCAACCACGTGACCAAACCCTTTTCATTGTCGGCGCTGACTTCCACCGGGCGACCCATGTCGGGCGCATACACGGCATGCGCGATGGCGGCGCGTTGGGCGTAACCGCCCGCCGCGCGGTCCGGGCCGGCGGTGGCCAGCACGGTTTGCAGATGCCGCGCATCCATCGCGCCGCGTACCGTCCACGCCGCGCCGGCGCTGACCGCCGCGATCGCCACGCCGGCGGCCAACGCGCGCCACGGCAACTGCCGCGACGGCGCCTTCAAAGGCAAGCGCAAGGGCAACGGCTCGTCCAGCACCGGGTCCAGCAGCGCATGCAGCGCGCGACGTTGCGCCTGCCAGTCCGCCACGCGGGTCTGGTCCTGCGGATGCGAGGCCAGGAAGGCGTCGACCTCGGCATGGCGGGCAGGGGACAACTGGCCGTCCGCATAGGCATGCAGATCGGCTTCGGTAATGGGGCTGCCCGAGCTGGGCACCGGATGGAGGGATTTTTCGTTCATGTCATTTCACGCGATGCAAGCGGCTGACCGAGTCGTGTCCGCGCATCAACGCGCCCAACTTCTCACGGGCGCGCGACAGCCGGGACATGACCGTGCCGATGGGCACGTCCAGCACGCGCGCGGTGTCCTGGTAGGACAGGTCTTCCACGCAGATCAGCAACAGCACTTCCCGCTGCTCGGGCGGCAGGGCTTGCAGGCAGCGGTCCAGGTCGCGCACCTCCAACTGGTCGGTCTGCGTGGCGCGCACCGGCACGTCGGGCAGGTCGCCCGGGGCGGTCTGATCCGCCCGCCGGTTGTTGGCGCGCACGCCGTCGATGAAATGGTTGTGCATGATGCCGAACATCCAGGCCCGCAGCTCGCCACGCTTTTGCCATCGCGAATAGCGGCTCCAGGCGCGCTCCAGCGTGTCCTGAACCAGGTCATCGGCCCGATGCGGGTCGCCCGTCAGCCCGCGGGCGTATCGCCGCAGGCTGGGGATGCAGGCCAGGATCAGGGCCTCGTCGTCGGCGCGCATGGCAACCGGGCAGGAGCCGTTGCGGATCAGGGCTTGATGACGTGCCAGACTTCCTTGAAGTTGTCGCCGGTCTTGTCGCCCGGCTTGGTGTCCTTCACGTACAGGTAGACGGGCTTGCCTTTATGGGCCCATTGCTTGGAACCGTCGTCGCGGGTGATGACGGTCATGTCGCCCATGGGCTTGGCGTCGGCGGGGGCGGCGACGGGCGGCCAGACCTTGGCGCACCCGTCGTTGCAGGCGCTTTTGCCCGCGGCGTCTTTGTCGAAGGTGTAGAGCGTCATGCCCGCGCTGTTGACCAGGATGCCGTCTTGCGTCTTGACGGCTTGGGCGTGGGCGCCGGCCGAGAATAGGGCGGCGGAGCCCAGGACCAGGGCGGCGGCGATATGTTTGCGCATGTTGAGCCTCGTACGTAGATGGGGAAAGGGATGACTGCCCGCTACAGACGCCGGCCATGGCGGGAATATTCCCGCAAGCCCAAAAAATTCTGCAACGCTCAGCCGGCCGGCCGGACAGCGCCGGGTTCGTAACGCATTTCAAACTCCAGGTCGGTCTCCTTGACGGGGGTGAAACCCAGGGCTGCATAGAGCCGCTGGGCGGGGTTGCCTTTCAGCACGTTCAGCGTGACGGGCGCGCCTTCCGCGTCCGCCCGGTCCAGCACGGGCTCGATCAGGCGGCGGCCCAGGCCCATGCCCTGGAAATCCGGCGCGATCTGAATCTGCACGATGCGCCATCCGTCCGTATCGCGGTAATGCTTGAACAGCCCGGCGGGGCGGCCATCCACCCAGACGATTTGCGCGTCCTCGAAGTGGTACTGGATGCGGGCCAGATGGTGCTCGTCAGTCGCGGGCGCGCCGGCGCGTTCCATGTGTTCTTGCATGGTGGCTTTGCGCAACGCCAGCAGAAAGGGCAGGTCTTCTTCGGTGGCGGGTTGCAGCGCCAGGGAGTGATCCGGGGTGGCGGTAGACATCATGGAATTAGGGCTTCGAGAGGGGTTCCGCGGATGGCGTTTTGCGTTTGGCCGTCTTGCCGGCCTGATGGATCAAGTTATAAAGCTGTTGCGCGGCGGGCGCCAGGGGGCGGCCGCGCCGGGCGATCAGGCCCAGCGTGCGCGTCACGCGCGGGTGTTCCAGCTTGACGCTCGTCAGCGTGGCGTGGCCCGCCAGCGGCATGGCCAACTGCGGCACGGCGGCCACGCCCAGGCCCGCTTCCACCAGACCCAGCAAGGTCATCACGTGGCTGACCTCAAACGCACTGACGGTACGCTTGCCGCTCTTTGCCAGCGCATCGTCAATCAACAGGCGGTTGCCGCTTTCCTTGGCCACCGTCATGAAGCGCTCTTGCGATAGCGCTTCCCAGGACACGCTGCGGCGGCCGGCCAGCGGATGGTCTCGGCGCACCGCCAAAACGAAGTCTTCACGCAGCACCGCTTTGAAATCCACATCCGGTTCCTGGGTGCCGAAAAAACTGATGCCGAAATCGGCGCGGCCCGTCACCACGCTGTTGAGCACCGTGTTGGCGGTTTCGTCGATGATGCGCACGCGGATGCGCGGGAAGCGCTCGGTGTAATCGCGGATGACAGACGGCAGGAAGTAATAGGCCACGGACGGCACACAGGCCACCGTCACCAGTCCACCGCGCTGCGCGGCCAGGTCGCCGATGCTGAGCACGGCGCTTTCCAGTTCGTCGATGGCGCTGCGGGCGCGCTCCAGGAATACGCGGCCCACCTGCGTCAAGGCCACACGCCGTGTAGTGCGCTCCAGCAGGCGCGCGCCCAGGATGCTTTCCAGCTTATCGATGCGCCGGCTGAGCGCGGGCTGCGACAGATGCAGGTCTTCAGCGGCCGCACGAAAACTGGCGCGTTCGGCCACCGCGACGAAAGCCTGCAATTCCTGTAAATCGAAATTGATGCGTGCCATGCATTAATCCATCCGTAAGTTGCAATTCAAATAATAGCCGCCAAGTCGCAGAATGGCTTCCATGGAAACCGAAATCCCTTGCGTACTGATGCGCGGCGGCACGTCGCGCGGCCCCTTTTTTCTAGGCGACTGGCTGCCTGCCGACCCCGTGCAGCGCGACCGCCTGCTGCTGACCGCCATGGGTTCGCCCCATGCGCTACAAGTTGACGGCATCGGCGGCGGCAACACCCTGACCAGCAAAGTGGCCATCGTGTCGCGCTCGACCCGGCCGGACTGCGATATCGATTACCTGTTTGCACAGGTGTCGGTGGACCGCGCCATGGTCGACACCCGGCCCAACTGCGGCAACATGCTGTCGGGTGCCGCACCCTTTGCCATCGACGAAGGCTTGGTCGCGCCGTGCGATGGCGTTACATCGGTGCGGGTGCACAACGTCAACACCGGCGCGGTGATCGAAGCCGTGGTGCAGACGCCCGGCGGCCGCCTGACCTACGAAGGCGATGCGCGCATCGATGGCGTGCCGGGCACGGCGGCACCGGTGCGGTTGAACTTCCTGGAGGCGTGGGGCGCCATCACCGGCAAGCTTTTTCCCACCGGGCAGCGGCAGGAATACATTGATGGAGTGGCGGTGACGTTGATCGACGCCGCCATGCCGATGGTATTGATGCGCGCCCAGGACTTTGGCCTGCGCGGCGACGAAACGCCCGCGCAACTGGATGGCAATATCGGCTTGCTTGAACGCATGGAGCGCATTCGGCTGGAAGCGGGTCGTCGCATGGGGCTGGGTGACGTGTCGCAGAGCGTCATACCCAAACCGGTCCTGGTGGCGCCAAGCGATCGCGCGGGCGCCTTGGCCCTGCATTCACGCTATTTCACGCCCCGCGCCTGCCATCGTGCCCATGCGGCAACGGGTGCAGTGGGCGTGGCCAGCGCGTTTCTGATGCCGGGCACCGTGGTGCATGCTTGCGGTGGGCCGCCCGTGGTGGCGGGGTATCGCACGGTGCGCGTTGAACATCCGTCCGGAGGCATGGATATCGATGTCGATCTGGACATTGCCAGCGACGAGGTGCGCGCGGCGGGCTTGGTACGGACGGCACGCAAGATCATGAAGGGGCTGCTGTATGTGCCCGGCCACTACGTCTTGGCGGGCGCCGAGCCGATGCGCGCGGTTGCGTAACGCGCCAGTTTGAAATTACTCATCAACCCAATTTTTTCTACCGCCGAAGCGGCCCGCAAAGAGGCTGTCACAACACGGCAATCGCTATATCTGGAGACAAGCAATGAAGCATCATCCCATCAAAGCCCTCTGCGCCGCCGCCATGCTGCTGGCCGCAAGCGCCGTGGCGCAGGCTGACTACCCCGAACGCGCGATTACGCTGGTCGTGCCCACCGCCGCGGGCGGCGGCAACGACGTGCTGGCGCGCGTGGTGGGCCAGAAAGTAGGCGAACTCCTCGGCCAGACCGTTATCGTGGTGAACAAGCCCGGCGCGCAGGGCGCGATTGCGTCCGACTATGTCGCCCGCCAACCGGCGGACGGCTACACGCTGATGCTGGGCTACATCGGTACGCATGGCATCAACCCCGCCATGCAGAAGCTGAACTACGACCCGGTCAAGGACTTCACGCCCATCGGCATGGTGGCTGATTCGCCCACCATCATGGTTGTGTCCAAGCGCATACCGGTGAAGGACGTGGCCGCGCTGGTGAAGTACGGGCATGAGCATCCTGATGGCCTGAATTTCGCCTCCGCAGGGCCGGGCACCGCGCCGGCGATCGCGGGGGAACTCTTCAACCAGGCCACCGGGATCGCCATGCTGGACGTGCCGTACAAAGGTTCCGCGCCCGCGTTGAACGACACCTTGGCAGGCGTGACGCAGGTGATGTTTCCCAGCTTGTTCAGCGTGTACCCGCACCTGAAGTCGGGCGCGATCCAGGCGGTGGCGGTGGCAGGGTCAAGCCGTATCGCTGCACTGCCGGACCTGCCGACCTTGGCCGAAGCAGGCGTGGCCGGCGTGGACGTGCCGCAGTGGTACGCCATCTTCGCCCCGGCTAAGGCCGACCCGGCGGTGGTGGACAAGCTGAACAAGGCGCTGAATCAAGCCTTGTCCGACCCGGTTGTCGCGAAGAAGATTGCCGAACAAGGCGCGGAAGTGCGTCGCAGCACGCCCGCTGAACTGGGCGCGTTCGTGCAAAGCGAAGCGGTACGTTGGAAGCAATTGGCCGATAAGCGAAAGTTGGCGGCGCGGTAGGGGGGCGGTGGCGCCCTGTCGCGAGCCGTGGGTGTGGCGGCGCGGTAGGGGCTGGCATGCGCCTGTCGCAAGGTGCGCGGGTGATGGCACGCCAGGGCGCGGCCGGCGCTGATCGCGAGCTGTGGGATGGCGGCACGGTAGGGGGCGCCATGCGCTGGTCGCAAGCCGTGGGGCAAGCGGCGCGCTAGGACGCTGACGCTGCAGGTCGCGAGTTATGGGTGTGGCGGCAAGCGCTGTGCCAGGCAATTTGCCGGCTTTGCCAAGCGTGAAACGTGGTGTGTTCCCAGGCGTCGGGCGTAGTCACATGGCCATGCTTGATGGGATTCATGTGGATGTAGTGGATGCAAGCGGATAGCTCGCGTTCATCGCGGATGACATGTTCCCAAAAGCGCCGCTGCCAGATGCCTCGTTCGCCTTTCCGGTAGATACTGCGGCGGACGGCGTAAGGGCGCAGCGCTCGGGAAAACCGCGTCTTGATCCGACGCCAGCGGCCAGAGTAGTCGGCATCGTTGTCGGGCAGCCGCCAGATCATATGCAGATGGTCGGGCAGTAAAACCGCCGCCAGCACCGCGAACGGCGCGATCTGTTGTTCGGCCCGTATGCAGGCCTTCAGCCATGAAGCGTGAGGGATCAGATCGTGATGTTCCCGCGCCAGCACCGCAACGGTGAAGAAGTAAGTTCCACCGGGGATATACAAACGCCGATACGCAGTCATTTCCGCCTCCGGAGTGAAAAGGGAAGCATAGGAAATTGGCGTAACGTGTGCCGCGATAGAGAGATGATTTCGGCACGCATCGCAGATGCCGTGCGTTCGTATGGCGTGCGGTGTTCCTATGGCGGCAGATGGGTTACGCGCGATCCCCACCTTTTCCTTGCCCCGGCCATCCTCGCGCTTCACCCATCCTACGATGGCTACATGACACGCTGATCGTAGGATGGGTGAAGCGCGAGATGCCCAGGAAAAGAACCCAAGCGTAAATCGCGCGTAACCCATCAAGCCGCCGTCACCCCACCACCCCGGCCACATCAAGTTTCGTCACCCAAGAGACCGCACAGCGATCGTAGGATGGGTGAAGCGCGAGAGGCCCAGGAAAAGAACCCAAGCGTAAATCGCG
>RCUJ01001410.1_pt1 | contig 12866 bp, 9 predicted proteins | sample 2166321 | NCBI WGS metagenome assembly RCUJ01 (sample SAMN09932808, study PRJNA488358) | compost metagenome | feature: garden; material: soil; isolation source: compost soil in an enriched community after 118 h of incubation | place: Germany: Experimental Botanical Garden Goettingen | collected... | reverse complement strand
GTGATGGGCCGCGATTCAGGCGGGCGAATATCATGGGTTTTGCCGGGGTTTCGGCCTAGCGTAATGCCTCAACCCCATGATCGAGACGAGATTCGCCATGCACTTTGCCTACAGCCCCCGCACCGAAGCACTGCGTCAGCAGCTGCGTAATTTCCTGGACGCCCACATTGTGCCGCGCATCGGCGCCTGGCAGCAAAGCGTCGCCGCCGGGCAGTTTCCGGTGCCGTTCATGGCCGACCTCAAGGCCCTGGCGCGCAGCGAGGGGCTGTGGAATCTGTTTCTTCCGGCGCTGGGCGAGGACGAGCCAGGCACCCGTCTGAGCAACCTGGAATATGCCCCGCTGGCGGAGATCATGGGTCGCGTGTCCTGGGCTTCGGAGGTGTTCAACTGCAACGCGCCGGACACCGGCAACATGGAGTTGCTGCACCTGTTCGCCACCCCGCAGCAGCGTGCGCGCTGGCTGGTGCCGCTGCTCGATGGCGAGATGCGTTCGGCCTTCGCCATGACCGAGCCGGACGTGCCGTCTTCGGATGCCAGCAACATCCAGACCCTGATCCGCCGCGACGGCGACCAGTACGTGATCAACGGCCGCAAGTGGTTCATCACCAATGCCTCGCACCCCGACTGCAAGCTGCTGATCGTCATGGGCAAGACCGACCCGGATGCGGATGCCCACCAGCAGCAGAGCATGATCCTGGTGCCGTTCGATACGCCCGGCGTCGAGCTGTTGCGCAATATCCCGGTGATGAACCACATCGCCCCGGAAGGCCACAGCGAGCTGCTGCTGCGCAATGTGCGGGTACCGGCGAGCAATCTGCTGGGCGAGGAGGGCGCGGGCTTCATGATGGCCCAGGCGCGCCTCGGCCCCGGACGCGTGCATCACTGCATGCGCTCGATCGGCATGGCCGAGCTGGCCCTGGAGTTGATGGTCGAGCGCTGCCAGGAACGCAAGGCGTTCGGCAAGTACCTGCACCAGTACGCCAATATCGGCGACTGGATCGCCGAATCGCGTATCGAGATCGAGCAGGCACGCCTGCTGGTGCTCAAGACCGCCTGGATGATCGACGAGATAGGCGCCAAGGCGGCGCGCAAGGAAATCGCCATGATCAAGGCGCTGGTGCCGGGCATGCACACCCGCGTGGTCGACCGCGCCATGCAGGTCTACGGCGCCATGGGGCTGACTCCCGATACACCGCTGGCAGACATGTGGACCACCGGTCGCGCCTTGCGCTTCGCCGATGGTCCGGATCAGGTGCATCTACGCAGCATTGCTCGCCTGGAGCTCAAGGCCAGCGCAATCACGCGCGGGGCTACCGCGGCCTATTTGACTCCATTCGGCAATAACTGAGGATCGTGCTGACGCAGCAAGGTTTTTGAGCGTCTGGTGCGCTCGGCCGACGAAGCCCTGGCGACGGCCTTCGGTTTTTCACAATCTCATGAAAGGCTGCCGCAGGTGGGGTAGGCTGGTCGGAATGGGCAATATTTCGTTCGCGGCAAGTGCGGCGAAATGAGCTACTTTCAGGGCAGTTCACCTCTTTGCGGCAGATTGCCGCACTGGGGTGTAGCTTGACTTGTGTCAATCGAGATTAGGGGCGGGCTAAGTACCATGCAGACATATTCATTGTCGGCTTTAGATAACCCCATGAAGAGCAATCGGTTTTTAGCGAACAGTCATCTGTGTTCATGGAAAAATGCGTGCTTGTTTTTGCTGATTCTGGCCTGTACGGCGCTTCAGGGTGTGCAGGCCAAGAGTTACGGCGACATCGAGCAAGAGCGCATCGATCAGGTTTTCCCCGGCGGGATTAGCGTGTCAGAAGCGCAGGGGGAGTTCAAAGTGCGCACCCTGTCGAGTGGCGACGAGGTGCTCGGCTATGTATTCCAGAGCCTGGATGTGATCGATATTCCGGCCTATTCCGGCAAGCCGATCAACATGCAGGTGATTCTCGACACTGAAGGTGTAATTCGGGACGCCTATGTGCTCGAACACCACGAACCGATCCTGCTGATCGGTATTCCCGAAGCGAAACTGCACGCCTTCAACGCCAAGTACCAGGGCATCAAGGTCAGCCAGCGGGTAGTGGTCGGCCGTTCCGGCGATCCCGATGCGGTGACGATCGATGCGGTCACCGGTGCCACCGTCACGGTCATGGTGGTCAACGAGGTGGTGATGCGCGCCGCCCACGAGGTGGCTGTGTCGCTCGGTTTGATCGAGAGCGATGCCGGTCTGGCGCAAAAGCCGGCCACTGTGCGCGAAGATGTCTACCAGCCCGCCGACTGGGCCCAGCTCACCGGTAACGGCGCCATTCGCCGCCTGCACCTGACCCGTGGTCAGGTCGATGAGGCGTTCAAGGGCACCGAGGCCGAAGGGGTGGAAGCCGCGTCGCCCGAGCAAGTCGACGATACCTTTATCGATCTCTACACCGCCCACCTGAATGCGCCGACCATCGGTCGTAACCTGCTGGGCGACAACCAGTATCGCTTTCTGATGGAGGAGCTCAAACCCGGCGAACAGGCGATTGCCGTGCTGGGCAGTGGCGATTACTCCTACAAAGGTTCGGGCTATGTGCGCGGCGGCATTTTCGACCGGGTGCAGTTGCGCCAATTCGGCGACAGCATCAGCTTCCGCGATATGGACCACCAGCGCCTGTCCGACGTGTACGCCGTCGGCATGCCCGAGTTCGATGAAATGTCGATTTTCATCATTCGCGCCCAATCCAAGTTCGACCCTGGCTCGCCCTGGTCGCTGGAGCTGCTGGTGCGGCGCCAGACCGGACCTACCAGCGGTATGTTCAGCAGTTTCGAGCTCGGCTATCAAATGCCCGAGGAATACCTCGAGCGGCCATTACCGACCGCAGCGGAACTGGCCGCCATCGACGAGGCCAATCGGCCGCTGTGGCTGAACATCTGGTACCAGAAAACTTTCCAGATCGGTGTGATCGGCGTGGCGCTGCTGCTGCTCACGGTGATCCTGTTCCTTCAGGACAAGTTCACCAAGCGCCCGCATTTCCTCCACTGGTTGCGCCGTGGCTACCTGATCTTCACCGTGGTGTTCATCGGCTGGTATGCCCTGGGTCAGTTGTCGGTGGTCAACGTGCTGACCTTCGTGCATGCCCTGGTGCAGGACTTCCGTTGGGAGCTGTTTCTCACCGACCCGATCATCTTCATCCTCTGGACCTTTACCGCCGCCAGCATCCTGCTCTGGGGCCGCGGCGTGTTCTGCGGCTGGCTGTGCCCGTTCGGCGCCCTGCAAGAGCTGATCAACGAGGCCGCGCGCAAGCTGAAGATTCCTCAGTATGAGTTGCCCTTCGCGGTGCATGAGCGGCTGTGGGCGATCAAGTACATCATCCTCCTGCTGCTGTTCGGCATCTCCCTGGAGTCGTTGGCCACTGCCGAGCGCTTCGCCGAGGTGGAACCGTTCAAAACCGCCATCACCCTGAAGTTCGACCGCCAGTGGTGGTTCGTGCTCTACGCGGTGATTCTCCTGGTGATCAATATCTTCACCCGCAAGGTGTACTGCCGTTACGTCTGCCCGTTGGGGGCGGCGCTGGCCATCCCTACCAAGTTGCGTTTGTTCGACTGGCTGAAACGGCGCAAAGAGTGCGGCAGTCCGTGTCAACTGTGTGCCAAGGAGTGCGAAATCCAGGCAATCCACCCGGACGGTCACATCAATGCCAACGAGTGCCACTACTGCCTCGATTGCCAGATGACCTACCACAACGACGACAAGTGCCCGCCGCTGATCCTCAAACAAAAGAAACGCAGCAAAAAGGCCCCTGTCAGCGCCGAATTGATACCGGTAGTGCAGGTAGTAGCCCCTGCGCGAGTCCTATAACAGCGTAAGAGCAATAGTGTTTGTCTAGTCAAGGAGCAGGACCAATGAGCGATAAAGAACTGAAGAACAAGCCAGCAGTCGATGGCAAGCAGCAGGAGCAAATGCTGGAGAAGTCCGGCTTGAGCCGCCGCGGCTTCCTCGGTGCCAGCGCCATGACAGGTGCGGCGCTGGTCGGCGCGACAGCCTTGGGCAGCGCGGTAATGACCCGCGAATCCTGGGCGGCGGCGGCCAAGGAGGCCAAGCAGAAGTACCACGTCGCCCCTGGCGAACTGGACGACTACATCGGTTTCTGGAGCGGTGGTCACCAGGGTGAAGTGCGCGTGCTGGGCCTTCCGTCGATGCGCGAACTGATGCGCATCCCGGTGTTCAACGTGGACTCGGCCACCGGTTGGGGCCTGACCAACGAAAGCCGCGCGATCATGGGCGATAGCGCCAAGTTCCTCAACGGCGACTGCCACCACCCGCACATCTCCATGGTTGACGGCAAATACGACGGCAAGTACGTATTCATCAACGACAAGGCCAACACCCGGGTCGCACGTATCCGTCTGGATATCATGAAATGCGACAAGATGCTGACCGTGCCGAACTGCCAGTCGATCCACGGCCTGCGCCTGCAGAAGGTGCCGTATACCAAGTATGTGTACGCCAACGCCGAGTTCGTCATCCCCCATCCCAACGATGGCAAGATCTTCGATCTGCAGGATGAGAACAGCTACACCATGTACAACGTCATCGACGCCGAAAAGATGGAGATGGCCTACCAGATCATCGTCGACGGCAACCTCGACAACACCGACGCCGACTACACCGGCCGCTTCACCGCGGCCACCTGCTACAACTCGGAGAAGGCCTACGACCTCGGCGGCATGATGCGCAACGAGCGCGACTGGGTCGTGGTGTTCGACATGCAGGCGGCAGAAAAGGCGGTCAAGGCCGGCAAGTTCATCACCCTGGGCGACTCCAAGGTGCCGGTGCTCGATGGCCGCAAGAAGGGCGACAAGGACAGCGAATTCACTCGCTACATTCCGGTGCCGAAGAACCCGCATGGCCTCAACACTTCGTCCGACGGCAAGTATTTCATCGCCAACGGCAAGCTGTCGCCGACCGTGTCGATGATCGAAATCGCCAAGCTGCCCGACCTGTTCGCCGGCAAGCTGAAGGATCCGCGCGACACCATCATCGCCGAGCCGGAGCTGGGCCTCGGCCCGCTGCACACCACCTTCGACGGTCGCGGTAACGCTTACACCACGCTGTTCATCGACAGCCAGGTGGTCAAGTGGAACATGGCCGACGCCGTGCGCGCCTACAAGGGCGAGAAGGTCGACTACATCAAGCAGAAGCTGGACGTGCAGTACCAGCCGGGCCACATCCACGCCTCGCTGTGTGAAACCAGCGACGCCGATGGCAAATGGCTGGTTGCCCTGTGCAAATTCTCCAAGGACCGCTTCCTGCAGGTTGGCCCACTGCACCCGGAGAACGACCAGTTGATCGACATTTCCGGCGACGAGATGAAGCTGGTGCACGACGGTCCGACCTTCGCCGAGCCCCATGACTGCACCATGGCCCGTCGTGACCAGGTCAAGACCAAGAAGATCTGGGATCGCAACGACCCGTTCTTCGCCGGTACCACGGCCATGGCGAAAAAGGATGGCATCAACCTGGATACCGACAACAAGGTCATCCGCGACGGCAACAAGGTGCGGGTGTACATGACCTCCATGGCGCCGTCGTACGGTGTGCAGGAGTTCACCGTCAAGCAGGGCGATGAAGTTACCGTGACCATCACCAACATCGACCAGATCGAAGACGTGTCCCACGGTTTCGTCATGGTCAACCATGGTGTGAGCATGGAAATCAGCCCGCAGCAGACCTCGTCGATCACCTTCATCGCCGACAAGCCGGGCCTGCACTGGTACTACTGCAGCTGGTTCTGCCATGCCCTGCACATGGAAATGGTCGGCCGCATGATGGTCGAACCGGTATAAAGGCGTAGCCCCGTAGCCTGATGCAATCCGCAAAGGCTCTTGTAAAGCCCGCGGATTGCATCCAGGCTACGGACCCCATTTATTTCTCCAGCCCTGTACGGCTCGAGGAACAAGGTAAACGCAGTGCTCAGACCCCAGGCAATTGCTTCGCTTCGCGCCAGTGCGCTGTGGCTGTTGCTCATTTTCTTCGGCGTGGCCCAGGCGGCGCCGCAATCCATTACCTCGCTGCCGTTGCAGGCCGAGGGCGACAATCGCTGGCGGCTGCCCGCCGGCGACTATCAGGGTTCGTTCAGCGTCGATCAGCCGATGCACATCCGCTGCGAGCCAGGCGCCGTCTTGCACGGGCAAGGCCAGGGTAACGGCCTGCTTATCAGCGCGCCCGAGGTGACCATCGAGGGCTGCACGCTGCTCGATTGGGGGCGGGACATGACCGCCATGAACGCCGCGGTGTTCATCCAGCCCGGCGCACGCGGCGCGGTGATCAAGGACAACCGCCTGCAAGGCCCGGGCTTCGGCATCTGGGTCGACGGCGCGGCGGATGTCAGCCTGCTCGGCAACAGCATCCAGGGCGATCCGAGCATCCGCTCCCAGGATCGCGGCAATGGCATCCACCTGTATGCGGTGCGCGGCGCCAAGGTCGTCGGCAACCAGGTGCGCGATGCCCGCGACGGTATCTACATCGATACCTCGAACGGTAACCTGCTCGAGGACAACACCCTGGAAGACCTGCGTTACGGCGTGCACTACATGTTCTCCAACGACAACCAGGTGTTCGCCAACACCACCCGCCGCACCCGCACCGGCTATGCGTTGATGCAGAGCCGCAAACTGACGGTGATCGGCAATCGCTCCGAACAGGACGAGAACTACGGCATCCTGATGAACTACATCACCTATTCGACCGTGCGCGACAATTTTGTCAGCGACGTGCGCAGTGGCTCGACCGGCGACAGCATGATCTCCGGTGCCGAAGGCAAGGCGCTGTTCATCTACAACTCGCTGTTCAACAGCATCGAGCACAACCACTTTGAACGCAGCGCCCTGGGTATCCACCTGACCGCGGGTTCCGAGGACAACCGCATCGCCGGCAACGCCTTCGTCGGCAATCGCCAGCAGGTCAAGTACGTCGCCAGCCGCACCCAGGAATGGTCGCTGGAGGGGCGCGGCAACTACTGGAGCGACTACCTGGGTTGGGATCGTAATGACGATGGCCTGGGCGATGTCGCCTACGAACCCAACGACAACGTCGACCGTCTGCTGTGGCTGTACCCGCAGGTGCGTCTATTGATGAACAGTCCGGGCATCGAATTGCTGCGCTGGGTGCAACGTGCCTTTCCGGTAATGAAGTCTCCCGGTGTGCAGGACAGCCACCCGCTGATGCGCTTGCCCACCACCGATCTGCTGCCAACCCGCCAGGAGCCAACGCCATGAATGCCGTCGAGATAGAGGGCGTCAGCCAGCACTACGGCAACCTGACCGTGCTGCACGACCTGCATCTGAGCCTGGGCGAGGGCGAGGTCCTGGGTCTGTTCGGCCACAACGGCGCCGGCAAGACCACCACCATGAAGCTGATTCTTGGCCTGTTGCAGGCCAGTCACGGCCGGGTGCAAGTGCTCGGGCGCACGCCCAGCGATCCCCATGTGCGCCAGCAACTCGGCTACCTGCCGGAGAACGTCACCTTCTATGCACAGCTCAGCGGCCGCGAAACCCTGCGCCATTTCGCCCGCCTCAAGGGCGCACCGATGAACCAGGTGGGCGAGTTGCTGGAGCAGGTCGGCCTGGCCGCAGCCATGGATCGACGGGTCAAGACCTATTCCAAGGGCATGCGCCAGCGTCTCGGTCTGGCCCAGGCACTGCTCGGCGTGCCACGCCTGTTGCTGCTCGACGAACCCACGGTCGGTCTCGACCCCATCGCCACCCAGGATCTCTACCAACTGGTCGACCGCCTGCGTCAGCAGGGCACCAGCATCATTCTCTGCTCCCACGTGCTGCCGGGGGTCGAGGCGCATATCAACCGCGCGGCGATCCTCGCCCATGGCCGTTTGCAGGCGGTCGGCAGCCTGGCCAGCCTGCGCGAAGATGCCGGCTTGCCGGCGCTGATCCGCGCCAGCGGCCTGCAGCACAGCGAAAAGCTGCTGCAGCGCTGGCACGCCGACGGCCATGAGGCCCGCTCGGTCGGCGTCGACGGCATCGAAGTGGTGGCGATCAACGGCCACAAACTCGGCCTGCTGCGCCAGTTGCTCGGCGAGGGGGACGCCCAGGACATCGATATCCACCAGCCGTCGCTGGAGGATTTGTATCGCCACTACATGACCCACGCTCAGGGTACTCAAGCAGAGGAGGGCGTGGCATGAACACGGTCTGGAATATCGCCCGCAAGGAACTCAGCGACGGCCTGCGCAACCGCTGGCTGCTCGCCATCAGCCTGCTGTTCGCGGTGCTGGCGGTGGGCATCGCCTGGCTCGGCGCGGCGGCGTCCGGGCAACTGGGCTTCACTTCGATCCCGGCGACCATCGCCAGCCTGGCCAGCCTGGCCACCTTCCTGGTGCCGCTGATCGCGCTGTTGCTGGCCTACGACGCCATAGTTGGCGAGGACGAGGGCGGCACCCTGATGCTGTTGCTGACCTATCCCCTGGGGCGCGGCCAGTTGCTGCTGGGCAAGTTCGTCGGCCACGGCCTGATCCTGGCGCTGGCCACCCTGATCGGATTCGGCTGCGCCGGCCTGGCCATTGCCGTGTTGGTCGAGGATATCGAACTGGGCCTGCTGGGCTGGGCGTTCGGCCGCTTCATGCTGTCGAGCACGCTGCTCGGTTGGGTGTTCCTGGCCATGGCCTATGTGCTGAGCAGCAAGGTCAGTGAAAAATCCAGCGCCGCCGGGCTGGCCCTGGGCGTGTGGTTCCTCTTCGTGCTGGTGTTCGACCTGGCCCTGCTGGCGCTGCTGGTGCTGAGTCAGGGCAAGTTCAGCCCTGATCTGCTGCCCTGGTTGCTGCTGCTCAACCCGGCCGATGTCTACCGCCTGATCAACCTGTCCGGTTTCGAGGGTAGCGGCAATGCCGCCGGTGTCATGGCCCTGGGCGGCGACCTGCCCGTTGACGGCATGCTGCTATGGTCCTGCCTGTTGCTCTGGGTTGGCGTGCCCTTGGTGTTGGCCTATTGGGTGTTTTTGCGCCGTCCGACGTGATGTTCCGAGCGTTGCCTGGGGCGGGCCCTGTAGGCCGGGGCGCACGGGGCGACAATCCAGGCTGCACAGCTTCTGTTTTTCAAGTACCGAGGTTCAATGATGGAAAGCCTGTTCAAAAACACTGCGCGAACCCTGCTGGCGCTATTGCTGGGGTTGGGGTTGCTGGCCTGCAGCGAACCCGCAACCGAACAGAAAAGCCTCGCCCCCGTGGCTTTTCACGACAGCGATGAGTGTCATGTCTGCGGCATGATCATCACCGACTTCCCCGGACCCAAGGGCCAGGCAGTGGGCAAGGGCGAGGTGAAGAAGTTCTGTTCCGCCGCGGAGATGCTCGGCTGGTGGTTGCAGCCGGAAAACCGCATTGGCGATGCCAGGCTTTACGTGCATGACATGGGTCGCAGCGATTGGGCTACGCCCGACGATAGTCACCTGATCGATGCTACCCAGGCGTTCTACGTGGTCGACCTCGCCGGCAGCGGCCTGACCGGTGCGATGGGCGCAGTACTGGCTCCCTTTGCCGATGAGCAGGCCGCGCGGCAACTGGCTGCCATTCACGGCGCCCGGGTGCTGGCTTTCGCCGAGATCGATCAGGCGGTTCTGCAACAAGCGGCGGCCATGCAGCATGGCCAGGCCCATCACTGAGCGGCTGTGACAGAAGCGCCTGCCTGCTGCGGCCTTCGCCCAACTGCGTTGCACTTCGCTCGCTCGACGGCGCTCTCGCGACGGCCTTCGGCTTTTTCACAAGCCTTGAGAAGGTGTTTACAGATTACTGCGCGCGGATGCGCACGGTTTCACCTGATTTGATTTCGCTCGTTAAACAAGGAGTACTCCATGGGTATCAGCATCTGGCAACTTCTTATCGTTCTGCTGATAGTGGTCATGTTATTCGGCAGTAAGCGACTGCGCAGCCTGGGTTCCGACCTGGGGGGGGCAATCGGCGGTTTTCGTAAATCGATGAGCGGCAAAGATTCGCCTGAACCGCAGGACCGTTCGTAGGCCGGCCGAGGCGTAATCCTTCGGCTCGCCAACCCGGCTGGGCTGTTGGCTGGCGCGCCATCTATACCCTGGCGATATGCAGGCGCCTTGCCCGCGGGCGCTCCTGGCATCGCCGACAGCGCATGCCCCGCACTGCAGGCATTCTGTGCTGGGCGGCAAAGCTGATTGTGATCAAGTCGCCCACCCTCTCTCTCACGGTAAAAAGGTCCTGTCGCGAGCAGCGTTGCTGCTCCGGATTGGAAACCGGTTGCCCACAATATCTCTCTGGGTGACCCAGCCGCTCGGTATCGCCGGGCATCGGAGAGCATTGATGAGAAGCGAATTCCAGGATCGCCTGGCCGTGGTTACCGGCGCCAGTTCCGGTATCGGCTTGGCGCTGTGCGCGGCCTTGTTGCAGCGCGGCGCCAAGGTGCTGGCCATGTCCCGTACTCTCGGCGGCTTGCCGGCACTGCTGGAAACCTATGGTGATCGTTTGCACTGGCATGCCGGCGATGTGACCTGCCAGGAAGACCTGCACAGTCTCGCCCAGCAGGCCGCCTGTCTGGGGCCGGTGGATTACCTGGTGCCCAACGCCGGTATCGCGGAACTGGCTGACTGTCTCGACCTGAGCGCTTTCGACCGGCAATGGGCGGTCAATGGGGAGGGCGCCCTGAATACCCTGGCGGCGTTGCGCGACAAGTTGGCGAAGCCTGCTTCTGTAGTCTTCGTCAGCACCTTCCTGACCCATTCGACCTTTCCCGGGTTGGCCGCCTATATCGCCAGCAAAGCGGCTTTGACCGCGCAGGTGAAAACCATCGCGGTGGAACTTGCAGCCTTGGATATGCGCATCAATATAGTCTCTCCAGGCCCTACAGCGACGGCGCTCTGGGGCACTCTGGGGTTGAGCGATGAACAGTTGGGCGATGTGGCCGATACGGTCACCAAGCGCCTGTTGCCTGGTCATTTTCTCGAGGCCGCGGCCGTGGCCAATGTCATTCTGTTCCAGCTGTCCCAAGGTGCCCGAGGCGTCTATGGCCAGGACTGGGTGGTGGACAACGGCTACACCCTGAGCTGACCCGGTTGGGCTGCAGCCATATGTTTCATGCTGGTTCTGATGCGCTTGTGCAGGCTCGAAACGGGGCCAGGGAGGCCTTTGTCCTGCAATTCCAAGCCCTTGAAACTCAAGGGCTTGGCAGCCTGGGCAAGTTGCGCGAAGCGCGCGGGACGTGACCATGCGTATCGCGCCTGCTTCGGCTATGATAGGCGTTTTGTTTTGTCGGCCTCCCTGTGCCGCGCATCCGCATGATCAAGGACCCCATGAGCAAGCCAGAGATTGTCGCCGCTTCGAACTTCCTTCGTCCCATCGTCCAGGCCGATCTGGACGCCGGCAAGCACACGAAGATCATCACCCGCTTCCCGCCGGAGCCCAACGGCTACCTGCATATCGGCCATGCCAAGTCGATCTGCCTGAACTTCGGCTTGGCCAAGGAATTCGGCGGCGAGTGCAACCTGCGCTTCGACGACACCAACCCGGCCAAGGAAGACCAGGAATACATCGACGCGATCAAGAGCGACGTGCAGTGGCTGGGCTTCCAGTGGGCCGGCGAGGAGCGCTACGCCTCCAACTACTTCGACCAGTTGCATGACTGGGCCGTCGAACTGATCAAGGCCGGCAAGGCCTATGTCTGCGACCTGTCGCCCGATGAGGCGCGGCAGTACCGCGGCAATCTGACCGAGCCGGGCAAGAACAGCCCGTTCCGTGAGCGTTCGGTGGCGGAGAACCTGGAGCTGTTCGCCCGCATGAAGGCCGGCGAATTCCCCGATGGCGCTCGTGCCCTGCGCGCGAAAATCGACATGGCCTCGCCGAACATGAACCTGCGCGATCCGATTCTCTACCGCATTCGCCATGCCCATCACCATCAGACCGGCGACAAGTGGTGCATCTACCCCAGCTATGACTTCACCCATGGTCAGTCGGACGCCATCGAGGGCATTACCCACTCGATCTGCACCCTGGAGTTCGAGGATCATCGCCCGCTTTACGAGTGGTTTCTCGACAACCTGCCGGTGCCGAGCAAGCCGCGTCAGTACGAGTTCGCCCGGCTCAACCTGAACTACACCATCACCAGCAAGCGCCGGCTCAAGCAGCTGGTCGATGAAGGCCATGTGCAGGGTTGGGACGACCCGCGCATGTCGACGCTCAGCGGCTATCGTCGTCGCGGCTACACCCCGGGTTCGATCCGCACCTTCTGCGACATGGTCGGCGTCAACCGCGCCGGCGGCCTGGTGGATATCGGCATGCTCGAATTCGCCATTCGCGAAGACCTCGATGCCTCCGCCGCGCGGGCCATGTGCGTACTGCGGCCGTTGAAAGTCGTGATCACCAATTACCCCGAAGGGCAGGTGGAAAACCTCGAGCTGGCGCGCCATCCCAAGCAGGACATGGGCGTGCGCGTGCTGCCATTCGCCCGCGAGATCTACATTGATGCCGGCGACTTCGAGGAAGTCCCGCCTGCCGGCTTCAAGCGTCTGATCCCCGGTGGCGAGGCCCGCTTGCGTGGCAGCTACGTGATCCGCGCCGATGAGGCGATCAAGGATGCCGAGGGCAATATCGTCGAACTGCGCTGCAGCTACGACGAAAATACCCTGGGCAAGAACCCCGAGGGGCGCAAGGTCAAAGGCGTGATCCATTGGGTGCCGGCCGCTGCCAGCATCGAGTGCGAAGTACGCCTGTACGACCGTCTGTTCCGCTCGCCGACCCCGGAAAAGGCAGAGGAGGGCAGCAGCTTCCTCGACAACATCAACCCCGAGTCGCTGGTGGTGCTCAAAGGCTGTCGCGCCGAGCCGTCGCTGGCCCAGGCGCAGCCCGAGGAGCGCTTCCAGTTCGAGC
>RCUJ01001408.1_pt1 | contig 12890 bp, 14 predicted proteins | sample 2166321 | NCBI WGS metagenome assembly RCUJ01 (sample SAMN09932808, study PRJNA488358) | compost metagenome | feature: garden; material: soil; isolation source: compost soil in an enriched community after 118 h of incubation | place: Germany: Experimental Botanical Garden Goettingen | collected... | reverse complement strand
GCTTCCTTGAGGGTGGGGCGCCGGGGTGGGGGGCCTGGGGCGCGGTTTGCATCAAGAATAGCCGGAACGGAATCATTGCGCGCGGCGCAGGACGTAGTGCGGGGCCAGCGGGCCGGTGGGGCGGGTGCCGTCGCGGTACAGCATGATCACCTGGTTTTCGGCGACGAAATAGCGCTGGCTATCGCCCGAGGCGTCCAGCCGGATGGTGCTGCCGTCCGATTCCCAACTGAACGTGCCCGTAACGATCTCGGGTTGCGGCTCGCGGTCCAGGTATTGGGTCTGGCGTTCATAGCGGTCGCCCTTCATCAGGGTCAGCCGCGTCTTGATGCCGGGGCAATCGGCGCAGGGCAAAGTGCCTTCGTAGCTGCCCGGCCAGTCCAGCGCGTTGCGCGCGGTGTGGCCATCGGCCGGCGTGTCGCGAGCGTCGGGCGACGAAAAGGGGGAGCAGCCGGCAAGCAAGGCAAGGCTCAGGGTGCAGGTCAGGGTGGTTTTCATCATGGCGAGCTCCTGTGGGTAAACGGGTTCACGATACGGACAGTGAATAGGGTCTGCTGAAACGGGATGTAAGGTGTACAGCGTGCTCTTGGCATGCCGGCGGCGCTCTGGTGTTAGGCTGAGGTAGACTGCGCGCCATGGATCCCGAACTGCTCAATCTGTTGGTGACTCGCGACATGCCGTTCGGCAAGTACAAGGGACGCCTGATCGCCGATCTGCCCGGTCCGTATCTGGCGTGGTTCGCGCGCAAGGGCTTTCCCCCCGGCGAACTCGGCCGGCTCCTGGCGTTGATGCATGAGCTGGACCACAACGGCCTGTCGTCCTTGTTGGCGCCGCTGCGCGCCTCGCGGCCGGGCGCGGCGCCGAAGCGATAGCAAGCCGGCCTTGGCCGCGCCGGCAGGCCGCGAGAAACCGTGAGAAACATCTCTGCCGGTGCCGGTAGCGTCTTGGCACGCCGGGGTGGGGCGGGCGGCGCTACGATAAGCGGCGCGCCCCTGGGGGTATCCCACGCTTCGCTGTTCCGGATGCCCAGCGCGGAAAGCTCGCCGCCCCGGGACGCCTGCCCATTCAAGAGAGAGGTCTTTATGAAGAAATATTCCGTTCCGGCTTGCCTGCTTGCCGCAGTGTGCGCCTTGGGAGCCGTGAGCGTCTCGCATGCGCAGAATGCCGCGCCGGCCACGCAGGAAATGCAGTTTCCCAGCCAGCCGTCCAAGGATGGCAGCCAGTCGCCGCCGTCGACCCTGCGCATGACGGTCACGCCCGCGCCAGGCACCGGCCCCGTGGTGATCCGGGATTCGGCGGAAAGCCAGGCCGAATACGTCCGCTGCCGCGAGGTGTCCGACCGCGCCGCCGTGTCCAACGCGCAGATGCAGGCCGGGGTGGCGCAGTGCCTGAAAGAACTGGAGCAGCGCCGCCAGCAGTAGGGCCGCGCGTCAGGCGGGCGCATGGTGGGGCAAGACGTTTGGCTCATCGGCCAGCCTGGGCACCGCCGCGCCGGCCTTCGGAGGCGATCGGGGCGGCCCCTTGGAGGCGGGCGCATTGGGACGAGCCCGTGGCGCCGCAACCGGCGCGGGCTTGGGCGGCATGGGTTTGGATGCTTCGGCCAGCAAGGTGTCGGGCAGCGCAAAACCGTCGAAGCTGGCTTGCGTGAACGGGTTGTTGGCCTTTTCGGCGGTGATCCGGTAGCGCATGGCGCCGTCGTTTGCCGAGAAGCTCAAATCAACGCTATTGGCCGTTGCGCTATCCAGCCGCGCCTGGCTCAGCAAACGGAACATCGACCAAGACCCGCGATACGCCAGCCCGCTGCTGGTGCCGGCCGCGCTGACCAGCGTGATGCGGCTTTCCGTGGAGTCGCCCTGATTGTTCGGCCAGATCAGCCCAACGCTGTTGCCGGCGCCATGGCTGTAGCTGATCAAGTGGCCTTCCACGCTAAGGACGCTGCTGCGGCGGCTGGAAGTCAGCCCCAGGGGTTCGATACTGAACTGCACGCCCAGCGCGCCCCGGCTGTTGAAGAAGGCGTCGCGGATGCGGTCGGCGGCTTGAAGCTGCGCCAGCACATCCATCCGTACCAGATAACCGCCCCGGCGCTCTGAATACAGGGCCTCGAGGTTGTCGTCGAAGATCCGTTTCAGGTATTGCGCCTTGAACTGCGCCAACCTGCCTTGCGGCCCGAACAGCGCGGTGAAATCCTCAAGCGATGCGTCGATGCGGCTATTCGGGTTGAACGGATAACGGCCGGCCAGGCGTTCCTGGTAGTAGCGGTACACGTCCGTCTCCCAGCGCCGCTCAAGCTCTTTCAGGGCTTCGATCAACAGCACTTGCGATGATTCGTCGGCCAGCTTCTTCACCTGCCGGTTCAAGGGCTCGGGCAAGCCGACGGCCACGCGCTGCAGGTTGCCGATGGGGTCCACACCCTTGCGCGCAAACCGGTCCAGCACCACCGCAAGCGCGGCTTTGCCGGGCTCGGGGTTGTCGTGCACGGTCTTCAGGGTGTCGTGGACACGGCTGATGGCGGCCATGCTTTCGTCCAGGTAGGGCGGCTTGTCGCCCTTGGCCACCAGCAGGTCCGCCAAGGGCGCGAAGGGCCGCTCGATGGCGGCCATGGGTCCGGCGTTGTCGCGCACCGTCTCGACCAGCCGGCGCAGTGGCGCCTCGGGGCTGATCACAGTGCCCATTACGGTCACGGCCTGGCTCAGGTCGTTGAAGTCAACGACCTCAAGCTGATTCAGGCCGCGTTGCCAGGTATCGATGTAATCGCCGCGGTAAAGCGCGCGCACCCGTTCGGCCAACACCTGCTTGTCGGCTTCCGAGTAATCAATCCGCTGGCGCTCGCCCAGCGTCCAAAGGTCGATCAAGGCAAGGTCGATGTGGTCCTTGCCATGCGCCGCGAAATAGCCGTGGTACCCGGCGGCCGTCAACAAGGGGTCGATGCGGGTTGAAGCATCTGTCTGCCCGGCTGCTGTGTTGGGATCCTTGTAGATGATGTCGAACGCGGGGCCGACTGCATTGCGCAGGTCCAGCGGCGAATGCAGGATCTTCGAGGCCTGCTCGCGCATGGTCATGTAGACGCGCCGCGGCATGGGAATCTGCCGCAGGCGCTGCTGCACCTCGGCAATGCGCGCCTGGTTGCGGGGCAGTTCGGCATCGGCATGCTTCATGGCGTAGTCCAGATGGCGCATCAGCCCATTCTGCACCCACCGCTGGCCGGGAAAGGCCGCCTGCCATTGCTGCTTCATCCAGTCTTCCACTATGGGGGGGCGGCGGTTCTGACGGTCTTCGATCATGCGGTAGACGCGCAGCGCCGCCAGTTGCTGGTTGCTGCCGGAAGGCGCGCCATTGATGGCGTTCATGACGCCGTTCGCCAGTTCCGGCAGAAAGCGCCTGGACAACCACTGCACGTAAGCGTCGTCCACTTTCGTCCCGATCTTTCGGCCTTGGTACAGGCCCAGTTCCGTGAGCACGGGCCAAGCCTTGCGGTAGTCTCCGACCACGGCGACGGCGCTGCGAATCTGGTCCAGCGGCTGCAAGAGCTCGCGGCCGGATGAGTCGCCGGCGTCGCTCTTGCTGGCGCTGAACCCGGGGTTCTTCTCCAGCGCCGGCATCGCTATCTGTCGGTTCACGCGATGGGTGTAGTACCAGCCCCCGGCCAACAGCATGCAACCCAGCGCGGCGAGGCCGAAGCCCACCATCAGCGCGCGCCGCGACGGCGCCTGCAAGGCTTGAATGTTGCGCATGGCGTCGTGGGTCACCAGTGACACGCCTCGCGTTGGCGTGACAACAACGCTTGCAAGCCGGTGGCGTTAAAGGTCAAGCCGTTGAACAGCGCGTAGTCGCTCTCCACCCGCAGGCGCTGGCCCGCCACGAAGGGCCGCAACTGGTCAATGGCGACCAGGCCGCGTCCGGCGTCGGCCACGTTGCCTTCGGCCAGCACGCGCCACGGGCGGGCGGCGGACAAGGGGCGATCATCCATGTACAGCTGGACCGTCATCTGGTGGCGCTCGTAGGGCCGATCCGCCAGCAACTGCAAGCGTGAGATGTTGGACAGGCAGGTGATTGCCAGATAGATGGGAGGTTGCGTGTTCAGCGCCGGTGCGGAAATCACCACACGCGGTTGCCCGGCAGGAGGCTCGGTCGATTCGGTGATCAGAAACGTCGAGTCGCCCTCAGGCCGCGACGATTCGTTCTGCCGGATGACGTCCGACGCGCGCGCCGATGGCGGTGTATCCGTGGCCGCGTCGAAGCATGCCAGCCGCTCGACGTTGGAGATGAGCTGTGTGCACTGGCGCAAAGGGGTATCGGCTGCCAGTGCGGCGTGGCCGGCCGGCGCGGCCATCAACAGCATAAGCAGGGTCGCTGCGGGTTTCATGAAGTGTGTTCCTCCCCGTCCAGATTTCACGCCTGACAGCGGCGCACCAACCTACTTTCGAACAAAGTGGTAATCAGCAACGAGACCATGCCACTTCGTTTTTATCCATAGGAAGAATCAGAAAGCAGCGTGAATAGCGGAAAATCCCAAGCGCCATTGCGCGCGTTGACGAATGTTTTTTTATTTTCGAATTCGTCCTATTGCGACGACGCGGCAAGCCCACAGCGGAGACGCCCTTCGTAGAAGGGGCCGGATGCCTTTGAACCGGGCATGACGCCCCCGCCCTGGCGAAGCGAGTACACTTGTCCGCCGTTTTGCTTTCAGCCCCAGAATTCTCCATGATCTCCACCGCATGCGGCGTCGACTTCGGCACGTCCAACTCCACCGTAGGCTGGAGCCGCCCCGACCAGCGCGCGCTTCTCGCCCTGGAAGACGGCAAGACCACCTTGCCGTCGGCCATTTTTTTCCACGATGAAGACGCGGAGGTCAGCTATGGCCGCGCCGCGATTTCCGACTACCTGGCGGGTTATGACGGGCGCTTGATGCGGTCGATGAAGAGCCTGCTGGGCAGTTCGTTGATCGATGGGTCCACGGAAGTCCAGGGGCGTTCGATTCCGTTTCGCGTGCTCTTGACCCGCTTTATCGCCGAACTGAAGCGGCGCGCCGAAACGGCCGCCGGCCGCGATTTCACGCGGGCCGTGCTGGGCCGGCCGGTGTTCTTCGTCGATGACAACACGGCGGCCGACCAGACCGCGCAAGACACGCTGGGCGAAATCGCCCGCAGCGTGGGGTTCACCGACATCGAATTTCAGTTTGAACCCTTGGCAGCCGCCTTCGACTATGAATCGCAGATTGATCGCGAAGAGTTGGTGCTGGTCATCGACATCGGTGGGGGTACGTCGGACTTTTCCTTGATCCGCCTGGGGCCGGGCCGCGCCGCCAAGGCCGATCGGCGGGACGACATCCTGGCATATGGCGGGGTACACATCGGTGGGGTGGACTTCGACAAGCAATTGAGCCTGGCGCACGTCATGCCGCTGTTGGGCTTGGGCAGCCAGTTGCGCAGTGGCAAGGATGTGCCGTCAACGCAATACGGCAACCTGGCGTGCTGGCACACCATCAATCAGGCGTACACCCGCAAGGCCGCGGAGCACTTTGCCTATATTCGCGCCGAAGCCGACGACCGCGACAAGATCGACCTGTTGCTGAACCTGGTGAAGCAGCGCGCCGGCCACTGGGTGGCGGTGCAGGTGGAAGAGGCCAAGATCGCGCTGTCGGAAAACCCGTCGGCACGCATCGACCTGTCGCGGATTGCGCCGGAATTGGCGGTGGACGTGACGCGCCCGTCGTTCGATGTCTGTGTGGGCCGCTTGATTGAAAAGGTCGAAACCACGGTGGGCGCGTTGCTGCGCGACGCGGGCGTGGCCACGGCGGATGTGGACACCGTGTTTTTCACGGGCGGCTCCAGCCGCGTGCCGCGCTTGCGCGAGACCGTATCGGCGTTGGTGCCGGGCGCGCGTAGCGTGGAAGGCGACCTGTTCGGCAGCATTGGCGCCGGCTTGGCGCTGGACGCCAAGCGCAAATTCGATTGAGCCATCGGGTGGGTAAGCGGCCGTGCGGCGTCGGGCGGCGGTGGTAAGCTGCATGGCTTGCCCCGGGGCGGGCCGCCGCCCGCCTGTTTCAAGAGACTAAGACGCCGTCATGACCCGCCCATCCGCTGAAAGCGATACGCATCTTGTTGAAACGCTGGTGACCCGCGAAGCGCCGTTTGAAGGCAGTTTCCTGAAGGTTCGCCGCGACACCGTCAGCCTGCCCAACGGCAACACCGCCACGCGCGAGTACATCGTGCATCCGGGCGCCGTCGTGGTGATTCCGCTGCTGGACGACGGCAGGGTGTTGCTTGAACGCCAGTTCCGCTATCCCATCGGGCGCGTGATGACGGAGTTTCCGGCGGGCAAGCTGGATCCGGGCGAAGACCCGCTGGTGTGCGGCAAGCGCGAATTGCTTGAAGAAACCGGCTACACCGCCGACCAGTGGGCGCATGCCGGCGCCTTGCACCTGGCCATTGCCTATTCCACCGAGATCATCCACATCTTCTTCGCGCGTGGCCTACGTGCCGGGCCCCGCCAGTTGGATCAGGACGAGTTCCTGGACGTGATCAGCGCGGACCCCGCCGAGCTTCTGGCCGCATGCAGCAAGGGCGAGGTCACCGACGCCAAGACGCTGACCTGCGTGCTGTGGATGCAGAACGTGTTGTCGGGCGCCTGGAAACTGGACTGGCAGGACAACGCCGGCTAAGCCGCCGTTCGGACCCGTCGTCATCATGGCCGTCTTTTCCATTCTGATCGAACCCGCGGGCCTGCGCTTTGACGCGGAAGCCGGCAGTTCGGTGTTGCTTGCGGCGCAAGCAGCCGGCATCAAGCTGCCCAGTTCTTGCCGCAACGGGACCTGCCGTGCCTGTATGTGCTTGATGCTGGAGGGTTCCGTGACGTATTCCGTGGAATGGCCGGGGCTGTCGCGGGATGAAAAGGAAGAGGGCTGGATCTTGCCCTGCGTGGCGCAGGCCACGTCCGCGCTGACGATCCAGGCGCCGCTTGCCGCACCGATAGCGCCCGCCGCCCCGGTGGAGCGCCCGCTGACCGGGGCACGCCGCTAAACGCGGCACTCGGTGGGCCACTATCTGGGCCAACTGGGCCACTACCTGGGCCACTATCTGGGCTACCACCTGGGTCACTACGCGCAGCGCTAATCACGACCCCGGCCAAGCAGGGCCAAGGGCAAGAGCGTGGCCGCCATCCCGGCCGCCATGCCCAGCACCAGGCCGGCAAATATCGGCGCGCCAAAGCCCAGCGCCACCGCCACGCCCAACCTTGCACCCAAGATCATGCCGATGACCATGAGCCCGGCGCAGAGCAAACGTTCGGTCAACGGGGGCGCGGCGGGCCAGGGCGCCAGGGCGGCCAGCGCCATGGCGGTGCTGGTGGCAGGCATCAGCACCGCGTGCCGCCACGCCATATCCAGCAAGCCGCCCGGCGCGCCGCATTCGCTGGCCAGCAAGGCGGCGGGCGTGTGGCGGGTGTCGATCAACAGGCCGATCAGCATGGCCGCCACGCAGGCGAGCCACGGCCCGCCGATCGCGCGCAGCCGCCTAGCCGCAGGCGTGGCAGTTGGCGTTTGCGTGGTCGTACCGGTCATGATGGCGCACCCAATCGGTCACGTCGAAGTTCGGGCCGTTTTCATTGCGGCCAAACGCGGCGAAGTCCAGATAGTTATAGGCGCCCGCCAACCTTTCCACGCCACGTTCAAAGGCGGAATACGTCAGGAAGATGTTGCCGTCCGGATCGCGGAAGAAGGCGCTGGCGCCAGGCCGGTCTTCGATGCTGCCGTCTGCGTTGGGCACGGATGCATGCATGTCGCCATTGAAGTCGCAGCCTTCGGAAGACAGCCAGGTAAAGCGCCAGCCCATGCGCCGCTTGAATGCGTTCAATTTGGCCAGCGGCGCGCGCGATACGGCCACCACCGTCACGTCGTGATGGCGCAGGTGCACCAGCGCGGCGTCCAGGTGGTCGGCCAGGAATGAACATCCCACGCACCCTTCGTCCCATTCCGGGGCATACATGAAGTGATAGATGATCAACTGGCTATTGCCGCCGAACAGGTCGGCCAGGCCCAGCGGCCCGTGTTCGCCTTGAAACTGGTAGCGCTTTTCAACGCGCATCCAGGGCAGGGCGAGCCGGTCGCGGGCCAGCGCGTCCTGGCTGCGAGTCAGGGCTTTCTCGCGGACCAGCAGGGCTGCGCGGGCAGCTTCCCATTCCGGGCGGGATACAACGGCGTGATCGGTGTGCATGGTGCGTCTCCTGAGTGGCGGGCGCTGAGACCCGCAGCGGGGCGGGCCTTGCGACCCGCCAGTGGGGCAAGCGGCAAGTCAGACCGGGCTTGCCAGGTGATCCGCGAGCCGGTCCATGGCGCCCGCCCAGCCGGTTTCGTGGCCGTCTCGGGTGGCTTGGTCGACGAACGGGGTTTGCAGGAAGGCCAGCTCGGTGCCGTCCTGCACGGGGGTGAATTCAAGGGTGATCAGCGAGGTGTCGTCCGGCGTATCGCGCCACGCCCAGGTGAACACCAGGCGGCGTTGCGGCTCGACCTCCTGGTATTCGCCGCTGGCGTAGTGCGCCTGACCGTCTTCGGTCACAAAGCCCACCTGATAGGCGCCACCCACGCGCACGTCGGTGTCGGCCTGCAGCACGCGCTGGGTGCCGGCGGGGCCGAACCATTTCATCAGCGCTTGCGGGTCGGTCCACGCGCGCCAGAGCCGGTCGGCGGTGGCGGTGAAGCGTCGGGTGAGCCGGAGCTCGATGGGGGTGTTGCCCTGGGCGGGGCCGGGGGCGGGGGTGTTGCTGCGGGCGGTGGACATGGGTGGATCTCCTCGTCGTGATACAGGTAGCGGGCCAGCGAATCGAATTGGCCGGTCCAGAACTTCTCGTAACGCGCCAGCCAGTCGGATGCCGCCTGCATGGGTTGCGGCGATAACGTGCAACTGACCACGCGGCCGTCTTTGGCGCGTGCGATCAGGCCCGCGTCTTCCAGCACGCGCAGGTGCTTCAGGAAGGCCGGCAGCGACATGGCGTGGGGACGCGCCAGTTCGCTGACCGTCGCGGTGCCCTGTTCCAGGTCCGCCAGGACGCGGCGGCGGGTGCCGTCGGCCAGGGCAGAGAAAACGCTATCCAGCGTGTCGTCGTTTAAGTTAACCATAAGGTTAAGTATCTGCCCGCCACAACGCCGGCGTCAAGGTGAAGCCGTCAGGAATTTCCCTAGGTCTATTTGCCGCGCGGCTTGATGATGTCGCAGGCGGCTGCGCGCTCGCCCGTCTGGGCGCCGAAGCCCAGCAGCGCCTGGGCGCCGCAGACCGAGCCGAACATGCGCTTGCTGTCGTGCCCCACGCCGCCCACCTCAAAGCTGCTGTGATGCAGCGGCACGGGCTTGGCGCCACGGGCGGCCAACACATGTTCGTATTGCACGTAGCCGGTGCCACGGGCCAGGCGGGTGGCGCCCTGCGCCTCGGCGCCGCAGGTTTTGTCCAGCAGGCGGTGTTCGGGGTTGTTGTCCGCGCCGCCCAGCAGGTAGATGACCTCGCGCGCGGCATAGCGCACGAAAAGCCGGCTGTCGTCGGTTTCGCGCGCCGCGTAGGCGGGCAGCTTGTCAGTGCCGTACTTGTATTGGTTGTAGGTGGGGCAGATGCCGCGTTCGTAGGGGGCGTAGCCCTTGCCGTCGGCGCGCGGCCGCTCGTTGGTCAGGTACAGGTAGGACGAGGGGTTGGCGACCACGTAGCGCAGCGCCAGGCCGTCGCGCCGCAGCGTGCCGTCGATATTGTTCAGGATGGCGTAGCGGTGCACCAACTGGGCGCCGGCCGAATGGCCGGCCAGCACGATGCCGGCCAGGGTGGGCAGGCGCTTGCGGTCGTCCAGGCTGCCAAGCAGATCGTCCAGCACCTGGAAGGACGTGACCGGGGCGGGCCGGCCGCTGGCCTTGACGCTCTCGCCGCCGTCTTCCCAGTCGGCTTTGCGCCATGCGGCCATGCCGCCGTACCCGGAATCGATCGAGCCTGAGAAGCGCGGCGCCAGGATCAGCGTGTTGCGCGCCCGGTCCGGGTTGTGCTTGAGCAGTTGCGCAACGGTCTCGTAGTAGCTGTCGGCATCCCGCTTGACGCCGTGCACGACGATCACGATTTGCTTGATGTCGCGCAGGTCATCCTTGGCCAGGTTGCGATTGGCGTAGACCGGCATGTTGTAGCGGTGGCCCGGCTTGCCCAGCTCAACGGTTTGCCACCGCAAGGGCGCGGCGCGCTGGGGCGTGGGGACGGGCTCGTCGTAGTCGTAGGGCGGGGGTAGCGGCGTCTGGGCATGCGCGGCCCACGGGGCTATCGTCGCGGCCAGCACCAACGCGGCGCCCAGTCGACGCCCACGCGCCAGGCGCGTGACGCCGGGCGCAACGTAAGACAAGGACGGGGCGGGCACGCAGCGCATGGCGCGAAGGGCGTTCAGCAGCTCTCTTGGCCCAGCAATTGCTTCAGGGCGGGCAGGTCCAGGATGCGGACCTCGCGCTGATTGATCTTGATCAGGCCCTCGCGCGCAAAACGAGAGAACAATCGGCTGACGGTCTCAAGGGTGAGGCCCAGGAAATTGCCGATTTCTTCGCGGCTCATGCGCAGCACGAACTCGGTCGACGAATAGCCCAGCGAGGCGTAGCGCTGCGACAGGTTCAGCAGGAAAGCCGCCAGGCGCTGTTCCGAGCGCATCGAACCCAGCGACGCCAGCATTTGATGCGAGCGCGTGATTTCGCGGCTCATCAGGCGGCGGAACTGTTGTTGTAACGAGGGCAGGTGCGCGGCCACGCGGTCCACTTCGTTCAGGCGGATGACGCAGACTTCGGAGTCTTCCAGCGCCACGGCCGCCGACACGTGCTTGCCTTCCAGCATGCCGTCCATGCCGACGATTTCGCCAGGCAGGTGGAAACCGGTGATCTGGATCTGGCCGGTGGCGTCTTCCAGTTGCGTCTTGATGCTGCCAAAGCGCACGCCATAGACGGCGTCAAGGGGATGATCCAGTGAATACAGCATCTTGCCTTTTTCAAGGCGCACGCGCTCTTGCACCAGCTCGTCCAGCTTTTCCACTTCGGCGGCGGCCATGCCCACGGGCACACACACGTGGCCCAACATACACGTGGAACAGTGGGCGGCATCCGGGGCAACGGGAACCCGTTTTTGCATACGATGACCTTTATAGTGCCCGCCGCGCCGGGAAGGGCGCGCACGGGTGTACAAGCGTGAAGACAAAATCCATTGTAGTCGGTTGTTACTACGGGTGTCTTACCGGCCGGTGGGCGCCGGCCGCGCTTGCCGATAGGCGATCCAGTCGTCTTCCGGAATGTCCACGGCCGACGCCCGGTGTGCCGGATCAATCGGATAGTACTGGCAGGGCAGGTCGTTTGCGCCATCAAGGGGCGCTTCCAGCCGCGCGGTGATCTCGCGGCGCACAAAGCAGCAGGGCTGCCCGGGGACGTATTCCTCAATCTCGTCCATCAGGGCGATCAGGGCCGGGTCCACGCGATAGACGTCGCCGCGCACCCGGCGCCCGTCAGCCACGGGGATCAGCCCCGGCCACTGGCCGAAATCCACCAGCATGCCGGGCACCGTGGCGCGCGCCACCCATTGGGCCGGTGGCAGGCCGCGTCGCGCGGCGGCTTGCGCCAGATCATTGATTTCGCCCGCGCGTAGGGTGCCGTAGATAAAAACGTATATGCTCATAAATCGGTCTTCAAGCCGTTCAAGCCAAGCACGCCAACGTGCAGCACGCCAACATCAAGCACGTCGAAGCAAACCATGGGGCGGCAGGTGTTGAAATTCTCTCATCCGGCCGCATATTCAGGATATCGAGCCAGCCGGCACGTATCGGTCAGGCTCTCCAACAAGCCAAACGACCATTATGCGATTCGACAAACTAACCACCAAGTTCCAGCAAGCCCTGGCCGACGCTCAGAGTCTGGCCGCCCGTAACGATCATCCCTACATCGAGCCCGTGCACGTGCTGTCGGCATTGCTGTCCGATCCGGACAGCGGCGCAGGCAGCCTGCTGGCGCGCGCCGGCGTGGCGGTCAACCGCCTGCAGCCCGCGCTGGAAGCCGCCATGAAGTCCTTGCCGCAAGTTCAGGGCGACGACAACGTGCAGGTTGGCCGCGACTTGAACGCGGTGCTGACCCGCACCGACAAGGAAGCGGCGCGACGGGGTGACACCTATATCGCCAGCGAACTGTTCCTGCTGGCGCTGGCCGACGACAAAGGCGAGGCCGGCCGCATCCTGCGTGAAGCGGGCCTGCAGAAAAAGGCCTTGGAAGCCGCGGTCGACGCCGTGCGCGGCGGCGAAAACGTGTCGGGCGCCGAAGGCGAGTCCAACCGCGAAGCCTTGTCCAAGTACACCCTGGACCTGACCGAGCGCGCCCGCCAGGGCAAGCTGGACCCGGTCATCGGCCGCGACGACGAAATCCGCCGCACCATCCAGATCCTGCAGCGCCGCACCAAGAACAATCCGGTGCTGATCGGTGAGCCCGGCGTGGGCAAGACCGCCATCGTCGAAGGCCTGGCGCAGCGCATCGTCAACGACGAAGTGCCCGAGACCCTGCGCGGCAAGCGCGTGCTGTCCTTGGACCTGGCCGCGCTCTTGGCCGGCGCCAAGTTCCGTGGCGAATTCGAAGAACGCCTGAAGGCCGTGCTGAAAGAGCTGGGCCAGGACGACGGCAGCAACATCGTCTTCATCGACGAACTGCACACCATGGTGGGCGCGGGCAAGGCCGAAGGCGCGCTGGACGCGGGCAACATGCTCAAGCCGGCGCTTGCGCGCGGCGAGCTGCACTGCATCGGCGCGACCACGCTGGACGAATACCGCAAGTACATCGAGAAAGACGCGGCCCTTGAACGCCGCTTCCAGAAGGTGCTGGTCGACGAACCCGATGTGGAATCCACCATCGCCATCCTGCGCGG
>RCUJ01001405.1_pt1 | contig 12896 bp, 15 predicted proteins | sample 2166321 | NCBI WGS metagenome assembly RCUJ01 (sample SAMN09932808, study PRJNA488358) | compost metagenome | feature: garden; material: soil; isolation source: compost soil in an enriched community after 118 h of incubation | place: Germany: Experimental Botanical Garden Goettingen | collected... | reverse complement strand
TGGTCTTCGATTCGACGAACTTGCCGCCGATCAGCAGCTTGACGGTGGCGACCTGCGTCGAGGGGAGGGTGGTGTGCATGAGATTCCTATGGGATCAAGTCTGTCGAGAAATGTGCAATCTCATCGAAATAGCCAACCGGCAACCATGCGCGTATAGCGAGGCATGACCACGTAGACCATGAGTGCGACGATGATGGTCGCGACGATGAAGTTGTTGAGGACGGGCCAGCCCAAAGGAGGCAGCCAGCGCACAGCAGGTCGGAGAGCCCAGGGCACGACTACCGTGAGCGGAAAGATTGCCGACAGGGTGACCAGGAACTGCTTGAAGGGCTTCGCGTGAAGCGGTTTCGTGATCGGTGGTGTGAACCAGTATTCGAGACCGGTCTGAATCTCGATTTCTTCTGCAGCGAGAAGATGTGGCTCGGCCTGAGTCAACATTTGCTTTCGGTCATCAGACTCAATCCAGGCTGTCAAATGTTCGTGCGAGTCGAATCGCAGCACGATCACGTAGGCAGTTGTTAAACCGTGCGGCCGAATGATGTTGACGCCAAGGTGCCCCGGAAAGCGTTGGCAGGCTTGAGCGATTGCCTTGAGCCAATCCTCGTACCGGGTGCGCATGGCGGGGCGGACTTGATGTTGAATGACCAGCGTCACGAAATCGGGTGGGTTGTGCATGATTGGCTCCATTTCTGCCGTTACAGCAGGACGCAGGTCTCTTCGAATGTGAGTCGGGGGCTACGACCAAAAAGGTGCTCGCTGCAGCCATAGCCCACATTGCAGAGGAAATTCGAACGCACGGTGGTGCCGCGAAAGAACTCGGCATCCACCGCCGCGTTGTCGAACCCTGACATCGGACCGCAATCGAGCCCGAGCGCCCGTGCGGCGACGATGAAGTAGGCACCCTGCAGCGTTCCGTTGCGAAACGCGGTGGTCTCGGCATGCGGTGCGCGCGACGCGCCGGTGAAGTTCTCGCGCACGGCAGGGTTGTGCGGGAACAGGGTCGGCAGGTGCGCGTGAAAGTGCGTGTCGTAGCCGACGATCACGGTGACCGGCGCGGTGCGCGTCTTCTCCACGTTGCCCGGCGCCAGCAGTGGCAGCAGCCGTTCGCGGGCAGTACGCGTGCGCAGAAAGACCAGCCGAGCCGGCGAGCAGTTCACGCTCGTCGGGCCCCACTTCATGAGGTCGTAGAGCGCGCGCAGCTGTGCATCGTCGACGGGTTCGTCGCGCCAGGCATTGTGGCTGCGCGCCTCGCGAAACAGCAGGTCGCAACCGGCGTCGTCGAGCGTCATCGCGCCGCTCCGAAAAGCGGCGACAGCTGCGGGATCGGTGCCGGCCGCAGCAGTTGCCGGCGGCTGCTCGCGCACAGCGGCGCGATGGCGGCCAGGAAGCGCTGCCAGCCCTCGTGCGCCGCGAGTCGCGCGTGATGCGCCTGCCACGCGTCGACGTGCGCATGCACGCGGTAGGTGACGACTTCATGCTGCTGCCCGACCAGGCTCACGAAGGTGCCGAGCCGCGTGCCGGCCGAGGCTTCGAGTGCGGGTTGCGCGTGGGCCTGCCATGCGGCCCAGTAAGCCGGCACGGTGCCCGGACGCAGCACGCGCGTGCTCTCTTCGACGAGAGGCGGGGCGGCGTCCGCGCGCAACTCGAACAGCGTGCCGTGCGAGGGCAGCCAGTCGCGCGTGCCGCTCCAGTGCGGACTAGCGGCCGGCACCGGCGCAGGAACGAGGAACCCGTTCTCCTGCGCCGTCATCAGCGCGCGAACGCTCTGGAAATACGGCGCCAGCGCGGCGACGCCGTACAGGCCGTGCAGCCGCTGCTTCCAGTCGTCGAAGCTGTCGTAGCGGTAGAGATGGACCACTTCGTCGCCGGCACCGCTCAAGGCCGAGAAGTAACCGATCAGCCGGTCCAGGATGGGCCGCACGGTGTCGTAGCCGCGAACCTCCTGGGCCTGCCAGAAGGCGGGCAGGCCGCCGGGCTGGAGGGTGTAGCGTCGTCGTTCGATCAGCATCGCCGTTCCGCTCATGCGGCCTTCAAGGGAATGGGGGTGGAGGCCCAGGCCAGCATGCGCCAGTGGCCGGCGTCGCGCAGCCACACGCTGAGGAAGCGGTTGTCGAGGCGGCGGCGCGTGCCGTCGACCATGGCGTGCAGCAGCACGTGGCCTTCGATCACCGCGGTGTCGCCGTGGACCTGCACATGGGCCTCGTCGCGCAGTGCGTCGAGGTAGCGCACGCGCCCGCTGGCCAGAGAGGCCAGGTACGCCTCCCTGTCTTCGCGGTGGGCCGAGGAATGGGTGTACGACAGCCCCGGGGCCAGCAGTTGGGCCAGGGCCGTGAGGTCGCCGCCCAGCATGGCGCGGTAGCGCGCGTCGTCGGCCTGCAGTACATCGGAAAGGTCTTGTTCAGCCATGGAGGTACGCCTTCACGAGGGTCTTGTCGGCGAGCATGGCGGGCCACTCGCCCCGTCGCACCTCGTGGATCACACGACCGACCGACAGCACGTAGGCGCGTTCGGTCATCTCGGCCGCGATGGCGATGCTCTGCTCGACCAGCAGGATGCTCATGCCGCGCGCGCGCAGCTGGTTGAGCACGCCGAGAATCTCCTTGACGATCTTGGGCGCGAGGCCCGTGGTCAGCTCGTCCATGATCAACAGTTCGGGTTGCAGCAGCAGGGCACGCGCAATGGCCACCATCTGCTGCTGGCCGCCCGAGAGCACGCCGACAGGCGCGTGACGACGCTCGCCGACCAGCGGGAACAGCGTGCAGACCTCGTCCAGCGAGAAGCGGGCCTTGTCGTGGCGCGCGCGCCGCCCGGCGCTTTCGGCCAGCCGCAGGTTGTCGATCACCGACAGTTCGGTGAAGAGGTTGCGGTTCTCCAGCACCACCGCGATGCCGTGCTCCGGCCGGCGATGCCCGGGCACCGCGGTGATGTCGGTGCCGTCCTTGAGGATGCGACCGTCCACGGCCTTCAGCAGGCCCGAGATCGCGCGCACCAGCGCCGTCTTGCCCGCGCCGTTGGCGCCGACCACGGCCACCGCCTCGCCGGCTCCGACTTCGATGTCGACACCGTGCAGGACCGGTGGTCCGCCGTAGCCGGCGCGCAAACCTTGTACTTTCAGCATGTTCAGACTCCCAGATAGGCTTCGCACACGCGCGGGTCGGCCTGCACCGCCGCCATGGTTCCGCTCGAAATGATTTCGCCGAAGTAAAGGACGTGGACCTGGTCGCAGCTGGTCATCAGCCCCATGTCGTGCGAGACCAGCAGGATGGTCAGGCCCTCGCGGTTGAGCGTGAGGATCCACGCGCGCAGCAGCTCGATCTCCTCGCTGTTCAGCCCCGACGACGGTTCGTCGAGCAGCAGCAGTCGCGGTGCGCCGATGCAGGCGCGCGCGAGTTCGAGCACGCGGCGCTGGCCGGCTGGCAGGCTGCCGGCGCGGGCATCGCGCAGGGCCCCCAGCCCGAAGCGGCGGCATGTGGCTTCGGCCGACGCACGCATGGCGTCGCGCTCGGCGCGCGCGGCCGGTGTGTTCAGCATGGCCTGCAAGACGCCGGTGCGCGTGGCCTTGTAGCAGCCCACCATCAGGTTCTCCAGCACCGTCATCTGCTCGAAGACCTGCGGCGTCTGGAAGGTGCGCACCAGCCCCGCGCGGCTGCGTTGCTGCACGCTGTGCGCGGCGATGTCGCGGCCGTCGAACATCACCTGTCCCGCGCGCGGGCGCAAGAAGCCCGACACGATGTTGAAGCAGGTGGTCTTGCCGCTGCCGTTGGGCCCGATGAGGCCTGTGATGCGGCCCGCCGGCACCTGCAGGTTGACGTCGCGCAGCACCTGCAGGCCGCCGAAGCTGTGGGCCACGCCGCGCAGACCCAGCAGGGGCGCGGTGCTGGCGGCGGCCGGTGCGGCCGGATGATGGTCGAGGGTGAGTGTGTTCATGCGTTCCCCCTTGGCGCGGTGGCTCGCGCCCACAGGCTGGTCAGTCCGCCCGGCAGCAGCGTCACCACCAGCACCAGCGACAGGCCGAACAGCACCTGGTGAAAGTCACCCAGGCCGCTCAGGAGCTCGGGCACCAGCGCGACGAACAGCGCGCCGACGATCACGCCCCACACCGAGTGCGCACCGGCGATCACCGGCACGAGCAGGAAGACGATGGAGCGCTCGACGGTGAAGCTCTGCACGCTCACGAACGAGACGTAGTGGGCGAACAGCGACCCCGCGAGCGAGCCCAGCAACGCGCACAGGACGAAGATCACCGTCTTCAGCCGGTGCATGTCGACCGCCATCACCTCGGCCGCCGCAGCAGCGTCGCGCATGGCACGCATCGCCAGCCCGGGCCGGCCGGCGACCAGGTTGCGCGCCAGCAGCAACAGCAGGCCCAGCAGCGGCCCCACGAAGTAGTAGTAGCGCGAGGGCGTGTCGAGCACGAAGCCGAACAGCGAGAGCTTCGGAATGCCGCCGATGCCGAGCGTGCCGCCCGTGAGGCCGTCCCATTCGAGGAACAGCACGCTGGCGATGCTGCCGATGGCCAGCGTGGCCAGGGCCAGGAAGAATCCGTGCAGCCGCAGCACCGGCGCACCGACCGCTGCGGCCAGCGTGCCGCTGATCAGCAGGCCGACGCCGATGCCCGCGAGCACGGGCCAGCCCAGCGTGACGGTGCAGTAGGCGGAGGCGTAGGCACCGATGCCGTAGAACGCGGCCTGCGCGAGGTTGACGATGCCGCACTGCCCGAGCAGCAAGCCCACGCCGAGCCCGCCGATGGCGAGGATGGCGGCAAAGTTGAGCATGTCGACGTGGTGGCGCGACAGCAGCTGGGGCAGCACGGCCCAGGCCAGCGCCAGCAGTGCGATGCCGAGGCGGCGATGGCGAAGCGGGAGGGATGCAGTCATGGCTTCAACCTCCCTTGCGGCCTGCGCGGCCGAGCAGGCCGTTGGGCATCAGGATCATGATGGCGATGAGCAGCGAGAGCGCGATCGCGTCCTTGTAGCCCGACGGAAAACTCAGCACCGCCAGCGACTCCAGCAAACCCAGCGCAAGGCCGCCGACCACGGCGCCCAGCGGGTTGCTCAGGCCGCCGAGGATGGCGGCCGCGAAACCCTTGAGCGTCAGGCCGATGCCCATCTGGTAGTTCACAGCGATCAGCGGCGTCACCAGCAGGCCGGCCACGGCGCCGAGCGCGCCGCCGAGCACGAAGGTCAGCGCGCGCATCCGCGCCACGTTGATGCCGGTGGTGGTGGCGCCGTCCGGGTCGAGCGACGCGGCGCTCATCGACAGGCCGATCAGCGTGCGCGTGTAGAACAGCCGCAGCGCGATCACCACCGCGCCCGCGATGCCCACCAGCCAGAGCGCGTGGATGGTGAGGAAGGCGCCGAAGATCTCGACCACGCCTTCGCCGCCGAAGCCGGGCAGCAGGTGCGAGTCGCGGCCACCGAAGAACAGTGCCGCGGCCGACAGCGTGAAGGCCAGCCCGATGGTCAGCAGGAGAAAGCCTTCCTCGCCTGCGCCGCGGCGGGTCATGGGCCGCACGAACAGCCAGTCGACGAGGAAGCCCGTGACCGCGCCCGCGGCGATGCCGCCGGCGATCGTGACGGCGTAAGGCAGGCCGGCTCCCTGCAATGCGAAGACGGCCACCAGTGCGCCGATGACGGCGAACTCGCCCTGCATCGCGTTGACGATGCGGGTGCCCTTGAAGATGACGGCCATGCCCATGCCCACAAGGGCGTAGACGAAGCCGTTGACGATCCCCGAAAGGACCGCCTGGATGACGAGACTGCTGGTCATGACGGTGCTGCCTACTTGGCGGCCTTGTAGTCGAGTCGGGTGAACTGGCCCTTGACCAGCTTCGAGTACGTGAAGCCGGCCAGCGTCATGCCGCCCATGTCGGGCGCGGCGAAGTCGTAGCGCGTGGTCACGCCGGCGTAGGGGCGACGCATGGCCGCACACAGTTTCTCGTTGCTGGTGTCGGCGCCGTTGGCCTTGATGGATTCGGCCAGTGCCATCACCGCGTCCCAGCCCGCGGCCGAGAAGTGCTTGGGCAGCTTGCCGTACTCCTTCTTGTAGGCGTCGACGAATTCCTTCTGCGCGGGCAGCGGGTCTTCGGCCACCAGGAACTCGGAATGGATCACGTTGTCGGCGGCGTCGCCCATGGCCTTGACGAGCTCGTAACTCGCGGTGCCGTGCACGGCAATGATCGGCGCGCTGATGCGGACCTGCCGGACGTTGCGGAACGGCGTGGCCGAGGTGGAGACGACGATGATCGCGTCGGGGTTGGCGGCACGCAGCTTCGCGGCCTGCGTGGTGACGTCGGTGGCGGCGATCTCGAATTTCTCGACCTGCACGAAGGTGACGCCGTACTCGCGGCCCAGGTCCTTCATGGCGTTCCAGATCACCTGGCCGTAGCCGGAGTCGTGCAGCACGCCCACCTGCTTGGCGCCCGTATCACGGGCATACGACAACACGGCGCGCGCGTTGAGTTCCTGCGAGGGCGTCATGTGGAACACGCAACTGCGCTCGCGCTCGACCGCCGGGCCGATGCCGCTGAACGCCACGAGCGGCAGCTTTTGCGCCTGCGTGAGGCCGCCGATGGCCACGGTCTGCGCAATGCCCGACGGGCCGATGATGGCGCGCACCTTCTGCGTGTGGATCAGCGCGTTGGCCTTGGCGACGGCCGAGTCGGGGCTGGAGCCGTCGTCCTCGAGCACGATCTCGAGCGGCCGGCCGTTGATGCCGCCGCGCGCATTGACCACCTTCTGCGCCAGCAGCACGCCTTCGCGTTCGGGCAGCCCGACAGCCGCGAGGCCGCCGGTGGTCGAGAGCAGGGCGCCGACGCGGATCGGTTCGCCGGACGGTGCGCTTTGCGCGAAGCCGGTCGAAGCCGATGCCGCCAGCGCGAAGGCCAGCAGCGTGGCCCGCAGTGGATGGCGTGAAAGGGTGGGAAGAGGGGAATGGGGGCGATGTGTCATGGGGTGTCTCCTTGTCGGTCTTGGGTGGGTGAGAGGGAACGCAACAGCGCGGGCAGGTCAGCGAGTGCGGCCACGTCGAGCCCGGCGAGGCCCTGCGCCTGCATGAGCGCGAGCGATTGCCGCACCTGCGCGGCGATGGGCAGCGCGGCCTGGTGGTGGTTCGCTACGGTGAGGGCGAGGTCCATGTCCTTCACGACGAGCGAGATCGGGCCGACCGGTGCGTAGTCGCGGTGCGCGATCTTTTCTGCCTTGCCGGCGTAGTGCGCGCTGGCGACGATGCTGTCGTTCACTGCGTCGAGGATCGTGTCGCGCGGCAGGCCGGCACGCTCACCGAAGTCGATCGCCTCGCCGAGCACGGCGGTGCTCATGAACACCATGAGGTTGATCAGCAGCTTGACGACGCGGGCTTCTTCGCTGGTGCCGACATAGCGCTGCCGCGCCGTCAGCACGGCGAGCAGCGGGCGCAGGCGCTCGAAGACTTCGGGCGGGCCCGAGACGAAGGTGCTGAGCCGGGCGCTGCTGGCCAGCGTCACGGTGCCCGATACGGGGGCGCGCAGGTAGTCCACGCCGCGTTCCGCGAGCACCCGTGCCACGTCGGCCGAGGCGGCGGGGGACACGGTGCTCATGTCGATGTAGGCAGCCTGTGGCCGGGCGCCTGCGGCCAAGCCGTCGGGGCCTGCGACGATGTCGCGCAGGCCCTGGTCGTCGAAGATGGTCGAGAAGACGACGTCGGCGCGCGTGGCCACCTCGCGCGGCGAGTCGGCCGCGGTTGCGCCCGCCGCCACCATCGACGCCACGCGTGCCGGGTCCCGGTCGCAGACGGTGAGGCGATGGCCGGCACGCAGGAGGTTCAGGCACATGGGCGCGCCCATGGCGCCCACGCCGATCCAGCCGATCTCTGAAGAGGTCACGGTAGACACCTTTGGGAAGGGAAAGCAAAAAGGGAGGGAGCTCGCGGCTCCCGGCGCGGGGACGCCGCCTCAGCGCGGCGTGTGCCAGGGGTCGATGAACGCGGACACGGGCATGGGTGGTCCCCACTGCGCGAGCGCGTCGTCATCGACCTGATGCAGGCCCGGCGTGCAGCCGGGCTGGACAAGGTCGCTGTCGGTGAAGTGCTCGACCAGGTTGCCGTCGGGGTCGTACCAGTAGTCGAACACCTGGCTGCCCAGGATGTGGCGCCCGACGCCCCAGAAGGGACGCCATCCGCGCTTGAGCAGCCACTTGTTGCCCAGGAACTGGGCGTCCATGTCCTGCACCTCGAAAGAGGTGTGGTGCACGCGCGCTTCATTGCCCGGGAACAGCGCGAGCGTGTGGTGGTCAGTCCAGCGCGCCGCGCCCTTGCAGTGGAAGAAGCCGCCCAGCAAATTCTCCGGCTGCCCGTCGAACAGCAGGTCGGACGGCGCCATGCCGAAGCGCGATTGCAGCCACTCGGCGTTGCGCCGGAAGTCGGGCGTCAGGATGGCCACGTGGCCCAGGCGAAGCACCGGCGTCGCCTCGAACTCGGGCCGTTGCCACTCGCCGTAGCGGACCTTGGCCTGGCCGTGGTTGATGCGCAGCGGCTCGCGGCACGGCAGTTCGGCGCGATGGGGTTCGATGCCGTGGACCAGCTCGAATGGCAGGCCGTCGGGGCTGCGCAGGCGTACGCGCCAGCCGCCGCCGGGCCGCTCGATCGGCTCCACCGCGGAGGCTTCGGGGAATTCGGCCACCTGCGCCAGCATCTCCATGCTGTCCGCGCGCATGCCGATCGCTGCCAGCCCCGGGCGCCCTTGCGCCTTGCGCGCGATGTAACAGTCGCTGAGCGCCGATGCGGCGCGCAAGCCGATCTCGTCGGCCGTCTCGTAGCTCGGCACGAGGCCGAAGTCGGCGAAGAAGCGTCCGGTGAGGTCCAGGTCCTCGTGGTCGAAGATGACGTAGGCAATATCAGCGGCGGGCATGGCGGCGATCCTCGTGAGTCGAAAGAAAGGCGAAAGGCGACAGCGGGGCGTGAGGCGCTCAGCGCTCGGCTTGGACCGTGTTGCGCAGCGTGCCGATGCGCTCGATCTCGACCTCGCAGACGTCGCCGGCGCGCAGGTAGACCTGCGGCTTCTTGCCGAAGCCCACGCCGGCGGGCGTGCCGGTGACCAGCATGTCGCCCGGAAGAAGCGTCATCACTTCGCTGGCCAGCGAGATCAGCGTGGCCACGTCGAAGAGCATGTCGTCGGTGCTGGCCTTCTGTTCGACCACACCGTTGACGCGCGTCACCAGCTGCAGGCCCTTCGCGCCAGCCGGCAGCTCGTCCGCGGTGACGAACCACGGGCCGCAGGCGCCAGTGCCGTCGAAGTTCTTGCCCATGGTCCATTGCGGCGCCTTGAACTGGTAGTCGCGCACCGAGCCTTCATTGAAGACCGTGTAGCCGGCCACATGGTCGAGCGCGCGTTCCGGCGACACATGCCGCGCGGTGCTGCCGATGACCGCAACCAACTCGCCTTCGTAGTCGAACTCGTCGCTGGCGAGCGGCTTGATCAGCGGCTGCTCGTGTCCGATCAGGGACGAAGCCACCCGCAGGAAGAAGGTGGGGTACGTGGGCTGCTTGTACGGGCTTTCGGCCACGTGGTCCAGGTAGTTCAGGCCCACGCACAGGATCTTCTGGCCGGTGCGCACCGGCGGCAGCAGCTGCACGCTTGCCAGGTCGAGCGCGGGCGCGTCGCGCAGGGCGTCGGCCAGCCGCGTGCGCCAGTCGGGCAATGCCAGCAAGGCGGCCACGTCATTGGGAATCGTGGCGGATCGAGGGGCCAGATCGAGCCAGCGGCCATCGGTCTGAACGGCGAGGCCGGTGCGGTCGCCAAGCGAGTAGGATAGGATTTTCATGAGTTCGTCCAGTTGTCGGGATTTTATAAAATCATATTCATCGTAGATCATTTGTTGATTCGTATAAACCCGAATGCGGCGTTGTTGCCGCGCGTGGTCGACTGGCGTGCTGCCTCTTGACTGCGCTGATCTCCGACCGAAAGCCCATTCCCCATGTCCACCCTCAGCACGCTTCGCGAACCGCCGCCGCCCGCCCCGGGCATCAAACGCACCCAGGCCACGCAACTGCTGGCCCGCTTGCGCAACGACATCGTTCATGGGCACATGCCGCCCGGGGAGCGGCTCGTGATCTCGACCTTGGCCGAGGCCATCGGCGCGGGCCAGACACCGATCCGCGAGGCGCTGATGCGGCTCGTGAGCGAGGGGCTGGTGACGCTCGAAGATCAGCGCGGCTTCTCGGTGGCGCCGGTCAGCCGCGACGAGCTGCTGGAGCTCACGGCCACCCGTGCGGAGATCGAGGCACTCGCCCTGCGCTGGGCCATCGCCAACGGGGACGACGACTGGGAGGCCTCGGTGCTGGGCGCCTATCACCGGCTGCAGAAGGCGCACAAGCTCGCAGGCGACGGTCACTCGATCGACCCGGGCTGGGAAGAGCGGCACAACCATTTCCACGCCATGCTGGTTGGCGCCTGCCGCAACAAGGTGCTGCTGCAGTTGCGCGCACAGCTGTACGACCGCGCGGACCGTTACCGCAAGCTGTCGACGCGCTACCTCAAGGCGCCGCGCGACGACCTTGGTGAGCACGAAGCGATCATGAAGGCCGCGCTCGCGCGCGACTGCGTGGAGGCGGAGCGGCTGCTCAAGGCGCACATCCATCTGACTGCACAGATCATCCTGGACGAAGGCGGCGCGCCGATACGCTGACGCGCGACCCTTGCAACCGGGGCTTTGATGGCGGGAGTCGTGCCACTTGGCATGCGGGGGCCCGCGAGGGTGCTCGAGCCGGCTACATCCTTTCTGGCAGAGGATCTACTGCTCAGTCTTCAACGCAAGTGACCTCGCCGCTGGAGTCAGGTGTTCCTTGCGGTTCGCCGCGAGCGCAATCAATCCTCGTTGAGCGCCGCAAAACTCGCGACCAGAAAATCTATCAGCGCCCTCACAGAGGGCAACTGACCGCGGCGTGAGGAGAACACCGCATGAACGATCTCGCGACGTGGAGCCCAGCCGGGAAGCACCTGCGCGAGTTCGCCCCGGGCAAAGTGTTCACGCACCATCATGGTTGGTAGCTGGACCACGCCCAGACCGGCAGTGGCTGCCGCTCGCAGAGCCAGCATGCCGCGAGTGATCAAGCGCGGCTGATGGTGGACTGCCACCTGGCTGCCATCGGGGCCGAACAGGGTCCACGCATGCTCTCCCTGTGGCACGCCCAGGCCGAGGCTGGGCAGCAGTGCAAGATCAGCAGGCACCTGCGGCGTGGCGATGCTCTCCAGCAGCTTCGGGCTGGCGACCAGGCACTGTCCCCGATCAGTCAACACGCGCAGCACCAGGTCGCTGTCCTGCAGAGGCGGTGGACGCACGCGAATGGCAATGTCAATGCCTTCCGCGACCACATCGACGCGCCTGTTGGTTTCCTCCAGGTGCACTTCGACGCGTGGGTACTTCAGCATGAAGGCTGCAAGCATGTCGCCGATGCGTGCATCGAGCAAAGCCACGGGGCAGGTCATGCGAACGATGCCACGAGGTTCCGAGTGGGTGAGGGCGATGGCTTCGTCGGCCGCATCTGCTTCGACCAGCATCGCCCGGCAATGCGCGTAGTAGGTCTGGCCCAACTCGGTCACAGAAAAGCGGCGCGTGGAGCGAAACACCAGGCGCGTGCCCAGGCGCTCCTCCAGCAGCGCAATGCGGCGGCTCAGCTTGGACTTGGGCATGCCCAGCGCGCGACCCGCCGGCGCAAAACCCCCGTGGTCCACCACTTGGGTGAAATAGAAAAGATCGTTCAGATCACGCATGGATTCATCGTTCTCGAAATAGAACGCTCAGGCGAAATTTAGCTGACTACCGGATCTTTGGCGCGAGTTTTACGCTTCTTTCCACGCATGGGGCCATCGTCCCGGGAGCGACAAGATGAGCATGAAGAAGGTCCGAAGTATCTACAGTGCCCCCCGGCCGCATTGGGTAGGGGACGGATTTCCTGTTCGCTCCATGTTCTCGTACCAGAGCCACGGCGCGCACCTCAGCCCGTTCTTGTTGCTCGACTACGCCGGGCCCGCGCAGTTCGCCCCAGCAGCGAAAGCTCGTGGCGTGGGCGTTCACCCGCATCGGGGTTTCGAAACCGTGACCATCGTCTATCAGGGCGAGGTCGACCATCGCGATTCGACTGGCGCGGGAGGCCATATTGGCCCCGGCGACGTGCAGTGGATGACCGCTGCCTCCGGCATCCTGCACGAAGAGTTCCACTCCGAGGCGTTCACCCGGGAAGGCGGGACGCTCGAAATGGTCCAGCTCTGGGTCAACCTTCCGGCGCACGCGAAACTGACTGAGCCGGGCTACCAAACTCTGCTTGACCGCCACATTCCCTCTGTTGCGCTCCCCGACAAGGCGGGCCGAATCCGTGTCATCGCGGGCGAGTACGGCGGCCGGCAAGGACCGGCGCATACCTTCAGCCCCATGGACGTATGGGACGTTCGCCTGATTCAGGGCGGCTTCGCCCGTCTTGATCTTCCGACGGGGCGCTCGACGGCGATCGTCGTGTTGCGCGGCGTGGTTCTGGTGAACGGTCGAGATGTGGTGCGCGAAGCGCAGCTCGTCCAGTTCGATCAGGAGGGCCGCAGCGTTGAAATCGAAGGCAGTACCGACGCCACTTTGCTGGTGCTCAGCGGTGAGCCCATTGATGAGCCCGTCGTTGGCCAAGGCCCCTTCGTGATGAACAGCGAAGAAGAGATTCGCCAAGCCTTCGACGACTTCCGTAGCGGCCATTTCGGCCGGATCCATCCCTGACCGGAGGCGCGGCTGCGCCCCGCACGGGGCAGGCCGATCTCGGGTCAACCGACCGCCCTCGTGGGCATTTACTGCAACTTCAAGGAGTTTTCATGAGCAAGCCTTATACCCGTCTCGACAAGAACGATGTCGCCGTGCTGCTGGTCGACCACCAGACCGGCC
>RCUJ01001404.1_pt1 | contig 12898 bp, 13 predicted proteins | sample 2166321 | NCBI WGS metagenome assembly RCUJ01 (sample SAMN09932808, study PRJNA488358) | compost metagenome | feature: garden; material: soil; isolation source: compost soil in an enriched community after 118 h of incubation | place: Germany: Experimental Botanical Garden Goettingen | collected... | reverse complement strand
GGGGCGACCGCTATGCCAAGCGCGTGGCGGCGGCGCGCAAGCAGGCCGAAGCGGCCAAGTAGGAACGCAGCGCGTTCAGTCGGCCCAGCCGGTTTCGATCTCGGTCTTGACCTCGGTCATCAGCTTGTGCACCGGGCACTTGCCCGCCACGCGCAGCAGCTCGTCGCGCTGCGCCTCGGTCAGCTCGCCCGTCAGGCGCAGGCCCGACTTCAGGCGGTAGATGCCCTTGCGTTCCTCGCTGTCGTCGCGGTCGACCACGACCTCGATGTCTTCCACCGGAATGCCCTTGCGGCGCGCGTAGAGCAGCACCGTGAGCGCCTTGCAGGCCGCCAGCGACGCGTCGTACAGGTCGTGCGGCTCGGCACCGCCGTCGCTGCCGCCGCCCGCGGGCGATGCATCGACGGGGATCTCGTGGTTGCGGATCTTGAGGATGTGGCGCGTGCCGGTGGTGCCGTCGCGGCGGATCGAGAGGGTCATGCCGATGTCCTTGAAGGGGTGGAAAGAAAGCTCAGGCCAAGTCTTTCACATACAGGATGGTCGTGAATCCGCTGTGCCATTCGAGGTCGGGGTAGCGGCCGGCCTCGCGGTAGCCGAGCGCGCGATACAGGCCCTGGCTCTGCGTGTTGAAGGTGTCGGTCTCGAGCCGCGCCTGCGCCACGCCGTCGGCGCGCATGCCGGCTTCGGCAAAGGCCATGAGCGCGCGGGCGATGCCCTTGCGCTGGTGCGCGGCGGGCACGTGCAGGGCCTGCACGAAGTCGTGCTCCCAGTGCACCATGCCGACCACCTCGCCATCGAGTTCCGCCACGAAGAAGGCCGGGCCGCTCTCGTCGATGTAGCCCACGGGCTCGCCGCTGTCGGCATAGGCCTTCGCGGCCTCGGGCGTGAGCTGCGGCAGCCAGGTGCTCGCGAAGGTGTCGTCGAGGATGGCCTTCACCGCGTCGAAGTCGGCCAGGCGCCAGGGCCGGATGACGATGACGGCGGCGCTCACCGGTCCACCGCCAGCATCAGCGTTTCCTTGATCTCTTCCATCACCACGTAGCTGTGCGACTCGGCCGCCACCGGCAGCTTCTTGAGGATGTCGCCCAGCAGGTGCCGGTACTCGCTCATGCCGCTCAGGCGCGCCTTCACGAGGTAGTCGAAGCTGCCCGACACCAGGTGGCATTCGAGCACCTCGGGCATGTGCAGCAGCTCCTGCTTGACCTTGTCGAACACGTCGCCCGACTTGGCCGAGAGCTTGATCTCCACGAACACCAGCAGCGTCTTGCCCAGCGCCTCGGGCGACACGTGCGCGTGGTAGCCGGTGATGACGCCGTCGCGCTCCATGCGCTTGACGCGCTCGGCGCAGGGCGAGGCCGACAGGCCGATGCGCTCGGCCAGTTCGGTCATGGAAATGCGGCCCTGGCGCTGCAGCAGGTCGAGGATCTTGCGGTCGATTCGGTCGAGTTCGGGCATTTCACTCCGCGCGGGGCCTTGGACGGTTTTCGGCAGCGATTTTCACGGCCAAAGACCTAAAAACAATGGAATCCACTGCATTGTGCACTTTAGATTCACATCATTCCATTCAGATCAGCGGATACACCATGAAAGTCATCGTTCTCGGCGGCGGCGTGATCGGCACCACCACGGCGTACTACCTCGCGCGCTCCGGCGCCGAAGTCACCTTGCTCGACCGGCAGGCCGGCCCGGCCGAGGAAACGAGCTTCGGCAACGCCGGCCAGGTGTCGCCCGGCTACTCGACGCCGTGGGCCGCGCCCGGCATTCCGCTGAAGGCGATCAAGTGGATGTTCCAGAAGCACGCGCCGCTGTCGATCCGCCCCGACGGCACGCTGTTCCAGCTGCGCTGGATGGCCGCCATGCTGCGCAACTGCTCGCCCGAGCGCTACGCGGTCAACAAGGAACGCATGATGCGCGTGGCCGAATACAGCCGCGGCTGCCTGCAGCAGCTGCGCGCCGACACCGGCCTGCAGTACGAGCACCGCACCGGCGGCACGCTGCAGCTGTTCCGCACGCAGGCGCAGCTCGACGCGGTGCAGCGCGACATCGCCGTGCTCGAGGAATGCGGCGTGCCCTATGAACTGCTCGACCGCGACGCCCTGGCGCGCGTCGAACCCGGCCTGGCCGGCGCGCGCGACCGCCTCACGGGCGGCCTGCGCCTGCCCAACGACGAAACCGGCGACTGCCACCTGTTCACGCGCGGCCTGGCCGAGATCGCGCACGGCCTGGGCGTGGACTTCCGCTTCGGCCAGACCATCGACGGCCTGGAGACCGACGGCGGCCGCATCACCGGCGTGCGCACGCGTGCCGGCAAGATCCTCACGGCCGACCGCTACGTGATGGCCTTCGGCAGCTACTCGCGCGCCGCCATCGCCTCGCTGGGCCTGGACATTCCGGTGTACCCGGTCAAGGGCTACTCGCTCACGGTGCCGCTGCTCGACGAATCGCTCGCGCCGCAATCGACCGTGCTCGACGAAACCTACAAGGTGGCCGTCACGCGCTTCGACAACCGCATCCGCGTGGGCGGCATGGCCGAGCTCGGCGGCTTCGACCTGCGCCTGAACCCGGCGCGCCGCGCCACGCTCGAGAAGGTGGTGAGCGACCTGTTCCCGGGCGGCGACCTGCCCAACGCCAGCTTCTGGACCGGCCTGCGCCCGATGACGCCCGACAGCACGCCCATCGTCGGCGCCACGCGCTACCCCAACCTGTTCCTGAACACGGGCCACGGCACGCTGGGCTGGACCATGGCCTGCGGCTCGGGCAAGCTGATCTCGGACCTGGTGACGGGCCAGCGGCCGGAGATCCGCACGGACGGGTTGGCGATGGACCGCTACACGCAAGGGCCGTCGCGTTCGGCGCGCCCGAGCCCGACGACGGCGCCGGCCTGAGCGACGCCTGGGATGCGACGGGCCGCCCGGGCCCGCGCTGACCTACTCGTCGCTCGCGTCGTTGCCCGTCATCGCGAGCACCTCTTCGACAAAGGCCTCGAAGCGCGGCAACGCGGCAGGCAGCCCGTCGGGCGAAGCGGCCTCCCCCGCATCGAAGAAATGCGGCGCATCGGCGGGCATGGCGACCCATTCCCCGCCCTCGACCAACAGCCCCAGATACCCCTCCGCCGTCGGCAGGTAGAACAGCCCCGCGCTGTCGAGCACGCGCTGGCCGTCGGCCTCGCCGCGCCCCCAGCGCACGCCGTGGCGCGCGAGGTGGTCGCTGATCCAGCCGTCGCACACGTGCGTGTCGCGCCAATTGGCCTGGCCATCGAATACGGCGAGCACGGGCATGGGGCGTCCTTCGCTGAAGCGTGATGGATTACTGCAGGAAGCTGGGCTTGGCGTAGCCCTGGAACTTGCTGTCGACCACCGTCTTGAATTCCTTCGAGCGGTAGGCGTCGGCGATGTCCTTGGCCCAGGCGGCGTTCTTGTCGGCGCTCTTCACGGCGACCACATTCAGGTAGTAGTCGGGCGTCTTCTCGAGCACCACGGCCTCGGTGAGCTTCAGGCCCGACGAGATCGCGAAGTTGCCGTTGACGATGGCGTACTCGGTGTCACCCAGCGAACGCGGCAGCTGCGCGGCCTCGAGCGGAATGAACTTGAGCTTCTTCGGGTTCTCGGCCACGTCCTTCTCGGACGCGCGCAGCGGATCGATGCCGGCCTTGATCGTGACCAGCTTGTTCTGCTCCAGCAGCACCAGCGCGCGCGCCAGGTTGCTCGGGTCGTTCGGCAGCGTCACGCGGTCGCCTTCCTTCACGTCGGCCAGCGTCTTGCGCTTGGTCGAGTACACGCCCATGGGCGCGATCGGGCCCTGCACCAGCTCGGCGAGGTCCAGCTTCTGGTCGGCCGAGAACTTCTGCAGGTAGACCCGATGCTGGAAGAAATTGGCGTCGAGCGAGCCCTGGGCCAGCGCGAGGTTGGGCTGCACGTAGTCGTTGAACTCGACCAGCTTCACCTTGTAGCCCTTCTTCTCGAGGATCGGAATGATGCCGGCCTTGAGCTGGTCGGCGTTGGAGCCGGCGGTGCCGCCGATCACGAGGTTCTTCTTGGCGTCCTGCGCCTGCGCCGACAGCGAGAGGCCGCCGAGCGACAGCGCGACGAGGGAAACGGCGAGGACGGAACGGCGCAGCAGTGCGGTTTTCATGGAATGAACAGAAAAATGAAGGGGAAAAGAAGGAAACGAATCAACGCTTGTCGAGCCGGCGCGCCGTGGTGTTGCCCACGAACTGCAGGATCTGCACCAGCACCACGAGCAGCGCCACGGTGAGCACCATCACGTCGGTCTGGAAGCGGTAGTAGCCGTAGCGGATCGCCAGGTCGCCGATGCCGCCGCCGCCCACCACGCCGGCAATCGCCGAGTACGACAGGAAGCTCACGGCCAGCACGGTGAGCGCGAGCACCAGGCCCGAGCGCGCCTCGACGATCAGCACGCGCCAGACGATCTGCAGCTCCGACGCGCCCATGGCATGCGCCGCCTCGATCACGCCGCGCGGCACCTCGCGCAGGCACTGGTCGACCAGCCGCGCAAAGTACGGAATGGCCGCGAACGACAGCGGCACCGCGGCCGCCAGCGGGCCGATGGAGGTGCCCGCGATGATCCGCGTGAACGGCACCAGCGCCACCAGCAGGATGATGAACGGGAAGGAACGCACCGTGTTCACGATCCAGTTGAGGATGTGGAACGCCGGCTTGTTCTCGAGCGACTGGCCCGGGCCCAGCAGGAACAGCAGGATGCCCAGCGGCCCGCCGATGAGCACCGCCGCCGACAGGCCGATGGCCAGCATCAAAAAGGTCTGGCCCGTGGCCGTCCACAGCTCGGGAAGGATGGGGGTGATGTTCTCAAACATAGGCCAGCTCCTGCGCGTTGCGCTGTGCGGTCGCCACGCGCGGCGCCACGGGTTCGCGCGCCTCGCGTTCGCGGCGGCGCACCAGTTCGTCGATCTCGCGGCCCAGCGCGGTCTTGCGTTCCTCGCTCGGGGCATCGACCGCGAACTGCTCGATGAGGCGGCCCTTTTCGAGGATGGCCACGTTGCGGCACAGCACCTCGACCACCGAGAGCTCGTGCGTGACGATCACGATGGTCACGCCGATCTTCTGGTTGATGTCGCGCAGCGTCTCGAGCAGCGCGCGGGTGGTTTCGGTGTCGAGCGCCGAGGTGGGCTCGTCGCACAGCAGCACCTGCGGGCGCGGCGCCAGCGCGCGGGCAATGGCCACGCGCTGCTTCTGGCCGCCCGAGAGCTGGGCCGGGTAGGTGTCGATCTTTTCGGCCAGGCCGACGAGGTCGAGGCACTCGCGCACCCGCTCGTTGATCTCGGCCTTGGAGTGGCGCCCGTGGATCTTCAGCGGGAAGGCCACGTTGTCGAACACCGTGGCGTTCTGCAGCAGGTTGAACTGCTGGAAGATCATGCCGATGTTCTGGCGCGTGTCGCGCAGCTCGCGGCGCGACAGCGTCGTGAGGTCGCGCCCGCCGACGAACACCTGGCCCGCATCGGGGCGCTCGAGCAGGTTGATGAGGCGCAGCAGCGTCGACTTGCCGGCGCCGCTCTTGCCGATGAGGCCGAACACGTCGCCCTGCTGGATCTCGAGCGAGAGCGATTGCACGGCGTCGAACACCTCGCCGCTGGGCAAGGCAAACGACTTCTGCACCGATTGAAGACGGATGACCGGCGCCGCGTTGCCGCGTGCCGCATCAGGCGAAGGGAAGGTCATGAAAGAAGGCGCGGGCCGCACAGGCGCGACCGCGCAGGTTCGCAAAAAGGTGCCGAGTATGAAAAGAAACAAGCCGAAAGGGAACGAACAAATCGGCTCGTGCTTATATGAAAAATCAGATAAGAAAGACCACATGGAGCGAGTGGACGCCATATCGATATGAGGATTGGTTCGTTCCCGATCCGCGGCGGCAATGCCACATTCGGCGCCTTCATTTCTTCGATTTCGCGCCACCATGCATTCCACTTTCCGCCGCCGCGGCCTCACGCTCGCCACCCTCGCCACCCTCGTCACCGCCCTTTTCGCCGGCAGCACTGCCTTGGCGCAGGACAACAAGAACACCGTCAAGGTCGGCATTTCCGTCGGCAGCGCCGAGCAGGTGTTCGAGGTGGTCAAGAAGGTCGCCGCCAAGGACGGCCTGACCGTCCAGGTCGTGGTGTTCAACGACTACCAGCTGCCCAACGCGGCGCTGGCCGCCGGCGACCTGGACGCCAACGCCTTCCAGCACCAGCCCTTCCTGGACAACCAGATCAAGGCGCGCGGCTTCGACCTCGTGCCCGTGGGCCTGACCATCACCGCGCCGCTGGGCTTCTACTCGCGCAAGATCAAGTCGATCGACCAGCTGGCCGACGGCGCCTCGGTCGGCATCCAGAACGACCCCTCGAACGGCAACCGCGCCCTGCTGCTCTTGCAACAGGCCAAGCTCATCACCCTCAAGCCCGAGGCCGTGAAGAACAACAACGCCACGCCGCTGGACGTGGTGACCAACCCCAAGAAGCTCAAGCTGGTGTCGCTGGACGCCGCCCAGCTGCCGCGCTCGCTCGACGACCTGGCCATTTCGGCCATCAACAACGACTACGCCGAGAAGGCCGGCCTGTCGTTCGGCAAGGACGCCGTCATCAAGGAATCGGCCCAGAGCCCCTACGCCAACCTGATCGCCGTGCGCCGCGCCGACAAGGACAAGCCCTGGGCCAAGCGCCTCGTGGCGGCCTACCAGTCGCCGGAGGTGCGCAGCTTCATCGAGACGCAGTTCAAGGGGTCGCTGATTCCGGCGTTCTGATTCCGGTGCCCGCGCCTTCCCCCCGAGAGGGAAGGCGCAATACAGGGGCGCTGCCTGGCGGGTTGGCGGACCGTGAGAAAATGACGGGTTCCCCCGAACACCAACCTCACACAGTCAGGACACCCCATGGACGCAGAACAGATCAACCAAATCGGCGCAATGCTCGCGGACCTGAGCGTCCGTACGGTCGATTTACGGAGGTATCTTTGACTACGATGCCAAAGCTGAACGACTGAGGACAGTCAACGCATCGCTCGAAGACCCGAACGTCTGGAACGACCCCAAGAAGGCCCAGGAACTGGGCAAGGAAAAGAAGTCGCTCGACGACGTGGTCGTCACGCTCGACCGGCTCACCAACGGGCTGTCGGACAACACCGAGCTCTTCGAAATGTCGAAGGAAGACGGCGACCTCGATGGCCTGCAGGCCATTGCCGATGACGCCGCCACGCTCGAAGCCGACATCAAGCAGCTCGAGTTCCGCCGGATGTTCAACAACCCGGCCGACCCGCTGAACGCCTTTGTCGACATCCAGGCCGGCGCCGGTGGCACCGAGGCCTGCGACTGGGCCAGCATGCTGCTGCGCCAGTACCTGAAGTACGCCGAGCGCAAGGGCTTCAAGACGCAGATCGAAGACGAAACGCCCGGCGACACCGCCGGCATCAAGGGCGCGACCATCAAGGTCGAGGGCGACTACGCCTTCGGCCTGCTGCGCACCGAGACCGGCGTGCACCGCCTGGTGCGCAAGTCGCCGTTCGACTCGTCGGGCGGGCGCCACACCAGCTTCGCCTCGATCTTCGTGTACCCCGAAATCGACGACTCGATCGAGATCGAGATCAACCCTTCGGACGTGCGCACCGACACCTTCCGCGCCTCGGGCGCCGGCGGCCAGCACATCAACAAGACCGACTCGGCCGTGCGCCTGACGCACATCCCGACCGGCATCGTCGTGCAGTGCCAGGACGGCCGCAGCCAGCACAGCAACCGCGACGTGGCGTGGAAGCGCCTGCGCTCGCGCCTGTACGACCACGAGATGCGCAAGCGCCAGGAAGAGCAGCAAAAGCTCGAGGACAGCAAGACCGACGTGGGCTGGGGCCACCAGATCCGCAGCTACGTGCTGGACAACAGCCGCATCAAGGACCTGCGCACCAACGTCGAAGTCTCGGCCACGCAGAAGGTGCTCGACGGCGACCTCGACGTGTTCATCGAAGCCTCGCTCAAGCAAGGCGTCTGACCGATGAGCCTGAACACCGGCAGGGTCGAAGCCCTGATCTTCGACATGGACGGCACCATGATCGACTCCATGCCCTGGCATGCGCGCTCGTGGGTGACCTTCGCGCAGCGCCACGGCGTGCAGCTCGACGTGAGCGAGATCCTCGCGCGCACCACGGGCCGCACCGGCACCGAGAGCATGCGCGAGCTGTTCGAGCGCGAGCTCTCCGATGCCGAGTGCCAGGCGATGGTGCACGAGAAGGAAGAGATCTACCGCGAGCTCTTTCACGACAACTTCACCGAGGTGGCGGGCTTCACCGCCTTCGCCAAGGCCGCGGTGGCACGCGGCCTGAAGGTGGCGGTGGGCACGGCCGGCGACAGGCACAACATCGCGTTCGCCATGTCGCGCCTGAAGATGGACCCGCTGCCGCTGGCCATCGTCGGCGGCGACGAAGGCTTTTCGGGCAAGCCCACGCCCGCGATCTTCCTGGAAGCCGCGCGCCGCATCGGCGTGGCGCCCGAGCGCTGCATCGTCTTCGAAGACGCGCCCTTCGGCATCGAAGCGGCCCGCCGCGGCGGCATGCGCGCCGTGGCCGTGTGCAGCACCCATACGGCCGCCGAGCTGGCCGGCCCCCACGTGATCGCCGCCGTTCGCGACTACAACGAACTGGCCCATTCGAATTTTCTGGAGACCCTCGATGCTGCTTCAGCGTGACGCCCAAGGGCAACCCATTGCCATCCGCCGCGAAGACTATGCCGCGCCGGCGTTCTGGATCGACACCGTCGACCTGACCTTCGACCTCGACCCCGCCAAGACCCGCGTGCTCAACCGCATGCAGCTGCGCCGCAACCCCGAGGTGCCGGCCCAGCCGCTGCGCCTGGACGGCGACGAGCTCAACCTGGCGCGCGTGCTCGTGAACGGCCAGGGCGCCTCGTTCCGCATGGAAGGCGACCAGCTCGTCATCGACGGCCTGCCCGACGCGTTCGAGCTCGAACTCTTCACCACCTGCTGCCCCATCAAGAACACCAAGCTGATGGGCCTGTTCGTGAGCGAAGACACCTTCTTCACGCAGTGCGAGGCCGAGGGCTTTCGCCGCATCACCTACTTCCTCGACCGTCCCGACGTGATGGCGATGTACACCGTCACGCTGCGCGCCAGCAAGGCCGCCTACCCGGTGCTGCTGTCGAACGGCAACCTGGTCGACCAGGGCGAGCTGCCCGAGGGCCGCCACTTCGCCAAGTGGGTCGACCCCTTCAAGAAGCCCAGCTACCTGTTCGCCCTGGTGGCGGGCAAGCTCGTGGCGCGCGAGCAGCGTATCAAGGCCCGCAGCGGCAAGGAACATCTGCTGCAGGTGTACGTGCGCGCCGGCGACCTCGACAAGACCGAGCACGCCATGAACTCGCTGGTCAACTCCGTGCTGTGGGACGAAGCCCGCTTCGGCCTGCCGCTCGACCTCGACCGCTTCATGATCGTGGCCACCAGCGACTTCAACATGGGCGCCATGGAGAACAAGGGCCTGAACATCTTCAACACGAAGTACGTTCTGGCCAACCAGGCCACCGCCACCGACGCCGACTACAGCAACATCGAAAGCGTGGTCGGCCACGAGTACTTCCACAACTGGAGCGGCGACCGCGTGACCTGCCGCGACTGGTTCCAGCTGTCGCTGAAAGAAGGCCTCACCGTCTTCCGCGACCAGGAGTTCAGCCAGGACCTGTGCGCCGACGCCTCGGCCCGCGCCGTGAAGCGCATCGAAGACGTGCGCGTGCTGCGCACCGCCCAGTTCCCCGAAGACGCCGGCCCCATGGCCCACCCGGTGCGGCCCGACAGCTACATCGAGATCAGCAACTTCTACACCGTCACCATCTACGAAAAGGGTGCCGAGGTCGTTCGCATGATGCAGACGCTGGTCGGCCGCAAGGGCTTCGAAAAGGGCATCACCCTGTACTTCGAGCGCCACGACGGCCAGGCCGTGACCTGCGACGACTTCGCCCAGGCCATTGCCGACGCCAACCCCGATTCCGAACTGGCCCGCCTGCTGCCCCAGTTCAAGCGCTGGTACAGCCAGGCCGGCACGCCCCGCCTGGCCGCGCACGGCGTGTACGACGCGCAGAACCGCAGCTACACCCTGAGCGTGGTGCAAAGCTGCCCGCCCACGCCGGGCCAGCAGACCAAGGAACCCTTCGTCATTCCGCTGAACATCGGCCTGCTCGACGCCGCCACCGGCCGCGAACTGCCCATGCAGCTCGAGGGCGAAAGCGACGTGGCACGCGGCACCCGCACCATCGTGCTGTCGCGCGCCGGCGAGCAGATCACCTTCGTGGGCCTGGACGCCGAGCCCGTGCCGTCCATCTTGCGCGGCTTCAGCGCGCCGGTGATCCTCGACTTTGCGTACACCGACGCCCAGCTGCTCACCCTGCTGGCCAACGACCCCGATCCGTTCAACCGCTGGGAAGCCGGCCAACGCCTGGGCCTGCGCGCCGCGCTGCAAGCCATTGCCGCGCACGCCACCGACACCACGCCGGTGCTCAACGACGCCTACCTCGACGCCATGCGCGGCGTGCTGCGCCACCCGCAGCTCGACGCCGCCTTCAAGGAACTGGTGCTCACGCTGCCGTCGGAAACCTACATTGCCGAGCAGCTCGACGTGGTCGATCCGCAGCGCGTGCACCTCGTGCGCGAAGCCATGCGCGCCCAGCTCGCCACCGCCCTCTTCGCCGACTGGGAACAGGCCTACGAAGACAACAAGGACACCGGCGCCTACACGCCCGACCCGACCTCGTCGGGCCGCCGCGCGCTGGCCGGCATGGCGCTCAACTTCCTGTGCCTGGCGGCGCGCGCCTCGGGCGACACCGTGTGGCCCGGCAAGACCCTGCAGCGCTTCAAGGACGCGGGCAACATGACCGACCGCTTCAACGCGCTCAACGCGCTCGTGTCGTCGGGCCACACCCTGGCGGCGCAGGCGCTCGCGCGCTTCCACGCCATGTTCAAGGACGAGGCGCTGGTCATCGACAAGTGGTTCTCGCTGCAGGCCGGCGCCAGCGACCGCGGCGGCGACATCCTGCCGCTGGTCAAGCAGCTCATGAAGCACCCCGACTTCTCGCTGAAGAACCCCAACCGCGCGCGCAGCGTGATCTTCAGCTACTGCAGCGGCAACCCCGGCGCCTTCCACCGCGCCGACGCGGCCGGCTACGTGTTCTGGAGCGAGCGCGTGATCGAGCTCGACGCCATCAACCCCCAGGTGGCCGCACGCCTGGCGCGCGCGCTCGACCGCTGGAGCAAGCTGGCCGAGCCGTACCGCAGCGCCGCACGCGAAGCGATTGCCCGCGTGGCCGCCAAGCCCGACCTGAGCAAGGACACCCACGAAGTCGTCACCCGCGCCCTCGCCGGAAACTGAACCCACTGAACCCCACAAGATCCATGGCTCAACAAAAAATCTCCTTCACCCGCTACCTCGTCGAGCAGCAACGCGCCGACGGCCTCATTCCCGGCCAGCTGCGCCTGTTGCTCGAAGTGGTCGCCCGCGCCTGCAAGAGCATCAGCCAGGCCGTCAACAAGGGCGCGCTGGGTGGCGTGCTCGGCACCGCCGAGAGCGAGAACGTGCAGGGCGAAATCCAGAAGAAGCTGGACATCATCGCCAACGAAGTGCTCATTGAAGCCAACGAATGGGGCGGCCACCTCGCGGCCATGGCCAGCGAAGAGATGGAAACCATCCACGTGGTGCCCAACCGCTACCCGCAGGGCGAATACCTGCTCATGTTCGATCCGCTCGACGGCAGCAGCAACATCGACGTCAACGTGAGCATCGGCACCATCTTCAGCGTGCTGAAGAAGCCCGACGACACCCCCGGCGTGCAGGAAGCCGACTTTCTGCAGCCCGGCACCCAGCAGGTGGCCGCCGGCTACTGCATCTACGGCCCGCAGACCACCCTGGTGCTCACCGTGGGCAACGGCGTGGCCATGTTCACGCTCGACCGCGAGCAAGGCAGCTTCGTGCTCACGCAGGAAGACATCCAGATTCCGGCCGACACCAAGGAATTTGCCATCAACATGAGCAACATGCGCCACTGGGACGAGCCCGTGAAGCGCTACATCGACGAATGCCTGGCCGGCAAGGAAGGCCCGCGCGGCAAGGACTTCAACATGCGCTGGATTGCCAGCATGGTGGCCGACGTGCACCGCATCCTGATGCGCGGCGGCGTCTTCATGTACCCGTGGGACAAGCGCGAGCCCGAAAAGGCCGGCAAGCTGCGCCTGATGTACGAGGCCAACCCCATGAGCTGGCTCGTCGAGCAGGCCGGCGGCGCCGCCACCAACGGCAAGCAGCGCATCCTCGACCTGAAGCCCACCAAACTGCACGAGCGCGTGAGCGTGATGTTGGGTTCGCGTCACGAAGTGGAGCGTTTGACGCAGTACCACGCCGAGAAGCCTTGATTTCTTGGCTATAATCTGAGGCTTCGCCGGTGTAGCTCAGTCGGTAGAGCAGCTCATTCGTAATGAGAAGGTCGGGTGTTCGATTCATCTCTCCGGCACCAAATTAAAAGCCCGCTATTCAAAAGATAGCGGGCTTTTTTATGGCCCTCACCAGGCAGTTTTCACGCTCGCCGTTCAAGATCCTGTCTGAGTGATACCCATCTTGGCGGCCTTGAGTTGTTCTTGGGGCAGGTTCGCAAGAGGTCCTTTAATGCGATCAGACAAACGCCGCTGCGACCCCAGCAGCCATGTTGGCGGCAAATACTCTGAGGGCTCCCGCCTTAGAAATCAGGCGACTCTCGATCTGGATGCCGACGATCTGAACTGCATCCACTCTGGCCTTCTCAAAGACCGTGCAGGTGCCAACTGGCTGCGGGGAGTCGCTAGGCTGTGCGGGTGTTGGATTTCGCCGATCTCTGACCCTAGATTTCCATTGAATACTGACCCACCCGCTTTGTGAGC
>RCUJ01001401.1_pt1 | contig 12915 bp, 12 predicted proteins | sample 2166321 | NCBI WGS metagenome assembly RCUJ01 (sample SAMN09932808, study PRJNA488358) | compost metagenome | feature: garden; material: soil; isolation source: compost soil in an enriched community after 118 h of incubation | place: Germany: Experimental Botanical Garden Goettingen | collected... | reverse complement strand
ACGCTGGCTTCGATCAGGGCGCCGGTCTTGTGCCGGTGCATGGTTTCCAGCGCCGCCTGATCGAGCTTGTGGCCGACCGAGCCGAGGTCGATGGCCTGGCCGCCGACCATCCCCGCGGGGCCGGCAGCCCGGGTCAGGCTGACGATCATTGCCAGGCGCAGTTCGGCGCTCTGTGGGTTGTGCCGGGCATCGGCGAGGACCTCGAAGGCCAGGCTCTGCAGGCCGTCGCCGGCGAGTATGGCGCTGGCTTCGTCGAAGGCCTTGTGGGTGGTCGGTTGGCCGCGGCGCAGGTCGTCGTCGTCCATCGCCGGCAGATCGTCATGCACCAGCGAGTAGGCGTGGATCAGTTCGACCGCGCAAGCCGCCGCATCGGCTTGAGGCGGTTCGCCGCCCAGGGCCTCGCAGGCGGCATACACCAGCAACGGGCGCACCCGCTTGCCGCCGTTGAACATGCTGTAGCGCATGGCTTGGTAGAGGCGCGTCAATTCAGGCCGGGGTGGTTCGAGCAGGCTTTCCAGCGCCGCATCGACGCGGCGTTGGCACTGCGCCTGGTAGGTCGCGATCATGCCTGGCGATCCGCGTCGAAGGGGGCTTCCTCCAGTTCGCCGTCGCGCTCCATGAGGATTTGCACTTTCTGCTCGGCCTGAGCCAGGGCGGCCTGGCAGTCGCGGGTCAGGCGGATGCCTTGTTCGAAGGCGGTCAGCGAGTCTTCCAGCGACAGTTCGCCGTTTTCCAGGCGCTCGACCAGGTTCTGCAAGTCGGTGAGGGACTGCTCGAAGTCGAGCGAGGCTTTTTTACGGGCCATGGCGGGCGTTCTCTGGCGGGGCTCGGGCAGGAGGTGCAATCGGCGCGACACTAGCAGAGCCGCGCCGCGTGGGCAAATCGACGGTCTTCGCGCGTGGCTCTATACGGCGAAATAGGTCGCCCGGAAATAATAGAGCGTCATGCTGGTGCCCACCACAATGACCAAAGCGCGCAGCAGCGCCGGCGGCAAGCGCTGGCCCAGGGCGCCGCCGGCATAGCCGCCGAGGGTCGCGCCGACCAGCAGAATCGCCAGTTCGTACCAACTGACCCGCCCGGCGACCACGAAGGTGATGGTGGCGATGCTGTAGATCACCGCCGAGATCAGATTCTTCAGGGCGTTGGCGCGACCCAGCGGGTGGCCTTCGATGGAGAATGCCGCCAGTTGCAGGATGCCCATGCCGGCGCCGAAGTAGCCGCCGTAGATCGACACGCCGATATGCGCGGCAAGCGACAGCTTGCTGTGCGGCGGTTGTGCGGCTTCGGCGCGGCGCGCCGCCAGCCAGCGGCTGAGCCAGGGGCTGGCAGCGAACAACCCAGTGGCCGTCAGCAACAGCCAGGGGATCAGGTTGGCGAAGACATCGTCGCCCCCGGCCAGCAGCAGCAGGCCGCCGAGCAGGCCGCCGCAGAGACCCGCCAGCAGCAACGGCAGCAGGTAGCGGCCGAGCGGGCGCAAGGATGTCCGCGCCGCCCAGGCGCCGGCCAGGCTGGCCGGCCACAGCGCCACGGCATTGGTGGCGTTGGCGGTCACCGGCGGCAGGCCGGCGGCGAGCAGGGCCGGGAAGGAAAAGAAGGTGCCGCCACCGGCCAGGGCGTTCATGCCCCCTGCGGCGAAACCGGCGAGGACCAGCAGCAGAATGTCGGACAAGCTCATGGCGCGCTTCGCACAAAAGACCGCAGCTTACGCAGGTCGCCGCCGGCGGCCAAGCGGCTATCCGTCTGGACGATGACGCCAGGGGCATGCCCCCGTGGGCTGCTCCTGCCCATGGTCGGCGGATGAGCGTGCGGCGCGGTTCGTGATCGACGTCATCGACAAACGCGAACTAATCCCCATGCTGCGGCGCCTGGCCAAGCGCTTATTGCGCGGCACATGAGCGTTGAGTCTGGTTTGCCGGGCGCCGGGCGAGCCGTGACCCTTGCGCCGTCAATAAAGTCGTTGAGGAGGCATTATTCCAATGAGTGCAGATACCCCGTGGCAGGGACGGCGCTATTACCCGATCAGCCAGTATTTTCGCCGGCGCTTTGGTGAGCGGGTAGCCAAGATATCGGTGAGCATTGCCGAAACGTGCCCCAATCGCAGCCCTGACAATGCGCTAGACCCCTGCATCTTCTGTGACGAATGGGGCTCGGCTGCGTATCCCTTGGAAAAGGATCGCGCTTTGCTGGAGCAGATTCGCTTCAATAAGAATCTGGTCAGCCGTCGGCTGAAGAGTCAGCGCTTCCTGGTGTACTTCCAGTCCTATACCAACACCCTGGATAAGGTGGAAATCCTCCGTCAGCGTTTTGCGACTGCGCTGTCGGAAGACTATGTCGATGGCTTGGTGGTGGGGACCCGTCCCGATTGTCTGCCGCGGCGGATATTTCCCCTGCTGGAGGAAATGAGCCAGCGCAGCTACGTCATGGTCGAGCTTGGTGCCCAGAGTTTCTTCAACGACCAGTTGGAATTTCTCAAGCGTGGACACAGCGCAGAGAAGAACATCGAGGCGGTTTTTGCCCTGGCCCGGCACACTCATGTGGATATTGGCGTGCATCTGATTTTCGGCATGCCCGGCGAGACGCCCGCGCGGCTGATCGAGACGGCGCGGATCATCAACAATTTGCCGATTTCCAATGTGAAGTTGCACAACCTGCATGTGCTGACTAACACGGCGCTGGCGCAGATGTATCGGCGCGGCGAGTTCGTGCCCGACGAACTCGATGCCTATGCCGACAAGGTCATCTTGTTCTTGCGCCACCTGGCGCCCACTGTTGCCGTGCAGCGCCTGGCCGCAGTCGCCAGTCGCTGGGATGAGTTGATTGCACCCAAGTGGACCGGGCAGAAGATGCAGCCCATCGATTTCATCGAGAACAGAATGCGCCACGCCGGGGTTGTTCAGGGTGACCTCTATGCGGCGGACAGCATGCCCGAACGCATATTGCTGGCCAGCGGCGAGCCATTCGCGTTCAGCCCTTGAGGCCCGCTGCCTGCCAGCGTTCATGGGGTTTCCAGCTCCGTTGCCATTCGGCGAACCTGGCGGCGGGCATTGGCTCGGCGATGGCGTAACCCTGTGCCACCGTACAGCCAAGACCGATCAGTACCTCGCCGTGCCGCACTGTTTCCACGCCTTCGGCAATCAGGTTGTGATTGAACACCCTGGACAGGCCGATAATGGCGCGCAGAATTGAAATGTTGCCAGTATTCTGCAGTGAATCGAGGACAAAGCCCTGGTCGATTTTCAGGGTCTGTACGGGCAATTGCTTCAGGTAGGAAAGGGACGAGTAGCCGGTGCCAAAATCGTCCAGGGAGAAGCTGACGCCCAGCGCCGCGCATTGCAGAATGACCTCGGTGGCCTTGTCCAGGTCGCCGAGGGTGGCTGTTTCCAGGATCTCAATATCCAGCCGTTGCGCCGCGATATCGGGGAAGCGGGCGAGAATGGCCTGTAATCGGCTGACGAATGCAGGGTGAAGCAGTTGCAGTGCGGCAATATTGACACTCACGTTTACCCGAAGTCCCTGCTCATCCCAGCGGCGCATCTCCTGCAGCGCCGCCTCGATCACCCACTCGCCGATATCGACAATGATCAGGTGATGTTCGATCGCGGGCAGGAAGGCCCCCGGCTGGAGCAGGCCCAGTTGCGGGTGCTGCCAGCGGATCAGGGCTTCCAGACCAATCAGTTCACCGCTGCACAGGTCGACCTTGGGCTGGTAGTAAAGGCGGAACTGGTCGTTGTGCAATGCAAATTGCAGCTCTTCCAGGCGCTTCTGCCTGGATCGGTACTGGCGCTGCTCGCCCGCCTCGAGAAATAACCAACTGCCCCTGGCCTCCTGCTTGGCGCGGAACAGGGTTTGGTCTGCCTGGCGCAGCAGGGTGTCGGCATCGTTGGCGCTATCGTGAAGAAACAGCACGACGCCTGCGGTGAAACTGGCGGTTACCGCTCCGCCGCCCAGATCGCAGGGTTGCCAGGCGGTCAGGCGCATTGCCTCCAACTGCGCATGCACCTGTTCGCTGTCCTGGACCAGCACCACAAATTCATCGCCACTGACCCGCGCCAGTGCGCCACCCGGGTACAGCGCATCGAGCCAGCGGCGACCGAGCAGGCCAAGATAACGGTCCGCGGCTTCTTCTCCAACGCGCGCATTCACATCGTAGAAGTTATCCAGGTCCAGCGAAATCAGGGCGGCCTCGCCCTTGGTCGGATGCTCGAGCGCGAGTGTTTTCTTCAGCTCCCGAATGATGCCGTTCCTGTTCAGCAGGCCGGTCACGGGATCATAGTAGGCAAGGAATTCCAGCTGTTGCTGGTAGTCGCTGGCCTGCTCTTCCAAGGCCTGGCGGATGTGCTGCTGTTGCAAGCGTGTCAGTTCTTCTTCCGCTCTCAAGCGTGCGCTTTTTTCACGTATGAACTGGATGGCCAGGGCCGAGAGCTTGCCGTAGATGTCCAGCAGGCCGGCAACCAGAATGGAAGCGGAGTTGTCAGTAAAGGCTTTGGCCTGTTCCAGAGTGGAGCCGCCCTCAACCGCTTGCGCCGTGAGGGCCATTTTGCGATCCGAATCCAGGATATGGAACGCTAACCAGCGGGTGAGGTATTTGAAAAGGGACGTCAAGATGTCCTCTTGCGACGCCTCACTGCCTTGAAATTCCCGAATTCTGGCGAAGAACAACTGATGACTGTCGAGGTGATCTTGCAGCTGCCGGCAGCCGGGGAAAACCTGGCGCCAGATCCGCTCCTCCTCCTCGAAGTGAAACGCCGCATAGTCCAGCAGTTCATCGAGTACCTGGCTGCAGACCTGCTCCGGGGTGCTGGCGGCAGAGTGCCTGGCCAGCCGGTTAAGAATCTCCACCAGGGTTCTATGTTGTTGGTCGATCGAGTCGATGCCCGTTTCGAAATTCCGGTTCCAGGGGAATATTTCAAATGCCAGATTTTCGCTGTTGTCTTCTACCATCCTGGATGCCTCGTTGGCGGTGATTATCATATGAGGCGAAGCTAGCAGCCTGTCGGCGGGGAGGTGTGGGGTGGTCGGGCGCTGCACAATTGTCGAACTGGACTGAGCCGCATCATGCGCTCCTAATAACCGCCTGACATGGGTGCCGTCAGGTGTTTTCGTCGGCGGGGCTTCCCGTATATCCGGGGGGAAAGAGGTCGGGAGCCTGTTGGGAAAGAGTAGCATCCGGCTTCGGGTTGTAGCACCTGCGTTGGCGTTTCGCCTCCGGCGCTAGTGGGACAGCGGATGGCTTCGGCATTTTGCAGACATAAAAAAACCGGCTTGTGGCCGGTTTTCAGGGGGTGTGTCAGCTTATTTTTGGTAAGCCGCCACTGCCTTGGTGATTTCGGCGCGGGCCGCGTCGGCGTTGCCCCAGCCTTCGACCTTGACCCACTTGCCTTTCTCGAGATCCTTGTAGTTCTCGAAGAAGTGCTTGATCTGCTCGAGCAGCAGGGCCGGCAGGTCGGTGTATTCCTTGACGTCCACATACAGTTGGCTGAGCTTGTCGTGGGGCACGGCGATCAGCTTGGCGTCGCCGCCGGCTTCGTCGGTCATGTGCAGGACGCCAACTGGGCGAGCGCGGATCACCGCGCCCGGCGCCACCGGGTATGGAGTCACGACCAGCACGTCGAGGGCGTCGCCGTCGTCGGCCAGGGTGTTGGGGATGTAGCCGTAGTTGGCCGGGTAGAACATCGGGGTGGCCATGAAACGGTCGACGAACAGGCAATCGCTGTCCTTGTCGATTTCGTATTTGATCGGCGCGTGGTTGGCCGGGATTTCGATGGCGACGTAGATGTCGTTCGGCAGGTCTTTACCGGCTGGAATCTTGCTGTAGCTCATGGAGTGGCTCCCGGGGTGGGCTAAAAAGTGGCGGGATTATAGGCATATTCCCCGGCTGTTGCTATGCCGGGGTGGCTAGCCATTGGTCGCGTGGGGGCAGCCTTTGGGTGTAGTGCGATAGTCCGGGTGCTCGGCCTGCAGGCGCTGCAGACGCGCCAGTGGGTCCTGGCGGTAGAACAGCGCCAGCTGCGCATAGACCGCGGGAAAGGCCTCGGCCAGCAGGTCCGGGGCGCTGAAGAAGTACTCGCTGGTTACCGCGAAGAATTCCGCCGGATCTTCCGCGGCGTAGGCGTCGATGGCGGTTGCGCCGTGCGGGTCGGCGTCGAGTTGGGCGTTCATGGCGTCGTAGGCGCTTTGCATGGCGCTGGCCCAGTCCTTGATGTGCATGCTGCGGTGCAAGGGCGGCAGGCCGTTGGCATCGCCATTGAGCATGTCCAGCTTGTGCGCCAGTTCGTGAATCACCAGGTTGTAGCCGTCCCAGCCGCCGCTGGACTGGACCCCGGGCCAGGCGAGGATCACCGGGCCCTGCTGCCAGGCTTCGCCGCTGTGCTCAGCCTCCCACTCATGGACCACGCCGCTGGCGTCGCGGTGGCGTTGCGGGCTGAGGAAGTCGTCGGGGTAGAGGACGATCTCGTGGAAGCCCTGGTACCAGTCGAGGTCGGCCAGGTGCAGCAGCGGCAGTTCGGCCTGCGCCGCCAGGCTCAGGCGGTCGATGGCGTCCAGTTCGACGCCGGGCAGGGCGCTCAGGTGTTTGTCGTGCAGGAACAGCACGGCACGTTCGCGCAGGCGCTGTTCTTCGCTGTCGCTGAGGCCGTCGAGCAGCGGCAGGCGCCGCCGTACCTCGGCCCAGGTTGTCGGGGATATTGGCTGGCGGGCAAGGATGCGCCGGCGGCGCCAGGCGCGGAACGACCACATGGGACAGGCTCGGGTTGCACGGCTGCCCACCATAAGCGGCGCCTGCCTGTGCGGCAAGCTGCGGCGAATCGGCATAAAGGCTGCAACGGTCTCGGCAGTACTGTCCAGGAGGATTGCCGATGTCGATCGAACGCATGGATCATCCTGCCGTCAGCCTGCTGTTGGGCTGCGGCATCGACCTGCCGGCCCAGGCAGCGCGGGCGCGGGCGATGTGGCTGGCGGGTCGCCAGGGACGCCCGCCGCTGTTGCTGGTGGCCTTGTTGTGGGCGCGTGATTGCCCCGATGTGGTGCAGCAGCTGCAGGGTTATCTGGATGCGCTGTTCGCCGACTATCGCTGCACGCCCGCGGGCTGGAGCGAGGCGCAGGCGGCGCGGCAGGTGCTGGCGGCGCTCAACCAGCAGCTGTTCCACATGCGGCAGACGGGGCGCAGCGTGCCGCAGCTGGATGCCGGGTTGTTGCTGCTGCAGGGCGCTGATGCGCAGTTCCTGCAGGCCGGCGCGGTGGGGCTGCTGCGCCATCAGGGCGGCGGCCTGCGGTGCCTGGCGGGGCGTGAGGGCATGCAACTGGGCATGCAGGCCGAGCTGGCGCTGGTGCAGCACAGTCTGCCGCTGAGTGAGGGGGAGGCGCTGTTGCTGGCGCCGCAGCCATTGCTCGGCGTGGCCGATCTGGACGCCTTCCGCGCCGGCTGCCAGACGCTTGCAGTGGACGGCATGCCGGCGCTGCTGGCGCCCTGGCTCAAGGCGCCCGGCGCCGCCGCGTTGCTGCTGCCGGGAACGGCCGCAAGTCTGCCGCCGGCTGCGCCGCGGGAGCAGTGGCCGGCGCTGGCCGAGGGCGTGACCGGCATGCAGGTGGATGGCTGGACGCTGCTCGACGAGTGCCCGTTCGGCCCGGCTGGCCGGGTGTTCCGGGCGCGTGACGAAAGTGGCCGCGAGGCCTTGCTGTGGCTCGCCGAGCAGGCCGCCGACGAGGTGTTCTGGCAGCGTGAGTGGGCGTTGCGGCGCAGCCCGGTGGCCAGCTTGCCGCGGGTATTGTCGGCGCACCGGCCGCGTCGGCATGCCTTCATGCTGTTCGAGCCGCCTGCAGCGGGGTTGCGTAGCCTGGCCGATTGGGCCGCGGCCCATGGGCCTGTGGACGGGGCGACCCTGCTGGCCCTGCTCGATCAGGCGATTGCGGCCGTGCGTGCCTTGCAACGTCGCGGCATGCAGGGCTTGTGGCTGAATCCACGGAACATTTTGATCGGCGCAGGCGGGCGGCTGTTGCTGCTGCCGGAGCATGCCGCATTGTTGCCGGGCGTGTCGCGCCAGCCACTGCCCGCGGATGCCGTTCCGCTGGCACCGGAGTTGCGCGGCGCGCAGCGGGTGGATGGTCGGGCCGATCAGTTCGCCCTGGCGGCCCTGGCCTATTGGCTGATCTGTGGCCAATGGCCGGAAATAGCCCGCCCCGAAGGCGGGTCGTCGAGCCGCTATGTGCCGCTGGCCAACTTCAGCGCACCCTTGCCGGCCGGTTGGGACGGGGTGCTGGCTCGGGCCTTGGCGCCCCAGCCCGCCGCACGCTTCGAGGCGTTGTCGGAGTTCCGTCAGGCGTTGCAGGAGCCGTTGGCGCATCCGCCGGCCCCGGTTCGGGTCAATCTGCGCGCACAGCCCTGGCGGCTGGCATTGCTCGGCGCCTTGGTGATTCAGTTGGGGTTCGGCTTGTGGCTGAGCCTGCAGGGCTAGCAGGCTGTTAAAAACTACCTGCGTTGCCGATGCGTCGTTAAAAACAGGCTCGGCTGCCTCGCCTACGTTTTTCAACGGCCTGCTAGGCGAGCGCACGCCACGGCCGGCCCCCGGTCAATCGCCGCTGATGGGCAGCACGTAGTTCTTGAACTGCTCGTCTTCGACGAAGCCGATCGATTCGTAGACCTTCTGCGCCACCTCGTTATCCCGGCTGGTGGCGACGCGCATGCGCACGGCGTTGGTTTCCTTGGCCATTTTCTTGGCGGTTTGCAGCAGGCGGTCGGCAACCAGTTGGCGCCGCGCGTCCTTGGCGACATAGATGTCGTTGAGGATCCACACGCGCTTGAGCGACAGCGAGGAATAGCTGGGGTAGAGCTGGCAGAAGCCGAGCAGCTTGTCATCGTCGTCGGCCAGGGCCAGGTAAATCACCGACTCCTTGCGGCGCAGGCGGGTTTCCAGAAACTTGCGCGAGGAGTCGGGGAACGGCAGTTCGCCATAGAACTCACGGTATTCGACGAACAGCGGGGTCAGCAGATCCAGGTGCTCCAGGGTAGCGGGGACGATACGCATGGCGAGCCTCGGCATTAGTGATGGGCTGAGCTGGCACGGCATGGGCTGTGCCAGCGGACGGTCCGATGCTGCCTAATGCTTTTGGAAAGCGCAATCCAAGCAAGCGTTTGATTGTGAAATCCGTGTCCGGCAACCTGGCCGGGCCTGGCTGGTCGAAACGCTACACACCGAGATCGAGCACGGACCGCTGTGCTAACCTGCGGCGATCTTGTTCAGGGCCAGTTCTGGCCGGTTTTTGAGGACGCCTTCAAGGTAAATCATGCATATCCATATTCTTGGCATCTGCGGCACCTTCATGGGCTCGTTGGCCGTGCTGGCCAAGGAGCTGGGCCATCGCGTCACCGGTTCCGACGCCAACGTCTACCCGCCGATGAGTACCCAACTCGAGGCCCAGGGCATCGAGCTGACCCAGGGCTACGACGCCGCGCAGCTCGATCCGGCGCCGGATCTGGTGGTGATCGGCAACGCCCTGTCGCGCGGCAATCCGGCGGTGGAGTACGTGCTCGACCAGGGCCTGCCCTACGTCAGCGGCCCGCAGTGGCTGGCCGACCATGTGCTGCAGGGCCGTTGGGTGCTGGCGGTGGCCGGCACCCATGGCAAGACCAGCGCCAGCAGCATGCTGGCCTGGGTGCTGGAGCACGCCGGCATGAGCCCGGGCTTTCTGATCGGCGGGGTGCCGCAGAACTTCGGGATTTCCGCACGCCTGGGCGGCACGCCGTTCTTCGTGGTCGAGGCCGACGAGTACGACAGCGCCTTCTTCGACAAGCGCAGCAAGTTCGTCCACTACCGCCCGCGGACCGCGATCCTCAACAACCTGGAGTTCGATCACGCGGACATCTTCCCGGATCTGGCGGCCATCGAGCGGCAGTTCCACCATCTGGTGCGGACCATCCCCGGCGCTGGCCTGATCGTCCAGCCGGCCGCGGACGTGGCGCTGCAGCGGGTGATCGAGATGGGCTGCTGGACGAAGGTCGAGACCACGGGTGAGGGCGGTCTGTGGCAGGCGCGCCTGCTCAGCGCCGACGGCTCGCGTTTCGAGGTGAGCTTCGCCGGCAAAACCGCCGGCGTGGTCGACTGGCAACTGACCGGCCAGCACAACGTCGCCAATGCCCTGGCGGTGCTGGCGGCGGCGCGGCACGTCGGCGTGGTGGCGGAGCTGGGCATCGCCGCGCTGGGCAGTTTCATCAACGCCAAGCGGCGCATGGAGAAGGTCGCCGAGGTCAATGGCGTGACCATCTTCGACGACTTCGCCCATCATCCGACCGCCATCGCCACCACCCTCGACGGCCTGCGCAAGCGCATCGGCGCCGCCCGGCTGATCGCGGTGATCGAGCCACGCTCCAACTCGATGAAGCTCGGCGCCCACCGCGACGGCTTGCCGGGTTCGGTGGTCCAGGCCGATTCGGTGTACTGGTACGCACCGGCCAACCTCGGCTGGGACCTGGCGGCGACGGTCGCCACCTCCACGGTGCCGACCCGGGTCTGCGATTCCCTGGAAGCGATCATTGCCGGGGTCAAGGCCGAAGCCGCGCCGGGCACCCAGGTGGTGGTGATGAGCAACGGCGGTTTCGGCGGCTTGCACGGCAAGCTGGCCGCTGCCTTGGAGGCATAAATGAACGGCCCCGAACGCATCACCCTGGCCATGACCGGCGCCTCCGGCGCCCAGTACGGCCTGCGCCTGCTCGACTGTCTGGTGCAGGAAGACCGTGAGGTGCATTTCCTGATTTCCAGGGCCGCGCAATTGGTGCTAGCCACCGAAACGGATGTGACCCTGCCGGCCAAACCCCAGGCCATGCAGGCGTTTCTCAGTGAATACACCGGCGCGGCGCCGGGGCAGATTCGCGTCTATGGCAAGGAAGACTGGATGGCCCCGGTGGCCTCCGGCTCGGGCGCGCCCTCGGCGATGGTGGTTGTGCCCTGCAGCACCGGCACCCTGTCGGCGATCGCCAGCGGCGCCTGCAACAACCTGATCGAACGCGCCGCCGATGTGGTGCTCAAGGAGCGCCGGCAGTTGATCCTGGTGCCGCGCGAGGCACCGTTCTCCAGCATCCACCTGGAAAACATGCTCAAGCTGTCGAACCTGGGCGCGGTGATCCTGCCGGCGGCGCCGGGCTTCTATCATCAGCCGCAGACCATCGACGACCTGATCGACTTCGTCGTCGCGCGCATTCTCAACTGCCTGGGCGTGCCCCAGGACATGCTGCCGCGCTGGGGCGAGCACCATCAGGTTTCGGATGAGTAGCGTCGCCGTGCGCATGGGCTGCCTGCTGCTCATGCTGGCGAGCAGCGGCTGCGCCACGCTGCGCACCCTGGATGCGGCCAAGCCGGGCGCGCCGGTGATCTACGCCGGCACCCGCCTGGATCTGTACGCGCTGAACGACGGCTGCTGCGCCCCGCAGCGTTTCGGTGCCGAGGCACCCCAATACCCTGGCCTCGACCTGCCCGCCAGTGCCGTACTGGACACCCTGCTGCTGCCGTTCTCGCTGGCGACCGAATTGGGCGTGAGCCTGGGCGTCAGCGGCGGGCTGTAACGGGGGCGGTGCGCATGGCGCACCCTACAAAGGCGCGGGCTGTGTAGGGTGCGCCGTGCGCACCAAGTCACTGCTATTCGGCCAGCTTGCACACGGCGGCCAGGGCATCCTCCAGGCCATAACGCCCCTTTGCATCGCGCACCACCCGGCCCATGGCGATCTCCGGGTCATGGGTGAACACCAGGCGGCCGCCGCGCCCGAACAGGTCGGCCAGTAGTGTCGTCTTCTCCTCGATCAGGCCTTCGGGGAAGCGGTCGTAGCCCATGGTGATCGGCAGGTGCACCCAGGGCGCACCGGGGATCAGGTCGCTGGGGAACAGCACCGGGCCGCCGGGCATGGCCACTTCGGGCAGCAACAGCCCCGGGGTATGGCCGTCGCTCCAGTGCAGGCGCCAGTCCGGGCCGAGCAGTGGGCAGTGGTCGATTTCCTCCAGCAGGGTCAGGCGGCCGCTGCTTTCCAGCAGGCTCAGCAGTTCCGGGATATAGGAGGCGCGGTCGCGGGCGTGGGGCTGGCAGGCGCGTTGCCACTGGCGCTGGCCGGTGACGTAGCGCGCCTTGGGGAACAGCAAACGCGGCGGTTGATCTTTTGCCCAGGCGGCGAGCAGGCCGCCGGCGTGGTCGAAGTGCAGGTGGGTGAGCAGCACTATGTCGATGTCGGCATCGCTCAGGCCCAGTTCGGCCAGGCTATCGAGCAGCACGTGACGGTCTTCCTGGACACCGAAACGGTCTTTCAGCTCGGGGCTGAAGAAGGCGCCGATGCCGGTCTCCACCAGGATATTGCGACCTTCTTCCTGCACCAGCAGGGCGCGGCAACCGAGGTCGATGCGGTTCTGTTCATCGGGCGTCATCCAGCGCTGCCAGAGGGCCTTGGGCGCGTTGCCGAACATGGCGCCGCCGTCGAGTTTCTGGCTGTTGCCGGTCAGGGTGGTCAGTCTGCGCATGGGCTTTTCCGGTTGTTATTTGTGGTATTTGGCAAGGCGCATCCTGCGCCTCGAATAAAAAAGCGCGGCGCCTCGGTGCGGGACGCCGCGCAAACGCTCAACTATTGCGTCAACTGTTCAGAATTGCTCTGTGCCCAGCCCATACAGCGGCGCGCTGCCGGCGCGGATGCTGGCTTCCAGGCTCAGGCTGCGCGGCAGCAGGCGGGCAAAATAGAAGGCCGCGGTGGCCAGTTTACCGGCGTAGAAGGCCGGGTCCTCGGCGCGTTTGGCCTCGGCCACCGCCGCCATGCGCGCCCACATGTAGGCGTAGGCGACGTAGCCGAACAGGTGCAGGTACTCCACCGAGGCGGCGCCGACCGCGTTGGCATCGGTCTTGGCCTGTTCCAGCAGCCAGCCGCTGAGCGCTTCCAGGCGTTCCAGGGCG
>RCUJ01001398.1_pt1 | contig 12931 bp, 10 predicted proteins | sample 2166321 | NCBI WGS metagenome assembly RCUJ01 (sample SAMN09932808, study PRJNA488358) | compost metagenome | feature: garden; material: soil; isolation source: compost soil in an enriched community after 118 h of incubation | place: Germany: Experimental Botanical Garden Goettingen | collected... | reverse complement strand
CCATGTGGTCGATGAAGGCGGCAAAGAATTTTTGGATGATCTTCTCGCCCGCTTTCAGCAGCAAGCCTTCTCCGCACTCGGCCAACTTGCCCCCAGCCATGCCCGCCACGGTGTAGGCGACACGGGTGCCTTGGTCCTTGGTGCTCAGGTTGACCTGCGCGGTACCGATGGCCAGGCAGGCCGCGCGGCCCTTGCCTTCGAAGACGAGTGTGCAACTGTCGGGAGCGTTGACGTCCGAGAGCAGGATCTCGCCCTCGTAGTCGGTATCTATGCCCGCGATGTTGGCCCGCAAGGTGACGGCGTATTCGGTAGGGGACCGTTGCGTTACGTTTACGCATCCCGGTATGCATCGCTGCAACACCGCCGGATCCGTGAGGGAATCCCAGGTTTGGTGCTGGGTGGAGGGAATCCATTGGGCATCTGCAATGCGCATGGTTGTCTCCTTGCTTGGCGTTGTTGTGAGTTCATTTTGGACTTAATCCGCGGAAATGCCAACCATACGTCGGGTGGCGTTTCGTGGAGTCCGGGTATCCCCATGGCGTGGAGGTAAAATAGCGAGTTCCGCCAGCCATACCCGAGGGGTGGCGGCAATTACTCTGGCGCGCATTTCCATGAGCATTCTTGTTAGCGGTGGGGCCGGTTTCATTGGCTCGAATTTCGTGCTCGATTGGTTTGGCGACTCTGGCGAACCGGTGGTCACGCTGGATAAGCTGACCTATGCGGGCAATCCCGCCAACCTCGCGTCGCTGCATGGCGATCCGCGGCATGAACTGGTGGTGGGAGATATCGGCGACACCAAGTTGGTTGAGTCCCTGCTTGAACAGCACCGTCCGAGGGCTGTGGTCAATTTCGCCGCGGAATCACATGTTGATCGATCCATTCTCGGGCCAGGTGAATTCATCCAGACCAATATCGTCGGCACCTTCAATCTGCTCGAAGTGGTGCGGACCTACTGGGCCACGCTGCCGGCTCCGGACCGTGCGGCCTTTCGCTTCGTGCACATCTCCACCGACGAGGTGTATGGCTCGCTCGCACCCGGGGACGCTGCCTTCAGCGAGACGCACCGGTACGAACCCAACAGTCCGTATTCGGCCAGCAAGGCGGCAAGCGATCACCTGGTGCGCGCTTACCACCATACCTACGGGCTGCCGGTACTGACGACGAATTGCTCGAACAACTACGGCCCCTATCATTTCCCCGAGAAGCTGATTCCGCTGGTCATCCACAACGCGCTGGGCGACCGACCGCTGCCGATCTACGGCGACGGCCAGCAGATCCGCGACTGGCTGTATGTCAAAGATCATTGCAGCGCTATCCGCGCCGTGCTGGCGGCAGGCCGGCCTGGGGAGACCTATAACGTGGGCGGCTGGAACGAAATGTCCAACCTTGACGTCGTCAAGACCATCTGCCGCCTGCTCGACGAGTACAAGCCGCGTGCCGACGGCCAGCCGTACGAGGCGCAGATCGCCTTCGTCAAGGATCGCCCTGGCCATGACCGACGCTACGCCATTGACGCGCGCAAGCTGGAACGAGAACTGGGATGGAAGCCGGCCGAGACCTTCGAGTCCGGCATCCGCAAGACAGTGCGGTGGTATCTGGATAATCCGCAGTGGGTGGCGGACGTGACCAGCGGCGCGTACCGCAACTGGACGAAGGTACAGTACGGCGTATGAAGATTCTGCTGATCGGTGCCAATGGTCAAGTGGGGCAGGAATTGCGGCGGACGTTGTTGCCGCTGGCCGAGGTTACGGCCTGGGGAAGGGAAGACGCCGACCTGGCCAGTCCCGACACCTTGCCGTTGCTGCTGGCCGCCTGCGCGCCCGACCTGATTGTCAATGCGGCTGCCTATACGGCAGTGGACCAAGCCGAAAGCCAGCCGGAGGCAGCCAACGCGGTCAACGCTGTCGCGGTCGCGGCATTGGCGGCCTACGCCAGGCAGGCTGGCATTCTGCTGGTGCACTACTCCACGGACTATGTGTTCGATGGAACGCTGGATCGGCCATATCGCGAGACCGACACGCCCGCGCCCTTGAATGCGTATGGGCGTTCGAAACTGGCCGGCGAGCGGGCTATCGCCCAGAGCGGCTGCCAGGCGCTGATCTTTCGCATCAGCTGGGTGGTGTCAGCGACCGGGGCGAATTTCGTGAAGACGGTGCTGCGGCTCGCTGGCAGCCGTGATGCCCTGCGCATGGTGGATGACCAGTTCGGCGCCCCGACGGCCGCCGAGCTGGTGGCGGACACGACCGCGCTGGCGATCGCCGCCTACCAACGTGGCGCGCTGTCAGCCGGCGTGTACCATCTGACCGCATCCGGCATGACTTCCTGGTGCGGCCTGGCCCGGCATGTCGTGGCCCGCGCTCGCCACAACGGCGCGGTGTTGAAGGTCGACGAGCGCGGCATCACGGCCATCAGCACGGAGGATTATCCACTGCCCGCCGTCCGGCCGCGGAATTCCCTGATGGACTGCGGCCTCTTGTCCGAGGCGCTGGGGCTGCAATTGCCCCATTGGACGATTCACGTCGACCGCGTCGTGGATCAACTCACCAAACAGGAAAAACGATCATGAAGCGCAAGGGCATCATCCTGGCGGGCGGTTCCGGTACCCGACTGCATCCAGCGACGTTGGCGCTTAGCAAGCAGTTGCTGCCGGTCTACGACAAACCGATGATCTACTATCCCCTGACCACGCTAATGCTGGCTGGCATCAGGGAAATCCTGGTTATTTCCACGCCACAGGATATTCCCAGGTTTCAGCAGTTGCTGGGCACCGGAGAGCGCTGGGGGTTGGACCTCCAGTATGCGGTGCAGCCGTCTCCCGATGGCCTGGCGCAGGCATTCCTGATCGGCGAGTCGTTCATCGGCGACGACTTGTGCGCATTGGTGTTGGGCGACAACATCTTCTATGGCCACGATTTTCCTCAGCTCCTGGGCAGCGCAATGCAGCGTGAGCAGGGCGCCAGCGTGTTTGCCTACCATGTGTTGGACCCGGAGCGCTATGGCGTGGCCGAGTTCAACCAGGCGGGAAAGGTGCTGTCGATCGAGGAAAAGCCGGCGCAGCCGAAATCGAACTACGCGGTCACGGGCCTGTATTTTTACGATCGCCAAGTGGTCGAGCTGGCCAAGCGTATCCGCCCATCGGCGCGGGGCGAACTCGAGATCACGGATTTGAACCGTTTGTACCTGGAACGGGATCAACTCAACGTCGAGATCATGGGCCGAGGCTACGCCTGGCTGGATACGGGCACGCATGATTCCCTGCTGGAGGCGAGCCAGTTCATCGCTACGCTGGAGAATCGCCAGGGCTTGAAAGTGGCCTGTCCCGAAGAAGTTGCCTACCGCAAGAAGTGGATCGACGGGCGGCAGCTCGAAGCGCTGGCGCAGCCGTTGGCCAAGAATGGTTATGGCCAGTACCTGTTGCGTATCCTGAACGAATCGGTGTTTTGATGAAAACCACTCCGCTTGCCATTCGTGACGTGCTGTTGATCGAACCCAGGGTGTTTGGCGACGCGCGCGGCTATTTCTACGAGAGTTTCAACCAGGCCGCGTTCGAGGCGGCGGTGGGGCGTAAGGTCGAGTTCGTGCAGGACAACCATTCGCGGTCGGCCCGCCACGTGTTGCGCGGGCTGCACTATCAAATCCAGTGCACGCAAGGCAAGCTGGTCCGCGTGGTGGAAGGCGAAGTGTTTGATGTGGCCGTCGACCTGCGAAAGTCGTCGCCCACGTTCGGGAAATGGGTCGGCGCGGTCCTGTCCCAGGAAAACCGGCACCAGCTATGGGTGCCGGAAGGTTTTGCGCACGGTTTCGTGGTGTTGTCGGATTACGCCAGCTTTCTGTACAAAACCACGGACTATTACGCACCGGAGCACGAGCGCAGCATCAAGTGGGATGACCCGTCGATCGGCATCGACTGGCCGTTCGAGGGCCTGCCGGTCCTGTCGGCCAAGGATCAGGCCGGGGTGGGCTTGGCCGAAGCTCAGGTGTTCGACTGACTGTCCGCGGTCTCTGGACGTCCGGCGCCGAGGCGCACGGCCGCAGCCAGCAGCGGCAAATAGGCAAGTACCGCGAACGCCCACTGCCATTTAGGCCAGGCGACGCTGGCCGCTGCCAGGGGTGCCAACCACAATACATTCACGGCCAGCACAAGGCAGGTGACTCGGCGGTGGCCACGCTTGCGCGGCCCATGCCAACGGCGTGCAAGGTGCTGATAGGCATGGCTGCGATGGGCCTGCAACCAGCGCTCGCCTGCCATCATCCGGCGCAATAGCGTCGACGTGGCATCCGATACGAATACGGCGGCAAGAATCAACCACGTCGTCAGCGGTAGCCAGCCTGCCGAGGCCGACAGCAGGGCAAGTGCGAACAAAGAGAAGGCCAGGAATGTGCTGCCCACGTCACCCATGAATATCTTTGCCGGCGGCCAATTGAATGGCAGAAAACCGGCGATCGCACCCACTAACGCCAAATTCCAGAGCCAGATGGGATGGCTGTCGGGAACGGCTGGCGCGACGACTGCGGTTAGTACGGCACCCCCCACTGCCATGAACAGCGCCTGGACACTGGCCAGGCCATCCACGCCGTCCATGAAGTTGAACAGGTTGACCCACCAGATACCGATAAACAGCAGCGGGGCCAGCAGCATAGCGCCACTCAGTGACCAACCGCCCGGCAGGACCAATGGTGGCAACGGGGGCAACACGATCAGGAGCGTGGCGCATACCCCAATCTGTACCAAGAAGCGCACACGTGCTGAAACAGGCGCGACATCATCGCGGAAGCCGACCAGGGCCAGGATGCCGCCGGCGCCAGCGAGCGCTAACCACGCTTGCGGCTGCGCGCTTTGCGTCGCGACCCACAATCCGGAGACGACACCGGCCACCGCCATACCCACGCCGCCGCCGCCTGGTGTGGGCACCTCGTGCGACGAGCGCTGATTGGGCGCCTGGATCAGGCCCAGCCGGGCTGCGAAACGCAGCGTCAGCACGGTGACGAGACCGGAGAGCAGCAGCGCGGCGCTCAGGAGGATAAGGCCTGGATTCATGCCGGGATGTCGTTTGGTGAAAGATGGAAGGGGCGAGGGCGGAAACCAAGGTCCTGGCGGGCGGCGGTATGGTCGAACACCATATCGCGGTTCATCCGTTCCGCCATGGCGGGCGACCATTTCCGGAAGCGAGGTAGCACGCGCGCAAGGCATACCGCGATTCGAAACATGAACAGCGGGATGGCGATCATTCGTACCGGTCGGCCCAGGGCCTCGAAGATTCGTGCCACCATCTGGCGATAGGGCAAGGTCTCGCCACCGGACAGGTTGTAGGCTTGATCGGCGGCCGCAGGCGCGGTCAATGCCGCGACGCAGGCGCTGGCAATATCCAGAGCGTGGACGGGTTGGCGCAGCCCCTGAGCGTGTCCCAAGAGTGGAAACAGCGTAGTGCGCTGTATGAGGCGGGCAATCTCGGAGACGTTTTTGTCTTGGCCGAATCCGTAGATCAGCGTTGGTCGCAAGATCACCCATTCGATATTGCGGCGTTCAGCCCATTGCCGCACTTGTTCTTCCGCTTGCGTGAGCCGCTGTGCTACAGCGTTTTCCTCGTCGTCGCTGGAATCGATCTTGGTGAATCGGCTGGTCGAGGACAACGCCACGACCCGGCGCGCGCCACAGGCTTCCAGCGCCGCGAAATACTGAGGTAGTGTCCAGATGGGCGCCAGGCACAGCCACCAATGAATCGGCGCTTCGTCCGAGGCGAGCACGGGTGGCATCAGGCGCCACGAAATGCCTGTCACGTCCAGGCTCGACGGGCGTGGACGGCGGGAATACGCACACGCATGCCATCCGGACGCCGCCAATAGCGGTAGCACGGCTTGCCCGACCAGGCTCGATCCGCCCAGAACGGCGACGCGGCGGCCATCAGCCATTCTTGCGTCCCTGGATACCGAACCATCGGCACAGCGTGTGGTACAGCGAGACCAGCGAGAAACGTAGCCAGACCCCGGCGGTGACGAGCCACATCAGGGCGCCTGGATACTGGTGACCGAAGAATTTACGGTAGAACCGCATCATGCCGCGGTGCTTGTGCCATTCCACGAACACGGGTCGTGACCGGCTGCAGACTCCCTTATAGTGCAGCACCTTCGCGTCCGGCACGAATAGAATCTTCCAGTGCGCCCGCCAGAACCGCATGCACCAGTCCAGATCTTCGCAGTGCATGAAGTACTCCTCGTCCAGTAGGCCGACTTCGTCGAGTGCCTCACGACGGGTGAACATGCACGCACCTGAGATGGCCTCGACTTCGATCGGGGCGGGTGGCAATGGCTGCTTGTGCAGGTGGAAATCGGTGAAGAGTTTCGGCCAGCGCTTGGCAAGTCGCGCCAGGCCGAATGCCCGCACGAAGGAACGCCACGGTGTGGGCACGGCGCGCCGGCCACCGGCCTGCTCGGTGCCGTCCGGATTGAGCAGCAGGCCGCCGACCATGCCCGCCCGGGGATTGGCTTCGCACACTGCCTGCAGGCGCGCGAGCGCGCCAGGCTGCAGTTCGCAATCCGGATTCAGGAAAAGCAGATACTTGCACTTGGCTGAGTGGGCTCCGCGATTGCACGCTTTGGCAAAGCCCTGGTTGTCGGGGTTGCGTAGGATGACTAGATTGTCGCGACCGGCGCAGCGTTGTTCGAGGATGGCCAGACTGTCATCCGCGGATGCGTTGTCGACCACGATGATTTCCTGCACGTCATCGATAGCTGACAAGACACAGGCCGCCAATCCTGGGCCGGCGTTGTAGTTCACGATGATGATCGAAGTAGGGCTTTTCATTTGTAGTGCGCGCTGTCTGCGCGCTAGTCTTTATACGGTTTCTTATTCAGTACGCGGAGCAGTTGCAAGGGCGCGATCGAGCGGTTGCGCTGCAGGACCCGGCGCTTGCGCCAGATTTTTGGTAAGCCGCGAATGGCATCCCATTTGGCGCGCATGACACCCCGAAAGTTGCCACGCCGGACATACCGCGCGATTCCAAGCATGTTGAGCGCGATATGCAGTGGCAGGAAGAGCCAGAACAGGTACCCCGGCATATTCTTGGCAAACGTCCAGACCAGATTGCGCTGTCCATGATAAATATAGAACTCGCTTTGTTTTCCGGTCACGGCCGAGCCAGCATGCAATACGGTCGAACCGGGTACGCCCAGGCAGCGATGGCCCGCTAGGCGCAGCCTGAAACCGAGGTCAACATCTTCCATATAGCAAAAAAAATCTTCGTCAAACCCGCCGGCGGCAAGAATAATATCTCGCCGGTATAGTGCGGCCGCCGCGCAGGGTGCAAATATCTCACCGTTATCCGTGGAATAGGCGGTGGCCGGCTGATTGATACCGCTACGCCACGCATAGCCGCTGACGTGATAGCAATCGCCATTGCCATCGAGCAAGGCCGGATTATCTGCTCGCAGCAGGCGTGAGCCAAAAAAGGCAAACTGCGGATAGTCGAGGGTGGCCTGCGCCAGCCGCGCTAACCACTCAGGATGCGGCACGGTGTCCGGATTCAGCAGTGCAATCCATTCGCAATCGCCCACGTGGGCGAATCCCAGGTTATTGCCAGCGGCAAAACCCAGGTTGCCAGCCGCTTTGACGTAGACCAGATTGGTGTGATGCGCCAGTCGCGCGACGTCGTCGGGAGATTCGTTGCCATTGTCGACCACAACAATGCGCATGGGCGGCATAGTCTGTGCCATCAGGGCTTCCAGACAAGGGTGCAGCAGGTCCCAGCAGTTGAAGGCGACGATTACGACGGAGCAGCGCGGCGCCCCGGGCATTCCGGTGGCAGCCCCGGCAAGAGCGAAGGTGTTCATGGCCGAGAAGATCCCGGAGCTGCTGGCGACGCCGTGCCAGCGGCGAGCAAGTCGATCAGATCGGCAAGGCGTGCGGGCGCCAGGGCGTCCGGACGAAAGTCGAAATACATCCGGATCTCCTGTCGTTCGGTATCTAACATCGCATGGTACTGGGCTGGGTTTGCCAGTGTGTCCAGAAGCGTATCGAATTCTTCCCAAGTGGTGAATTTGGTGCCGGGCAGCGAGGAGAACAGACGCTGGTCATATGGCGAACGTACCGAAATTCCCGACATCAGGCAGATACGCCCACGTGCGATGCTCTCCACGGCGGCGGACGAAATATTGGTGACGCAAAGCCACACACGTTCGACCAGCGCGCTTAACTCGATGTCGACATGTAATTGCAGCCCAGGTACATCTTGCAGCCTTTTGTAGGCTGCCACGTCATCGGCGGGGTGCAATTTGATGTGCAGGATGGCTCCCTCCGGCAAGCGCCGGTCGAGTACACCGCGTAGCTGCAGGAGTTCCTCGATCTGCCTCTCATGGGCCTGGGCATCTCCCATCCCACTTAGGAAGTTGGTGCAGAAATACAGCACGTCGCGGGTGTCGACCGTGCCTGGTTCGGTATGGGAGATATCGAGGCTGGGATGACCGGTGATATGTACCGTGGTGCTCGGACTGGGCTGCCTGTCGGACAGAATTTTGGCCCATCTTTCGCCATGTGCGGCGATATGGTCGCATCCACCCATGCCATACGGAACACGGCCCAGTTGTGCTCCACCCAGAGCTAGCCATGCCTTGGTACGTAGCAAATGCAGGCGGCCTCGCCAGTCGAGCGAGAATTGGTCGGAGACGAAACCGTCCTGGACGAGTAGAGTCGGAATGCGCAAGGATTGCGCTGCGGCGATCGCGGCGCGTTCGAGATGGCCTGTATCGTTGCCCAGCACAAGGAGTCTTGCCTGGTTGCGAATCAACATCTGCCTGAAATCTCGCATGCCATCACGCCGCGCGGCCAAGGCACGCTTCATTGTGCGGACCAGACGCGACCCATCGTCGGCACGAATGGTGGAGATCTGCTCCATTGGCAGATCCAGACGCTGGGCCGCGACGGCCGAGGCGACGTTTCCGTGAATGCCGCGATAGAAACTGTCCAGCGAGACCATGACCGGCTGCAATTTTCCCTGTTCCAGCAAGGTGCGAAAGGTCGGCGTGAACAGTTTGACGTGCAGCGCACTGCTACAGGCAAAGAGGATATGGGGAAGCGGTTTCATAGCGGCCGCGCTTTCATTTGCTGCACAAGATAGCGTGCCGCAGATGGGCCGTCGCCGGCGCACCATTGATTCGAAAACTCACGGCTTGCAGAGTGGAATTGGTCAGGGGGGGCGTCTAGCAGGGCCTGTAATGCTAGCTCTATCTGATCGGGTCGGGTCACGTAGGGCAATGGCGGTGTGGCGATCGAGAAACCGGTGAATTCTGGGGTTCCCGCCAGATTGATGAGCAGGACCGGCCGGTTGGCGTTGGCCGCTTCCAGAAGTACGGTGCTGGCCTTGCCCACAATCACGGCGGCTTGGGCCAGCTCAGTAGCCAGCTCCGTTTGCGTGCCCGAAACCACGCGCACGTTCGGCAAGCCCTTGAGCATGCGCTCGTAGTCTTCGGGAACATGGCGCGGGTGGGTTCGCACCACCAGATCAGCCCCCCGCGGTAGATGTCGGGCGAGGGCGCGAAGTGTGAAGGATTCCTCCTCCACGGTCATCAGGTACGGACAGACCAGCGCATTGGCGCCGGTCAAGTACAGAATGCGCGCGGGGGAGGCTCTGTCCGTCTGCGGCAGGTCGGCCGACCGGTTAAAACCCATGATGTCCAGGCGTTGTGCGGGCAGCGCGTAGCGCAACAGCGTATCGCGGTACCCGGGGCCCCACACGAAGAAGCGATCCGGGATCAAGCGTGTATCGGATTCCAGGGCGGGCAGGTAAAAGCCGGCATTGGTGACGCGTTGCGGGGTAATGATGCCGCCTTGTACGCCCCAGAGCTCTCCGCCGGCCTGGTGTACCGCCAACGCCAGCGAACGGCCCAGGTTGGAAAAGGATTCCACGGCGAGGACGCGGCCGATGCGCTCGCGTGCCACGAAGCGCTGTGCGATCGCGGAATGCAGCGCACCCGCGGCCAGCAATGACGGCATCAGTTCGGCCAGCGCTGCGCGTACCAGGGGATAGAACTCCATGCCGTCGGTCGAGAACAACGCCTGGAACGCGGGCTCTGTGTCCCAGGTGGCAAAGCGGGCCTGGAAGTCGCGCCGGGCTCGCCAGATGGCTCGCATGTCGGCGAAGCGGGCGTACGTATACCAGGGACGGTATTGGCCTGTCAGGATGGCGCGCCAGGCATGCAACTGCTGAGCCAGCGCACCGCCGCCAGCGCGCGCCGGGTGCAGGCCCGTCTTTACGTAGTCGGGAAACTCGGCACGGATCTCCGCTTCGATATGATCGTAATAGACATCGCTGATGAACTGCTTTCCGTCCTTGCCAATGAACGTCTTGGTCATGTCACCAAGCGAGCAGAATAGCGCTAGCCGTCTTTTGTTCGGGCGGCGGCCTTCGATTATTCGGCGCACTGTCATCAGGCCTTTGGCGATGACTAGGGTGTCCAAGCGGCGCCAGATCCCTGCCAACTTGCTGCGTGGCCGCAATGGTTGCGGCGCAGCCTCGTGCGAGGTCCAGACCGGATTGAGCCGGACGCCGGGTAGCTGCGCGAGTGCGGCGGCGATCGCATGCCCCTGTGGCGCGAGAATATTGATCGTGGCGCCGGGATGATCCCGGCTTATCTGCCGCACCAGGAACAGGTGCAGAATTGACTCGAAAATGCCGCCGCGAATTTCAAACAGCGAGTCGTGGCACAGGTTCCAGAGGGACGGCGTGTCTGCGTCGAACAGCGTGGTGAATCCGCTGGCGCTGGCGCGGGCACGCTCAGGCAGTGTGGCCAGCCACGACAGCGCGGCGGTGGCTGCGCTGTCGAAGACGACGTCGCAATCGCGATATAGATACCGGGACGTCACGCCGGCCTGGGCCAGCGCCGCCTCTGTCTCGATGGAATCCGTGTAGAAGCACGACGTGTCAGCGAAGCCGTCGCGGGCGTCTCGCCACGGCGCAGGACCGAGGACGAAGGTAATAGAAGGGGTGGTCATCATGCGTCAGATCTTGCGGACTATAGATCCGCGCTGGCCGTACCCTGGCGGACGCCCGCTTCCTGCAGGATGAGTGCCGTGATCCGCGATGCCGCTTGTCCGTCGCAGGGGCCGAAAATACGCTGCGCGAGCTTGCGCGCCGCCTCGACCGACTCACGCCGAACCGCCTCGTGCTCGAGCAAAGGCCGAAGGGCGGCCTCTAAATCCTGTGGCTGGTCGACAAAGGGCATCATGCCGCGATAGTTCTCGACATGGGGAAGGTCGAAGTAATAGCGGGACTCGGGGTAATTCAGAAGCACGCACGCATTGCCGGCTACCGTGGCCTCGCCAAGGATCGACGAGAAGGTTCCGACAATCCAGTCGGTCACCGCCAACAGGTCGGCATTGCCCAACACTACATCCTGGGGCGCGATCCAGATGCGGTCGCGGTTCAGTGTGGCAATTTTCTCGATCAGCGGCATATCGTCGCTGGTCCAGGGCTTCATAATGATGCGGAAGTTAAATTCCTGGCCGAGGCGGCACAGGGTCGAGATCGTGTCGATGAAGTGGTCATCGCGTAGCAGCAAGGTATCGAGCACCTTGGACTGGCCGGTGAACATCAGATAGCGGCAATCGGTTGGGAGCTTGAGTCGCTTGAGCCTCGCGTTACGGCTTTCCTCGCTGTGCGCGCGCAGTCGTGCGTGCTTGTCGACGCGAGCGTACCCGGTTACGACCAATTGGTCTTCGCGGTAGCCGAAATCCAGGAACTGTTCCTTATGCATGTCACCCCACAGCGCAATCTTGTGCGGGGTGGCGAAGCCTAGGGGGTTGGTGACGCTGTAGTAGCCGAAGCGCTTGTGATCCAGCGCATGCAGGTAGGGCCCAAGCGCCTGCTGCACGCCCACGACGCGGCATCCTGAGAGCAAGGCGGCGGTGGTCAAGGGGCGGAACACACCTTCCCAGTTATACATGAACAAGGCCTTCGGCTTTATCTTGCGCAGCACCCGCAGATAGGCGTCGAACTCCGCCAGGCGCACGGTCAGAATTTCCACCAGCACGGGCAGCGTCAGATAGCCGCCGATTACAGGCCGGCTGATCTCGAATACTTCGTGCAGCGCCCGCAGGAAGGGGGGCGGCAGCGACTTAAGAGTGAGCGGAGGCAGCGCTGCGCGTAGGAAGTCCCAGCCCTCGGTCGGTACGTCGACATCCCGCTTGGCATGCACTGAATAGCGGTCACCCAGAGCCTGGTGAGTCTGTTCGATGACGTCTTCCGCATACGGCAGCACCGCGGCAACGCCGTCGTCACCTATATCCACATGGCGCCGCAGGTTTTCGAGCTCTATGACGCTGAGTACATCGGCGCGCCGTTGCTGCGCCAACCAGAGGCCACGGTAGAGGTCACGCGCCGTGCGCCGCATCCAGTCTCGGAAATCCTTCAGCGACTGCCGGTTCGCGATCGAGCGGGCCGTCTTGATGTCGAAACGTTGGCGGGCGCGTCCGGATTTACCCAGGCCCTTGATGGGAGCCGCCATGACCGGTAACCGGCTGTACAGGCTGCCACCCAGGGGCACCCAGCCCTGATTGCCGTGGGCGGCTGCGGCCTTGCGCAACGCTTCCTGGCGGCGTATGGCAAGGTAGGCTGGTTCCTGGAAGGCGATCTCCAGGAACCACCATGCGCTGATGCCTTGGTACGTGAAAGATTGATATATCGGCTTGCCGGTGGTCTTCAACACCGTTGCGGACAACTCTGCTACCCAGTCGCGCGCCTTGGCCCGTGCTGAATCGGCGGGATCGGTCGGACCGAACTCGGAGATGTGCCGGACGTCGGGATCGCCATGAAACCCCCCCATCGACCTTGCCTCGACGCAGATTGGCGCGTTTACGAAACCCTCGCAGGCCTCGCGGATCTGCGTGGCGGAAAGTACGCCCTGTACAAAAACCAATCGCTTGGGGCTGCTGCCAGGGGAC
>RCUJ01001394.1_pt1 | contig 12958 bp, 9 predicted proteins | sample 2166321 | NCBI WGS metagenome assembly RCUJ01 (sample SAMN09932808, study PRJNA488358) | compost metagenome | feature: garden; material: soil; isolation source: compost soil in an enriched community after 118 h of incubation | place: Germany: Experimental Botanical Garden Goettingen | collected... | reverse complement strand
CCTTCTCAGAAGGCTTTATTTGAATTGTAGCATCGTTAAATTTGAAGATTTTATTAGAAAAAAGAGGTTTTTTCACAGCCTGACGTTCTCGCGCTACAAGCAGTTTGGGACTAAATTAAGCCCATTATTCGGATTTGCCAAATCTTCCAAATACAAAACCAATTTCAAATTAAGCCTAATACCCAAATTGCTTGTGGCGTGTGTTATGTGGCGTACTTTATCAACCTAAACTTTTCCAAAGCACAAATGCATACATAATAGATATTAGATTCGTTTTTTCATATCTTTAATTTTTAATAGAAGATAAAATGAACAATTCAAGAGGGTTATTATATCCTGCACTGCATAAATTTTATAGTGCCTTAAGCAGTTTAGAAAAATTTAAAAAAGGAACAAACTTCTTCGACAATATAAGTTATTTGGATAATTTTTTTTCAGAGTATAGGAATGTCACTTTTGTGCTTCAAAAGTCTTTGGCTAAAACACAATTCATGCCTACTTACGAAGAGTTACGCGATCAATATCTAGTTAATAATGTCGGTAAATGGTTTGTCGAAAAACGTAACGAGGTAATTAAACAACAACCTTTTGATCTAGAAAAGCGGATTGTTATTAGTATCTATTCTGGTCAGATTCCGTTGTCATTACCTGAATTAATTTTTACCATTGATAATGATGTAGAAATTTCAACTATAGTTGAGTCGTTGCGGACAACATTTATGAACTCCGGTCAATTGGAAGTGATGTTTTCGGCAGAGTTTTTATTTTTTGAGTATGGTCATAGTGAAGATTTATATGATAATTTGATTTTGGGAATAAATCAAATGAAACTCTTCTTAGCTGAGATGAAAAAGGCAATCAATGAAGATTGTAAATTATCCGATGAACTCGAAAGGAAAATAGATAAGATGAATTTCTATCAGGTACCTAAAGATATGCTCTTCGTTGATGACTACGTATTTTACTGTAAAAAAGAATATTTTGAAAAAGCTTCTCGAGTTGCTCTGCAGTCTGGTTCAGGTCAGATTAGAGTTCCAATTGAGAATCTAAATGAAATGTATCCTAACGGCGACTTATTTAGTAAATTTGAACTTATGCATGTGGTGATTTTCCAAATGGGAAAATCGCTATTACCGACTTACCTGATATTATATAGTGATGATACGTTTGAATTAGTTACTTTCGGATTCTCGATCAAAACTACTGTATACAGAAAATTTAATGAAATTGCGAGACGAATTGAAGCAGATAAAATAGTTAATGTCCTTTTCGTTACAGAAATGTATATTTACGATTTAGATGAAGTAAGTAAACTGGACAGTCGTGAAAGGATAGAACATGCTAAAAACGAGATATTAGCATTTTATATGATTGATAAACATTTAGCAATTAAATCACATTCATATGACACAAAGCAAATTGATGATTTTAAATATATTAGTTCGATAATGTTTTCAAAATCGAGCGAGCGAGTATTACCAAGATATATGAATCCGGTTATGCAAGAGTTTATACGTTTGAAAACAAATTTAAAATAAGTTTAAGGTAGGTTATAATGTTCTCAATTGTTGAATTTACCGGGATTGTCTAGTATGCCACATAACTTATTTATATACGCTACAAAGTAGCGCCAATCTACCCAAAATTGAGTGTATATACGAATGTTTGTTTCGTATTATATATTTTCAAAAATAACCAAAAAAGATTACAAATGATAAAGCAGGATCTATATATGCTTATCCTTTTAAATTTAGAAAAATGTATTGATTTTTATTCTGTTCACGAGTGTGACACTCCCACCAGCCTTTAGTTCTTTTTCTCTATTATTACATATCAAATTTATAGATATTTATATGCAATAAATATTTAATCTAATTTCAATTGTACAAATATAATTTGAACTTTAATTATTGTTTTTTTCTATATACCTCTTAGCAAAATCTTCATAAGTTTCTGAGGTTTCTTCTTTCCAATTAGTAGGTTCTATCAAGCTATGTATATTTACACGCAAAAGTTTCGCTATTTGATAAAATTCCTCAAGGTTCGGTTGTCTTTTATTATTACGCCATAAAGATATAGTCGATTCAGATTTCCCTAAATATTTAGCAATTACTCGGTTCTTAATTTTCTGATCGTCAAAGACTTTTTTTAATCTATTTAATTTCATTATTAAATTTTTTTTCTACAAAAGTTTTGTGTTTAACGTAAAACTTTTGTATATTTGTTCTTATAATTTTGCGACATAAAATTTTAATTAAGTCTCATAAGACTTGATTGATGATGTCTCTCATGAAAGAAAAACCGCTAAAATTCCACATGAGAAGATATGAGTTCGCCACTATCTATTAGATTTTACTATTTTTGTACAATATCTAATAGGGCGAACTTCATGTAAATCTTTGTGGACTACAATTTCGGTTGTAGGGTTCTTAGCGGTACCTCTTTTCAAAGTTTTGAAGTTCGCTTTATTGTTTCTCTTCATTACTTTTCCGAAAGACATCGTTCAATTATCATAAAATAAATAATTGATGAGAACGAATTACTTTAACCACTTTATCATGAGACCGCCTTAATCAAGGTCAACTTTTTTGTTTCCCTGCAAAACAAATAGTGGAGCTGTACATTATGAATTTGCACTCGTTAGAGGGCCAACTTTTGTACGCCATCTAATGATAGCTTTTCTATAGAAAACTATAAATAGCCCACATTAGAACACTAACTACTCTCTAATTTTACACCTAGAATAACCGGATAAAACTCTCTTAAACTCGCACTTTAAAAGTATATCCTTTATTTCTATTTTACAACTGAAAGTTCAAAATGTTTGCTAAAAGTTTTACAGGGAAACTGTTTTATCAGATGTACTAACTATCAGATACTATCTGATTGGTTCATTTGAATTAGATTGAAAATAAACACTCTATACTATAGGTTGCAACAAAGAAACGGTGGTGTGGCTTCTCTATGATTAACCTTTAAACTTAAATGCGTATGGAATAAACTAGTTGAAGCCAAAATTGAAAGTTCAACTTGACTTCAATATAAAATAAAAAGGTCCTCTAATTCTTCTTGGCGGTTGACTAGAGGACCGTAGCTAATCAAATACCATTTAACTAACCAATCCCAATATTATGAATTATTTTTCATTTTACAAGGATGGAAAAGCTCTTTGTTGCCTAATTTTTACAGGTTTACTGCTGTCTTTTTCCTCCGTGTATTCCAGAAACTTTCGAAATTCCAAAATGCTTCCTTACCAGAGCCATCAGGTTCAGGGTATTGTAAGTGACGGAGTTTCTCCTCTGCCCGGAGTTACGATCATGCTTAAAAGCAATAAAAATTCCACCGTTATAACAGATTACAACGGCCACTATTCACTTGAAGCTTCTCCCAAGGATACATTAATAGTATCTTTCATTGGATTTAAAACTAAATTAATCCCAGTACATAACCAGACTAAAATACACATAAAACTTGATTACGATACTACTACGCTACAGGAGGTTCGGGTTAATGCAGGTTATTATTCCGTAAAGGAAAGAGACCGAACGGGGAGTATTGCCCGAATTACCTCCAAAGATATTGAGACGCAACCGGTGACAAATGTGCTGGCAACAATGCAAGGCCGCATGGCAGGAGTAAATATAGTGCAGAGTACCGGAATGCCGGGAGGAGGCTTTACTATTCAGATCCGTGGTCAGAACAGCATAAGAAATGACGGGAACAGTCCTATGTATATAATTGATGGAGTTCCTTATTCCTCTCAGTCAATAGGCAGCACCCTAACTTCACCAAATATGCCATCCGAAAATAGTCCGCTGAACAGTATTAATCCGGCAGATATAGAAACAATAGAAGTTTTAAAAGATGCTGATGCTACTGCAATTTACGGTTCACGGGGCGCAAATGGAGTTGTCATTATTTCTACAAAAAAAGGGCGTCAGGGCAAAGCTTCATTTACTTCTTCCTATCAGTATGGGCTTGGAAGGGTTACCCGATTTAAAGATGTTCTGCAGACACCCCAGTACTTAAATATGCGCCGTGAAGCATTTGCAAATGACGGCGCGGTAAAATATCCGTCTTCGGCATATGATGTAAACGGCACTTGGGACCAGAATCGGAACACGGACTGGCAGAAGGAATTAATTGGGGGACTAGCCGATTACACCAACCTTCAGGCTTCTCTTTCTGGCGGGTCTTCACAAACCAATTTCCTTTTTAGCGGCAATTATTCAAGAGAAACTACAGTCTACCCTGGAAACTTTGATTATATTAAGACTGGCGGTCATTTAAATCTTAATCATGAGTCTCCAAGCAAAAATTTTAAAATAAGCTTTACGGCTATATACGCTGCTCAAATAAGCAGTCTTCCTTCATTAGATCTTACACAGATATCAGCAAGGCTTGCTCCTAATGCACCTCCCCTTTATGATGCCTACGGGAATCTTAACTGGGAAAACAACACTTTTGACAACCCTGTCGCACCGCTGGAAGGAAAAATTAAAGGAACTACATACGACCTAGTGGCAAATGCACTTTTGTCTTACGAACTTGGCTTCGGCTTCAACATCAAAAGCAGTTTTGGCTACACAAACTTAAATCAGAAACAGCTTAATTTACAGCCACATACCATTTTCAGCCCATCTTCAGGTTTTGGAAGTGAAATTTCATCACTGTACACCAATCTGCTAAATAGAAATTCGTGGATTGCGGAACCTCAATTAACTTGGAAGAAAAGCAAAGGAAAAGGCGAAGTCGAAATTTTAATTGGGAGCACATTCCAAAACCAGAATGGAGACAGACAGCTGATCAATGCAACAGGATTTGCAAATAACGCCCTTATGGAAAATCCCGCATCAGCATCTACTACAAGAGTTGTAAATAGTGATCAGAACACATACAGATATACGGCTGTCTTTACTAGAGTAAATTTTAATTGGGATGGCAAATATCTTTTAAATCTTACCGGCAGACGCGACGGTTCCAGCAGATTCGGTCCCGGAAAGCAGTTTGCCAGTTTTGGTGCTGTCGGCGCTGCCTGGAATTTCAGCAGGGAATCAGCTTTTAGGGATAAACTTAGCTTTTTAAGTTTTGGAAAAATTCGTGCGAGCTATGGAACAAGCGGTAATGATCAGATAGGAGATTACCAGTTTCTCGATACATACAGCGCCTCGGGCCTTACATACTCCGGAATCTCCGGACTTCAGCCAAGCAGACTGTATAATCCTGATTTTGGATGGGAAACGAACGTAAAATTTGAAGCTGCCGTGGAAATGGGATTTATAAACGACCGAGTATTTACGACTGTCTCATGGTTTGTAAATAAATCTTCCAATCAGCTTGTCGGAATCCCTCTTCCAGGCACTACGGGCTTTCAGTCCATGCAGGCTAATCTAGATGCCGTAGTACAGAATAAAGGAATGGAATTCACTCTAAGAACAGTAAATTTAAAAAACAGAGAATTCAGCTGGACCACAAATTTAAACTTTACCAGTCTAAAAAACGAACTAAAATCATTTCCCGGTCTTGAGTCTTCAACTTATAGAAATCAATATGTTATAGGCATGCCTTTAAATATTCAGAAAGTTTATAATTACACAGGACTTGATCCCGTAGCCGGCACTTATCAGTTTAAGGATGTTAATGGAGATGGCGTTTTGACCGCAGCTGATGACAAACAGACTATAAAGAATCTAAATCCAAAATTTTATGGCGGACTTCAGAATCAATTGCATTACCGAAATCTGAACCTTGACTTATTATTTCAATTCGTCAAACAGGAAAATTTTAATGAAAATTTCGCTAATCCTATGCCTGGTACGATGGTAAATCAGCCATCTGGAATTACATCCCACTGGCAGAGTGAAGGCGATACTGGACCCTATCAGGCATATAGCAACAGTAGCACAGAATTATTGCTGTCAAACAGCAGGCTAATACAAAGCGACGCAGCTATAAGCGATGCATCATACATAAGACTGAAAAACATCTCATTGTCGTACCAGCTGCCGCAAAACTGGACTAAGAACTTTAACTGCAGACTAAGCATCCAAGGGCAAAACATACTGACTATAACCAAATACAAAGGCATTGATCCTGAATTTAGATCAGCGGGCTATCTTCCTCCCCTACGGATTTACAGCACTGCAGTTAACATCACTTTTTAACCAAATTATCTCCATCATGAAAACACCTAATATAAAACTAATAGCTCTGACGAAATTAATGTTTACGGTATTTCTCATTTCATCATGTTCCAATTTTACGGACGTAGACCTTCCGTCTTCACAGTTAACTGCATCAGCGGTCTTCGAAAATAAAGCCACAGCCAACGCCGCGATGGTTGATATTTATTCTAAAATCAGGGATAAAGGCTTATTGACCGGTTATACAACGGGGTTATCCAGAGAGCTGGGTTTATATACGGACGAACTGCAGTACTTTGGCATTTCGGGAACGGCTCAGGCAAATTTCTATAATAATTCTCTTCTTGGCACTGGCGCGGAAATAACTGAATTGTGGAACAGCAGCTACAATCAGATATATTCTGCAAATTCAGTATTAAAAGGAGTTGAAGAATCTAATGCATTATCCAAAGAAGATAAAAACCAGCTTATTGGGGAGTCACTTTTTATAAGAGCTTTAATCCATTTTTATTTGACAAACTGCTTTGGACAGATTCCTTACGTTACTGAAACAGATTATAAAAAAAACAGCCGGCTCTCCAAATTAACTGAAAGCGAAGTGAATGCTCTTATTAAAAAAGATTTAGAACAGGCTATAATTATGCTTCCCCTAAATTATATCGGAAATGAAAGGCTGAGACCCAACAGAGCTGCCGCACAGGCTCTGCTTGCCCGACTATGCCTCTATACGGGACAATGGGAAGAAGCATCCAACTATGCCTCTGCTGTTCTAAACCAGAGCCAGATTTACGTTTATCCAGTTACCCTAGATTTAATGTTCCTTAAAGACAGCCGATCAACAATCTGGCAGCTAATGCCGTCTGTCTCGGGCAGAAATACCTATGAGGGAAATACTTCAATTTTCGCACAGGGTCCACCGCCTTCAGCAGCCATTTCTCCAGAGCTCGTAAAAGCATTCAGCAGCAATGACCAGCGCAGAACCCAATGGATCAAATCAGTTTCTAACGGCAGTTTAACGTGGTACCATGCAAATAAATACAAAAGGCAGACCACAACGGCGACATCTTTTGAATACTCTATAGTACTGCGTATTGCCGAGCAGTACCTGATCAGAGCAGAATCACGCGCCCGCACCGGAGATTTGATTGGGGCCAAGGAAGACTTAAATAAAATAAGAAAAAATGCAGGACTAGAAAACACATTGGCTGTTACCTCAACAGAGATAATCGATGCTGTATTGTCTGAACGCCGTTTGGAACTATTCACTGAACATGGACATAGATTCTTCGATTTAAAAAGAACCGGAAAACTCAACACTGTTCTCTCCGACACTAAACTCCAGTGGAAGAATACCAATCGACTGCTCCCGCTTCCTGAGTCAGAGCTATTGTTAAACACTAATTTAAATCCGCAAAATGAAGGATATTAAAAATAACTGCAAAAACTTTTTTACCACGCTTACCTGTTTCATTTTTTGGTTAGTAGTCTGTCCCGCAGTGTCGGGGCAGACAATCCAAAAAAAAATGCTTCTACCTGAAAATTATAAACTTTGGAGTTTCCTTACACCCGGTCAGATATCTTGCAACGGAAACTGGACAAGCTATCGGCTTATGTACAGATATACTGCTGAAGATACACTGATCGTACAGCACAGTACAGAATACAGCAAAAAAATTGTTCTGCCAAACGCCCAAAAAGGAAAATTCAACGGTGAGTCGCATTTTGGATGCATTGCCAGAGGAACCTTCAAATTAGCAAATCTAAAAACTCAGAAAATTTTTGAAAGAATCGAAACGGAAAATTTTGAATTTTCAGCAGACCATAAATATGTTGCTCTAATAGTGAAACAAGCTAGTGGAAAATCTGCTCTTGAAGTTAGGACCACTGAAGGAAAACTCCTTTTTGAAACCGCAAATATAAACCGCTACCGATTTGATCCAAAATTAAAAGGCGTTGCGTATGCAACAGCCGATTCAGATTTATTTACAATGGAGGTTGTATCATTTGAAGGCATCATTAGCAAATCTCAGATTGCCCAAAATACGGCGGGATGCTATCAAAATATTATCTGGAAAGATGATAAGATTTCTTTTATAGAAAACTCCAAAAACAGTCCAGTGCTTTACAGCTATGATTTAAAAACAAAAAGTCTGCGGTCTTTAAAATCTTCACAAGCTGCCGCAAAATTCAAAGGCATGGCTATTTCCAATTCCGAATATACAAATCCAATAATTTCATCAGATGGTTCGAAAATATTCTTCTGGCTTAGTGAGCCTAATCAGGAAAGCCTTCGCATAAATGAGAACGAAGTAGAAATTTGGAATTCTAAAGATAAGTTGCTTTTCGACTTTCATAAATTTGCCCCCTATTATGCTTGGGCTGATAAGCTCGCTGTCTGGAATTTACACAGCAATTCAGTAATTCAGATTACCGATAAGAGCCTGCCGAAGGCGTATCTAAGCCCTGAATGCGATACTGCATTCCTATACGATCCATCCTCTTATGAGCCTCAAGCTATGCAGTTAAGCCCCTATGATTTATTTGCTTTTGATTTAAAACGCGGAGAAAAAAACTTGATTTTCAAGAATCATTATCCAGGCAAGAGCCTTTCGGTATCTCCTGACGGCCTGTACCTAACCTACGCAAAGGGAGGCCATTGGTGGATTTACAACATTAAGAAAAAAAATAATGTGTGCATTACCTCAACAATACCATCAGTCTTTTATAAGGTAGAAATAGACAATCCAAAAGATGAGACTTACTATGGTATGGGAGGATGGACTAAAGACGGTCAAATCATCTTATACGACCAGCATGACCTGTGGGTGGTTTCTGTAGACGGAAAGACTAGTAATAGAATTACAAATGGAAAAGAAACCGAAAAAACCTACCGTGTAAAACTCTTCGACATCGAGTTAGTAACAGGCAATACACAATTATTAAAATATAATGTCGATTTGCCTCAGGGGTTTTTGATGACTGTGGAAAATAAAGAAACCGGCGACAGTGGTCTAAGCTATTGGAACTCAAAAACCGGAGTTAAAGAACTGGTCTGGGGCAGCAAGAAAATTACATTGGTATCTAAAGCAGAGAATAAAAACATCTACTTATATATGGATCAGAGTTTTACGTGCCCTCCGAGACTAATGCATTACGACGGCAATACCAGAGAAATTGTACAGACCAATAAGCAGCAGCAGCATTACTACTGGGGCAAAAGCGAGTCTACCGAATATATAATCAATAATAAAAAAACAAAAGGTGTCTTATTTTATCCTGCTAATTATAAGAAGGGAACCAAGTACCCAATGGTTGTCAATATATACGACCGACAGTTCTCAAAATTAAATGAGTATGTAAATCCCTCACTTCTATCTGCTGATGGATTTAATGTAACAACTTTTACGCTACATGATTACTTTGTTTTATGTCCTGAGATTGTTTATGAATTCGGCAATTTAAGCCGATCCGTGACCAACAGTGTGCTAACTGCTGTTGATACTATATTGAATAAGGGAGAGGTTATGCCGGACAAAATAGGGTTGATTGGACATTCCTTCGGCGGTTATGAAACAGATCTGATTATCACGCAGACTGACCGATTTGCAGCGGCAGTTACTGGAGCAGCTGTAACAGATCTTGTAAGCACATATTTGTATGTTGGACCGCTATTCCGCAGGCCGGATTTCTTTAGAACAGAGAACCATCAGTTCAGAATCGGCAAATCTCTCTATGAGGATATGCCAAGCTATCTCAACAATTCCCCGGTTCTTTTGGCGGAAAAGGTAACAACACCTCTTTTGGCGTGGACAGGAAAAGAAGACCGCCATGTCAATTCTTTACAGAGCATGGAGTTTTATCTTGCTTTAAGACGTTTAAACAAGGAGCACATACTTATAGTCTATCCTGGTGAAGATCACCAGATCGATAATCAAAAAAATGCAATTGATTTAAACCTCCGTATACTAAAGTGGTTAGGCCATTATCTAAAAAATGAACCGCTGGAAGACTGGATGAAAAGCAACTATAAACGCTAATAAATTGAAATACCGCCGCAATGTATAATTGCGGCGGTATCAAGCTTTCTGTTACCAAAAGCTATTGAAAATCTCTTTTAAGAGGAGTATGGCAGGTATTCTCTTCCAGATATAACTGTGTTACATTGTCCGGCGCAGTACAGTTAACATCATCTCCCTCATTACAATCAGCAACATAAGCACACTGAACTGGATTAGAAGAAATGCGCGCATATCCTGGTATGATTGCAGCTTTACCTTTTTTGTTTAAGGAACTTGTACCGGCTGCGCTCGCCAATGCAAATGCTGCTACTGCCATCGGCAGTACGATTTTAAAAACATTTGATTTCATAATAATATAATTTATATGGTTAATGATCTACTCTTTTGTACAGGTTTTCGATCAAATCCCTGCTACTTGGCCAATAGAATTTCTAATTTGATTTAATATATCTTGACGTTATCTGCGAATCGATTTTGTAGCATATGATATGATTGCCAATCATTGCATACAAAAAGTCATTTTTAACCACAAAATGCTTTAATTTTTTATCTTCCACATTATTTATGGTAAAACTTAAAAGATAGCTTTTACGTTCAAGGTCATATACATCAATTATGCTGGTTCTTTTCCACATTCTGTCATCCTCGTACTGACCGGGCACAGCAGAATTGACAAAAAGCAAATTCTGGCACACAGCACTTCTTTTATTTACAAATAAAGGAGGCTTGGAAAACTTTCTCTCGTTGTATTTCTTGTCTTTTGAAATATTCAATTTAGCCTTTGTTATCGTATCAATTGTATTTCCTCTTCGAATGATATTTAATTTTTTATCGGCAATTGTAAACTGGTTTCTGTAAGCGTAAATATAAATGATTCGCTGCATGCCTTCACTGTATAGAAGCTGTCCGTCGGTATCAAACACCCCGTCAAACTGCTTCCGCAGAATATCTGGATTTAAAATTGTCTTCTTTTTATCGCTCGTCTGAATTATACCAAGTATATTATCTCCTGTTTTCTTACTATTAGTGACTACAGCAATCAATGATGAGTCAACTGCCAGAGCCGTGGTGAAATACTCGCCACCCTTGTATGCCAGTTCTGCTTTCCAGTCATTGATATTTCCTTTGTAAACGCATGGGACTAATCCATCAGTTACAAAAAAAATTGGCGCTGAAACACTGATTCTGACTCCCTGAAATGGCAAATCCTTTCGGTCCAGATTAATCATGCTGTATTGGGTCTTAACTAATTTTTTATTCAAGGTAGTAACTGTCAAAGGTGTGGTAACATTTCCGAGGTAGACATGCGAACTGTCCGCTCCAGCAATATAGAAAGAATTGATTTTCAAATCCAGAACTGCTTCTTGCTTCAGAGGAGAATGGGGAAATCTCCTGGTGAGCTTATTGTGGTAACGTATTATATTTTCAGAACCAAGAAATAATAATACAACAGCTGTAACTGCCCCAAAAGTTGCTCCAAAGAACAAAAATTTTAATTTTCTTTTATTTAGTACGGTTCCGCTTGATAGTAAATTTTTATAATGGAGCACAAGACCCGTTGCTGCAAGAACTATAAAAAACAGATTAAATATAATATGTTGGCTCCAGCTGAGTTTTTCCAATACTCCTCCGCAGGAGCAGGGCACAAAAGAGCTGAAATTCAATATAATAAATATATAAGCCGTAAACATAACCATTAGACCATAAGCTGCGAATAGACCAGCGAGTCTATATCGTGGAATTATTAACAGAATACTTATTAAAATCTCAACTGCAGGTACGGAAACGGCCACCAGATATGCAAATGCACTCAATAATGGAGATTGTCCAAGCTGGATTCTAAAATGCTCGAAATCCATAAGTTTGCTTGCGGAAGCGTATATGAAAAGCAGTATGTAGAGCAGGCAGATAGTCTCTGTAATGTAATATTTGATTCGGCTGCTTAACTTCATAATCTGACTATTTTAAAGTTTATAATTAAATGCTATCTATTTGGAGATACCAGTAATGATCATTGCAAATGTAAATACGAAATTTCTCATAAACACTTTAAAAATCAATCCAAAAACTTTGAAAATCAGGCAGTTTTACATTTTTAGCCTATCTCAAAAAAAATGCCTGCACTTTGTAAGAATCATACAGGCATTAAATCATAATGATTGTCTTGTAATCAGCCTTTTATTAAGGCGCTTATTCCAGCAAGTTTTTCATGAACTTCTATAAGTCCGGCTTTCTGGAGACACTCCTCAGAAAGTCCTTCAAGCTCCGCTTTTCCCTGCTCGTTTATGCTCTCCAGAAGCATAGATGAACCATCCTTCAGTTTAAGCCCATCCTGTATCAGATGGCATAGCAGCAACACATTTTTTCGTGAAATTTTCAGATCCATTTTCACAGTCTCATTCATCCCTGGAGTACTTAAGATGGTATCAAATACCCTTGCTACATCATTTGCTGTAATCATAATTCAAATTTTAAAATTAATACTTGACTCACTACAAAATTAGTTAGGATCACCTCTATTTACCCTACTCAAAATTTGGGGAGGATTGCAGCACTCGGCTTGCTTTTCTAATTTAGCCTTCAGTTAGTTCAGTACTGTATTTTAAAAACTTTTTTTGAGATTTTATTATTAAGATTGATAACAGAAGTTTTAAATATTATAGGACTATTTAAAACTCTAGGATAAACTTAAAAAAATAGCTAAAAGGGACTTTATTGAAGCTTTCGGACTGCGTTTTTGGGCAGTCAGCAAGATGTCTGGTTGTATCACAACCAAAAATCTTGCTGCCCCTCTGC
>RCUJ01001393.1_pt1 | contig 12975 bp, 12 predicted proteins | sample 2166321 | NCBI WGS metagenome assembly RCUJ01 (sample SAMN09932808, study PRJNA488358) | compost metagenome | feature: garden; material: soil; isolation source: compost soil in an enriched community after 118 h of incubation | place: Germany: Experimental Botanical Garden Goettingen | collected... | reverse complement strand
CGATTGCCCGGGCGCTGTGCATGAAGCCGAAGATCATGCTGTTCGACGAACCGACCTCGGCGCTCGATCCGGAGATGGTCAAGGAAGTGCTGGACACCATGATCGGCCTGGCCGAAGACGGCATGACCATGCTCTGCGTGACCCACGAAATGGGCTTCGCCCGCACCGTGGCGAACCGGGTGATCTTCCTCGACAAGGGCGAGATCGTCGAGCAGGCCGATCCCGAAACCTTCTTCAACAGCCCGCAGAACGAGCGCACCAAGTTGTTCCTCAGCCAGATCCTGCACTGAGACCCCTGCGCCATGAAAAAAGGAGCCCTCGGGCTCCTTTTTTCATGGCGGCGCGTCAGGCATGTCGCGGCTTACAGCCGTGGGTAGTCGATATAGCCGACCGGCCCTGCACCATAGAAGGTGTGCGGCTGCGGCTCATTCAAAGGGGCGTCCTCGGCGAGGCGGGCGGGCAGGTCTGGGTTGGCGATAAAGGGGATGCCGAAGGCCACGGCATCGGCCTTGCCGCTTGCCAGCCAGGCGTTGGCCTGCGCCTTGGTGAAACGCTCATTGGCGATGAACACGCCACCGAAAGCTTGCTTGAGGCCCGCTGCCAGGCTGTCATCGGCTTCCTGCTCGCGGGCACAGATAAAGGCGATGCCGCGTTTGCCCAGTTCGCGGGCAATGTAGATGAAGGTTTCGGCGCGGTTGCTGTCGCCCATGTCGTGGCTGTCTGCGCGCGGCGCCAGGTGCATGCCGACCCGGCCGGCCCCCCACACTGAAATCACTGCATCGGTGACTTCCAGCATCAGCCGTGCACGGTTTTCCAGGGAGCCGCCGTAGCGGTCGCTGCGCTGGTTGGTGCTGTCTTGAAGGAACTGGTCGAGCAGGTAGCCGTTGGCGCCGTGGATTTCCACGCCGTCGAAACCGGCTGCCTTGGCATTTTCCGCCCCCTGGCGATAGGCCTCGACGATATCGGCGATTTCCTCGGTTTCCAGGGCACGCGGGGTGACGTATTCAGTGATCGGGCGTACCAGGCTGACATGCCCGGCCGGCGCGATGGCACTGGGCGCCACCGGCAGTTCTCCGTTCAGGTAGCTGGGGTGGGAGATGCGCCCGACATGCCACAGTTGCAAGACGATCTTGCCGCCATTGGCATGCACCGCCTTGGTGATATTGCTCCAGCCGCGCACCTGTGCGTCGGACCAGATGCCGGGGGTGTCCGGGTAGCCGACGCCCATCGGCGTGACCGCGGTGGCCTCGCTGATGATCAGGCCGGCGGAGGCGCGTTGCACGTAGTACTCGGCCATCAGTGCGTTGGGTACACGGCCCTCGTCGGCGCGGGTGCGGGTCAGCGGCGCCATGATGATGCGGTTGTTCAGTTGCAGGTCACCGATCTTGATCGGGTCGAATAGTGTCGGCATGGGGTGATCCTCGTTCGGGATTGCAGGTAGTGGGGGGCTAGAGCTCTTGGCTGATATGGCGCAGAAACGCCTGGATGTTTTCTTCGTTGCGTCTGAAGAAGTGCCACTGACCGACCTTCTTGCTGGTCACCAGGCCGGCCCGTTGCAGGGTCGCCAGATGGGCCGAGACCGTCGATTGCGACAACCCGGTGCGCTGGTCGATCTTGCCGGCACACACGCCGATCTCCAGCGGGTGATCCTGGTCGGCGAAATAGGCCTCGGGGGTTTTCAGCCAGTGCAGGATGTCGCGGCGCACCGGGTGGGCCAGGGCTTTGATCACTTCATCGATGTCGATGGGCATGGGGGTCGTTTCCAAGGTTGCCGTCGCGGCATATCGCGATGGGGCGAACTGTATATCGGCGCTGGGCGATACACAGATCGTTTGCGCCGATAGTGCTCATTGCCCGCGCTGATGTGTAAGCTCTGGCCTATGAACTACCTCGCTCATCTGCACCTCGGTGGCGACGCGCCGGCCCAACTGCTCGGCAGCCTGTATGGCGATTTCGTCAAGGGCCGGCTGGCCGGGCAGTGGCCGGCGGATATCGAAGCCGCGATCGTCCTGCATCGGCGCATCGATGCCTTTACCGACAGCCACGCGCTGCTGGCCCAGGCCCGTGCGCGCTTCCCCGCCGAGCGGCGGCGCTATGCCGGGATTCTGCTGGACCTGTTCTTCGATCACTGCCTGGCGCGTAATTGGCCGGATTACGCCGACGAACCGCTGACCCAGTTCACCGGTCGGGTGTATCGGGTCTTGGCCGACGAGCCGGTTCTGCCCGGGCGCCTGGCCCTGATTGCGCCGCGCATGGCGGCCCAGGACTGGCTGGGCAGCTACCGCGATTTCGCCGTGCTGGAGCAAGTGATTGCCGGCATGGGCCGGCGCCTGTCGCGGCCGGGCGTGCTGGATGGCAGCCTGGGCGAGCTGGAGCGCCTGTACCGGCCGCTTAGCGAGGATTTCCGCGCCTTCTACCCCGAGCTGGTCGAGTTCGCCCGCCGTTTGCGGGTGGAGCCGTAGCCGGATGCCATCCTGCAACACCGCGGCATTTTCCCGGATTTCATCCGGGCTACGATGTTGCAAATGCCGGCGCAACTCGCCCGTAGGATGCGTCGGGCCGCGCAGGATGAGCGCAGCGATACCCATCGGGCGGTTTATGCCCGTACCCGCTGGCAGGGCGAATATCGATGATGGGTTACGGCGCGTTTGTTCTGCTGGCAGCAGGTCAATTTGCGGGCGCCTAACCCATCCTACGGTCTACGCCCGGGCGCCGCGGCTGGTAGGGTGCGCCGCGCGCACCAGGCTCAGCCCCCGGCGTGAGGATGCAGGTGAAAGCGGCGGATCACTGCCTTCTCCAGCTCCGCCACGCCGAACAGCAGCAAGCCGGCCAGCACCACCCGCAGCCATTCCCCGCCACTCAGTCCGCTGGAGCCGAATACCTGCTGCATGGGCGGTGCATAGGTGAACAACAGTTGCAACGCCAGGCATACGGCGATGGCCAGCAGCACCTTGGGGTTGCCGAGCAAGCCTTCGCGATTGAGGACCGAGGCGAAGATATGCCGGCTGTTCAACAGGTAGAACATCTCGCACATCACCACGGTGTTGACGGCCATGGTGCGCGCGTTCTCTAGGTTGTTGCCGTGCTGCAGTTCCCAGAGAAACAGGCCGAGGGCGCCGCCCATCATCAGCAGCGAGACCATCAGCACGCGCCAGACGAAGAAGCCGGTGAGCAGCGGCTTGGCTGGCGGGCGTGGCGGGCGGGTCATCAGGCCTCGCTCGGACGGTTCGAAGGCCAGGGCCAGGGCCAGGGTGATGGAGGTGACCATGTTGATCCACAGCACCTGGGCCGGGGTCAGCGGCAGATTCAGCTGAAACAGGATGGCGGCGATCACGATCAGGGCTTCGCCGCCATTGGTCGGCAGGACGAACAGGATGAATTTCTTCAGGTTGTCGTAGATCGCCCGACCCTCGCGCACGGCCCCGGCGATGGTGGCGAAGTTGTCGTCGGTGAGGACCATTTCCGCCGCTTCCTTGGCCGCCTCGGTGCCCTTGCGGCCCATCGCCACGCCGACATCCGCGCGCTTCAGTGCCGGCGCATCGTTGACCCCGTCGCCGGTCATCGCCACCACTTCGCCGCTGGCCTGCATGGCCTGCACCAGGCGCAGTTTGTGTTCCGGGCTGGCGCGGGCGAACACCTCGATGGCGGGTAGCAACTCGCGCAGGCGGCGTTCGTCGAGCAGTTCGATCTCGGCGCCGGTCAGGGCCGCTAGACCAACCCCGATGCCCAGTTGCGCGCCGATGGCGCGGGCGGTTTCGACATGATCGCCGGTGATCATCTTCACCGCGATGCCGGCGCTGCGGCATTCGGCCACCGCGGCGGTGGCCTCTGCGCGCGGCGGGTCGATGATGCCGAACAGGGCCAGCAGGGTGAAACCCTGTTGCACATCGGCAAAACTCAGGCTGCGTTGCTCGGCTGCGGCCGGGCGGCTGGCAATGGCCAGCAGGCGCAAACCCTGGGCGGCCAGGTCGGTGGCCTGGCGCCGCCAGTAGTCCGCATCGAGCGGCTGGTCGCCGTCGCCCGTGCGTTGCCGGCTGCACATCTCCAACAGTCGCTCGGGGGCGCCCTTGAGGTAGATCAACCCATGACCGCCATGGTCATGGTGCAGGGTGGCCATGAAGCGGTGTTCCGACTCGAAGGGAATGGCGTCGCTGCGCGGCAGCTCGGCCTGCGTCTCCGGCGCGGCGAGGCCGGTTTTCAGGGCCAGGGTGGCGAGTGCGCCTTCGGTCGGGTCGCCGTGCAGCAGCCAGTTGCCGGCGGCGTCTTCCTCCAGCCGGGCATCGTTGCACAACAGCGCCGCGCGGCCGATCTCGAGCAGGGCCTGATCGATTGCCAGGGGCGCGCCAGCGAGATGAAAACCTCCGGCGGGCGCATAACCGACACCGCTGACGTCGATGATTCGATCGGCACAGACCAGCCGCTGCACGGTCATCTCGTTGCGGGTCAGGGTGCCGGTCTTGTCCGTGCAGATCACGGTGACCGAACCGAGGGTTTCCACCGCCGGCAGGCGCCGCACAATGGCGTTCTGTCGGGCCATGCGCTGCACGCCGAGGGCCAGAATCACCGTCATGATCGCCGGCAAGCCCTCGGGAATCGCCGCGACTGTCAGCGCCACCACCATCATGAACATCTGCGCCGGATCCTGCTCGCGCCACAGGGTGCCGAGGGCGAAGGTGACGATCGCCAGGACCAGCAGGGCCACGCTCAGCCAGCGGCTGAAGCCGTCGATCTGCCGCAGCAGCGGGGTGGTCAGCGGCTGCACCTGTTGCAGCAGGCTGCCGATGCGTCCCAGTTCGCTGGCCGGGCCTGTGGCCACCACCAGGCCGAGGGCCTGGCCGCTGCTGACCAGGGTGCCGGAATAGGCCATGCAGCGGCGGTCGCCGAGCGCCGCGTCGGCGGCCACGCGGGCGATGGATTTCTCCACCGGCAGCGACTCGCCGGTCAGCGCCGCTTCCTCGACGACCAAGTTCTTCACCCTGAGTAGGCGCAGGTCGGCGGGCACCTTGTCCCCGGAAACCAGGGCGACGATATCGCCGGGCACCAGCTGTTCGGCGGGGATTTCCCGGCGCTCGCCACCGCGCAGGACCATGGCATGCAGCGACAGCATGGCGCGAATGGCGTCCAGGGCGTGCTCGGCCTTGCCCTCCTGAATGAAGCCGATCAGTGCATTGATCAGCACCACGGCGAGGATCACCGCGGTGTCCACCCAGTGCTCGAGCAGGGCGGTGATCGCCGCCGCGGCGATCATCAGGTACAGCAGCAGGTTGTGAAATTGCAGCAGCAGGCGCAGCAACGGGCCGCGGCGCCTGGGCGGCGGCAGACGATTGGCCCCGTAGCGTTGCCGGCGGCTGGCGATCTCGCCCTCGGCGAGACCGTTCTGGGTGCTGTGCAGGGCGTCGAGGGCCTGTTGCGCATCGAGGGCGTGCCAGGCCGTTGCGGCCTGAACCGCTTGCCGGGTGTCCATTCAGCCATCTCCATCATTGCACTGTTGGCACAGTAGTCTCATCCACGGGGCCTGCGCTGATCTGCATCAAAACCGCCGAGCATGTTTTGCGGTCGAATGTGCAGACACGCACAGCCCGGCACGGTGAACGAGATGATCAAGCTACTGGTGGCGACCGACCTTTCCCAGCGTTCGGCACACGCCGTGCAGCGTGCTGCCCGCTTGATCGAAAGGCAGGGCGGTGGCGACTGGACCCTGGTGCATGTGGTCGATGACGAGGCGCCGCAGGACTTCGTCGCCGAGCATGGGCAACGGGTCGAGCGCTTGCTCGACGAGCAGGCGCAGCAACTGGCCGCCCAGACCGGCAGCCGGCCGCGGGTGCTGGTCAGCAGCGGCGCGGTCGAGCCGATCATCTTCGAGGCCTGCCTGGGCATGGGCGCCGACCTGCTGGTGGTCGGCAGCCACCGCAAGACGCCGCTACGCGACTTCTTTCTCGGCACCAGCGTGGAGCGCCTGATCCGTGGCAGTCACCTGCCGGTACTGCGCGTCGCGCAACCGGCCGCCGCCGATTACCGGCATGCCTTGGCGGCGCTGGACCTGTCGCCCGGCGCCGTGCAGGCCATGGCCAGTGCCCAGCGGCTGGGCCTGCTCGATCTGCAGCAGTGCACGGTGCTGCATGCCCTGGAACCCTTTCCCAGAGGCATGCTGACGGAGGCGGCGATCGATCATCAGTTGCTCGAGACCCAGGCCAGGGAGGCCTTGCTGAGCCTGCTGGGCAACCTGCATGACGCCGGTATGAGCCTGCCCGATGGCTGCGTGCGGGTGCGCGAAGGCGAACCCCGGCAGGTGATTGCCCAGGAGTTGCAGGAGGTACAGGCCGAGCTGCTGGTGATCGCCACCCATGGGCGCAAGGGGCTGCCGCGCTTGCTGCTCGGCAGCGTCGCTGCGGAGCTGCTGGCCGAGTTGCCCTGCGACATTCTCTGCGTGCCGCCGCAGCGCTGAAAGCTTGTGAAAAGCGCTCGCTACGCCGCTCGATATTTTCACAACCTCCGATTCACGCAGCCCGGGCTCGAGTCTCGCCGTCCACGGCCAGGGCGCTGGCCACCGCCGCGTGGGCGCGGCGTGCCAGTTGGTTGCGATTCAGCGTGGCGCTGGCAATCGGTTGCAGCAGGCGGATCTGCACGTCGATGCGCTCACTGGCGAGCAGGCGCAACAGGTGCGAGAGCAGGTCGTCGTCACCGATAAAGGGCGTGATCATGCACGGCTGGCCGTCGCGCAGGTAGCGGATGGCGACTGGCTGCAGCGCCACCCCGGACTCGATGGCGCTGCTCAGCAGGCGGCCGTGGAAGGTGCGCAGGACCTGGCCGTCGCTGGTGGTGCCTTCCGGGAAGATCAGCAGCGGCCGGCCCTGTTCCAGATGCTGGCCGAGTTGCTGGTTGAGCAGGCTGCTGTCGCCCGCGCCGCGGCGGATGAACAGGGTGCCGGCCTGCTGCGCCAGCCAGCCGGCCAGCGGCCAGGAACGCACCTCGGCCTTGGACAGGAACGACAGCGGGGCGAGCATGCCGAGCAGCGGAATATCGGTCCAGGAGATGTGGTTGCTGACCCACAGCATCGGCTCCTGCGGCAACTCGCCGTGCACGCTGAGGCGGAACGGCAGGGCATTGCTCATGCGCGCGAAGAACCAGCGGCTCAGGCGCTGACGCAGTCCCATCAGGTCATGGCGCAGCAGGCGCTCCAGCAGATTCACCAGCCCGGCCAGCAGGGTGCCCAGGCCGATGATGGCGAGCAGGTGCAGCATTCGCAGGTACAGGCGCAGCTTCATCATCGGGTACTCCAAACCGGGCGGGCGACATGGCCCGGCACTGTCTACACAGCGCCGGGCGATCCTGCAAGTCATGTTGCTTCAGACCGCCGCCTTGAAGTGGCGGGCGTAGCGCGGGCAGAGTTCGTCGCGCTTGAGCAGGATGAACACGTCGGCCACCTGGAAGTCCGGGTCCCAGCAGGGCTCGCCGCAGATCTTCGCGCCCAGGCGCATATAGGCCTTGAGCAGCGGCGGCAGCTCGGCGATGACGTTGCTCGGCACCTCCAGGGCCGGCAGCGGGGTCTTCGGCTCGGCCCGCAGGTGTTCGCTGCACAGGTAGCGTTCGCGCAGGCGCTGCATGATCGCCTCGGCCTGGATGCCGCCGTCCTGCATGGAGATGCTGGCGCAGCCCATCAGGTAGCGGTAGTCGCCCTGGTTGAGGACTTCGGCCAGTTCGCCCCAGAGCACGGCGATGGTGGCGCCGTTGCGGTAGGCGCTATCGACGCAGGTGCGGCCGATTTCCAGCAGCGGGCCTTCGAGATGCGGCAGGCCGTGCAGGTTGAACTCCTCTTCGCTGTAGAAGCGGCCCAGGCTGGCGGCGGCGCGATGATCGAGCAGGCGGGTGGTGGCCACCAACCGGCCGCTGTTGAGGTCGCGCACGCCGATGTGCTGGCAGTGAATGTCGTAGTCATCCATGTCCAGGCCGAACTCGGCACCCTTGAGCTTGGCAGCGAATTCGGCGCTGAACACGCGAAAGCGCAGGGCCTGGGCTTCACGCAGGGCAGCGGGGCCGACTAGCCGCTCGGCTTGCAAGCGACGTGCTGGGGTGGTGCGGTCGCGGGTGATTGCCATCTGGGTCATGCCGTCATCTCCGTTGGCCGGCTTTTTGCCTTGCAGCCGGTCGATCTTGTTGGGCAAGCTCAGGCTAGGTAGCGGCGGTGTCACCCCTGTGACGTTTCGGTGATGCTTGTGTGACTGCCGCTTGCGACTCCATCCCGGTCAAGGAACTGCGTATGCCCTGGCAACTCCTGCTGCAAACCCACCAACGCCTGACGGCCGCCAGCAACCTGGAGGCCTGGTATGCCGCGCTGCTGGCGCGTCTCGGCAGGCCGTCGCCATTCGAGCTGGCCTTGCTCGGCGGGCGTTTGGCGGCTACCCCGGGGCTGGCTTTCCTCGCCGGTTATCAAGGCGCTTTGCGGGCGCTCTGGCCTTGCGCGCCCTGGTCGCTGGGCGCGCTCTGCGTCACCGAGAACAAGAGCGTGCGCCCGGCGGACATGCAGACCCGCCTGAGCGACCTGCTGCTGCACGGGCGCAAGGATTTCGTTACGGCGGGCGATGCCGCCGACTGGCTGCTGGTCGCCGCCCGCGAGGAGCAGCAGGGGCAAGCGGTGCGGCTGGCCCTGGGCGTGGTGCGCAATGGCGATCCCGGGGTGCGGGTCGAAGTGCTGCCGAGCTTGCCCCTGATGCCCGATATCGGCCACGCCCGCCTGCATCTGGCTGGCGCCCACTGCGAGCGCCTGGCCGGCGATGGCTGGGACGACTACGTGAAGCCTTTTCGCAGCATCGAGGACTTGCACGTCCTCAGCGCCGTGGGCGCCTGGCTGTATGGCGTGGGACAGGACTCGGACTGGCCGCAGGCCGTGCAGTTGCGCCTGCTCGGCCTGCTCGCCGGCTGCGCCGAAGTGGCCCGGCAAGGCCCGGCGCAAGCCACCACCCACCTGCTGCTGGCCGGGCTGTTCGCCCAGTTCGCCGCACTCGAGGCCGAGTTGCCCGCGGCCTTCGCCGCCGGCCCGGCGGACTGGGCGGCCTTGTGGCAGCGCGACCGCGGCCTGCTGTCGCTTGCCGCCTCCGCCCGCGGCAAACGCCTGGCCAAAGCCCAGGCCGCCTTGGGCCTGCAGCCGTAGCAACGAGTTGCGTAGCCCGGATGCAATCCGGGACATGGGTAGCGGCCGTACAATCGCTTCCCCGGATTGTATCCGGGCTACGGGAGTGCGCGGCTTTGCCGGGAGTTGCCGATGGCCTGATAAGTTTCATAGAAAAACAACGGGTTACTTTCTGTTTGAGAGGAACTTGCATCGCGATGCGCTTACTTTGTGAACAGCGATTGCGCGCCTTTTTAGCGTCATCGACGGCGTGCTAGGGTGCCGCTTGGTCATCCACGGAGGCACTGCAATGCCCGTTTCCCTGTTGCATCGGCTCGCTTTGCTCCTCGTCATGGCGGGCGGCGCCGGCCTGGTCCAGGCCGAAAGCTGGCCGGTGGCCGATTGGGCGCTGCAGCCGGTGCCGCCGAGCCCGGCCATCGCCGAACTGGAGGCCTATGCCTTTCCCGCGCGCGACGAGGCAAACCGCACGGGCGTGCGCACCGATGCCTTGCTGGTCGTGCGCGATGGCCGGGTGGTTTACGAGCGCTACGCCGAACCGACCAGCGCCGACACCCCGCACCTGACCTGGTCGATGAGCAAGAGCCTGCTCGCCACCGTGCTGGGCGTCGCCTACGGCCAGGGCCACTTCCGGCTCGATGCGCCGGTGGCGCAGTATTACCCGTCGTTCGCCCGGCACCCGCGGATCAAGGTCGGCCATCTGCTCAACTGGGCCTCGGGCCTGGACTGGCAGGAAGACTACGAATACGCGCCGCTGCAGTCCTCGGTGCTGGCCATGCTCTACACCCGCGGCCGTGCGGACATGGCGGGTTTCACCGCGGCGCACGCCGCCGCTGCCGAGCCTGGCGCACGCTTTCGCTATTCGAGTGGCGACAGCAACGTGCTGGCCGCCGCGCTCAAGGGCATGGTCGGTGCCGAGGCCTACGCGGACTATCCCTGGCGTGCGCTGTTCGAGCCGCTCGGGATCACCTCGGCGGTCTGGGAAACCGATGCCGCCGGCACCTTCGTCGCCTCGTCCTATGCCTACATGAGCGCCCGCGACCTGGCGCGCATCGGCCTGCTGATGCAGCGCGATGGTCGCTGGGGCGAGCAGCAAGTGCTGCCGCAGGCCTGGGTCGCGTTCAACCGCACGCCCTTGGCCACCTACCAGGCGCAGAGCGCCAAGGCCGGGGACGCCGTGCCGGGCGGGCACTGGTGGCTGAACGCCGAGCTGCCCGGCGCGGCCAGGCCCTGGGCGGATGCGCCGGCCGATGCCTTCGCCGCCCTCGGTCACTGGGGCCAGGGATTGTATGTGTTGCCGACGGAGAAACTGCTGATCGTGCGCTACGCCGATGATCGCGACGCCAGCTTCGAGCACAACCAACTGCTCAAGCGGGTCCGCGCCGCCTTTGCCCGCGAGGTGCAACCATGATCCGTCGTCGTCCGTTGCGCACGCTGCTGCTGGCGATCGTCCTCCTGCTGGTGGGGCTCGGTTGGCAGAATCGCGCGCACCTGCAGGCCTTTCCCGACATCATCGGCGCCTACACGGCCAAGGAATATTGCTCCTGCCGCTATGTGATGAAGCATCCCGCGGCCTACTGCGAAGGCTATGTGAGCCAGTACGTGCCGATCAGCCAGTTGCTCGATGAGCAGAGCCGCAAGCGGGTCACCGCCAGCGGCCTGGGCCGCAGCCACAGCGCCATCTGGCTCGGTCCGCGGCAGGGCTGCCAGTTGCAATCTTCCGCGCCCATCCCGTCACGGCTCTGAGCGAGCAGGCGCAGCGGGCTTTGCAAGGCTGCCACGGGCGACTATGGTGGCGGCCTGACGCTCAACCTACGGGGACTTATGCGAACCTGCCTTGCCTGCTCCTTGCTGCCGGCCGCCTACTGATGCCGGGGATGGTTTTCCCCTGGCGCAGCGGCAACCAGTTTGCCCTGCTCAACGATGGCCCGACCTTCTTCCCGCGGATGATCGGGGCCATCGACGCTGCCCGCCAACTGGTCGTGCTGGAGTTGTATCTGGTGGCCAGTGGCGCCTGCATGGAAGCCTTGTTGCAAGCCCTGTGCGCGGCGGCGCAGCGCGGCGTCGAGGTGCGCTGTCTGTTCGACGATTACGGCTCCCAGGGACTGCAACAGGTCGATCGCCGGCGCCTGAGCGACGCCGGCGTGCAACTGCGGCGCTACAATCCGCTGCGCTGGCGCCGCGGCATGCGCAATTTCTATCGCGACCACCGCAAGCTGTTGCTGGTCGATGGTCGGGTGGCCTTTGTCGGCGGCACCGGCGCCACCGATCAGTTCTGGATACCGGGCGAAGCGGGGAGCCCCTGGCGCGAGGTCATGGTGGAAATCGCCGGGCCGCTGGTGACGGACTGGCAGGTGCTGTTCGATCGTCAGTGGCATGCCCTGCAGGCGCGTTTTGCCTGGCGGCCGCGAGCGACGCCCGGGCTGAAACACTTGCCGCTGTCGCCGCCGGTGGGGCAGGGCCTGGGCCGGGTGGCCTATGCCGATGCCCGCCAGCACCGCGACATCCTGCAGTCGCTGGTGCGTGCGTTGCGCGGCGCCAGGCAACGCATCTGGCTGGCCACGCCATATTTCCTGCCGACCTGGAAAGTCCGCCGCGCCTTGCGCAAGGCAGCGAAGCGCGGGGTCGAGGTGCGTCTGCTGCTCAGCGGCCGGCACACCGACAACCCGCCGGTGCGCTTTGCCGGCCAGCGCTACTACCCGGCGCTGCTCAGGGCCGGGGTGCAGATCTTCGAATACCAGCCACGCTTCCTGCACCTGAAAATGGTCCTGGTGGACGACTGGGTCAGCGTCGGCTCGTGCAACTTCGACCACTGGAACCTGCGCTTCAATCTCGACGCCAACCTCGAAGCGCTCGACCCGCAGCTGACCGCCGCCGTGGTCGCCAGCTTTCAGGCGGATTTCGCCGACAGTCTGGAGATCAGCCAGGAACTCTGGCATGCCCGGCCCTGGTGGCGGCGCGTGCAGGAACGCCTGTGGGGCTGGCTGGATCGGCTGGTGGTGAACCTGCTCGACCGCCGGCGCTAAACCACTTTTTCGCCCGTGGGGACGGCAGCCCGACGTGCGGGCACCTTTCCTGGCGATGTAGTCCTAGGCTATTACCTGTGCGCTGGATGGGGCGCGGATACTGGTGGCGCTCCCTCAACCCGTTACAGGAGAACGCTCATGGCTGCGAAAAAGATTCTGATGCTGGTCGGCGACTACGTCGAAGACTACGAAGTGATGGTGCCGTTCCAGGCCTTGCAGATGGTGGGCCACAGCGTGCATGCGGTCTGCCCGGGCAAGAGCGCCGGCCAATCGGTGCGCACCGCCATCCACGATTTCGAAGGCGACCAGACCTACAGTGAGAAGCCAGGGCACAACTTCGCCCTGAACTTCGACTTCAGCCAGGTCCGGGCCGACGCTTACGACGCCCTGCTGATTCCCGGCGGCCGCGCCCCGGAATACCTGCGCTTGAATGCCGAGGTGCTGGCCCTGGTGCAGGCCTTCAATGCGGCCAACAAGCCGATCGCCGCGGTGTGCCATGGCGCCCAGCTGCTGGCCGCCGCCGGTGTGCTCGACGGCCGCGAATGCAGCGCCTACCCGGCCTGCGGGCCGGAAGTGCAGTTGGCCGGTGGCCGCTACATGGAGATTGCCGTGGACCAGGCCCACGTCCAGGGCAACCTGGTCACCGCCCCGGCCTGGCCCGCGCATCCGGCCTGGCTGGCCGGCTTCCTCGGGCTGCTGGGCACCCGCATCAGCCTGTAGACTGGCAACCGCACAGGCGCCAATGTCGCGGCGCCTGTGCGCCGGTTCCCCCCATTTCCTGACCGAGGACAGGCATGCCATGTGCGAGCTCTATGTCAAAGCCGA
>RCUJ01001392.1_pt1 | contig 12975 bp, 10 predicted proteins | sample 2166321 | NCBI WGS metagenome assembly RCUJ01 (sample SAMN09932808, study PRJNA488358) | compost metagenome | feature: garden; material: soil; isolation source: compost soil in an enriched community after 118 h of incubation | place: Germany: Experimental Botanical Garden Goettingen | collected... | reverse complement strand
GCGCCAGTGGTCGCTTTCACCGCGTCTGGCCTAGCCATCCTGGCCATATTCCGCTAAACAACGGCTTGGTTATAATCTGGCCACTCATCTTTCAAAGGGAATTCAGTGTGCACGGGCTCAGGATTGCCACAGGACTACTCGTCGCTTTGCTCATGGCCTGTCTGTTGCCGACAGCCATGGCCGAGAACGTGCCAGACGCCGCTGACGGCCAGCCCGAAAACTGGTCGTATCTGCTCGACCCGAGTGCCGCGCTGACCCTGGAGGATGTGCGGGCACGCCAGCAGCAGTTCCAGCCGCTGGGCAGACAGGCCTTCACCGCCCCCCCCAGCGAACAGGCCGTCTGGCTGCATGTCGAGCTGCCGCGCAACCAGCAGCCGAGCTGGCTGTGGATCTTCGCTCCGCGCGTGCAGTACCTCGACTACTACCTGTTGCGCGACGGCACGCTCGAACGCGAGCTGCAGACCGGCGAATCCAGACCGATGAGCGCGCGACCGCTCGATTCCCGCGCCTACCTGCTGACCCTGCCCAACGACGGCCAGCCCCGCGAGGCCTATGTACGCATGACCTCGAACCATCCGCTGATGGCCTGGTTCAAGCTCATCGACGAGGCCGGGCTGGTGGCCCAGGAAAAGCCCGCCTATGTCTTTGGCGCCCTGCTCGGCGGCCTGCTGCTGCTGACCCTGTACAACCTCATCCGCTTTCTCTACAGCCGCGCCACCTGCTGCCTGTGGCTGAGCGCCCTGCATGCCAGCCTGGCGGTCTGCGCGGCGGCCAATCTCGGCCTCTTCGCCGTCTGGGTGCCCAGCCAGAGCTACAACCAGTCGCTGGTCGCCGACCTGTCGGCGCTGCTGGCGGCCTTCTGCCTACAGGCCTTCTGCCTCGGCTTCATGCAGCACACCCAGGCCCAGCCCGGCAGACTCAAGCACCTGCTGCAGGGCATCGCCGGTCTGATCCTGGGCAGCGCACTGGTGATCGCCGGCACCGGCCTACTCTGGTACAGCAGCCTGATCTACCTGCTGGTGCTACTCAGCACCTTGAGCGTCTTGCTGATCGCCAGCCGGCTCTGGTATGGCGGCTATCAGCCCGCGCGCTTCATCGTCGTCGGCATGCTGGTATTCGCCCTCGGCTTCAGCGCATTCATCCCGGTACTGCTCGGCCTCGACCAGCTCAACCCCGGCTGGCTGGTGATAGCCGTCTTCAGCGTCGCCACTCTCGGCGGCATCTTCCTCAGCCTCTCGCTCGCCGAACGGCAACGGCAGATCCAGCGCACCAACCTCAGGGAGAGCACCGCACTGGCCGCCAGTTCGGCCGAACTCAAGGCCAAGGCCGAATTCCTCGCCAAGATCAGTCACGAAATCCGCACACCAATGAACGGCGTGCTGGGCATGACCGAACTGCTGCTCGACACGCCCCTGTCGGTCAAACAGCGTGACTACGTGCAGACCATCCACAGCTCGGGTAACGAACTGCTGGCACTGATCAACGAGATTCTCGACATTTCCAAGCTCGAATCCGGGCAGATCGAGCTGGACGACGTGCAGTTCGACCTGGATGCACTGACCGAGGACTGCCTGAACATCTTCCGCGCCAAGGCCGAACAGCAGAAAGTCGAACTGATCAGTTTCATGCAACCGCAGGTGCCACGGGTTATCAGCGGCGACCCGACGCGTTTGCGCCAGATCTTGCTGAGCCTGCTCGACAACGCCTTCAAACAGACCGACGAAGGCGAAATCCTCCTGGTCGTGGCTCTCGACACCGGCAGCGGCCAGCCACGCTTGCGCATCGCCGTGCAGGACAGCGGGCGCCCGCTACAGGCCGACGAGCGCGACGCCCTGCTCAATGCCGAACTGCACAGCAAGGACTTCCTCGCCGCGACCCAACTCGGCGGTCGCCTCGGCCTGATCATCGCCCGCCAACTGGTGCGCCTGATGCATGGTGAGTTCGGCATCCAGAGCGGCGGCACCCAGGGCTCGACCCTGTGGCTGACCCTGCCGCTGGACAGCCAGCGTCTCGAACGGCCTACGGCCGACCTCGATGGCCCGCTGCAGGGTGCCCGTCTGCTGGTAGTGGATGACAACGACACCTGCCGCAAGGTCCTGGTGCAGCAATGCAATGCCTGGGGCCTGCAGGTCAGCGCCGTGCCCTCGGGCAAGGAAGCCCTGGCCCTGCTGCGCACCAAGGCGCACATGCGCGAATACTTCGACGTGGTGCTGCTCGACCAGGACATGCCCGGCATGACCGGCATGCAGCTGGCGACGAGAATCAAGGAAGACCCCAGCCTCAATCACGATATCCTGCTGATCATGCTCACCGGCATCAGCAATTCACCGAGCAAGATCATCGCGCGCAACGCCGGAGTCAAGCGCATCCTGGCCAAGCCGGTGGCCAGCTACACGCTCAAGACCACCCTGGCCGACGAGCTGTCCCAGCGCGGCGGCAGCAACTCGCCGCTGTTCACCCCGACCCTGGTCAGCACTGCGCTGAATGTGCCGAGCGATTTCCGCATCCTGGTCGCCGAAGACAACAGCATTTCGACCAAGGTGATCCGCGGCATGCTCGGCAAGCTCAACCTGCAACCGGATACCGCCAGCAATGGCGAGGAAGCCCTCAACGCGATGAAGGCGCAACATTACGACCTGGTGCTGATGGACTGCGAAATGCCGCTGCTCGACGGTTTCTCCGCCACCGAACAACTGCGCGCCTGGGAAGCCGCCGAACAGCGCCCGCGCACCCCGGTGGTGGCATTGACCGCGCACATCCTCAACGAACACAAGGAACGGGCACGGGAGGCCGGCATGGACGGCCACATGGCCAAGCCGGTGGAACTCTCGCAATTGCGCGAACTGCTCGAATACTGGATCGCCCAGCGCGAGATCCGCCAGCCGCGCGAGGCCCTGCCCTGACCTGCGCCGACGAGTCCGCACGGCGGCGTTTCAGGCAAAGCGCAGCGCATAAATCGGCGGCAGGTGGCCGGCCAACGCCTGCCAGCTGTCGCCCTGGTCGTCCGATAGCCACAGATGGCCGGTGGTCGAGCCCATCGCCAGGCGCTGCCCGCTCTCGTCCACCTCCAGGGCATGGCGATAGACCAGGTCGAAGCAGTCGGATTGCGGCAGGCCGCGACTCAAGCGCTCGAAACTGCGGCCGCCATCGCGGGTGCGGGTCACCAGCAGGCGCTGGCCCACCGGCACCCGGCATTCATCCTTGACCGCGGGCACGAACCAGGCGGTTTCCGGCTCGCGGGGGTGTACCGCCAGGGCGAAGCCGAAGCTCGAGGGTTCGACGTCGAGCAGCTCCTGCCAGTGCGCGGCATCGTCGCGGGACAGGAAGATGCCGTTATGGTGCTGCACCCAGAGGGTCTCGGGTGCGGCCGGACAGGCCAGCATGCGGTGCGGATCCTGGATCTCCGGGGTCTGCGCCAGTTCCGCCGGCATATAGGCGGCGCGCATGCCCCGGGTGCGACAGGCCCAGTTGACGCCCTCGTCGTCGCTGCACCAGACCCCGCCGCAGGACACCGCCACGCGCAAGCGCGCACTGTCGCGCGGGTCGACGCAAATGGAGTGGATGCCCGGCTGATCGTAGCCGCCGCCGAACCACTGGGCCCGCTCCGGACGCTGCCACAGCGCCTGGTTCAACTGCCAGGAGTCGCCGTGATCCGCCGAGTGGAACAAGGCCCCCGGCAGGGTGCCGGCCCACAGGCTGCCGGGTCGATCGGCGCCGCCGCCTTCCAGCGACCAGATCATCGTCACCGACGGCCCTTCGCCCTCCGCGCTGGCGGCGAAGGCCGGCGCGGCGATTTCCTGCCAGTGCTGCCCGGCATCCGTCGAGCGCCAGAGTTTCGGGCCGAAATGCCCCAGGTTCAGAGCCGCATACAGATGACCGTCGCGGCGATCGGCCAGGACCATGCTGACCGGCTCGCCGAGAAAGTCCGTGCGCATCAGGCGCCAGCCCCCGCCAGCGCGGGCGAAGGTCAGCAGGCCCTTGCGCGTAGCCACATAAAGCACATCCGCCATGTCGATCTCCTTTGTCTAGCCGCCGGAAAGCGCCTGCACCACATAGACCTCGCTGTCGGCGCCGACCCTGTCGCTCAGGTGCCGGCGGTCGTCGATCCGCTCGGCATCGACGAAGATCGCCACATGTCGGCGCACCTGCCCCTGATCGTCCAGCAGGTAACCGCGCAGCCGCGGGTTGACGGCGAACACCTCGGCCAGCACCGCCGCGACCGTGTCGCCCGGCACCGCGCACGGCGCCACATCGAGGTGACGCTGCAGGTTGGGGGTGAAACTGATACGTGCCATCCGCCGCTCCCGGCATGCGGCCGTTGCCAACAGTGGTTAACCCAACAGGTATAGCCGACGCCGCTGCCCGGCTGTGCTTCGGCTGCCGAACGGTTGCCTGGTGTGCACGCGCAATTGCCGCAGCGGGGACTGGAGATCGAGCCGACAATCCCGGATCATGCAGGCGCCACCGGCGCTGCCGGCCCCCTTTAGCCAAGAGACGAGTCCACCCCCATGGCGTCCGAGCTGTTCAGTCTGTATCTGAAGTTACTGGTGCTCTACAGCCCGTTCTTCGTGTTGTCCTGCTTTATCGGCCTGAGCCGTGGCTACACGGTCAAGGAGCGCAAGCGTCTGGCCTGGAAGGTCGCCCTCGGCGTACTGATTTCCAGCCTGCTGCTGTACCTGTTCGGCAAGCACATCTTCACCCTGTTCGGCATCACCATCGACGCCTTCCGTATCGGCGCCGGCAGCGTGCTGTTCATCTCGGCGCTGGGCATGGCCCAGGGCAACTCGGCGGTGCAGAGCGACAACGTGCAGCAGGACGTGACCATAGTACCGCTGACCATTCCGCTGACCGTCGGCCCCGGCACCATAGGTGCGCTGCTGCTGATGGGCGCCGGCCAGCCGCACTGGGACGACAAGCTGCTGGCGGTGCTGGCCATCGCCCTGGCCAGTCTCACGGTCGGCGTGGTGCTGTACCTGTCCAACCAGTTCGAACGCCTGCTCGGCGACCAGGGCCTGCAGATCGTCAGCCGCCTGATGGGCCTGTTCGTCTGCGCCCTGGCGGCGCAGATCATCTTCACCGGGGTGAAGAACTACCTGTCGCCCTGAATCGGTGCAGGGCTGCCCGGGGTGCGGCGCGCACCACGGTCTGGGTTGAACCAAGCGCAACAAGACCGCACGCGCATGCCGGGCTCAGCGCAATTGACTGTCCTTGCTGCCACGGCGGTTATAGCCGCTGAATTTCGCCTGTTCCCGGTCACGCTCGCCCTGGCACGCTACGCACAGGCGCACGCCGATAATCGCCTGGCGCCGCGCCTCGGGAATGCGGGCGTCACACTCTTCGCAGTGGCTCAGGCTTTCCCCGCTCGGCAGCTGGCTGCGGGCGCGCCGGACGGCGTCCTCGAGACTACTGTCGATCTGTTCCTGCACTGCGTCGTCATTTGCCCAACCACTGGCCATTTGCCCGCCCTCGCAACATTAGTCACCCCGGAGATATGCGCTCGCGCGCGACGAATCTCAAGTGCTAGCCGCCTGCACCGCCATGAATTCCGCGGCCCAGGCCAGGTACTCGCCTGACAGGTCGCGGAAAGTGGTGGAAACCCGTGGCCCTCGCGGCGTATTTTCGCCAGCCGCACCACTTTGTCACAGTCCAACCGACGGTCGGACTGGCGGCCGAGGCCCAGGCAGGCGATCATCAGCACTCACTCCTGTGCCATGAACGACATGACCGATACCACCCACAGCTCCACCGCCACACACAAGCCCCGCCCGTTGGTGGATTTGCTGATCAGCATCCTGATTCCGTCACTGATCCTGATGAAGCTCAGCGGCGAAGCCAACCTCGGCGCCGATGGCGCGCTGGTCCTGGCGCTGGCGTTCCCCCTCGGCTGGGGCACGTTCGAGCTGGTCAAGTACCGCAAATTCAACTTCATCGCCCTGCTCGGCCTGATCAGCGTGCTGCTGACCGGCGGCATCGGCCTGCTCAAGCTGGACAACCAGTGGCTGGCGATCAAGGAGGCGGCGATTCCCGGCCTGATCGGCATCGCCGTGCTGGTGTCGACCCGCACCCGCTACCCGCTGATCCGCACCCTGCTGTTCAATAAAAGCGTGCTCAATGTCGACAAGATCCATGAGCGCCTGGAACAGGGCGGGCATACCCAGCACTTCGAAACGCGCCTGCTGACCGCCACCTACTGGCTGAGCGGCACCTTCTTCTTTTCCTCGGCGATGAACTATGCGCTGGCCAAGTGGATCGTGATCAGCCCGGCCGGCAGCGAGGCCTTCAATGCCGAACTGGGGCGGATGAACCTGCTCAGCTATCCGATGATCGCCATCCCCTCGATGATCATGCTGATGGCGATCTTCTACTACCTGTGGCGCACCATTCACGGTCTGACCGGCTTGAAGCTGGAAGAGATCATGGCCCCGCAGGCCTGAGCACGCGGCCTGCCGTACAGGCGCGGCAGCGCCCGGCAGCCAAGCTAACTGCGGCATGCTGACGATCTCCGCCTACCTGGGCCTGTTCCTCTCCGCCTTCGGCGCCGCGACCTTGCTGCCATTGGGCTCCGAGGCGGTGCTGGTCGGCCTGTTGCTCAGCGATGCCTACCTGCTGTGGCTGCTGGTGGCGGTGGCCAGCGTCGGCAATGTCCTCGGCTCGCTGGTCAACTGGACCCTGGGCCGCTACCTCGAGCACTTCCGCCAGCGCCGCTGGTTCCCGGTCAGCGAACGGCGCCTGCAGCAGGCGCAGGGCTGGTATGCGCGCTATGGGCGCTGGGCGCTGCTGCTCAGCTGGCTGCCGATCATCGGCGACCCCCTGACCCTGGTCGCCGGGGTGATGCGCGAGCGCTGCTGGGTTTTCCTGCTGATCGTCGGCCTGGCCAAGACCGCGCGCTACAGCATGCTCGCCGCCTTGACCCTGGGCTGGGGATCGTTCGTCGCGTCATAGCGCAATCGACGCAGCATTTGCGCGGCGTATCCCATAGAATGCGCGGCCGTTTTTGTGGCCATGCCATCCATGGCGGCCACCCTCCGGGCCGTCGCTACGCGACGTCAAAAATTTCTCCCGGTAATTTTTTCTAGGAACAGCGCGTCGCATGACTTTCTCCACCCCCGCCCGCGCCTGCGGCATCGACTTCGGCACCTCCAACTCCACCGTCGGCTGGCTGCGCCCGGACACCGAGCCCCTGATCCCGCTGGAAGACGGCAAGATCACCCTGCCCTCGGTGGTGTTCTTCAACCTCGAGGAGCGGCGCCCGGTCTACGGCCGCCTGGCCCTGCAGGAATACCTGGAAGGCTATGAGGGCCGGCTGATGCGCTCGCTGAAGAGCCTGCTCGGCTCCAAGCTGCTGAAAAGCGAAACCACGGTGCTGGGCAGCTCCCTGCCGTTCAAGGACCTGCTCGGCTTCTTCATCGGCGAACTGAAAAACCGCGCCGAAGCCGTGGCCCAGCGGCCATTCGAGGAAGTGGTGCTGGGCCGCCCGGTGTTCTTCGTCGACGACGACCCGCTCGCCGACCAGGAAGCGCAGAACACCCTGGTGGCGGTGGCGCACAAGCTCGGCTTCAAGGACGTGTCCTTCCAGTACGAACCGATTGCCGCGGCCTTCGACTACGAGTCGGGCATCGCGCGCGAGGAACTGGTGCTGATCGTCGACATCGGCGGCGGCACCTCGGACTTTTCCCTGGTGCGCCTGGCGCCCGAGCGCCGCGCCATCGCCGACCGGCATGCCGATATCCTCGCCACCGGCGGCGTGCATATCGGCGGCACCGACTTCGACAAACAACTCTCGCTGGCCGGCGTGATGCCGCTGTTCGGCTACGGCAGCCGGATGAAGAGCGCCGCGCCGATGCCCACCAGCACCCACCTGAACCTGGCCACCTGGCACACCATCAACGCGGTCTACTCGGCGCAGTCCCAGCGCCAGCTGCAGAGCATGCGCTACGACATCCTCGACCCCGTCGGCATCGACCGCCTGTTCCAGCTGATCGAGCGGCGCGACGGCCACTGGCTGGCGATGCAGGTGGAAGACAGCAAGATCGCCCTGAGCGAGCAGGCCGCGCATCCCATCGACCTGGGCCGGGTCGAGCCCGGCCTGGTCGCCGAACTGACCCGCGAACTGTTCGAGGGCGCCATCGAGCCGCTGCTCGAGCGCGTGCGCGCCAGCGTGACGCAGCTGCTCGGCGATGCCGGGGTGGGTGTCGAGCAGGTCGATACGCTGTTCTTCACCGGCGGCTCCAGCGGCATCCCGGCGCTGCGCCAGAGCGTCGCGGCCATGCTGCCCAACGCCCGCCATGTGGAAGGCAACACCTTCGGCAGCATCGGCAGCGGCCTGGCCATCGAAGCGCAGAAGCGTTACGGCTGAGCGACATCACCCGTAGCCCGGATAAGCCTCAACGCAATCCGGGGAGCGATTTAGGCCACCCCCCCTACCCGGCTAAACAGCGCAAAGCTCGCGGCTAAAGCGGAACGCCGCCCGGCCCCTCCCACAGGATCTAGGGTGTCTGTGGGAGGGGCTTTAGCCGCGACAGGCTGCGACCGCTTACAAGCCAATCAGCGCGGCGCTACAGGCTTTCTCGGCGGCTTCTTGCCTTTGCCCTTGGCGGCATCGGCGCGTTCCCTGGCGGCCTGCTGGTTGCGCGCCTGGGCGGCGGCCTTGGCCTGTTCGCGCTTGTCCCACGGGTTGCCAGCGCCAGCACCGGCGCCGCTGTCGCGTGGCGGCAGGCCGGTGTGCTGGGTCAGCAGCGGCCGGGTCTGGTCGGCGGCGCTGCGAGCGGCGCCGCCGAGCTTCTTGCTGCCGGCCGGGGTGGAGTTCTTGCGCCGCGCGCTCTGGTAGCTGTCGGTGGCCGGCTGATGCAGCGGAATCAGTTGGTTCTTGCCCGGCCCGATCAGGTCGCTGCGGCCCATGCGCTCCAGCGCCTCGCGCAGCATCGGCCAGCCCTTGGGATCGTGGTAACGCAGGAAGGCCTTGTGCAGGCGGCGTTGCGCCTCGCTCTTGACGATGGCCACGCCATCGCTCTTGTAGGTGACCTTGCGCAGCGGGTTCTTGCCCGAGTGGTACATGGCAGTGGCGGTGGCCATCGGCGAGGGGTAGAAGGCCTGCACCTGATCGGCGCGGAAGCCGTTGCTCTTGAGCCACAGGGCAAGGTTGAGCATGTCCTCGTCGCTGGTACCGGGGTGCGCGGCGATGAAGTAGGGGATCAGGTACTGCTCCTTGCCCGCCTCCTTGGTGTACTTCTCGAACATCTGCTTGAAGCGGTCGTAGGTACCGATGCCCGGTTTCATCATCTTGTTCAGCGGGCCTTCCTCGGTGTGCTCCGGGGCGATTTTCAGGTAGCCGCCGACATGGTGAGTGACCAGTTCCTTGACGTACTCCGGCGACTTCACCGCGAGGTCGTAACGCAGGCCCGAGGCGATCAGAATCTTCTTCACCCCCGGCAAGGCGCGGGCCGAGCGATACAGCTGGATCAAGGCCGAGTGATCGGTATTGAGGTTCTCGCAGATACCGGGGAACACGCAGGACGGCTTGCGGCAGGCGGCTTCGATCTCCGGACTCTTGCAGGCCAGGCGATACATATTGGCGGTCGGCCCGCCGAGGTCGGAGATCACCCCGGTAAAACTCGGCACCTTGTCGCGGATATCTTCGATCTCGCGAATTATCGACTCCTGCGAGCGGCTCTGGATGATCCGCCCTTCATGCTCGGTGATCGAGCAGAAGGTACAGCCGCCGAAACAGCCGCGCATGATGTTGATGGAGAAGCGGATCATCTCGTAGGCCGGAATTTTCGCCTGGCCGTAGACCGGGTGCGGCACCCGCGCGAAGGGCATGCCGAACACGTAATCCATCTCTTCGGTGGTCATGGGAATGGGCGGCGGATTGAGCCACACATCCACCTCGCCGTGCTTCTGCACCAGGGCGCGGGCGTTGCCCGGGTTGGTTTCCAGGTGCAGCACGCGGTTGGCGTGGGCGTACAACACCGCATCGGCGCGCACCTTCTCGAACGACGGCAGGCGGATTACGGTCTTGTCGCGCTCCAGGCGTGGGTGCGCCAGCAACTGCACCACCTTGGCCTCGTTGGGGTCCTCAATCGGTCCCTTGTCCTGCTCGATGGCGCAGGCCTGGGTATCCTGGGTATTCACATAGGGGTTGATGACCTTGTCGACCTTGCCCGGGCGGTCGATACGACTGGAGTCGATCTCCATCCAGCCTTGCGGCGTATCGCGGCGAATGAAGGAGGTGCCGCGAATATCGGTGATGCTCTCGATCTCGTGACCGTAGGACAGGCGCTGGGCGATCTCGACGATGGCCCGCTCGGCGTTGCCATACAGCAGGATATCGGCGCAGGAGTCGATCAGGATCGAGTGGCGCACCTTGTCCTGCCAGTAATCGTAATGGGCGATGCGCCGCAGCGAGGCCTCGATGCCGCCGAGCACGATCGGCACATGCCTGTAGGCTTCCTTGCAGCGCTGGCTATAGACCAGGCTGGCGCGATCCGGGCGCTTGCCGGCCAGACCGCCGGGCGTGTAGGCGTCGTCGCTGCGGATCTTCTTGTCGGCGGTGTAGCGGTTGATCATCGAATCCATGTTGCCGGCCGCGACGCCGAAGAACAGGTTCGGCTCGCCCAGCTGCATGAAATCGTCTTTGCTGCTCCAGTCCGGCTGGGCAATGATGCCGACGCGAAAGCCCTGGGCCTCGAGCAGGCGGCCGATGATCGCCATGCCGAACGACGGGTGGTCGACATAGGCATCGCCGGTGACGATGATGATGTCGCAGCTGTCCCAGCCGAGCTGATCCATCTCTTCCCGGCTCATCGGCAGGAAAGGCGCCGGGCCGAAGCACTCGGCCCAGTATTTTGGATAGTCGAACAACGGCTTGGCTGCGTGCATGGAAATGACCGAGATGTCAGGATTAAACGGCCGCGGAATATAGCACAAAATTTGACCAAGTCCGACCCTGACACTAGGACAAACCCACTCGAACGCACGGGAACCAGGCGCCAGGCATTTGTGATCACAGGCGCACTTATGGCTATACTCCGCCGACACGCCACCGGTAGCGGTGCCGGCGCAAGAGGTGCTTGCAGTGCAGCGGATCGTCTCCTCACTCATTCTACTGTTGAGCCTGACCGGCCTGCCCGGCGGGGCCAGTGCGGCGACCATCCTGCTCGACAGCACCAGCAGCGGCATGCTGCTGAATGAACAGATAGAGCTACTGGAAGATGTCGGCGCGCAATTGAGCATCGCCGACATGGCCGACCCGGCCGTGCAAAGCCGCTTCCAGCCGGCCAATGGCCGAGCCACCGTCGGCCAGAGCCGCCATCCCTGGTGGCTCAAGGTCACCCTGCAACGCGGCCAGCACGCACCGAGCCAATGGTGGCTGGAAAACGCCGGCATCACCATCTTCAACCTGCAACTCTACCTGCCCGACGGCCAGGGCGGCTGGCACACGCGCGCAACGGGCACCGCGGTGCCCTACGCCGAGGGCCGCGACTACGCCTATAGACGCATGCTGTTCAAACTGCCCGAGCTGGGCGCAGAACCCCTGACCCTGTACTTCCGCAGCCTCGACCCCGCCGGCAACTCCTTCCCGTTGACCATCTGGCAGCTCGGCGACCTCGAGCAACAGGCCAGCAACGAAAATATCGGCTTCGGCCTGATCTACGGGATGATCCTGGCGCTGCTGCTGTACAACCTGTTCATCCTCGTCGCCCTGCGCGACAAGGCCTATCTCTGGTACGTGCTGGCCACCGCCTGCGTGCTGGTATTCATCCTCAGCATGAGCGGTCACGGCTTCCAGTACCTGTGGCCGGGCAGCGCCGTGCCCTTCTGGCTGGATCGCATCACCCTGCCCTCGCTGTGGGGCATCTTCGTCATGCGCTTCACCCAGGAGTTGCTCTACACCAAACGCGGCTTGCCCTGGCCGCATCGCCTGCTGAATGCCGGCTGCGTGCTCTATCTCATCGCCATCGCGATCAACGCCTTCGGCTACCGCGCCGAAGGTGCCCTGCTGATCGCCCTGACGCCGCTGGTCACGGTGCCCACCGCGCTGTTCAGTGCCGGCGTGCGCTGCTACCAGGGTTTCTTCCCGGCGCGCCTCTACCTGCTCGGCTACGGCGCCGTGCTCGGCAGCACCGTGGTGCTGGTGATGCGTGCGGCCGGACTGATCGAGCCAGACAATTTCACCGCCTACCTGTTCCCGTTGTCGGTCGCCGCAGAAACCATCCTGTTCTCCTTTGCCCTGGCCTACCGCATCCAGATGCTCAAGCAGGAGAAGGCCGAAGCGATACGACAAGCCGATCGGGAAAAAACCGCGCGCCTGACCCTGGCCCAAGCCAACGCCGACGAACTGCACCGTGCCGTGGCACAACGCACCGCCGAACTGGCGGCGACCAACCAGCGCCTGCGGCAGCGCGAACTGGAACTGCAACATGCCGCCTTCCACGATCCGCTGACCGAACTGCCGAACCGCCGCTATCTGGTTGAACGCACCGAAACCGCCCTGGCCCACGCCGAGCGCCACGGCGAAAGCGTGGCCTTGCTGCTGATCGACCTCGACCATTTCAAACCGATCAACGACCGCTTCGGCCACGATGCCGGCGACCTGATGCTGCAAATGGTCGCCAAGCGCCTGCGCGAACACGTGCGCAGCGGCGATAGCGTGGCGCGCCTGGGCGGCGATGAGTTCGCCGTGCTGATCTGCGGCGACGAGGCCGAACGCCACGCCCGCGAGATCGCCGCGCGCCTGCTCGCCGAACTGGCCCAGCCGGTGCTGTATGGCGCCGAACGGCTGACCGTGACCATCAGCATCGGCGTGGCCCTCTACCCCCAGCACGCCCAGCACTTCGCCAGCCTCTACAAGGCCGCCGACGAGGCCCTGTACAAGGTCAAGGCCCGTGGCCGCTCGGGCTCGTCGGTGTGCGGCGAAGACGGCGAGCTGAGCAGCAGTGCGCGCCTGCAACTGGACGTGATCAAGGTCACCAGCGG
>RCUJ01001390.1_pt1 | contig 12985 bp, 14 predicted proteins | sample 2166321 | NCBI WGS metagenome assembly RCUJ01 (sample SAMN09932808, study PRJNA488358) | compost metagenome | feature: garden; material: soil; isolation source: compost soil in an enriched community after 118 h of incubation | place: Germany: Experimental Botanical Garden Goettingen | collected... | reverse complement strand
GCTTGTTGCCCATGCGTACACCGATATCCATGAGGAACTGGAAGAAGCCTTCCTGGTCTTCCAGCACGTTGCTCCAGAACGGCGAGTGATAAAGCGCCACGGCACCATGCACCAGCGCCCAGGCTGCGCAATAATGGAAATACGGCGGCACGTCTTCCAGCTTGCCTTCGGCGATGCGGCCCTTGATCAGCTGAGTCAGACGCTCGAAGTTGGAGGCGCGGATCCTGTGCAACTGCTCGACCAGTTCCGGCACCTGGTTACCCTTGACCACCTTCTCTTCCAGGCGGTCGAACAAGCGGTAGCGTTGCGGATCGCGCATGCGGAACTCGAAGTAGGCACGCGACAGCGCTTCCTTGTCACGGTCGATGTCGGCCGAATGCAGCAACTCGTTCAAGTCGCGCTCGTAGTCGAGCATCAGGCGCAGGTAGATCTCCGCCTTGGACTTGAAGTGCTTGTAGATGGTGCCTTTGCCGATACCGACGGCGTCGGCGATCATCTCGACAGTAACGCTGTCTTCACCCTGCTCGAGGAACAGTTTCAGCGCGGTGTCGAGAATTTCCTGCTCGCGGCGGCGAAACTCACGGACCTTACGGGGTTCATTCTGCATAAGAAGGACTAAGAGGTCGAAAATCGAAGCCGGGTATTATGCCTAATTAGCGCAAAATTGCACGGATCATCCGACCATGTACGGCATTCATGACGAGTTTCCGCAACTTCCCGGCCTGCGTTACCTGAACCACGCCGCAGTCGCGCCCTGGCCACGGCGCGCCGTGCTGGCGGTCAAGCGCTTTGCCGAACAGAACGCACGGGTTGGCGCCCGCGACTACGCGGATTGGCTGCTGGTCGAACGTCGCCTGCGCGAACGCCTGACGCGCCTGCTCAATGCCCCCTCGTGCGACGATATCGCGCTGGTCAAAAGCACCTCGCAGGCGCTGTCCTTCGTGGCGTTCGGCCTGGATTGGCGCGCGGGCGATCAGGTGGTGATCAGCAACGAGGAGTTCCCCTCCAACCGGGTGGTCTGGGAGGCGCTCGAGCCGCAAGGAGTAGAAGTGATCAAGGTCGATCTGCAGCATGGCGACCCGGAAACCAGCCTGCTCAACGCCTGCGGCCCGCGCACCCGGCTGCTGTCGATCAGCGCCGTGCAATACGCCAGCGGCCTGCGCCTTGACCTGCAGCGCCTCGGCCATGGCTGCCAACAACGCGGCATACTGTTTTGCGTCGATGCGATCCAGCAGCTCGGCGCCCTGCCCTTCGACGCCCAGGCCTGCCAGTGCGCCTTCGCCATGGCCGACGGACATAAGTGGCTGCTCGGCCCGGAGGGACTCGGCGTCTTCTATTGCCGCAGCGACCTGCGCGCCCAGCTCGAATTGCATGAATACGGCTGGCATATGCTCGAACACCGCGGCGACTACCTGCGCCAGGATTGGCAGCCTGCGCACTCGGCCAGACGCTTCGAGTGCGGCAGCCCGAACATGCTCGGGGCCATGGCGCTGGAAGCCAGCCTGTCACTGCTCGAGGAAGTCGGCATGATCGAGGTCGGCAACGCCGTGCAGGCACGCGTGCAATGGCTGCTCGACGGCCTGACCACTGTCCCTGGCGTAACGCTGCATAGCCCGATTGACCCGGCGCGCCGTGCCGGTATCGTCACCTTCAGCCTGGCCGGCTGGGATAATCAGGCACTGTTCCAACGCCTCAGATCTGAACAGGTGATTTGTGCGCAGCGTGGCGCCGGCATCCGTCTGTCCCCACATTTCTACAGCGAGGCAGGGGTAATAGAGGAAACCCTGGGCTTGCTACACCAGTTGGCAGCAGGGTGAGGACTCAACAGCCGGCCAGGTATTCCAAATCTGTTTAAAAAATGAGCTTAATGAGCCTGGACGTTCGGCAAACTTCGCCAATACTCATAGGTACTGGTGTGCGGCATCTCCCCCCAAGTGCCCCACCAGGCAAGGTACCGTGGACCGCGTGCCTTGATTTACTCCTAATGGTCTTGACCCGGATTCCCCCCCAGAACCCGGGTTTTTTTTGCGGCGGATTTACCGCGAAGGATACAGCCTAGCCAATGACGGTGCGGCAACTCGCTCGCAATCAGTCAGCGCAGACCCGTGCCAACGGGAACAGGCGCTTGAAGTTGGCGCCGGTCTGATCGGCCAACTGCTCGAAGCTCACGCCCCGCAACTGCGCCAGATACTCGGCCACCTCGCGTACGTATTCAGGCAGATTCGGCTTGCCGCGGTGCGGTACCGGCGCCAGGTAAGGCGAGTCGGTTTCCACCAGCAAGCGATCGGCCGGCACCTGGCGAGCGACTTCGCGCAGCGCCTCGGCATTACGGAAGGTGACTATGCCGGACAGGGAAATATAAAAGCCGAGATCCAGCGCGGCCTTGGCCATTGCCCAGTCCTCGGTGAAACAGTGCAGCACCCCCGCCTGGGGCAGGGCAGCCTCGCGCAGCAAGGCCAGGGTATCGGCACGGGCTTCCCGGGTATGCACGATCACCGGCTTGCCGGTGATCCGGGCGGCCTGCAGGTGCAGGCGGAAAGCCTGCTGCTGCAAGGCTGCGGCTTGCGGTTCGTAGTGGTAGTCCAGCCCGGTCTCACCGATGGCCACCACCCGTGGATGCTTCAGCTCGGCCAGCAGCCAGTCCAGGCCTGGCGCAACGCCCGGTTCGAGATCCAGCGGATGAACTCCGATCGAGCAATCGACATCGGCATAGCGTTCGGCCAGACCTTTGACCGCCGCCGCATTGCCGGCGCTGACGCCGATACAGAGGAAATGCCCGACGCCGCGCGCCCGCGCCGCATCCAGCGCGGCATCGAGGGAACCGCCATGGGCGGCCAGATCGAGACGATCGAGGTGACAGTGGGAATCGATAAGCATGGAGTGGAGCCTCAAGCCGTAAGCTTCAAGCGCCAAGCCACAAACTCGTTTCTAGCTTGCAGCTTATGGCTTGCGGCTTGTCGCTCACGATTATTACATCGTATGGGTTGGCCGATCCGACTTCAGCGCACCCGCCAGGTAGGTTTCGATCTTGTTGCGCGCGGAGTTATCACCGTCATTGAACTGCACACCGACACCCGCCGCGCGGTTGCCTTGCGCGCCCTTGGGCGTGATCCACACCACCTTGCCGGCGACCGGGATCTTTTCCGGCTCGTCCATCAGGTTGAGCAACATGAACACCTCATCGCCAAGCTTGTAGCTCTTGTTGGTCGGGATAAACAGCCCGCCATTCTTGATAAAGGGCATGTAAGCGGCATAGAGCACGGACTTGTCTTTGATGGTCAGAGACAGGATTCCGTTACGCGGACCCAAATTAGGTGGCAAGCTCATGCGGCGTTCCTGGTTTTCATTACTCGATGGCCGATTCTAGCCCGGTCCGGGCAAGCTTGCCCACTGCACCAGCAGGGCTTCGAGAAGCAGGACACGATTGAGGTTGGCTTTGCCCATTACTTTCTGCCGCTGCACCAGCAACCAATCCTGCATCTGCAGGACTTTCGGCTGGGGCGTTTTCTCCGCCAGGTACTGTACGACCTTGCGCATATCGGCCTGCCCCAGCCCGGCCTCGTCACGGGTCAGCTGATAACGCAGGATCAGCTGCGCCCAGTCGCAGAACCAGTCGAACAACAGCTGCAAGGCTACCGGGTTCCAGCTTTCGGCCAGCGGGCTCGGCGCGACCTGCTGCTTGAGCAGCTTCTTGACCCCCTCGACCACCAGGGCACGCTGCTGACGCACGCCCTGAGCGTGCATGCGCACCGCAACCAATGGCGAACCCGCCGCCAGACAGAGCAGCTCGGCGCGTTCCTCCTCGGCGCACTCCGGCAACGCCTGGGCCAACCAGTCCTGGCTCAGCGCCTGGCTCGGCAATGGACAGGCCTGCTGCACGCAGCGACTCCTCACCGTCGGCAGCAAGCGACTGGGCTGATGGCTGATCAACAGCAGAACCGTATCGCCGGAAGGCTCTTCCAGGCTTTTCAGCAGGGCGTTGGCGGCGTTGAGGTTCATCGCTTCGGCCGGCTCGACCAGCACCACCTTGCGCCCGGCGAGTTGAGCGGTCTGCACCACGAAATTGACCAAATCACGCACCTGGTCGACCTTGATCGCCTTGTCGACTTCTTCCGGCTGCAGAATGTAGTTGTCCGGATGACTGCCGGCAGCCAGCAGGTGGCAGGACTTGCACTGACCGCAGGCATCCAGCCCCGCAGGCCGCTGACAGAGCAAACGGGCCATCAGACGTTCGGCAAGCGCACGCTTACCGATACCGGCCGGTCCATGCAGCAGATAGGCATGGGCATGCTGGGTGCGCCCGGCCAGTTGCTGCCAGAGCGTGGCCTGCCAGGGATAGCCATCAGCCACGGCACAGCTCCACGATATGCCCCAACATGGCGTCCAGATCCTGCTGCACCTGACTCAGCGACTGCGCGGCATTCAAAATCCGATAACGCCGCGGCTCTTCACTGGCACGGCGCAAATAGGTCTGACGCACCGCTTCGAAAAAACCCCGCCCCTCCTGCTCGAACCGATCCAGTCGGCCGCGCGCCGCAGCCCGGGCCAGACCGACCTCTACCGGCAAATCGAACACCAGGGTCAAATCCGGACGCAGATCGCCCTGCACGAAGCTTTCCAGCACGGCAATACGGGCCTGCGCCAAGCCGCGACCGCCGCCCTGATAGGCATAGGTCGCATCGGTAAAGCGGTCGCAGAGCACCACGCAACCACGGGCCAGCGCGGGACGAATCACCTGGGCCAGATGCTGGGCACGGGCCGCGAACACCAGCAGCAACTCGGTATCGGCTGCCATCGGCTCATCGCTTGGCGCCAACAACAGCTCGCGAATGCGCTCAGCCAGCGGCGTACCGCCTGGTTCGCGAGTCAACAGCACCTCGATACCTTGCGCGCGCAGACGCTCGGCGAGGAACTCGCGGTTGGTGCTTTTGCCAGCGCCTTCAGGGCCTTCCAGCGTAATAAACAAACCGCTCACAGGCTGTCCTTTATTGATTGTTCGACTGCACCGGGGCAGGACTCGAACGGTAATCCTCGCGGCGCGTGAGTTGGTACTCGCGCACGGCCCGGTTGTGCGCCTCGAGGCTGTCGGAGAATACATGACTGCCATCGCCGCGGGCGACGAAATACAGGCTCTTGCCCGCCACCGGATGCAGTGCGGCATTGATCGCCTCGCGCCCGACCATGGCGATCGGCGTCGGCGGCATGCCTTCGATCACATAGGTGTTATAGGGCGTCGGCTCACGCAGGTGCGCGCGCGTCAACTTGCCGTTGTAGCGCTCACCCAGACCATAAATCACCGTCGGGTCGGTCTGCAGGCGCATGCCGATGCGCAGCCGCCGGACAAATACACCGGCAATCTCGCCACGCTCCTCGGGCACCCCGGTTTCCTTTTCGATGATCGAGGCCATGATCAAGGCGTCATAAGGGGTCTTATAAGGCAGCCCATCGGCGCGCCCTTGCCACTCCTCGGCCAGCACCTGCTCCAGGCGGACGTAGGCTTGCCTGAGCAGATCGAGATCGCTCATGCCGCGCACGAAGCGGTAGGTATCGGGGAAGAAGCGCCCTTCCGGATTGCCCCCCGGGTAGCCCAGGCGCGCCATCAACTGGGCGTCGCTCAGGTCGGTCAAAGTCAGTTCAAGCTTGCTTTGGCGCTCCAGGGCGGTGCGAACCTGACGAAAACTCCAGCCTTCCACCAGCGTCAGGCTGTACTGCACCACCTCGCCACGCCGCCATAGCCCGAGCATGTCGCGCACGCTGAGTTCCGGCGTGAGGCGATACTCGCCACTGTGCAGGGGTTGCCCCTTGAGATTGAAGCGCCAGTAGAGCCGCAGCCACAAGGCATCCTGCAAGACACCGTCAGCCTGCAGGCGATTGAGCACGCCGCCCGGCGTAGCGCCAGCGGGCACCTCAAGCATCAGCTCATCGCTCAGTTGCAACCGTTGCTCGAGCGCCGAGTGCTGCTGCCAGGCGACAAAGGCCACCAGCAAACCAGCAATTAATACACCGCCCTCAAGCAGCAACAACAATTTACGCATCACTAATCAGCTGTCCAGTAGATCGCGGGCTATGACCTGCAGTTTACGGGTCAGCGGGCCAACCGACCACCGATGCCGTTGCAGGGCACGGACAGGCCAGACGCCGTAGAGGCTGTTGCAGAGAAAGACTTCGTCGGCCTGCAGCAATGCATCAAGAGCAATATCACCCACATCGCAGCGCATCCCCTGGGCCTCTGCCTGCGCCAGTAGTTCGGCACGCATCACCCCGGCGACGCCGCAACGAGAAAGATCGGGCGTGAGCAGGACGCCATCCTGCACTAGAAACAGATTGCTGTAGACGCCCTCGATCACCCGCCCCGAGGCATCCAGCATCAAGCCTTCGGCATGCTCGGCATCCTGCCATTCGGCACGCGCCAGCACCTGTTCGAGCCGGTTCAGATGCTTGATCCCGGCCAACAGCGGTTGCTCGGCCAGGCGCGTCGCACAGGGGAACAAACGTACACCCAGCTCTGCGTTACAGGCCGGATAAGCGGGTTTCGCGCTGCCCTGCAGAATCCGTCGCGGCACCGCTGGCTGCGGCGGAGCGTAACCGCGCAAACCGTCTCCGCGGGTCACGATCAACTTGGCCACGCCATCGCCCAATTCACGACTGAAGGCCAGCAGCTCCGCACGCACCAGCGCCAGATCGAGATCGATCAGCAGGCGCGCACAGCCTTCGCCAAGCCGCGCCAGGTGCCGTTCCAGCAATGCGGGATTGCCAGCACTGACGGCGACGGTCTCGAACAACCCATCGCCGTAGGCCAGGCCACGATCCTTGACGGAGAGCCACTCCAGCGGCTGACCGTCGATCCAGCTCGGCATCAACCGACGTACCGGCGGAACACCAGCGAGCCGTTGGTGCCGCCAAAACCGAAGGAATTGGACAGCACCACATCGATCGGCATGGCTTTGGCCTGGTGCGCAACGAAGTCGAGGTCGCAGCCCTCGCCAGGTTCGTCCAGGTTGATGGTTGGCGGCGCCACCTGCTCACGAATCGCCAGGATGCTGAAGATCGCCTCGACCGCGCCAGCCGCGCCCAACAGGTGGCCGGTCATCGACTTGGTCGAGCTGACGGCAAGCCGGTAGGCATGTTCGCCGAACACCGACTTGATGGCCGCGACCTCGGCCTTGTCGCCCGCTGAAGTCGAGGTGCCGTGGGCGTTGATGTACTGCACCTGATCGGCATTCAACCCGGCGTCACGCATGGCATTGGCAATGCAGCGGGCGGCGCCGGCACCATCCTCCGGTGGCGAAGTCATGTGATAGGCGTCGCCACTCATACCAAAGCCGATCAATTCGGCATAGATGGTCGCGCCACGCGCCTTGGCGTGCTCCAACTCTTCCAGAACCAGTGCACCGGCACCATCGGCCAGCACGAAGCCGTCACGATCCTTATCCCACGGACGGCTGGCACTGGCCGGATCGTCGTTGCGCGTGGACAGTGCCCGCGCCGCGGCAAAACCACCGATGCCCAAACCGCAGGCGGCCATCTCGGCGCCACCGGCGACCATTACATCGGCTTCGCCGTAGGCAATATTGCGCGCGGCCATGCCGATGCAATGAGTACCTGTGGTACAGGCCGTGGCGATCGCATAATTCGGCCCCTGCAACCCCAGGTGGATCGACAGGAACCCGGAAATCATGTTGATGATCGAGCCCGGCACGAAAAACGGCGAAATGCGCCGCGGGCCCAGTTCATGCAACAACTTGCAGTTGTTCTCGATATTGGTCAGACCGCCAATACCCGAACCCAGCGCCACACCGATACGCTCACGGTTGGCGTCGGTCACTTCCAGCCCGGAATCGCGCACAGCCTGAAAGCTCGCGGCCAGGCCGTATTGAATGAATAGATCGAGCTTGCGCGCCTCTTTGGCGGACAAATACTCCTCGACATTGAACCCCTTGACCGAACCACCAAAACGGGTGGTGTAAGCGGAAAGATCCATGTGTTCGATGGGGGCGATGCCACTGCGTCCGGCCAAAATCCCCTGCCAGCTGCTCGGCACATCGTTACCCAGCGGCGACAGCATGCCCATACCGGTAACCACGACGCGTCTACGCGACACAGCAATCTCCTCTTATTCGGTTATTCAACGCCTAACAGCTCCCTTATCCTGACCGCAGATAACGAGCGAAGAAAAGGCAAGACACTACGCCACGCTACGCAGCAACAGCCAAAGCGGACCCGCAGGGCAAACGTCGCAAGTCAGCCAGCCAAGCATACTCAAGCGGGCCGCATGGCCGTTTTCAACACCCCGTCAAAGAAAAACCGCACGCCCGATAAGGGCTGTGCGGCTTTTCCAGGTCGGGAATCGACGATCAGCTTATTGCGCGTGCGCAGTCACGTAATCGATAGCTTCCTGAACGGTGGTGATCTTCTCGGCTTGTTCATCCGGGATTTCCGTCTCGAATTCTTCTTCGAGAGCCATCACCAGCTCAACAGTGTCAAGGGAGTCGGCACCCAAGTCTTCAACGAAGGAAGCGCTGTTGGTTACTTCGTCTTCTTTGACGCCAAGTTGCTCGGCAACGATTTTCTTGACGCGTTCTTCGATGGTGCTCATACCGTGTTTTCACTCCTATTGGACAAATCCGGGCAGCTGGTCTGCGGCCAAGTGTATAGAAAGGGTTTTCAGCATTTCAAGCAGAATGCGAGGTTGCCCCAGAACACTTGAAAGATCCACCTATAATCCGATGCAGCTTTATAACGGATTCCAGGCAGCATCCATGGCAGTTTTCCGAAGGCCACGATCACATTCAGCTCATGTACATTCCGCCGTTCACAGGGATAGTAGCGCCTGTGACGTAGGCTGCGCCATCGGAAGCAAGGAAAGCGACCACTTTCGCGATCTCTTCGGCCTGCCCCAAACGGCCCAGAGGAATCTGTGTCAGCAACGCATCACGCTGCGCTTCCGGCAGCTCCCGGGTCATATCGGTATCGATAAAACCAGGCGCCACCGCATTTACGGTGATCGACCGCGAACCTACTTCACGCGCCAGCGCACGACCGAAACCTTCCAGCCCGGCCTTGGACGCAGCATAGTTCACTTGCCCGGCATTGCCCATGGCACCGACAACCGAACCGATATTGATGATGCGGCCGAAGCGCGCCTTGGTCATACCGCGCAGCACTGCCTTGGACAACCGATAGAGGCTGTTCAGGTTGGTGTTGATGACATCGAACCACTCGTCATCTTTCATGCGCAGCATCAGGTTATCGCGGGTGATACCGGCGTTGTTGACCAGGATCAGCGGCTGACCAAGGTGTTGCTGAATGTGCTGCAGAGTCGTGGCGACCGATTCGTCGCTGCCGACATCCAGCACCAGACCAGCCCCTTCGACGCCATGTTCTTTCAGGTATTCGGCGATCCGCTCGGCACCAGACGGCGAAGTCGCCGTGCCGATCACAACGGCGCCCTGCCGGCCCAATTCCAGAGCAATGGCTTGACCAATGCCGCGACTCGCGCCAGTGACCAATGCAACCTTACCTTGCAGGCTCATAACAACCTCTCCTAATTCAGGCCAAGGCCGCGCGTGCGGCGGCGAAGGCGTCCGGGGTGTCCAGATTATAGGTATTGATTCCTTTGACGCAGCGCTTGTTCAGCCCCGACAGGACCCGGCCCGGGCCGCACTCGAGCAGATCGGTCACGCCTTGCTCGGCCATGCACACGATAGATTCGACCCAGCGCACCGGGCTGTACAACTGCGCCAGCAGATCGGCCTTGAGCGTATCGAGATCGGCAACCACGCTCGCGCTGACATTCTGCACCAACGGGATCTGCGGTGCTTGCCAGACAACTGCCGCAACCGCCTCGGCGAAGCGCTCGGCAGCCGGGCGCATCAACGCGCAATGCGACGGCACACTGACCGGCAACGGCATGGCCCGCTTGGCGCCACGCGCCTTGCACGCCTCGACGGCGCGCGTCACGGCAGCAGCCGAACCGGCGATCACCACCTGGCCAGGCGCATTGAAATTCACCGCGCTCACCACCTCGCCCTGCGCCGCCTCGGCGCAAGCCGCCAGCACGTCGGCATCATCCAGCCCGAGGATAGCCGCCATGCCGCCCTGACCGGCCGGCACCGCCTGCTGCATCAACTGGCCGCGCAGCTCCACCAGCTTGACTGCTTCAGCGAACGCCAGGCTGCCCGCAGCAACCAGCGCCGAGTATTCACCCAGGCTATGGCCGGCAACGAACGCCGGCTGCAAACCACCCTCAGCGCACCACAGACGCCACAAGGCAATGGATGCGGCAAGGATCGCCGGCTGGGTCTTGTCGGTTTGATTGAGCTGCTCTTCCGGCCCCTGCTGGGTCAATGCCCACAGGTCGTAGCCCAGGGCGTCAGAGGCTTCTTTGAAGGTATCCGTGATCAGCGAATGCTGAGCGCCCAACTCGGCGAGCATGCCGAGCGACTGCGAACCTTGTCCCGGAAAGACGAATGCGAGGGATGCAGACATGTAACAAGCCCCTAATGATCTTGTCGACGGAGAAATGACGAACAGCCAGGCTGAACGCAAGTGATTGAACGTTGGATGGCAATTTGTACCGGACGGTCACATTTACCCGCTTCGAGCAGAATATGCCTAAAGCAGCAGGTCCTCCAGACGGCCATGAAGGCGTTCCGGCAGGTTTTCCTGAATCTCGATCACCGCCCGCGCAATGGCGCTCTGAAACCCCTGCACACCCGCCGAGCCATGGCTCTTGATGACAATACCCTGCAAACCCAGGAAGCTCGCGCCATTATGCCGCGCAGGCGCCAGGTCGGCCTTCAACCGCTTGAGCAGGGGCAAGGCCATGGCACCGACCAGTCGCGACGCCACCCCACCCTTGAACAACGCCTCGATACGTGCCGAGATCATGGTCGCCAGCCCCTCGCTGGACTTGAGCAGGATGTTGCCGACAAAGCCGTCACACACCACCACATCCGCCTCGCCACGATACAAGCCATCGCCTTCGATGAACCCGATGTAGTTCAGGCCCCGGGCGTTTTGCAGCAGCGTAGCGGCGAGCTTGACCTGTTGATTGCCCTTGATGTCTTCGGTACCGATGTTGAGCAACGCCACCTTCGGGCGAGCGATACCCAGGGTCTGCGCCGCCACCGACCCCATCACCGCGAACTGGAGCAGGTGCTCGGCACTGCAATCGACGTTGGCGCCCAGGTCGAGCAACTGGCAATAACCACGCTGGGTCGGAATCGCCGCGATCATGGCCGGACGATCAATACCCGGCAACGTCTTGAGCACATAACGTGACAGCGCCATTAGCGCACCGGTATTGCCGGCACTGACACACGCCTGGACCTTGCCATCACGCAACAGCTCGAGGGCCACGCGCATCGAGGAGTCCGGCTTGCCACGCAGGGCCTGGGAAGGTTTTTCATCCATGCCGATGACGTCAAGGGCCGGCACAATCGTCAGGCGTGCGCGATCCACAGCCGACTGGCTGGCGATCAATTCTTCAAGGAGGGAGGGTTGACCGACAAGGGTCAGGTGCAGCGAGGGCGTAGCAGACAGACAAGCAAGGCTGGCCTGAACAATGCTGCGGGGACCGAAGTCCCCGCCCATTGCGTCAATCGCGATGACTTGAGCGGACAAGTGATTACTCGTCAGCGCCCTTGTCGATCACTTTACGGCCACGGTATACGCCTTCTGGCGATACGTGGTGACGCAGGTGAACTTCACCGGTGGTTTTTTCTACAGACAGGGTGCTAGCCTCGAGAGCGTCGTGCGAACGGCGCATGTCACGGGCAGAGCGGGATTTTTTGTTCTGCTGAACAGCCATAATTGATTAACTCCTAAACGTTTGGGTCACGCTTTAACTGCGCCAATACACTGAACGGGTTGGACCGCGTTACCTCGTCCTCGCTCGGCTCGGGCTCTTCGAGGCCGACCGGCTGCTGGCAATCTTTAGGGTCATGAACCGGGACAATGGGCAAGGCGAGCAACAGCTCCTCCTCAACCAGCGCCAGCAGATCCAATGGATCTTCACCCAATTCCAGCGCGTCATAGCCCTTCGGCACGGACTGGGTATGCGCACCTTCTTTCACCACAGCGTAATCACAGGTGCTGTGGATCGGCAGGGCAACCAGTTCGAGACAACGCTGGCAAACCATCTTGACCTCAACCTCGAGCTCACTATGGAAAACCACAGCATTACGCTCATCACGCTCGAAGAAAAACTTCGCACGCACCATGCCTTGGTTATCGGCAAGTGGCTCGCAGAGCCGCGCCAAATCAGCCAGCGGCACCTCGCCTTCAAGCGTGGCACTACGATCAGCCAATTTGCGCGGATCAACATGAGGTGGAATCGGTGCATTTAACATAGGCGCCGCATTCTATGGATGCACCCTGCCCCTGTCAAAGGATATTCGGCCTGTCCAGCGCGAAGAGCGCCGACTAGAATTGCCCGGCCCATATAAAAGGAGATGCACAAACATGCTACCCCTGGTGCTCGCTTCCAGCTCGCCCTACCGCCGAGAACTATTGACCCGCCTGCGCCTGCCCTTTACCTGGAGCGCGCCGGCGATCGATGAAACCGCTCGACCCGATGAAGACGCCAGCTCACTGGTGCGCCGCCTGGCAGAAGAAAAAGCCCGCGCACTCACCCTCAAGCACCCGCAACACCTGATCATCGGCTCGGACCAGGTCGCCGTACTGGGCAAGCAGATTCTCGGCAAACCCCACACACACGAACGCGCCCACGCACAATTGCTCGCCGCAAGCGGCAACAGCATCACTTTCTTCACCGGCCTGGCCCTGCTCGACAGCCAAAGCGACCACTGCCAGATCGACTGCATCCCCTTCACCGTGCACTTTCGCCAGCTGAGCAATGCGCAAATCACCCGCTACTTGGAGGCCGAGGAGCCCTACGACTGCGCCGGCAGTTTCAAGGCCGAGGGACTGGGCGTCAGCCTGTTTCGCAGCACCGAAGGCACTGACGCCACCAGCCTGATCG
>RCUJ01001389.1_pt1 | contig 12989 bp, 7 predicted proteins | sample 2166321 | NCBI WGS metagenome assembly RCUJ01 (sample SAMN09932808, study PRJNA488358) | compost metagenome | feature: garden; material: soil; isolation source: compost soil in an enriched community after 118 h of incubation | place: Germany: Experimental Botanical Garden Goettingen | collected... | reverse complement strand
TAAAAATTCCGCTGTTCCTCGCTTACGGCGGAATGACCGTTTCGGTCTTGGCATTGATCATCGGAGGAGCGCTACGGAATTTTTACGCATGACCCTGTCACTGCGCCGTAACGCCCTCACACGACCGCCCTACCCCACCCGCAACATCCCCATCTCTTCCCGCATCACGCCTCGCTGCGTCAGCCCGGCTATCGCGTGTCCGATGCGTGCTTCCGCATCCGCCAACGTACGCGACATGCCCAGCAGCCGGCACACTGACTTGATCACATCCGCTTTCGGCGCGTTGCCGGTCATGGCCAGCACGTGCAGCACGCCGTTCGCCAGTTCCTGGATGCAGACATCGTCCACGCGGCGGCGCGTGGCGTCGTCGTCGCTTGCGCCGCGAAAGCCGTTCCAGGTTTCGGGTGTGATGCCGGCCGGCCAATAGAAGGTGGCCTCGCCTTCATCCGTCTGGCCCACTTCCATCGGGGTCAACGTCCGCAACCGTTCAACGATCCGGACGCCTGTGCGTTCCAGGCCCCAGGCGCGGGCGACTTTACGGTGCAGCACGGTCTCGACGATGGGGCCTTCCGTGTCGATGACCAGCCGTAATTGTTCCGCCAATTGCGCGTTGTTGGCGCGGCTGTAGAAGGCGTCTGGGTCCCCCCCGGCAGCGCTCAGGTCGGCCAGCTGATAGGTCGCGATGCCGCCCGGGGATGCGCTGACTTTCGCGCTGTCCGCCGACGCCCACGCGGCATCGCCCTCTTCGGTCGTGATCACAAACTCCACGGCGCCGTCGGGTGCGGTGGCGGCTCCGGCTCCGATTGCGGCTTCGATTGCGGTTTCCGCCCGAATAGCAGCTTTGGCTTCAACTTTGGCTTCAGCGTCTGCCTCAGCGTCATCCACCTCGGGCTCGTCCTCGACCTTGCGTTCAAGCTCCGCGTTCAAGCGGGCCAGAATCTTCTCCACTTCGCGTTCGGGGTTGATCCACCAGTCGGTGGACCACACCCGATGCAAGCGCCAGCCCAACCCTTCAAGCACCACCTGGCGCAAGCGATCGCGATCGCGCGCGGTGGCGCCCGAGTGATACGCGCGGCCATCGCACTCGATGCCCATCAGATAGCGCCCCGGCGCGCGCGGGTCCACCACGCCCATGTCGATGCGGTAGCCGGAGCAGCCCACTTGCGGATGCACCACCCAGCCATGATTGCGCAGCACCTTGATGACCTGGGTTTCAAACGGGCTGTCCGGCTCTCGGCCGGTCGGCAGCGACTGCTCGACCAAGGCGCGCGGCCCTTTCAGCGCAAACTCCAGGTAGTGCTTCAAGTCGCGCACACCCCGGGCACGTACGCGCGACAGATCAATCTGTTCCGGCATCAGCGTGCTGTAGATCACCACCCCTTCGCGCGCGCGGGAGATCGCCACGTTCAGGCGGCGGTGGCCGCCTTCGCCGTTCAGCGGCCCGAAGTTCATCGTCATCTTTCCGGCGGCGTCCGGGCCGAACGTGATCGAGAAATAAATCACGTCACGCTCGTCGCCCTGCACGTTCTCCAGGTTCTTGATGAACAGCGGTTCGCGGGACTGCGCCGAGATCGCCTTGTCGAGTTCCGCATTGGCGCGGCGGCGCGCGTCCAGCAGGGTTTCGATCAGGGATTGCTGCGGCTGGTTGAACGTCACCACGCCCAAGGTCTGACGGCGGCGCGACTTGTCCAGATAGTGCTGTTCAATGCCTTGCACGATGGCTTCGGCTTCGCGGCGGTTGGTGCGGCTGCCGCCCCGGTCGTAGATGCCCGCGACCTTCTCCAGGCGCACGGCCACGTCGTCCGTGACGGGCGACGGGAAGGTGATCAACTGCGAGTCGTAGTAGGTGACGTTGCTGAACGTGATCAGGCTTTCGTGCTTGCTGCGGTAATGCCACTGCAAACGCAGCCGGTTCATGTCGGCACCCAGGCATTCATCCAGGATGCTCTCCAGGTCTTCGACCTGGCCGTCATCCCCCACACCATCCTCTTCCGGCGCGGACTTGCTGAAGAAGCTCGTGGGCGGCAACTGCTTGGTGTCGCCCACCACCACCACTTGCTGGCCGCGCGCAATGGCGCCCACCGAATCCCACACTGGAATCTGCGAGGCTTCATCGAACACCACCACATCAAACTGCGAATGGCCGGCGTCCAGATACTGCGCCACCGACAAGGGCGACATCAGCAGGCAAGGCTTGAGCTTGGGCAGCAGGGAAGGCAGGCGCTGCATCAGTTGGCGCACGGGAACGTGGCGCGTCTTCTTTTGCAGTTCGCGGCGCAGCAGGCCCAGCTCGCTGTCCGGGCTGACCAGGACGCCGTTGCCATCGGGCACCTTGCCGGCCAACACGGCGGCGATGTAGGCAGACGTCAGCTTCTGGAAACGGTCGTCGGCATCGCGGAATTCGCGGATCTTGCGCTCGTGGTCGGCGCTGGAGAAGGCACGCAACACGGGTGTATGGTCGATGACCTTCTTCACCCACCAGTTGCGGTAGCTGAATTCAAAATGCGCTTCGATCTGCTCCAACGGCACGCGGCCTTGCTCAAGGGAAGCGACCAGGCCTTGCAGTTGCGACGCAATGGCCTGCTCGCGCGCCTGGCGCCATACGCACCACGGCATCAAGTACTGCTTGTTATGACGCCAGCCCGCCAGCACGCCCTGAATGCGTTCCAGCGCACCGTTGGCATCCGATGCGCCCGCCAGTGCTTCGGTGGGTTTGGCCAGTGCATCAACTTCCGCCAACCGGTCTTGTACGGCGCGCCACGCATTCCGATACGCCAGCAAAGACTTGCCCAGCGGCGACCCCGGTTGCAGGAAGGCGCGGTTTTCACCCACCAGCGCTTGCAGGCGCGTACGCAAGTCGGCGGCGGAAACGGGGTCGCCTGCCACCTGCGTGACCGCATCGGCAAAGCGCGCCGCCCATTGCTCATGGCGCTGGACCTGTTCCCAATCCGTGGACAGACCCGTATAGCTGTCTTGCAGCAAACGCTGCGCGTCTGCCTTCAACACGGCCAGTTCGCGGTCTTCGGTGTTCACCAGCGTCAAGGGCGCCAGCATGGCCGTAATCGCGGCCTCATCCGGCCGCTGGCCATCCGTGCGATACATCGCCAGCCGCTTGCGGATGCCGCCCTTGGCGAAGACGGACTTCGGCCACCAGGTCGAACATGCGGATAGCCATTCGGCCTTCAACGTATTGGCATCAAGCTCGGCCAACTGCGCGTTCCATTGCGCGCCCACCTGCGCCCAATGCGCGTTGCGCGCCAGGCCGTGGCGAGCCAGCGCCTGCACCTGAAAGCGAGCGGCGGGGTCGTGCGCTTGCGTGGCCAAGCCCGCAGGCACTTGGGGCGCGGCAAGCAGCACGTCGAACAACTGATCCAGATGCGCATAGGCATCCAGGCTCAAGCCTTGCGCCGGCACACCGACGCCCTCGCCCGCGGCCACTGCCTGCGCCTGCAAGCCGGCCACCGCTTGCTCCAGCGCCTGCGCCGCGGCCAGCAGCGCGTCTTGCCAACTGGGGCTCCATTCGGCCATGCCGATATGCGCCAGCGGATGGCCATGCAGCACGCCAAGTTCCTTGGACAAGGTCGACATGCGGCGCGCGGTCTCGCGCAGTTGCGCAAGGTCTTTGACTTGATGCGCCTGCGCGTCGGCCCAGGACATCGGCGACGGCTCCTTGCCCGCGTTCTGGATGCAGGTGCCGATGGCGTCATACACCGTCAGGCCGTTGGCATGCGTGTGATGCAGCGCATCGACCAAGCCGTTCAAGTCCTGGCGCAGCACGGTCAGGCGCTCGGCTTCACGCGCCCAGTCTTCGCTTGCGCGCTGGCCGCTGTGGTCCAGCGCCTTTCCAAGCTGTTGCAACACCTCGGATTTACGCGCCTTGGACGAGTGCAGTTCCAGGCAGAACGGGCCCAGGCCGATATTGGCCAACCGGCGGTGCACCACTTCCAGCGCGGCCATTTTTTCCGAGACGAACAACACCGTCTTGCCGCGCGCCAGCAGATGCGCGATCAGGTTCGTGATGGTCTGGCTCTTGCCCGTGCCCGGCGGCCCCTCCAGCACCAGGTCGCGGCCCGCGTCCACCGCGCAGATCGCCTTCAACTGCGACGAATCGGACAGCAGCGGCGTCAGCAGGTCCTCGGGCTTGTAGCTGTCGTCCAGGCGGTCAAAGCGTTGGTCGAAGGGTGCCTTGGCAAACGCCTGCCCCGGGTGGTCGATCAGATGCCTGACAACGCGATTGGCTTTCAACTGCTCGGTGCGGTCTTGCAGGTCTTTCCACATCAGGTACTTGGTGAACGAGAAGATCCCCAGATGCACCTGTTCCAGCACCTCCCAGCCCGCGATTTCCCGCACGGCCAGTCGGAACGCCTGCAGCACGCGCGCCACGTCCACGCCCTTGTCATCAGCGGGCAGGATGTCCAGGCCCGGAATGCGCAGCTCGTAGTTGTTGCGCAGCATCTGCAGCAACGTGGGGTTGATGATGGTCTCGTCGTCGTGGCGCACCAGCCGGAAGCCGCTGCGCACCGACTGCCGTTGCAGCGACACCGGCACCAGGATCAGCGGCGCCAGATGCGCGCTTTCCGCGCCGGGGCTTTCGGTCCAGCGCAGCATGCCCATCGCCAGGTACAGCGTGTTGGCGCCGCCCTCTTCCTGCCCGGTGCGCGCCGCGCCGAAGATGGTCAGCAGGTTGGCGTCCAGCGCTTCTTGCGTGACGCGCGCAATCAGTTCCTTGTTGCCCAATGCGTCCAGAGCCATGTCGTCCAGCGGCGCGCGACCGCCCCGGCCCACATGCACCTCGGCCATGCGCGGGTCGCTGCCGTCCATCAACGCGGCGGGCAACGGGCGTATGCGAAATTCACTGCCGTCGACAATGGCGTCTTCCAACTTGGCCAGATCGGGCACGACGAGCGGCAAGGTGGACTTGGTCAGCTTGAAGTTCAGCAAACGGTTGCGCAGCGTCAGGTCCAACAGGCGCGATTTCCACTTGGCCAGCCGGCCTTCCGGCGTGTCGTCGGCGGGCTCCAGGCTGATCACGAATTCCGGGTCGAGCGGCGGCAGGTCGGGCGTGGGTTCGATGGCGGCGGGGAGTTCGGCGTCATCGGCGTCCGTCGGCGCAACCGACACCCCCCGCGACGGCAGCGGCTTGATCTGCAATTCACGCGCGCGATGCACGTCGATGGCGTAGCGGAAGGTGTCCTCTTCGCGCAGATGCGCCGCGCCCTGCTCCAACGCGCGCCGCAACGACGGCCGGAAGTTGGGATGCTGCGCGATGCCGGTCGTTTCGAAGACCAGGAATTCGCCGCTGTCCACGCGCTTTCTTACGGCCTGCACGTCGTCGGTCAGCGGGTCTGCAAAGCAAGCCTGATGCAACCACACGCCCACCCAGGCGTGCCCGTCCTTCATCAGGATGACCGGGCGCAAGCCCGCCTGCTCCAGGCAGGACGAGAACAGCATCGCCAGATCCAGACACGTCGCGACCCGCGCGTCCATGATGCGGTCTGGCGTGCGAATCTTCTGGCCGTCCACGCCGAAAGACGCGGGCGGCTCGGCGTAATGCAACGATTCGGCCGCCAGCGTGCTGTAGATGGCGGACACCTGCTTCCACACGACGTCGCGGCTTTTGGACTGGTAGCCGTTCATCTGCAGATCGGCGTGCTGCGCGCGCAGCAGCTTGGACGCCTTGCCAATCAGCCCATCCACGGCCGGATTATTCGGCATGGAAAACGCGGCCAGCAATTCCGGCAAGGCGCGCGTGCCGGCCCATTGGTCATACGCCAACACGGTAATCGCTTGCGAAGCCCGGCCGATTTCCTGCGTGCCGGACTGCACCACCACATCGATGCTGGCGCGCACGGCTTCTTGCAAGTCGGCCACGTAGCTGTGGTCGGGCGTCAGGTCCAGCGGAGAAACACGGCGGATTTCTCCCGGCACCAGCACGTCAAAGCGCAGCGTCACCGGTTGGGCAAAGGCGGGGTTGCAGCGGAGCCGGACTTCAATGTTCTCGAAGGTGTGCGCCGAGCGGTTCGTCACGCGCAACGTCCGAACGATGGGAACCGCGTTCTGAATCGAGGCGTAGCCCAGCGTGGGATCCGCTTCGATATCGATGGTGATGGCGTCGAGCGTGTTCGGCCCCGTGGCAACCACCACGTCGGCCTGCACCGCGCTGGTCTGCGCCGCGCCCTCCTGGATCGCCGGCGGTTCCAGGTCTTGTCGCTTATCCATCGATATCTCTCGGTTCGGTTCCGCGCGGGCCTATGCCGGCAGCGAAAATCTGCAATGCCGGATTTTAAGACGCGATGACGCCGCTGCCCTCGGGAAACAGAAAGTTTTGCGTATCGGCTTGAATATCGATGGTATGCGCCTTACACGGCCCCCGCCGCCGGGCTATTTCCCTGGTGGATACGCCGGGTCCGTCAGGCAGGCCTGCACCCATTCGGTATCGTCCGACGCGTCGATCTCGCCATCCAGCTTCGGCAGCGGTTTGTCGGCATACACATACTGCGGCGCCTCGGGCTGCCGGTTCCAATTCGCCTTCGTATCGCCGACGGTGGCGCAGGCCTCGTCGGCGCTACTGAACGAACATGACGCGATGACTCGCGGTTTGCCGTCAACCACGTTGGCAACGTAGCGCTTGGTGTAGACCGCCCCGGACGCCCAGGATTCGTCCACCGAGCACACGCGATCGTTGTTCTGGTAGTGGCGAATCGCGAAGCAGTCGTAGTAATCATGCGGCAGCACGTCGCAAGACGTCCAATAGCCCGCGAACGCGCCGCCCGTGAATTGGGACTGGAACTGCTGCTGCTGAAGCGCCCGGCGAATCAGGGTGGGCGTGGTGGACCCTTTGCCGGTTTCCTTGAACTGCGCGCTGCGGTTCTCGATCAGTTCGCGCGCAATCTTGCTCGCAGTCTTGTCATCCGGCACGGCGTCAGGGTCCGTGAGCAGGCGGTCCAGCGCACGGTCACGCGCCTGGAGCCACCGCTTCTGGCTGGCGACCAGCATCTCGCGAATGCTGTCGTCCGGTGCCTGCTTCAAGATCGCCTGGTAAGCGCGGTTCAGCCCGGCATCGGCCGCCACCGTCGCCTTGTCGGCGCAGATCAGCTTTTCGACGGCGGTGCCGGCCTTGGCGCAATTGATCGCCATCGCCGGCGCGGACAGCGCGAACACGCCGGCCACGAACAGGCCCCTTACTGCGAAACCCGCGAAACCCGCGAAACCTGCGGAACGTGCGGAGCGTGCGGAAAATGCGGAACGTGCCAATGTCATTGCGTTCTTCTCTCTTGCAAGGGCTGCCGGTTTGGCGTTGCGACTAGTGACGCAAGCGCAGCGCGCCATTCTGCATGAAAAGCACTTACAAAATAGAAACAGAGTTCAACGCTCTGAAACGTGCACCCGGGCTATCCTGCGCCGGCTTCCTCTACCGAGACCCGCTCCCTACCATGCGCATCCGACTCGCCTCGCTACTGTTGTCCCCCCTGTTGGCCTGCGGGCTGCACGTGCCTTCAGCATGGGCGGACACCACCGTGCCCTCGCTGGACAAGGCCCGCGGCGCCATTCAGACGGAAGACGCCCGCAGAATGTACGACAGCCAGATGAGCGGCGCGCCGCAACCCGACAGGCTTGGCGTAGCCCTGCCCGACGGCTTCACGCGCGAATTCCTGGTGCAGCAACTGGCCCCTGGGCTAGATCCCAAACGGCTGCTGGTTGCAGGTGTCAAGCCGTGGGGGCAGCGCCCGGGAACGTTTGTCGCGATGGTGTGCCTGGCGGCCACGCCCGAACGCGCGGCGCAATTGATCAAATTCGGCGGCGGCGAATGCGCCGACCTGTCCAGCGACGATGACAAGAACGGCGCCTGGTTCGGCGTGTTCGGCACGACGCCCGGCCGCGCGCCCACGCTGCTGGCCCGCACCGATGGCCCCGTCAAGACGCCCACCGACTGGCGCAATACCAACATCGACCTGCCCCAGGATCTGGCGACGGAAGACGCCAACGCCCCGCTGCTATCGATGCCCACGGAATGGAAGCACTTCGACCTGGCCGCCTACAACATCGCCCCCGGCGCCGTGGCCTTCGGCGTGCGCGCCGGCTGGAGCGAAGGCTATTCCGGCGGCGGCGCCAACTTCGAGGCCCTGTACCTGTTCCACATCGACGGCCCCACCCTGCGCGTGGTGTTCGCGCAGCCCATGTCGTTCTTCAAATCCATCGCCGGCGACTGGCACCCCGACGGCACACGCGACCACGACATGTCCGACGCCAGCAACATCCTGGTGGTGCTGCCGGAAAAGACGAACGGCTACTTTGACCTGCAACTGCGCCAGCAAGGCGGAAAATGGCGCAAGACGTTGAAGTGGTCGGCGGCGGAGCGTGGATATCGATGATGGGCACGGCGTTCCACCAATTTGACGGCGTAGGATGGGTGAAGCGCGAAAGACTCAGGGCAAAAACCCAACCGCCTCAACGCGCGCAACCCATCAAACAGACGTTGCGTTGTGGCTGAAGGCCAAAAGAACCGCTGCGCTGCATGATGGGTTGCGCGCGTTGAGGCGGCGGCGTTCTTGTCATTGGTTTCTCGCGCTTCACCCATCCTACGAATTGGGGGATGGCGTCCCGCGCGCGCAGGCATGGACGTGAAGAACCCCTCAATGTATCGTCCGCGCTCCTTTGCGCGCCCGCTTGATTTCATACATGCGTGCATCTGCCTGGCGGACCGCGGCTTCGGCGTCCAGGCCGCGCGGGTCGACGGCCACCACGCCGACGCTGGCGCCTTCATAGGGCACCACCGCATCGCCCAGTTGATAGCGGCCGATGGTGGCCGCCGTGGCGCGTTCTTCCAGTGCGCGGGCGGCGTCTTCGGCTTCACCGCGTTGCGCCTCGCCGCCCGGGCCGATATTGCCGCGCTCGATGGCGGGGCCGGGGCCGATCAGCACGAACTCGTCGCCGCCGATGCGGCCCAGCATGTCGGACGTGCGCAGAGTGCTGGCCAGCCGGCGGGAAATCTCTTGCAGGAACACATCGCCCTGTTGGTGGCCGTAAGTGTCGTTGATGCCCTTGAAGCCGTCCAGGTCAACCACGCCGACCAGCACGCTGCCGCCTTCGCGCAGCGCCCGCTTCTCCAGCCGTTCCAGTTCTTCGTACACGGCGCGGCGATTGGGCAGGCCGGTCAACGGATCGGTCAGCGCGTAGGACATCAGCTGGACATTCGCGGCCTGCAACTGCTCCATCAAGATTTCGCGTTCCAGGAAATTGGCGATGACGTTGGAGAACAGCTTCAACACGGCCTCGGCCTGCGACGGAATCTGATGCCGTTGCGCGCTGGCCGCGCACAGCGTGCCAAGCAGCGTGCCTTCGTCCGTGCGTACGGGCGCGCTCACGTAGGTCTGAATGCCCAACTGGCGCGCGGCTTCGGAATCCGACCAGCAGGCGGCGACGTCGCTCGTGCACATGCGCCCCTCTTCCAGCGCCCGCTTGCATAGCGTGTCCGACCACGGCACCGACAAGCCTTCCGGTATCTGCATGTCGCCCACATTGCGCGCAAAGCGCACGTGTTGCAGATCGGCTTTCAGGTCGATGGCGGTCAGGTAGGTGGATTCCAGCCCCGTCACGCTACCCAACATGTCCAGCAGCGGGCGGGTCAATTGCTCAACGGTCTTGGCTTGAGGCAATGAATTCGACAGTCCGGCAAGTATCGGATCCATATTGCGTCTCCTCGAAGCGCGACGCCTGCCGCGCAGTATGGCGAGCCCGGCGCATACGGACCGGGGCGGTCAAACACGCATTATGCACGCGAGGTCACGCTGACGCGCCCGGACGGCGCATCATGCAAAAACCCGCACTCCCCCAGTTGGGGAAGTGCGGGTTGTCGTCACTGATTCGCTCAGGCGGCTTACACCGCCTGATCCGGCTGATCTCAGCCGACCACGCGGAAACGCTCGGCGTCGTCCATGAAGGGCTTGTCGCCAAAGCCGTTTTCGTTCGAACCGAAAGGCATTTGCGCGCGCAGCTTCCACGACGCGGGCACGTTCCATTCACGCGCGACCACGCCGTCGATCAGCGGGTTGTAGTGTTGCAGGCTGGCGCCGACATCAGCGTTGGCCAGGGCCGACCAGACCGACAGTTGGGCCATGCCGCCCGCCTGTTCCGACCACACCGGGAAGTTGTCGGCGTACAGGGCAAACTTCTCTTGCAGGCTGCGCACGACGTCCTGGTCTTCGAAGAACAGCACGGTGCCGACGCCGGCGGCAAAGCTCTTGAGCTTGGCTTCGGTCTTGTCGAACCCTTCGGCCGGCGCCACCTTGCGCACTTCTTCAATGGTCAGGTCCCAGAGCTTCACGCTTTCGGCGCCAAACAGAATGACGGCGCGCGAGCTTTGCGAATTAAACGACGAGGGGCTGTGCTTGATCGCGTCCTGGATCAGGGTCGTCAGTGCTTCCTTGGAGGCCGACACGTTGCGGCCCAGCGAATACTGCGTACGGCGCTTTTTCAGTGCGTCGAGATAAGCGTTGCTCATGTGACTTTGACCTTTCGACTGGTAGATAGGGGGTGATATGGGAAGGAATTCTAACGGCAGGACCGTGACGGCTGCACTAGCGCCGGCATCAAAACGGCCGATTTTGGACGGAACAAACTGTTCTATTCATGGAACCAATGCCGCGAATAGTGTCGCCTACAGCGCAATATCCGTCTGCCCCGCCTGCACGATTTCCAGCATCCAATCCCGCAACGCACAGACCCGTGGATCCGCATCGCTGCCGGCCGGGTACACCAGGTGGTAGGCATACTCGGGCGCCACCCGCACGCCGACGTATCACCTCGTAGGATGGGTGGAGCGCGGGTGACTGTCTCTAAGAACACCACCGCTGAACGCGCGAAACCCATCGGGCAGCGCTTGTGTAGTGGCTAATCTTTTCAAAAATTCGGCGTTGCATGATGGGTTTCGCGCGTTGGGCAGCCGTGTTCTCGCCCAAGGGCCTCGCGCGCTTCACCCATCCTACGAGTTGCGCTGTGTCATTTGTAAGGCGACGCGCGGGCGAATTGCTGGGGTTATTTCACCATCTCGGCCCCACGCCCGATCAATCCGCCCGAAAGCCCGTGGCCTTGACCACGTCGGACCAGCGCTTGGATTCGGCGGACAACAAGGTTTGCAATGCCTTCCGGTCGGACCCCACCACGACGAAGCCGGCCTCGGTCAGGCTGCGCACCGCGGCGGGCTGGCGCAGCGCGGCGGCGCTGTCTTTCTGCAAGCGGTTCAACACCGCGTCCGGCGTTCCGGCGGGCGCGAACAAGGCGAACCACGCGCCGAAATTGACGTCCGGCAGTCCGCGTTCGGCAAAGGTGGGCACCGAGGCCAAGGCGGGAGAACGTTGCGCGCCGGTTATCGCCAGCGCACGCATCTTGCCGCCCTGCACTTGCGGCACAGCCAGCGCCGTCGTCACGAATGCGGCCTGCACCGCGCCGGACACCAGGCCCGACACCGCATCACCCGTTGAACGGTAGTGGATGGCTTCGATCTTCATGCCCGCTTCGCGCGCAAAAAGCTCCGCGCCAAAGTGTCCCGGCGTGCCTGCGCCGAACGTGGCGAAGTTGATTCGGTCCGCAGCCTTCTTGCCCCCTTCAACAAACGCCGTCAGGTCCTGGTACGGCGAATTGGCCGGCACCACCAGCACGAAGTCGGCGCGCACCACTTCGGAGATGGGCGCGAAATCGCGCGGCGGGTCGTAGTTCAGGTTGCGGTAGGTGGCAGGCGAAATGCTGATGGAGCCGACCTCGCCCAGCAAGATCGTTTGGCCATCGGCGGGGCTGCGCGCCACGGTCTGCGCGGCGATCTGCCCGCCCGCGCCCACCTTGTTTTCCACCACCACGCTTTCGCCCAGCAACGGGCCCATGTGTTGCGACAGGGTACGGGCGACGATGTCGGGCCCGGTGCCTGGCGGAAAGCCCACGTTCAGGCGCACGGGGCCATTGGGAAATTGCGCCATCGCGGCGATGGGCAGGCACAGCACGAAACCGCCCAACAGGCGGCGCAGCGTTGAGGTCATGGTTGTCTCCGAGTCGTTTTTATATTCATGCCACGGCGGATGCCGAGGGTTCAGCAAATGCGGTAGAAGCGCAGTTCAACCCGGTCGGGATAGCGCGCGCCTGTGCCGATGAAGAGGCTTTCGTTCATCCAGCCCAACGCCGGCGATGCGGTTTCAAAGCGCGGGTAGCTGCGGAAATAAATGCGTGCGGGGTCCACGGGCTCACCGCGCACCAAGCGGGCGATGTCATCCGCGTGGCCCGTGCGTATGCCGGTGTTTTCGACGTAGATGCGTTCCCCGTCGGCGGTTTCGATGACATAGCGCGCATGGATGTCGGTGTACGTGGCCGAACGGATGATCTGAAAATCCGCACCGCCCGGCAGCACTTTGCCGCGCAGGCGCGGACCGTCCACCGTGCCGCCCGTGATCGGAATGACGCGGCGGCGGCCCTGCGGGGTGTCGCCCACTTCTTGCGGCGGGCCGACCTCGACGATGACCGTCGTTATATGTTCCAGGCGTGGCGCAAGGGCCTCCGCCGATGCATCGGGATGGCTCATGGTGTTGTCTCCCGGCTCTTCTTCAAAGCGGCGGGGTCAAACCCCGCCAGTTGTTTGTAGCGCAGCGACACCGCCGCCAACTCTTGTTGCGTGATCACGTCGTCAATGTTCGTAAAGCCTTGCGGCGCGCGCTCTTCGGCCATCTGCATGACCTGCTCGGGACCATTCAGGCGGTTGCGCAATACGATGCCGGCCGTGCGCGGCAGGCGTTCGGCCTCATATTCCAGCAGTGCGATGTCAAGCGTGCGTACGCTGCCGCCGGCCGCCTGCGCCAACCAGTCAGACAAGCAACGCGCATCCAGGATGGCCTGGGCCGAACCGTTCGAACCGATGGGGTACATGGGGTGCGCGGCGTCGCCCAAGAGCGTAACGCGGCCCCGCGTCCAACGCGGCAAGGGGTCGCGGTCCACCAGCGGAAATTCGT
>RCUJ01001388.1_pt1 | contig 13002 bp, 12 predicted proteins | sample 2166321 | NCBI WGS metagenome assembly RCUJ01 (sample SAMN09932808, study PRJNA488358) | compost metagenome | feature: garden; material: soil; isolation source: compost soil in an enriched community after 118 h of incubation | place: Germany: Experimental Botanical Garden Goettingen | collected... | reverse complement strand
GCCAGGGCGCAGGTGCGAGTTCCACGGCGCCGGGTTGCCGGTACCGAACAGCAGCTGGTTGGTTTCCGGGTCGTAGTAGCCGCCCAGCCACGGCGCCGCGCCGCCGGTCTTCCACAGGTCGCCCGGCCAGGACTTGCCGGCTTCGCCACCGGTGATGCCGTGCTCGACCTTCTTGCCGTCCTTGTAGACGTAGCCCATGTGGCCTTCCACGGTCGGACGGGTCCACAGCAGCTCGCCGTTGGTCGGGTTGTAGGCTTCGATCTTGCCGACCACGCCGAACTCGCCACCGGACACGCCGGTGATCAGCTTGCCGTTGACCACCAGCGGCGCGGCGGTGATCGAGTAGCCGGCCTTGTAGTCGGCCACGGTCTTCTTCCACACCACCTTGCCGGTGTCCTTGTTGAGGGCAACCAGCTTGGCATCCAGGGTGCCGAAGATCACCAGGTCGCCGTACAGGGCGACGCCACGGTTGATCACGTCACAGCACGGCATGATGCCGTCGGGCAGGCGCGCGTCGTACTGCCACAGCTCCTTGCCGGTACGCGCATCCACCGCGAACACCCGCGAGTAGGAGGCGGTCAGGAACATCACGCCATCCTTGACCAGCGGCTGGGCCTGCTGGCCGCGCTGCTTCTCGCCACCGAAGGAGAAGCCCCACACCGGACGCAGCTCCTTGACGTTGTTGCTGTTGAGGGCTTCGAGGGTGCTGTAGCGCTGGCCCTGCAGGCCCATGCCGTTGGTGACGATCTGGTCGGGGGTCTGGGCGTCCTTGAGGATGTCGTCGTCGGTGACGGCCCAGGCCGACATGCCGGACAGCACCAGCGCAAGGCTCAGGGCGGTCCGGGCAAAAGAATGGGTGAGACCGGAGTGATTCATTGCGGCTACCTCTGCGGGTTCATTGTTATCGCCGGGAATTTTTCCCGGTCTGCAGGGAATTCTTCGCCGCAGGGGGTAACGCAACAATTGATCGCAGGGGGCAAAGACATGCTTCCTTGGTAGCAATACCCCGCCCAAAGGCCCGCACGGCGGTGCTTTACAACGGCCAGACCCACAACAGCATCGGCACCCCCACCGCCACCACGATCACCTCCACCGCCAGGCCCAGGCGCCAGAAATCGCCGAAACGCAGGCCGCCGGGGCCGAGAATCAGGGTGTTGTTCTGGTGGCCGATGGGGGTGAGGAAGGCGCAGGAGGAGCCCACCGCGATGGCCATCAGGAAGGCATCGGCATTCACCGCCAGCTGCGCCGCGCTGCTCAGGGCGATCGGGCACATCACCGCGGCGGTGGCGGCGTTGTTCATCAGGTCGGAGAGAGTCATGGTCACCACCAGCAACAGCACCAGCGCCAGCACCGCGTCGCCACGGGCCAGGTACTCGAGCAGCAGGCGCGCGATGCTGCCGGCCGCGCCGGTGCTCAGCATGGCATCGGCCACCGGCAGCATGGCGCCGAGCAACACGATCACCGGCCAGTCGATCGCCGTGTACAGGGATCGCAGCGGAACAATGCCGAGCACCGCGAAGGCCAGTGCGCCGCCGGCGAAGGCCACGACCACCGGCAGCAGGCCGCTGGCGGCGGCGGCCACGCTCAGCGCCATTACCAGGCCGGCGAGCAGCGCCTGGCCCTGCCTCGGCACGCGGATGTCGCGGGCCGCCAGCGGCAGGCAGCCGAACAGCCCGGCAAAGCCGGCCAGCGCCTCGCTGCCGCCCTGCATCAGCAGCACATCGCCGGCGCGCAGCGGCGTCGCGCGCAGGCGGTGGATCATGCGCAGGCCCTGACGCGAGATGGCCAGCAGATTGATGCCGTAGCGGCTGCGCAGTTCCAGATCGGTGGCCGAGCGGCGGATCAGCGACGAACCAGGCGTCACCACCAGCTCCTGGATCACCACCTCTTCCGCGCCGCTTCTGGCGGTCTCCCTGGACGATTCCACCGCAGCAGCCTGCCCCGCTTCCGCGGCGGGCTGGCCGTCGTCCGGCGGCTGGCGGCCGGCGGGTTCCGCCTCGGCGCTCTCGACAGTTTCGACAGCCTCGGCAGTCGCCGCGATCTCCGGCGGTGGCGCCGGCACATCCCCCACCAGATGGAGTCCCAGGCTGGACAAGACCTTGGCCAACGACGCCGGCTCGACCTGGACAATCAGGATGTCGCCTTCGTGCAGCCGCCGCCATGGGCCGGGGGCGACGACCCGCACGTCACGGCGCACCAACCCGACAATCTGCGCGTCGGCCTCGTCGAGCATCTGCTCGACCTCGTGCAGGGTCTTGTTGGCGGCCTTGCTGCCCTCCTCGATGATCACCTCGCTGAGATAGGCTTCGCTCTCGAAACCGGCACTCACGGCCGGTCCGTGGCTGGGCACCCAGCGCCAACCGAGCAGACCGATGAACAGCAGGCCGAACAGCGCCACGGCCACGCCCACCGGGGCGAAGTCGAACATGGCGAAGCCGACCAGGCCATTGGACTCGCGGTAGGCGGAGACGATCAGGTTGGGTGGCGTACCGATCAGCGTAGTCATGCCGCCGAGGATCGAGGCGAAGGACAGCGGCATCAGCACCCTGCCCGGCGCCAGCTGGTGTTTCGCCGCCATCTGCAGGGCGATCGGCATCAGCAGCGCCAGGGCGCCGACATTGTTCATGAAGCTCGACAGCACCGCGGCCAGCACCAGCAGCGCCAGCAGGCTGGCCCTCGGCCCGACGCCGCCGGGCAGCAGGCGCTGCGCCAGGATGTCCACCGCGCCGCTGGTCTGCAGGCCATGACCGAGCACCAGCACGCAGGCGACGGTGATCACCGCCGGGTGACCGAAGCCGGCGAAAGCCCCCTCCGCAGGCACCAGGCCGAGCAGCACGCAGGCCAGCAGGGCCGCCATGGCCACCAGGTCATGCCGCCAGCGCCCCCAGAGAAACAGGGTCAGGGTGGCCAGCAACACCGCGACAATCGCAACCTGAGGACCCGCCATAACGCCGCCTCGCACCGAGTGGCACCTTGTGCCGACTGCCATGAACCCTAGTCAGCGGCGGACGGGGCGACAAGGCGCCGCCACCGGCACGTTGGTCGGGATCCACCGGGGCGGAGAAAATGCCCTGCTACGCTGAATCTGCATCCATGGAGAGGGGATTCCAATGAAGCAGGCACTGGCTGAAATCAGCAGAATCTGGTGGCAAAGGCTGAACTGGCATGCGCAAGCGGCTCCGACAGGGCGCGAAAAGACGCTGCGGGAACTGATGGCCGAGCGGGGGTTGGACGAGAACGGGCGAACGCTTGCGGCTGCAGCACGAGAGCCAAAGCCAGTGCCGCCCCAGCCGGTGGTGTCCAAGGCGATCTTCGTCGCCGAATTCACCTACGATGCCGCGCACCTGCTGACGGTCAGCGTGGTTGACCTGAGCGGCCAGGAGTTGCGTGGCCGCTGCCATCAGAGCGGCAAGCTGGAGCTGTTCTCGTTGAACAAGGTGCGGGGGCTGATCAAGATCGTCGACAGCGGCGAGATGCTGACCCCGTCCGAACTGGTCGATCGCTACCTCTGAAACAAAAAGCCCCGCACGCTGGCGGGGCAAAAGCTCTCAGTCCATGCAGCCTAATGGCTGAAACGTGAAGGTTTCGTGAGGAAGATCGCGGAGCCACGAAAAGCCCCGCGCAGGGACAGGCTGGCGACATTCGGTTGGCCTTGGCGCCGGCGCCCCGGCCCCCGAATCAGCCCGAGTTTATTCGCCGCTTCTGGTGGGATCGAACGGTAGCGGCCAGTTGAGCAACTGACTCGCCTGGGCCAGCTGGCTGGCCGCCGTCGGCAGCACATCGACGGCGTGCTCACCGCGGATGATCTCCTGGATCAGATGATGGGCCTGGTCCACCAGCTCGGCGATGGCGATGCGCTCCTGGGCGCGCCACTCCAGTTCCAGCTCATGCACGCTGCGACTGGAAGCATGGCGCTGCTCGTTCTCACACTGGCCACTGCACTCGTGCAGGCCGTCAAGGTTTCCACTGGTCTTGCAGTTCATCAAAATCCCTCTCTGTCGGCGCTCGCTGTCGAGCTAACTCGCCCCCACAGTTTCCCTTGTCGCCGTTTCAGGTCGCGGATCTGTTTAACATTTGTGAAAGCCGGCCCGGCGCCGAACGTTGATCCAGAGCAGTCCCAGGCGTTTCAGCGCGTTGGGAGGGGTGGAGCGCAGCGATACCCATCGACAAGGTCGGGCCCTCCCTACTCCCCCGCATCCACCCGCTGGAACACCTGCGCCTCGTACTTCGGGTACAGGTGGCTGACCGTGCGGATCAGCTCGAAGCGGGTCAGGCTGATGGCGGCGAAGCGCTCGGGGATCGGCGCGCGCATCGCCTCGTTCATGTCCTGCCCCTCGGCCACCGCCGCGCGCAGCAGGCCGTCGAGCCAGCCGAGGTAGTCGCGCATCTGCGCAAAGGGTTCGCGCCCGGTGGCTACCGGACCATGGCCGGGCACCAGCAGGGTGTAGGGCAGCTTTTCCAGAGCCTCCAGATCGCTCAGCCAGACGTCCAGTCCCGGCGTCTGCGGGGTGGTCAGCGCGCGCTGGTAGAACACCAGGTCGGCGGCGAACAGCACGCCGGTGGTCTGGTCGAAGATCGCCAGGTCGGCGCCGGTGTGGCCACTGAAGGCCAGCAGCTGCAGGCGATGGCCGCCGATCTCGCGCACGCCGGGTTCGAGGGTTTCGCCGGGCAGCAATACCTCGGTGCCGCGCATCCAGTCGCCGAGCAGGCGGTACATGTTGTCGGCGAAGGCGCCGCCCTGCTCGGCGAGCAGCTCGCGGGTACGCGCCAGGGAGGCGATGGGCACGTCGCTGAACGCCTGATTACCGAACACGTGGTCGGGGTGGTGGTGGGTGTTGATCACCAGGACGATCGGCCGCTCGGTGACCCGGCCGATGGCGGCGCGCAGGGCCTCGCCGTAGCGTTTGGAGATGCCGGTGTCGATCAGCACCACGCCGGCCTCGGTGACGATGAACGCCACGTTGACGATGTTGCCGCCGTTGCTCGCCGCGAAGTTCTCCGTGCTGCCTTCCAGCAGCCAGGTGTCCGCGGCGATCTGCCGGGGCTGCAGGTCGTAGGCCAGCTCGGCCGCGGCCAGTGGCAGGCTCAGGAAGATCGCCACAAGCAGGCTCAACAGACGCATGGTGCCTCCTTTCAGGGTCGCAGGCTCAGAACGCCGCCTCGAACTCGTTGCCGTTGTTGTCGCGCAGCCACAGGCGCTGGCCGGCGTCCGCCTCGCCCAGCTGCAGGGTCAGGGTCGGGTTCTCGCTGACCGAGGGGTGCAGCTCCAGGCTGGCCAGGCGCTGGCCATCCGCGCCACGCAGCTCGGCGCGCTCGATGAAGAACTCGGGGATGCCGCCGGACAGGCCGTTGTCCATCGGGTGCGACACCCGCAGGCGCAGGCGGCTGCCCTCCCCGGCCGGGAAGCGCGCGCCGAAGATTTCGCCGAGATGCTCCTCCCAGCCGGCCTCGGCGCGCACGGCACTGGGCGCGGTGCAACCGCCGCCGGCGGCGTCGACGCGGGTCGAGCCGACGTGCCAGACGCCGTCGCGGGTCAGCACCGCGGCGCGCAGCGGGGTGGCCTGCTCGACCCGGATGTTGAGGGCGATGCGCGGTGCCACCGGACCTTCGGGGAAGAAGCTGAAGATGTGCGCGATGGGATTGAGTTCGGCCCAGGCGACGATGCGCACCACCTCCTGGCCCAGCGCGGAGGCGTCGATGCTGATCGGCACCTGGCGCGAGTCCTCGGCGAACGGCGGCGCCGTCAGCACCACCCGCTCGTCGAATTCGTAGGGCGCCGTGCCGAGGAAGCGCGTCTGGTGGAAGCCCCACATCGGCGACTGCAGCGGATCGGAATCGCCGGCCCAGACCGGGCTGCTCAGCAGCAGCCAGCCCAGCGCCAGACCCATGCTACGTACGGTCATTCCCTGCCTCCCGTCCTCTGCCTGGATGATGCCCACGGGACGCGAGCGTCCCCGGAGACGCTGCCACTCAGGAGCGTGGCAGCGATCACCGATCAGCTCTCACTCGCCGTGGGTCTGCGCCTGCACCTCGCCCTCGTACAGCTCCGGCACCTCGTAGCGCAGGCCGTAGCGGGCGTAGATCTTCGCCAATTCGCCGGAGCCGATCAGCTCCACCAGTCCGCCTTCCAGGGCGTAGGCCAGCTGACGATTGCTCTCGTGCACCGCCATGCCGATGTCCCACTGCTGGCGACCCATTTCCGGATAGGCGTTTTCCGCCGCCTTGAGCTGCGGGTCGGCGGCCTCGTGGAGCAGCCAGTCGATCTCGCCGCGCATGGCCATCACCGCGTCCACCTTGCCCTCGCGCATCGCCGCGAAGGCCAGCGGCGGGCTCGGGTAGTGGCGGGTGTTGCGGCTCATGCGCCCGCCGAAGGCGGAGCTGAGGTAGAACGACGGCACACTGTCCACCTCGACACCGATCGGGTGATAGGCGAACACCGCGACGCTGGGCACTTCCTTCAGGCGCCGGGCGTCGTGGGCCACCTGCCAGCGCTCGCGCTGGTAGGGAGCGAACATCACCACCAGCTCGTTGACCATCTCGCCCAGCTCGTTGCGCTTGTAGGAGAACTCGCGGTCGTAGGGCACCCGCAGCATCACGTCGGCGAGTTCCTCGGGACGCAGGTAGTGGCCCTTCCAGACGAAGTTGCGCAGGTCGTCGTCGAGCTTCTCGCCCGGCGTCATCCACATCAGCTCGAGCTTGAGGTCCTGGCTGGCGGCCAGCTGCTGCGCCAGCTCGACATCGACGCCGCGGGCCTGGCCGTCCTCCTGGAAGCTGTAGGGCGGGAAGTTCTCGTATACGGCGACCTTGAGCACGCCCGAGGCGACGATGTCATCGAACGGGCGAACCTGCGCCTGCGCGACCTGGGCAAGCGTCAGCAGACTGCACAACACCAGGACCAGTAGGCGCATGGCGGCTTACTCCTCGACGGCGACGCTTTCCAGGTAGCTGCGGATGGCCCACAGGGCTTCCTGGCTCAGGTAGTCGGCCATCTTCGGCATGTACACGCGACCGTCGCGCACCGCGCCGTTGATCACCCGCTCCTTGAACCACTCGTCGCCCTCGATGCCGGCATCGAGCATGCGCAGGTCCGGGGCGATGCCGCCGGAGATGGCATCCAGGCCGTGGCAGCGCGCGCAGTTCTGGGTGTAGGCAGATTTGCCGATTTCCACCGCATGAGCATTCTTCTCATAGGGCGCGCGGTAGGGGTTCTCGTCACGCCATTCGGTACCCAACTGCTCCAGCCCCTCGGTATTCACCGCCTGCGGGGTGACGTCACCGTGAGCCATGACCTGGGAAGCGACACCGAGTGCCAGGGTAGCCAGCAGGGCGGGCAGGAATTTCTTGTTGTTCATGACGGAACCTCGTTTCGATGCGGTGCAAGGCGGTGCATTCCAGGACGCGGAATGCGTTGATCGCATCTTAGGGAGGCAGTGACCAGCGTCAGTATTCTGCTTTGGTGCCCGCAACCTACTCCCTTGGTAGGAGATGCACTGGGAGGCCTCTGCACCGCCCTTGGAACATGAAAGCAAGCCATTGTTTCGAAAGGGATTTTTTCCCGGATTCGGCGGGAAGCCTTCCCTATCGTGGCACGCCGGAAGCGGACCACCATCGGGGTGAGCGGCTGCCCCGTGCAGCCTTCCACCACCGATCAGGGACACCGCCCCCATGACAACAAGAGACATCCTGCCCTCCGCTCCGCGCCCGCTGGGTCGCGCCATCCACTGCCTGATCCTCGCCGCGGGCCTGGGCATCGGCCTGCCGGCACTGGCCAAGCCGGTGAGCTGGGAAGACATCGCCAACGACCATCTCAGCACCGCCAACGTGCTGCAGTACGGCATGGGCACCCACGCCCAGCGCTACAGCCCGCTGGCCCAGGTCAATGCCGACAACGTGTTCAAGCTGACCCCGGCCTGGTCCTACTCGTTCGGCGACGAGAAGCAGCGCGGCCAGGAATCCCAGGCCATCGTCCACGACGGGGTGATCTACGTCACCGGCTCCTATTCGCGAGTATTCGCCCTCGACGCCAAGACCGGCAAGCGCCTGTGGACCTACAGCCACCGCCTTCCCGACGACATCCGTCCGTGCTGCGACGTGGTCAACCGCGGCGCCGCCATCTACGGCGACAAGATCTACTTCGGCACCCTCGACGCCTCCGTGGTCGCGCTGAACAAGGACACCGGCAAGGTGGTATGGAAGAAGAAGTTCGGCGACCACGGCGCCGGCTACACCATGACCGGCGCGCCGACCATCGTGAAGGACGGCAAGAGCGGCAAGGTGCTGCTGATCCACGGCAGCTCCGGCGACGAGTTCGGCGTGGTCGGCCAGCTGTTCGCCCGCGACCCGGACACCGGCGAGGAAGTGTGGATGCGCCCGTTCGTCGAGGGCCACATGGGTCGCCTCAACGGCAAGGACAGCACCCCGACCGGCGACGTCAAGGCGCCGTCCTGGCCCAACGACCCCAACCACCCGAGCGGCAAGAAGGAAGCCTGGAGCCACGGCGGCGGCGCGCCCTGGCAGAGCGCCAGCTTCGACCCGCAGAGCAACACCATCATCGTCGGCGCCGGCAACCCGGCGCCGTGGAACGGCTGGGCGCGTACCGCCGAGGGCGGCGAGCCGAAGGACTTCGACAGCCTGTACACCTCCGGCCAGGTCGGCGTCGACCCGAGCACCGGCGAGGTGAAGTGGTTCTACCAGCACACCCCCAACGACGCCTGGGATTTCTCCGGCAACAACGAACTGGTGCTGTTCGACTACAAGGACAAGGCCGGCAAGACCGTCAAGGCCACCGCCCACGCCGACCGCAACGGCTTCTTCTACGTGGTCGACCGCGCCAACGGCAAGCTGCAGAACGCCTTCCCGTTCGTCGACGGCATCACCTGGGCCAGCCACATCGACCTCAAGACTGGCCGTCCGGTGGAGAACCCGGGCCAGCGTCCGGCCCAGCCTGCGCCGGGCGAGAAGCACGGCAAGTCGATCGAGGTGTCGCCGCCGTTCCTCGGCGGCAAGAACTGGAACCCGATGGCCTACAGCCAGGACACCGGGCTGTTCTACGTGCCGGCCAACCACTGGAAGGAGGACTACTGGACCGAGGAGGTCGCCTACAAGAAGGGCGCCGCCTACCTGGGCCAGGGTTTCCGCATCAAGCGCATGTACGACGACCACGTCGGCATCCTGCGCGCGATGAATCCGACCACCGGCAAGGTGGCCTGGGAACACAAGGAGAAGCTGCCGCTGTGGGCCGGCGTGCTGGCCACCAAGGGCAACCTGGTGTTCACCGGCACCGGCGACGGCTACTTCAAGGCCTTCGACGCCAGGACCGGCAAGGAGCTGTGGCAGTTCAACGTCGGCACCGGGATCATCTCGCCGCCGATCACCTGGGAGCAGGACGGCGAGCAGTACATCGGCGTGACCGCCGGCTACGGCGGCGCGGTGCCGCTGTGGGGCGGCGACATGGCCGAGCTGACCAAGCCGGTGGCCCAGGGCGGCTCGTTCTGGGTGTTCAAGCTGCCGAGCTGGGACAGCAAGACCGCCAAGCGCTGAGGCGTAGAAAGCCGGGCTCCCCTCCGCAGCCCGGTCCCTTTGCGGAGGCGCCAGCGTGCGCCTCCGCTTTTTTGCCCGCTCACAGGACCTTCGCCATGAAGCCATTGCTCCCGTTCCTGCCCCTCGCCCTGCTGCTGGCCGGCACCGTCGTCCACGCCGACGACGGCGCACCGGTGATCAACGGCTGCCGCCTCGAGGCGGACAGCCAGTGCCCCGGCGCCGACCTGCGCGGCACCGACCTGCGCCATCTGGACCTGCGTCGCATCAACCTGGCCGGCGCCGATCTCTCCGGCGCCGACCTGCGTCACGCCAACCTGGATCTGGCCAATCTGGAGAAGGCCAGACTGCACAAGGCCGACCTGACCCGCGCCAGCCTGCAGCAGGCCAACCTGCGCCTGGCCGACTTTTCCGCCGCGCGTCTGGTCGCCATCAACGGCTGGGCTCTGCACGCCCAGGCCACGCGCTTCAACGGCGCCGACCTCACCGGCGCCAACCTGGAATTCGCCCGCCTGTCCGCCGCGCGCCTGCACGACGCCAACCTCAGCGCCGCCAACCTGGAGATGGCCTGGCTGAGCAAGGCCGACCTCAATGGTGCCACCCTGCGCGACGCCAACCTGCAGGAAGCCAAGATCAACGACGCCAACCTGGAGGCCGTCGACCTCGCCGGCGCCCGCCGCCACTACGCCACCTTCCAGGGCACCAACATGGAAGGCTGCAGGGAGTGTCCGCTGGATTGGGAACGCTGAGGGAGAGCCAGATCTGTAGGGGCGAATTCATTCGCCAGATACCCCGCAAAGGCGAATGAATTCGCCCCTACAGGCTCGACACTCAGGCGCAGCACATGCCTACGCCATGCCCACCCGCAGCAGCCCGGTATCGATGGCCAGGTGGACCAGCTCGCCCTGGCTGGCGACCTGCAGCTTGTTCTTCAGCAGGGTCTGGTAGTTGGACACCGTCTTGGCGCTGATGCACAGCTTCTCGGCGATCTGGCGCAGGCCGACGCCGCGGGCGAGCATGACGAAGATCTCCAGCTCGCGCTGGGTCATGCCGCGCAGGCGCGGGTCCTGGCCGTCGTTGCCGGCGCAGGCCAGCGCGGTGGCCAGGCCATGCTCGATGTAGGTCTGCCCGGCCAGCACCTTGCGCACCGCCTCCAGCAGCACCTGCGGCGGCGCGCTCTTGGTCAGGTAGCCGCTGGCGCCGGCTTCCAGCGCCTTGCGCACCACCGGCAGCTCGTCGTGCATGCTGAAGAACAGCACGCGCAGCTGCGGCTGGCGCGCCAGCAGACGCCGCGCGGTTTCCAGGCCGCTGATGCCGGGCAGGCCGACATCGAGGATCAGCAGGTCCGGGCAGTCGCGGGCGACCCGCTGCAGGGCCTCCTCGCCGCTGGCCGCCTCGTCCACGGTCACGTTCTCCAACAGGGTCGCCAGCAGGCTGGCATAGCCCTGACGCACCACCGCATGGTCGTCGACTATCAGGATGTGCATGTCGTCCACTCTCGCCAGGGAATATCCACGCACAGACGCAGGCCGCGGGGCTCAGCGCCGTGCAGTTGCAGGGCGGCGCCGAGGCAGCGCGCCCGTTCGCGCATCGAGCGCAGACCGACGCCCTCGCGCAGCGGACTCGGCAGGCCGCAGCCATCGTCGCTGACCTCCAGACGCAGCGCCGCACCGCGGCAGGTCAGGCCGACCGTCACCCGCCGCGCGCCGGCATGCCGGGCGACGTTGGTCAACGCCTCCTGCAGCAGGCGGAACACGTGGGCGCGCGCCTCCTCGCCCAGCACCGGCAACGCCTCGTCCAGCTCCAGCATGCAGGGCACGCCCTGCTGCGCCTGCCACTGCTCGACGTGCTGGCGCACCGCCCCGCCGAGGCCGAGGCGTTCGAGCACCACCGGATAGAGATCGCGCACCAGACTGCGGAAGCTCTGCTGCATCTGTTCGCTGGTGTCCAGCAGGCGCTGGCTGATCGCCTCGACCTGCTGCGGGTTGCCTGAGCAGGCGCCGAGCAGGTACAGCTGGGCGCGCATGCCGGCGAGGATCTGGCCGAGGTCGTCGTGCAGCGCCTGGGCCAGGTGGGTGCGCTCGCGCTCCTGGGTGGCCAGCAGCGCCGCGGTCAGCGCCTGATTGTCGGTGCCGGCCTGCTGCAGGGCCTGGGCCATGGCGTTGACCTGGCCGGCCAGACGGCGCGCCTCGGGCTGGGCGTAGGCCGGCAGGCGGGTGTCCAGCGCGCCGCCGGCGATCGCCTGCAGGGCACGCAAGATGTCGGTGAGCAGGTCGAGGCCACGGCGCACCAGCCAGACGCTGGCGCCCAGGCACAGCAGCCAGGCCACCACGAACAGCGCGAGCAGCTGCAGCAGCGACTCCCACACCTCCTCCAGTTCGTCGGCGGGGCTGACGCGGATGCTCAGTTGGCGGCCGTCGGCCAGCGCAACCCGGTACACGGGCAGATCTGTGAAGCGCCCGGCCAGCCAGGCGGCCAGCGGGGTGCCGCCCAGCGGATTGCCGCCCAGCGGGTTGTCCGCCGCGTCATCGGCGGCGTCCGGCTCGCCCCAGTCCAGTTCCAGATGGCGCAGGTTGGCGGTCAGCTCGGCATCCAGCAGCGCCGGATCGTCCGCCGCACGCAGGGCGAGAAAACGCGCCACGCTGTCGGCTGCCTGCAGCTCACGACGGATGTCCAGCTCGGCCTGGCGCAGCACCAGCATCAGGCAGACCAGCAGCACGGCGACGAACAGACCGCTGACCAGCAGGCTGGCGCGGCACAGGGCGGAAAGCGGCGCAGCCATCGGATCGAGCCTCGGCAGCCGGGAGATTCAACGGACCACGAACACGCCCTGCATCCCCTTGCCTTCCAGCCCCTTGTTGAAGAAGCGGTACTTGCCGGGCTTGATCGGCACGAAGAAGATCTCCGCCTCGCCGGCGTCCTCGAACTCCAGTTCGACGAGGGTCACCGCCTTGACCTCCACGCCGCCGGCCTCGACCTTGCGCAGGTAGATGGCGGTGGCCAGCTCGGGCGCCTGGAAGGCGTACTCCTTGCGCCCGGTGGAGACGATCTTCAGCTGGTAGGCCTTGCCGGTCTCCAGTTGGTACTCGTTCTGCGACAGGCTGTAGTCGCTTTCTTCCGACCCCATCACCAGGTCGGGCAGCGCCTCGGTGCGGCGGGTCAGATCGCCGGCGGCATGGCTGGAGTCGAAACCGATCATGCCGAGGATCATCAACAGCGGCAGGGACAGGGTTTTGAACGGGGACATGGCGAAGGCTCCGGAGCTTTAATTGTTGTGGCTCCATCGTAAAAGCTGCATCCCGGCGCCGGATCAGTACCTTGGTACCAGTGCGGCGGTACTTTCTGCATATTTGCCAGCCCCCTCGACCTTCCTAAGCTGGCAGCAACCCCATCGGAGGCTGCCATGCGCCCACTGCTGCCCTGCCTGTTCACCGCCCTCGGCCTGCTGGCCAGCGCCGGCGCCAG
>RCUJ01001386.1_pt1 | contig 13017 bp, 11 predicted proteins | sample 2166321 | NCBI WGS metagenome assembly RCUJ01 (sample SAMN09932808, study PRJNA488358) | compost metagenome | feature: garden; material: soil; isolation source: compost soil in an enriched community after 118 h of incubation | place: Germany: Experimental Botanical Garden Goettingen | collected... | reverse complement strand
CGAGGAAGAGGCGCGCTTGAAGGCGGCGCGCGAAGCCGTGGGCCCGGATGTCGAGTTGATGATGGACTGCAATAACGCCTGGCAGGACGTGACCCAGGCCATGCAGTACATCCGCCGCTTCGAGCAGTACGAGCCCTACTTCATCGAAGAACCCTTCGGGCCGGACGACATCGACAGCCACGCCAAGCTGGCGCGGCTGACGCATCTGCCGATCGCCACGGCCGAAATCGGCTATGGCCGCTGGTATCACAAGGAACTGCTCGACAAGGGCGCGGCCGGCATCCTGCAAACCGATGCCGCGGTGTGCGGCGGCATCACCGAGTGGAAGCGCATTGCGGCCACTGCCGCCAGCTACGGCGTGGTGGTCTGCCCGCATTGGTTCCACGACGTGCATGCGCCGCTGGTCGCGGCGACGCCGAACGCGCGCTACGTCGAATTTTTCTGGGACGACCAGGTGTTGAATTTCCGCAAGCTGATTGATCGGCAACTGACTCACAAGCTGGGCCGTGTGGTCTTGCATCAAGAGCCAGGGCTGGGCTTCGGTTTCGAAGAACGCATGGTCGAAAAGTTTGGCAAGTGGGTCCGCATCAGTCGTTGAACGCCACCGCCGGCAGGCGGCGCCTTTTCAAAACAAGCAGCCGGCCTTCGAGGCCGGCGCGAGGAGACAAGCATGCAACGCAGGCAATTCATGACCGGCGCCGCGGCGCTGGGGGCGGCGCTTGTGCTGCCCAACGCGGCGCGGGCGCAGCAGGACATGCCGTCGGGTCCGGTGAAGATCGTGGTGGGCTTTCCGGCGGGCGGAGGCACCGACGTGCTGGCGCGACTGTTGGGGCAAAAGCTGGGCGTGATGTGGAATATCCCGGTCATCGTGGAAAACCGCGCCGGGGCGGCCGGCGTCATCGCGGCCGAACAGGTGGCGCGCCAGCCCAACGATGGCAACACGCTGTTGATGGCGCATGTGAACAGCCACGGCATTGCGCCGGGCTTGCAGCCCAAGCTGACCTATTCGGTGGACCGCGATTTCTCGCCCATCGCGTTGGTGGGCAAGACGCCCACCATCCTGATCGGCGGCGCCTCGCAGCCCGCCAAGACGCTGCCTGACTTGGTCAAGCTGTGCCGCGCGCAGCCCGGAAAAATCGTGTTCGGGTCGGCGGGGGCGGGGTCGGCCCAGCATCTGGCGCTGGAAATTTTCAAGGCGCGCGCCGGCATCGACGTGCTGCACGTGCCGTACAAGGGGTCGGCGCCGCTGATGAACGACTTGTTGGGCGGCCATGTGCAGTATTGCTTTGAAGGCATGACGACGGCCACGCCATTGGTGCAGTCCGGCAAGGTGATCGCGTTGGCGCAGACCTTGCAGCAGCGCTCGAAGAGCCACCCCAATGTGCCGACGGTGGCGGAACAAGGCTATCCGGGCTTCGAGGCCAGCATCTGGTTCGGCATGGTGGGCCCCGGCAAGATGCCCGACGCCATGGTCCAGCGCATGAACCGCGATATCGATCAGGTCCTGGCGATGGCGGACGTGCAGGAAAAGCTGGCGCAAGTGGGCGCGGAAGATGGCGGCGGCAGCGTGCAGCGCTTTGCCGACTTCATGGCGCAGGAACAGCGCAAGTACGCCAAGACCATCAAAGACGCGAAGATCATCGTGGAAAGCTGATGCGTGCGGCGCGCGCGGTCGTAGTCGGGCAGCCCAGCAGCGCCGGGCACGGGCGGCCCGAACCGCCATTGCCCGCCGGACGCGGGGCGCCTTAGCCAGCGGTCGGGGCCGTGTTCGGCTCCGACCCTTCCCACCCCGCCATCGCCGAGATCGACCGCGCTTTTTCACGCAGCAGGCGCGCGGTGTCGGATTCCAGGTCGTCGTCGATGGCGCCCACCGGCCCCATCAAGGTGATGGCCGCCGTCATCTCGCCCAGCATGTCGAAGATGGGCGCGGACAGCGACGTGAAGTGCGGCAGCAGCGCATGGCGACAGCGGCTGATGTGGTGCTTCTGCACCTCGTCGCGGATGGCCTGCACGTCTTTCGCCGTATAGGAATTGCCGGGCGCGCCGCCCTGGCTTTCGGGAATGGATGACGCCATCTCGCGCTCCAGCAGGTCGCGGGTCAGGGCGTCCGGCAAATGCGCCAGGAAGTTGCGGCCCAACGCCGACGACAGCAGCGGCATCACCGTGCCCACGCGCAATTCCAGCAAGGGCCGGCTGCGGCTGCCTTCCACGCGATACACGATGGTCGGCCCCTTGTTGCCCCACACCCCCAGGAACACGGTATGCCCGGTTACCGCCGCCACCTCGGCCATGATGGGCCGCGCTGTCGTGAACACGTCGAACTGCTCCAGCGCCGCCAGCCCCAGCCGCAGCGCGTAGGGGCCCAGGCCGTAGTGGCCCGTGTCCGCATGCTGCTGCACCACGCCCACCTTCTGAAAACTGACCAGGTAGTAGTGCACGTTGGGCACGGTCAGCTCACAGGCGTCGGCAATTTCCTTCAGCGGTAGCGGCCGGCCCGTCTTGCGGATCAGGTCCAGGATCCGGAAGCCCACTTCAATGGATTGAATCCCCCTGCGCGCTGCGGTCGGCGTCTTTTCCGTGTTCTTTTCTACCTTGCCGGCGGGCCTTGCCATTGCTGCCTCCAGTGTGTGTTTGGCGGCAGTGTAGCAGCGGCCCGCAGGCACTTCCGGCCCCCCGCCGGACCCGGTTTCGGGTTTCCCCCAGCTTTGTCCGGGCCGGCTTTAAGTTTGATAATAGTTAATGCATACAGCAGTATCAATCTAAAAACACAGGGGAAAGCAAGCATGGAAGCAAACGTGGCAGCAGTGGGGCGGATCGGCGACGCGCCGACGCTAAGCAGGAAAGAGGAACGCCAGGTAGTCGTGGCGTCCACCTTGGGCACCTTGTTCGAGTGGTACGACTTCTTCATCTACGGGACCCTGGCGGTGTTCATGAGCCAGGTGCTGTTCCCGCAGGACAACCCCACGGTGGCACTGCTGGCCGCCTTGGGCGCACTGGCGGTGGGTTTCATCATTCGCCCCTTGGGCGCCGTGATGTTCGGCTACCTGGGTGACAAGTGGGGCCGCAAGTACACCTTCCTGATCACGGTCGTGATGATGGGCGGGGCCACCGTGCTGATCGGCTGCCTGCCTACCTATGAATCGGCCGGCCACCTGTCGTGGATTCTGCTGCTGACGCTGCGCGTGGTGCAGGGCCTGGCCGTGGGCGGCGAGTACGGCGGCGCGGTGATCTACGTGGCCGAGCATTGCGAGCCCAGGCGCCGTGGCTTGCTGACCGGGTGGATCCAGATCACCTCGTCGGCCGGCCTGATCCTGTCGCTGGTTGTCATCCTGTGCACCCAGGCAGCGATGAGCGCCGAGGACTTCCGCCAATGGGGATGGCGCCTGCCGTTCATCCTGTCGATCGTGATGCTGGCGATTTCGATCTACGTGCGCGCCAAGCTGCATGAATCGCCCGTCTTCACGCGCATGAAGCAGCAGAACCGTCTGTCGAAGAATCCCATCAAGGAAACGTTTGGCCAATGGTCCAGCCTGCGCCTGGTGTTGCTGGCGCTGATCGGCGTCACCGCCGGCCAGGGCGCCACCTACTTCACGGGCCAGTTCTACGTAATGATCTTCCTGCAGCAAGCCGTGCAGTTGGACCAGACCAGCGTCTACACGCTGATCCTGATCGGCTTCATCATCGGTGCGCCCACGTTCGTGCTGTTCGGCTGGCTGTCCGACCGCATCGGCCGCAAATGGATCATGATGGCGGGCCTGTTCATTGCCGCCATCGGCTACCACTCGATGTTCGAGGTGCTGTTGAAAGCCGGCAACCCGGCGCTGGCCCAAGCCATGCAAAGCACGCCGGTCCGCGTGCATGCCGACACCAGCGGCGGCGCGTGCGACTTCGGCTTGCAGGCCGCGATGGTCGGCAGCCATGCCGACCACAAGAAGGTGTGCGTGCAGGCCAAGAAATTCCTGGTCGGCAAGGGCATCAACTTTGAATACGCCGCGCCGCTGCCGGGCCAGGCCATCGCCATGAGCGTGGGCGGCGTCACCGTCAACGGCTTTGACCGCGCGGGCTACGCCCAGGCCTTGAGCGCGGCCGGCTACCCGGACCGCGCCGACCCGGCCCGCGTCGACCGCGCCACCATCATCCTGATCCTGGTGTTGATGACCGCCGTGGTCGCGATGGTCTATGGACCAGTGGCGTCGTACCTGGTTGAACTGTTCCCGGCCCGCATCCGCTACACCGCGCTATCCTTCCCGTACCACATCGGCGCGGGCATCTTCGGCGGCATCGTGCCCTTTACCGCCACCTACCTGGCGCAGGCCAGCGGCAATATCTTTGGCGGTTTGATGTATCCGGTCGTCGTGATGGTGGTGGTGGGCATCATCGGCAGCTTGTTCCTGCCGAACACCCGCGCCCAAGCCATCGACGAAGACCCCATCCACTAAAAAAGCGAGGAGAAACATGTCCGTGCAAGCGAGTTTCAAGGCCGCCGTCATCCAGGCGGCGTCCATCCCGACCGACAGCGTCGCCTGCGCCAACAAGGCCGCGTCGCTGATCCGGCAAGCGGCAGAGCAGGGCGCCCGGGTGCTGGTGTTTCCGGAAGCCTTCCTGGGTGGCTACCCCAAGGGCAATTCCTTTGGCGCGCCCATCGGCGTGCGCAAGCCCGAAGGCCGCGACGCCTTCGCCAGCTATCACCGGCAGGCCGTGCGGCTGGATGGCGAAGAGGTCGGCATCGTGGCGCAGGCCGCCGCCGATACCGATAGCTTCGTCGTCATGGGCTGCATCGAAGCCGACGGCGGCACGCTGTACTGCACCGTGCTGTACTTCAATGGCCGGGAAGGCCTGGTCGGCAAGCACCGCAAGCTGATGCCCACGGCGGGCGAACGGCTGATCTGGGGCTTTGGCGATGGCTCGACCATGCCCGTCTTCGATACCCCCTACGGCAAGGTCGGCGCGGTCATCTGCTGGGAAAACTACATGCCCATGCTGCGCATGTACATGTACAGCCAGGGCGTGGCGCTGTATTGCGCGCCCACGGCGGATGACCGCGATAGCTGGATTCCCAGCATGCGCCACATCGCGCTGGAAGGCCGCTGCTATGTGCTGACCGCCTGCCAGCACCTGCGCCGCGATGCGTATCCGGAAGATTTCGAATGCTCGCTGGGCAACGCACCCGACACGGTGCTGATGCGCGGCGGCAGCGCCATCATCGACCCCTTGGGCGAAGTGCTGGCCGGGCCGGACTTTTCCGACGAGACCATTCTGTACGCCGACATCAACCCCAACCAGATCCTGCGCGGCAAGTACGACTTCGACGTGTCCGGCCACTATTCGCGCCCGGACGTGTTCCAGCTTCAGGTCGACACCCGCGAAAAACGGGCCGTGTCCGCCGTGTCCACCGCCAATGCGGGCGGCACGCAGGAGTCTTGAAACATGCATTTTGATTTCAGCGCCTTGCCTTCGCAGACGGTCTACAAGCTGCTGACCTCGACCGTCACCCCCCGCCCGATTGCGTGGGTCACCACGATATCGGGCGACGGGTGCGTCAACGCGGCGCCGTTCAGCTTTTTCAACGTCATGGGGCACCAGCCGCCCACCGTCGCCATCGGCCTGATGCGCCGCGCCAACGGTGAACTGAAAGACACCAGCGCCAACATCATCGAAAACGGCGAGTTCGTGGTGAACCTGGTGCCCGAAGCCCTGATGCAGCAAATGAACCAAACCTGCGCGGACTATCCGCCTGGGGTGGATGAGCTGACCAAGGCGGGCCTGACGGCGTTGCCCGCCGCGCATGTGCGCCCGCCTCTTATCCAAGGTAGCCCGGTGTCGCTGGAATGCGTCAGCCAGGCCACCATCGTGACCGGCCCGCACCAGGTCGTCGTGATCGGCCGGGTGCTGGGCGCGCACGTGGCCGATGCCTATGTGCAGGACGCCGAGCGTGGTTATGTGAACACGGCCGAGATGGGCCTGGTGGCGCGCATGCACGGCAGTGGGTGGTACGCTCGCAGCACGGATTTGTTCCAGTTGGCGAGGCCCACCGACCCTTAGCCAGTCACTGAAAGGAGAAAAGATGGTTGCTCGTTGGCGCTGGGCGCTTAAGCAATTGACCAAGCGCCTGTGGTTCAGGGCCAGTCTTTTCTCGCTGCTGGGCGTGGCAACCGCCTTGCTCGCCGTCATATTCAAGGGCGCCATTCCCGAAACCCTGCCCGCCCGCATCGGTGCCGACGCGGTGGACAAGATCCTGGGCATCATCGCGTCCAGCATGCTGGCGGTGACCACCTTTTCGCTCAGCACCATGGTGGCGGCCTACGGAGCGGCCAGCAGCGGCGTGACCCCGCGCGCAACCACCCTTGTGATGCAGGACACCACCACGCAGAACGCCTTGGCGACGTTCATCGGCTCGTTTCTGTTCAGCCTGGTGGGCATCATCGCGCTGAGCACGGGCGCCTATGGCGCGCAAGGGCGGGTCCTGCTGTTCGCGGTGACGATCGCGGTGGTGATCCTGATCGTCTACACGCTGCTGCGCTGGATTGATCATCTGTCAAAGCTCGGCCGAGTCGGCGAAACCATTGACCGCGTTGAAACCGCGACCATCGACGCGATCCGGCACCGCGTTCAGTGGCCTTGCCTGGGCGGCACCCCTTATCCGGCATCCGGCGTGCCCCCCGCGTTGGCGCTGGCCGTGGCAAGTGACCAGACGGGCTACGTCCAGCACGTCGACGTCCAGGCCTTGGGCCAGATCGCGCGGGAACATCAGGCCTTGATTTACCTGGATGTGCTGCCCGGCGCCTTTGTTCATGTCGGCATGGTGTTGGCGTGGATCGTGCCCGAATCAAGCAGCGCACCGGCCACGCGCGAGGCTCCCACCGAGGGGATCCTGGGCGCCATCACGATGGGCACCCATCGCACGTTCGAGCACGACCCCCGCTTTGGTTTGTCGGTGCTTTCCGAAATTGCGTCCCGCGCCTTGTCGCCTGCCGTCAATGACCCCGGCACGGCCATTGACGTCATCGGCAGGGGCGTAAGAAGCCTGACCTGCTGGGGGCAGCCCCCTTCGTCGCAACCCGATGCCGAGCCCGACTGCCGGCGGGTGTACGTGCAATGCTTGGACGTGGACGATTTGTTCGACGACTTTTTCGGCCCTATCGCCCGAGACGGCGCGGGCTTGCTGGAAGTGGACATGTGCATGACCAAGGCGCTGTTGAGCCTGGCGGAGATCAACCCGACGCTATTCAAGCCGGCCGCTTCCCGGCATGCCGCGCGCTTGCTCGGGTATGCAGAGAATGCGCTGGGCCTGGATGAAGACAAGCGTCGGCTACGCGAGCTGGCTCAGCCCCTGCTGCGCTGAGAAAGGGCGTGCCCGAGAGGGCGCGGCTTTTGGTGTGACGGGCGCGCCCAAAGCGGCGGTCCGGACCCGATTTTGCAAAGGGACGAGCTTGTGCCAATTCGTTCTCCAGTTCCTTGGATGCGGCGTAAATCGCCGCTGCTAGCATATGCCCGACCACTGCGAGAACCCTCGGTTCACGACTTCTCCGCTGGCACTTTCATCATCTTTGAACACCATATTTGGGGGCAGATCCATCCAGGGGCTGGCGGGCGTCTGGCTTGCGTGGGCGGCGGTTTGCGCGGCCGCACGCAACTGCCGAATCCGCATTCGCGCGCCTGTCTGGATGGCTGGACGCGGCATGAATAATCTGAAACTTGGAACCCGCCTGGCGGGGGGGTTCGGCATTTTGCTGGCCATGATCATCATCATGTGCCTGGTTGGGCTGGTCAGTCTGGCCAACATCAATGACTCGGTTGAAACGGTGACCCAGCGTTCCCTGATCAAGGAACGCCTGATCAGCGACTGGGCCCGCAATATCCAGGCCGGCGTCACCCGCACCACCGCCATTGCAAAAAGCACCGACGCCAGCCTGGCGGCGTTCTTCACGGAAGAGGCCGCCGCGTCCACGCGGAATTCCTCCGCTTTGCAAAAGCAGATCGAGCCGCTGATACAGACGCCCGAAGAAACGCAATTGTGGCAAGGCATCGGCAAGTCCCGAGGCGATTACCTGCGCACGCGCGACGCCATCTTCAAGGCCAAGCAGGACGGCGACGTCGACGCGGCCAACCGTGTCTTCACCCAGGAATTCCTGCCGGCCACGCGCCAGTTCATTGACCAGATCACCAAGCTGTCCGCCTTGCAGCGCGCCGAGATCGATGCGAGCGCGGCCGACATCCAAAGTGCTTACGGCACGGCCAATTTCTGGATGATCGTCATCGGTTCGGTTGCGCTGATTAGCGGCTTGCTGCTGGCCATCTTGCTGACGCGCGGCATTACCCGCCCGCTGTCGGCCGCCGTGCGCGTGGCGCGCACCGTGGCCGCCAATGACCTGACCAGCACCGTTACCGTGACATCACGCGACGAGATCGGCCAGTTGATGCAGGCCCTGGCGTCCATGAACGCCAATCTGGCGGGCACCATCGCCCACATCCGAACCGGCGTGGACAGCATGGCGTCCGCGTCGGGCGAGATCGCGGCGGGCAACACCGACCTGTCCTCGCGCACCGAGCAGCAGGCGGCGTCTTTGGAAGAAACCGCGGCATCGATGGAGCAACTGTCGTCCACGGTGAAGCAGAATGCCGACAGCGCGCGCCAGGCCAACCAGTTGGCGGCCACCGCGTCCGAGACCGCATCCCGAGGCGGCGCGACCGTGTCCGAGGTGGTCAGCACCATGAGCGCGATTTCGTCCAGCTCGGTGAAGATCGCCGACATCGTGTCGGTGATCGATGGCATCGCTTTCCAAACCAATATCCTGGCGCTGAACGCCGCGGTGGAAGCCGCGCGGGCGGGCGAGCAGGGCAAGGGTTTCGCCGTGGTGGCGGCCGAAGTCCGCACGCTGGCGCAACGCAGCGCGCAGGCCGCCAAGGAGATCAAGACGCTGATTGAAGACACGGTGCAAAAGATCAGCCAGGGTTCCATCAGCGCCGAGCGAGCCGGCACGACGATGCAGGAAATCGTCAGTTCGGTGCAGCGCGTGACCGACATCATGGGCGAAATCGCGGCGGCATCCGCCGAGCAGGCCGACGGCATCGAACAGGTCAACCGGGCGGTGTCGCAAATGGACGAGGTAACGCAGCAGAACGCGGCGCTGGTGGAAGAAGCCGCCGCCGCGGCCGGCTCAATGCAGGATCAGGCAGCGGACCTGACGCGCGCGGTCAGTGCGTTCAAACTGCCGGGCAGTGTGGCGGTGGCGATGGAGCGGGGGGCTGGTGGTCGAGCCTTGGCAATGACGGGGGCTGTGGCCCTTCGGACTTGATCTGACGCCTGTCAGCAGCGGATGCCTTGCCGAATGAGGCGCGCGAGGCTATCCGCATTACCGTTGTAGGCGTCAATCGACGCCCGGATCATTTCAGCCTGGCTAATGCCCGTCCAGTCGATGTCGTAGCCAGCGTTGCGCGCCAGTTGTCCGATGAACTCACGTTGAGTTCGACCATTGCCTTCGCGAAAGGGATGCAGCACGTTGATTTCGCCAAGGTAGTAGGCTGCGCGCTGGCTGAATTTTTCGGCATCGAGATCTTGCAAGTGACGCTCTTGTGCAAGCTGCTGAAATAAACGCCGGCCAGCGCTGTCGATCATCAAGTGACGAGCGAATATCGTGTCGCCCTTTTGAATCTCGCCTTGCCGGATTTCACCTGCCCAGTCGTAGACGTCGCCAAACAGACGCCGGTGGATTTGTCGCAGGTGCTCCAAATCGAACTTGCCGGCAACGGGCTGCTCACGCAACTTGGCGGCCTGCAAAAAAGACAGGCTGGACTCGGCCTTGTCGAGTGCAGCCTGATCTTGGATACCCAGAAGGTTGCGGCGTATGCCCGTGCCTTTGTCCAGGTATGGGTCACCGTCCTGCCCGGTGTATTTCATCTTACGGGCTGATTCAGACCGAGCCGCGCCTTGTATTCGGCGATAGCGTCATCAAGGGATTTTTCGCCCGACGCCCACAGCTCGGCGTCTTTGATGACCTGCGCGTCCGGTTCCAGGCCTTCCATGCGTTGGCTGGCCAGTGCGCTGTTCACGACGATGCGGCGGGCGACGACTTCCTGCTCTGCAATCATGGCGAGTCCTGTGATCAATGAATGCGCCATTTTACGCCGTGACACGCTGGACGGAAAAAAGCCCGCCGCTCCATGGGAGCGCGGGCTTTTTTGGATTTCGGTGAATTCACCGAAACAAATACTTGGCGGAGAGGGTGGGATTCGAACCCACGGTACGGGGATACCGTACGCCTGATTTCGAGTCAGGTACATTCGACCACTCTGCCACCTCTCCGTGGCTGGGTTCCAAAACGGTGATCACTTATTTGAAGGGTTCCTTTTTGAGGATTTCCCTTCACGTTTCGTTTTCACTTCAAGATCCCTGGTCGGAAGGATCTTCGTTGTTGGAGCAGCGAAGCCCGCAATTCTACAGGAATTTTTTCCTGTGTGTAAAGGGGGGCGAAAAAAATCATTGAAAGGGTGCATCGCGCACTTCCGGCGGCGCCGATCTTTGCCCAGAATTCGCCCATCCGGGCATCGCGCGCCCAGGCCTACACCCTTCCCAAGGCGGCATCCCGTTTCATGGACCTGATTCTTATCCTCTTGCTTGCCGCCGTGCTGTGCGTGCCCATCACGCAGCAGCTTGGGCTGGGCGCGATTCCGGGTTATTTGATTGCGGGCGTGCTGATCGGGCCATCGTGCCTGAAGCTGGTGACCAATGTCGACACGATGATCAACGTGTCGCAATGGGGCGTGGTGATGATGCTGTTCATCATCGGGCTTGAACTGTCGCCCAGGCGGCTATGGGCGATGCGCAGCGAGGTCTTTCTGGTGGGAAGCTTGCAGATGCTGGTCTGCGGGCTGTTGCTGGGGCTGGTGTTCGGCGCGGCGCTCAGGCATTTGGCCGGGATGGAGTGGCAGGCGGCGGTGTTGTGCGGGCTGTCGCTTGCCTTGTCGTCGACGGCGGTGGCGTTGCGGTTGTTGGATGAGCGGACCTTGACCCGCACGCCGCTGGGCCGTTCGGCCTTGGGTGTGTTGCTGTTTCAGGACATGGCGGCCATTCCGATGCTGGTGGCGGCGGGCCTGCTGGGGTCTGACGGTACGTCGGCCCCGTCTTTCAAGGAAGCGCTGATTGCGGTGGCGGTGGTGGCCCTGGCCTACCGGCTGCGGCTGCTGGGCTGGGCCGCCAAGGCGCAATTGAATGAACTCTTCACGGCGGCGGCATTGCTGATGGTGGTGGGCGCCGCGCAACTGTTCGACTATGCGGGCTTGTCGGCGGGCTTGGGCGGCTTTCTGGTCGGGGTGTTGATGGCGGAATCCCGCTACCGGAACGACCTTGAAACCGCCATCGAGCCATTCAAGGGGCTATTACTGGGGCTGTTCTTCCTGGCGATCGGCATGTCCGTGAATCTGAAGGTGGTTGCCGATCACTGGACGTTCATCATCGGCTGCGTTGCCGCCTTGCTGGCGATCAAAGCCCTGGTCCTCTATGGCTTCGCGCGGTTCATGGGCCTGCCGCGCTACCACCGGCTGCTGTTTGCCATGGTGCTGGCCCAGGGCGGGGAATTCAGCTTTGCCATCTTCAATGAAGCCTGGGACAACCACTTGGTCAGCCTGGAACAGCGCGATGTGCTGTCCGTGGTGGTGGCCATATCCATGGGCGTGGTGCCGGTGCTGATCAAGCTGCTGGAGCGCGTGCCGGAAAACCGTGGCGGCATGGCGGATCTGCCTTCGGCCGCCGATGCCGGGCCAGGGTCGGATTCGTCCGACAAACCCCCGTCTGCTTGACCCCGCCAGCCGTGGGGTCATGGCATGATTGCCGTCTGCGCGGGCGGCTACACTTGTCTTCGTTTCGCTTTTCGTCCCTATGCCAGACCACAGGAGAATGCACATGCTCAAAGGAAAAGTTGCCCTTGTCACCGGTTCCACCAGCGGTATCGGCCTGGGGATCGCCACCGCCTTCGCCCAGCAAGGCGCTGATATCGTGCTGAATGGTTTTGGCGACGCCGCCGCGATCGAAAAGGAACGCGCGGGCCTGGCCGAGAAGTACGGCGTGAAGGTGATCTACGACGGCGCCGACCTGTCCAAGGGCGATGCGGTGCGTGGTCTGGTCGACAACGCGGTGCGCCAGTTGGGCCGCATCGACATCCTGGTCAATAACGCCGGCATCCAGCACACCGCGCTGATCGAAGATTTCCCGGTTGAAAAGTGGGATGCCATTTTGGCGCTGAACCTGTCGGCCGTGTTCCATGGCACGGCGGCCGCGCTGCCGCACATGAAGAAGCAGGGCTTTGGCCGCATCATCAACATTGCGTCGGCGCACGGCCTGGTGGCGTCCGCCAACAAGTCGGCCTATGTGGCCGCCAAGCATGGCGTGGTGGGCTTCACCAAGGTCACTGCGCTGGAAACGGCCGGGCAGGGCATCACCGCCAACGCCATCTGCCCGGGCTGGGTTCGCACCCCGCTGGTGGAAAAGCAGATCACCGCGCTGGCCGAAAAGAACGGCGTTGACCAGGAAACCGCCGCGCGCGAACTGCTCAGCGAAAAGCAGCCGTCGCTGCAATTCGTGACCCCGGAACAACTCGGCGGCACCGCCGTGTTCCTGGCATCCGACGCCGCGGCGCAAATTACCGGCACGTCGGTTTCGGTCGATGGCGGCTGGACGGCGCGTTAATAGAGGAACTCTGGAATGTTGTTTTTGCTTTCCCCCGCCAAGAAGCTGGACTACGACTCGCCCCTGCATATCGAGACGCACACCCAGCCGCTGTTCGTGGACCAGGCCGCCGGCCTGATCAAGGTGCTGAAGACGAAGTCGGCAGAAGACATCGCTGACTTGATGAGCCTGAGTCCGGCGCTGTCCGAACTGAATGCGCAGCGTTACGCGCATTGGAAGCGTAGCTTCACCCAGGCGAATTCGCGCCAGGCCGTGTTGGCGTTCAATGGCGATGTGTACGAAGGGCTGGATGCGTCCAGCCTGTCGGCCAAGCAACTGGATTGGGCGCAAGAGCA
>RCUJ01001385.1_pt1 | contig 13024 bp, 13 predicted proteins | sample 2166321 | NCBI WGS metagenome assembly RCUJ01 (sample SAMN09932808, study PRJNA488358) | compost metagenome | feature: garden; material: soil; isolation source: compost soil in an enriched community after 118 h of incubation | place: Germany: Experimental Botanical Garden Goettingen | collected... | reverse complement strand
TCCAGGCGGGCCTGGGTCAGCACGCCGGTTTGCGCGATGAGCACGGTGATGTAGTTGCCCAGGCCGGCCTTGTAGCGGTTCACGGCCAGGTCGTAGGCGGCTTCGATGGCGGTGCGGGCCTGGCGCTGTTGGGCGCGCTCCTGCTCCAGCAAGCGCAAGCCGTCCAGCGCGTCGGCCACTTGGTGCACGGCGTCCAGCACGGCCTGGTTGTAGTCCGACACGGCCAGATCGGCGTCCGCGCGGCGCCCGGCCAGGTTGGCGTTCAGCTCGCCGCCATGGAAGATGGGTAGCGTGACGGCCGGCCCAAAGCCCGCCGTGCGCGCCGCGGCGCCCAGCAGGTTGCCCGTGCCCAAGGCCTGGAAGCCGGCGAACGCGGTCAGGTTGACGTTGGGGTAGAACTCCGCTTTGGCGGTGTCGATGGCGCTGCGCGCGGCCTCAGCGCGCCAGCGCGAGGCCACGACGTCGGGGCGATGGCCCAGCAAATCCAGCGGAATGGCCGTGGGCACGACGCCCGCGGGCGCGGTCAAGTCCACGGCAACCAGCGATTGGCCGCGTTGCGGGCCGGCGCCTGCCAGCGCCGCGACCTGATTGCGCAACTGCGCCAGCGTTGTTTCCGTCTGCGTCAGTTCCACCTGGCCGGCCGCCAGCGACGATTCCGCCTGCTTCACTTCCACTTGCGTATCCAGGCCGGCGCTGTAGCGGCCTTGCGTCAAGGACAAGACATCGGCGCGTTGCGCGATCACCCGCTTGAGCACATCGCGTTGCGCGAAGGCGTTCTGCAGGTTCAGGTAGGCGCGTACGGTGGCGCTGGCCAGCATGTTGCGCGCGGCTTGCGCGTCGGCGGTGGCGGCCTCGCGCTCCGACACGGCCGACTTCAGGCGTGAACGGTTCTTGCCCCAGAAATCCAGCTCGTAGCTGAAGTCCAGCGCCAACCGGTTATCGCTGACGACGGTGCCGCCCAGCGGTGCCGGGTAGATGTAGTCGGCCGACAGATGTTCGCGGTTCAGCGAGTAATTGGCATCCACGCGGGGCAGAAGCGGGGCGCGGGCTGTGCTGACGGCGGCGTTGGCCTTGGCCAGGCGCGCCTGCGCGGCGCTCATCGACGGGCTGTTGGCCAGCGCTTCGTCCATCAGCGCGTTGAGCTGCGCGTCGCCGTAGCGTTGCCACCATTGCGTGTTGGGCCAGGCGGTGTCGTGGCCGGTCAATCCCAGCTTGGCCGCATCCAGTGCTACGACGGGTTCGGGCCCGGGTTCCATCAGTGCGCAGCCGCTCAGGGCAAGCACCAATACGGTAGAAAGAAGGCGTTTCATCCTGACTGTTTGCTGAAAGTAATTGATTGATCTGTATTTGCCTAGGCAAATATTATGCCAAATAAAGCCCCACGCGAATGAGGCGGAGCCGATCGGAGACGGGGTCGTCAGCGCTCGGGTGCAGCGCCGGAGGCCGAGCCGTTGGCGATCATCCGGCGCATGAAGTGCATGAGCTGGGTGACTTCGTCGGCGGAAAAGCCGCGCAAGTGGTGGTTGAGCGCGCGGGCGATGCTGGGGGGGATTTCTCGGGCCTTGGCTTCGCCGAGGTCGGTCAGTTCGATCTTCACGACGCGGCGGTCTTCCAGGCTGCGGCTGCGGCGTAGCAGGCCCTTGGCCTCAAGACGGTCAAGCGCGCGGGTCATGGCGCCGGTGTCCATGTCATTGAGACGAGCCAGTTCGGCGGGGGTGTCGGCGCGGCCCAGGAAGACCATGGCAAGCGGTCGCCATTGCATGGCGGTCAGGTCCAGCGGCGCCATTTCCTGGTCCAGCATCCGGGTCAGGGAGTGATAGACCAGCTTGATGAGGTAGCCTGCGTTCTCTTCCCCCATGCAACGGTGGTCGTTGCGATAGTGGACGGGGGTGTCGGCGGCAGGCGGGGCAGTTTCGGCATTCATGCGCCGAATTTTACTGCCTAGTCAGTTATTGTCAAGGCTGCGATTTTACCGGTATTTCCGCCTCGACCACGCCCTTGCGCAAGCCTGACCAGACGATCGCCGCCACGATCAGCGCGGCGCCCGCCATCATGCGCGGTGTCGGTTCCTGGCTGAACAGCACCCACGCGAAGGCGATGGCATACACCGGTTCCAGGGCAATCACCAAGCCGGCGCTGCGGGCGTTCAGGCGGGTCAGGCTGGACACGAACAGATAGTGGGACAGGCCCGTGCAGAAGATGCCCAGCAAGGCCAGCCAGAACCAGTCCAGCGCGGGCAGGGCGGGCAACTGGCCAACGGCGAACGGCACCATCACCAGCGCCACCACCACGTTTTGCCAGCACGCCACCTGCATCGGGTCCATGCCGGAGGCCGAACGCCGGTTGCTCAACGCCAGCAGGGCGAAGGTCAGCCCGGACAGCAGGCCCCACGCCAAGCCGATGGTGCCCTGGTCGGCCAGGTCGAAAGACGGCGTCACCAGGATGAGCCCGGCGGTGACCAGGCCCAGCAACATCCATTCGGCCGCGCGAATGCGTTCACGGAAGAGCAGGCCTTCGAACAGCGTGATGAATGCGGGAAAACTGGCGAAACCCAGCGTGGCGATGGCGATGCCGCCCACTTTGACCGAAATGAAGAACGTGACCCAGTGCGCCGCCAGCAGGGCGCCGGCAAGCACCAGTACGAATAGCTGGGCGGGCGTCAGCACGCCCAACAGCGGCTTGCGGCGCATGCGGGCAAATATGCCCAGCGAGATCACCGCGAAAACCGCCCGGCCCAGCGTGATGACGGCGGCGCTGGCTTGTATCAATTCCCCGAAAACGCCGGTCAGGCCGAACAGCACGGCGGCGATATGGATGTAGGTCAGAGCGCGATGTCGGGTCATGCCAGAGGGTGTCGATGCCAAAAAGCGATGTTTAAGCGTGCAAAGAGGATTGCACTGAATCTAAAATCATCGCATGAATCGTATCGCCAAGCTTTTGCCATCCTCTCTTCCGTCCGGCCGCGCGGCCGGAATCCTTATGGCAATGCTTGGCGCGGTGCTGTTTTCGGCCAAGGCGATTGTGGTCAAGTTCACCTACCGTTATGGCATCGACGCGGTCACGCTGATCGCCTTTCGCATGCTGTTTGCGATGCCCTTCTTCGCGGCGGTGGCCTGGCACCAGTCACGCCGCGCGGCGCGCGGCGAGATCGTGACGATGACAAGCAAAGAGCGCATCCAGGTCATCGTGCTGGGCCTGCTGGGCTATTACCTGTCCAGCTTCCTGGACTTCCTGGGGCTGCGCTACATCACCGCAAGCCTGGAACGGCTGATCCTTTTCCTGTCGCCGTCGCTGGTTGTGCTGCTGTCCGCATTCTGGTTCAAGCGCCCCATTGAGCGCCGGCAATGGCTGGCCATGGTGTTGTCGTATGCCGGTGTGGTGCTGGTGTTTGCCCACGACCTGTCCTTTGGCGGCGGGGGCGAGGTGCTGTTAGGGTCTTTGTTCGTTTTTGGCTCGGCGGCAAGCTATTCTGTCTACCTGATTTGTTCCGGCGAACTGATCAAGCGGGTCGGCCCGACACGCTTGGTGGCCTACGCCATGCTGGTTTCGTGCGTAGCCTGCATCATCCAGTTTTTCGTGATCCACCCGCCGTCGATGCTGATCCAGCCGGCGGGCGTTTACGGGTATTCCGTGATCCACGCCACGCTGAACACTGTGGTGCCGGTCTTCATGCTGATGTGGGCGGTGTCGCTGATTGGCGCGCCCACGGCATCATTGCTGGGCATGGTGGGGCCGGTGTCCGTGCTGTTTCTGGCGTCGTGGTTCCTGGACGAGCCCATTACTCTGTGGCAGTTGGCGGGGACCGCGCTGGTGTTGACCGGCGTGTTCGCCTTGATGGGCGGCGGCGCCGGCAGGCCGGTATCCGACGCAAAGCGCGCGGCGGAACCGCCGTCGCGTTAAAGCCTGGTTTTCCCGATTTATTCGCATCATTTCCATTGAAAGGAGGCCAGCATGGCCAGCAATCTCGTCAAGGCAATTCGTATTGAGCAGCACGGTGGTCCTGAAGTCCTGAAGCTGGTTGACGTGGAAGTTCCGCCGCCCGCCGCCAATGAAGTCACGATCGAGCAGCACGCCGCCGGCCTGAATTTCATCGATATCTATTTCCGCACGGGCTTGTATCCGCACCCGCTGCCGCACGGCCTGGGTTTCGAAGCCGCGGGCGTGGTCACGGCCGTGGGCGCCGACGTCAAGCACCTGAAGAAGGGCGACCGTGTGGCGTATGGCCAAAGCCCCATCGGCGCCTACGCCAAGGCCCGCAACGTGCCGGCCAATCAAGTGGTCACCGTGCCCAAGGGCATTGGTTTTGACGAGGCCGCCGCGCTGATGCTCAAGGGTCTGACGGTGCAGTACCTGTTCCGCCAGACCTATCGCCTGCAAGGCGGTGAGACCATTCTGTTCCATGCGGCCGCGGGCGGCGTGGGCCTGATCGCTTGCCAATGGGCCAAGGCGCTTGGCGTGAAGCTGATCGGCACCGTGTCCAGCCCGGAAAAGGCCGAACTGGCGCGCGCCAACGGCGCGTGGGAAACCATCGATTACTCCCGCGAAAACGTGGTCGAGCGCGTGCTGGAACTGACCAAGGGCAAGAAAGTGCCGGTGGTGTATGACGGCGTGGGCAAGGACACCTGGGAAACCTCGCTGGACTGCATCGAGCCGCGCGGCCTGATGGTCAGCTTCGGCAACGCGTCCGGCCCCGTGGCCGGCGTCAACCTGGCCGTGCTGAACCAGAAGGGCAGCCTGTACGTGACGCGCCCGTCGCTGGGCGTGCATGTGAATACCCTGGAAAAGCTGCAAGCCGCCTCCAAGGAAGTCTTTGACCTGGTCCTGAAGAAGAAGATCAAGGTCCGCATCGATCAGCGCTACAGCCTGGAGCAGGCCGGCGAAGCGCAGACCGCGCTGGCATCGCGCAAGACCACCGGCGCCACGGTGTTGATGCTGGACTGATCCTCAGCATCTGGCGCGCGGCCCCCTGGTGGGCGCGCGACGGGGCCGGGCAGGGCGCGCAATGCGTGGCCTGCCCGGCCTTTTTATTGGCATGTCCCCGTGCGCAGAATGACAAATCCCCATGCACGGCCCGACAAGCCAGCGATAAAGCCCGTTGCTATTCTGGCTCCACACTTTTCGTTGGAGCTTTCAGATGTCTTCAGCAAGCGCATGTGCCACTGCCGACCGCCCGGAATTGGCCGCCATCCGGGAATTCATGCTGATAGACGGCAAGCCGGTGCACGATGGGCAGGGCCAGCCTATCCCGGTGTACGACCCGGCCACGGGCCGCGTCATTGCCCATCAACCCGATGCGGGCCCCGCCCAGGTGGACTTGGCCGTGCAAGCCGCGCGGCGCGCTTTTGAAGCAGGGCCGTGGCGCGACACGCTGCCGGCCGGCCGCGAACGCCTGCTGCTCAAGCTGGCTGACTTGCTGGAACAGCACGGCACCGAACTGGCTCGCCTGGAAACCCTGAACAACGGCAAATTACTGGGCATCGCACAGGGCCTGGAAGTGGGCGCCGGCGCGCAATGGCTGCGCTACATGGCAGGCTGGGCCACGAAGATCACGGGTGACACCTTGTCGCTGTCGATTCCTTTCCCGCCTGGCGTCCAGTACAGCGCCTATACGCTTGCCCAACCCGTGGGTGTGGTGGGCGCCATCATCCCGTGGAATTTCCCGTTGCTGATGGCGGTGTGGAAGATCGCGCCCGCCTTGGCCGCCGGCTGCACGGTGGTGCTCAAACCCGCCGAGGAAACCCCCTTGACCGCCTTGCGGCTGGCAGAGCTCGTGCTTGAAGCGGGCTTTCCGCCCGGCGTCGTCAACGTCATCACCGGGCGTGGCGAATCCGCCGGCGCTGCGCTGGTGGCGCATCCGGGCATCGACAAGATCGCCTTCACCGGCTCGACCGAAGTGGGCAAGCTGATCGGGCGCGCCGCCATGGACGACATGAAACGGGTGTCGCTGGAACTGGGTGGCAAGTCTCCCGTGATCGTGCTGGACGACTGCGACGTCGACCGCGCCGTGCAAGGCGCCGCCGCGGCCATCTTCTTCAACCAGGGGCAAGTGTGCACGGCCGGCTCGCGGCTGTATGTGCAACGGGGTCTCTATGACAAAGTCGTGCAGGGGCTGGCCGACGTGGCCGCCGGCATGAGCTTGGGTTCCGGTTTCGACCCGGCCACGCAGATCGGCCCGCTGATCTCGGCGCGGCACCAGCAGCGCGTCATGGACTACATCGGCATCGGCCGGGCCGAAGGGGGGCGCGTGCTGACGGGCGGCGTGGCCGGCGACGGGGAAGGCTACTTCGTGCGGCCCACGGTGTTTGCCGACGTGCCGCAACAAGCCCGCATCACGCAGGAAGAAATTTTCGGACCCGTCGTCGTGGCGCAGCCCTTCGACAGCCTGGACGATGCCGTGCGCCTGGCCAACGACAGCGCCTTCGGCCTGGGCGCCAGCATCTGGAGCAACGACCTGACCCGCGTCCAACGCCTGATCCCGCGCATCGATGCGGGCACGGTCTGGGTCAACACCCACAACATGCTGGACCCGAACATGCCGTTTGGCGGCTTCAAACAATCCGGCGTCGGCCGCGAACATGGCCGAGCCGTGCTTGAGATGTATCTAGAGAAGAAGTCTGTTTGCATCGCGTATTAGCACGGCGGGCTGCGCTGACCAAGCTGGGGCATACCGGCGGCGGCGCGTTCGCGACAACCAAGGGGAAGTGGATGGCAGGCAAGACATACGGCCGCGCCCGCGTGGGCGCAGCGCTGGCGCTGGCAGGGGCGGGTGCATTACAGCCGGCTTGGGCGGGGGACCCCAGCGCGCGCGACTGGATCCCGGCGCCGGTGGGCACCAATATCGTCGCGGGCTATCTGGCGGGCCTGCGCTCGTCTGGGCTGTATTCCGAGGGCAAGCGGGTCGACGATGCGTCGGTAGACGTGAATGCGCTGGTCTATCGCCAGATGCACTACCGTGACTTCTACGGCAAGACGGTGCAACTGGAGTTCATCGTGCCCATGTATCGCACGTCGCTGGATCTGCCGGGCATGCCCGGCGATCACCAGACCGGCATTGGCGATGTGACGCTGGGCTCGGCGATCTGGCTCTACAACAACGAGCAGACCAAGACCTGGTTCGCCTGGGAGCCCTTCATCGTGGCGCCGGTGGGCCGCTACGACGGTTCGCGGCCCGATGTGTCGCCCGGCAAGAATCGATGGTCAACCATCCAGGACTTTTCCTTCGTCAAAGGAGTGGGCGAATCCACCTTTCTGGAAGCGATCGCCGAAGTGGAAATCTATGGCCGCAACACCGACTGGTACGGCCAGACCTTGAAGAAAGACCCGTCGTTCCGCTTCTTCGCGCTGGCCTCGACCAACCTTACCCCGGACACCTACACGGGCATCCGCTACCGCTACGAGACGGGCGGGCGCGAAACCGCATCCGGGGAAACGGTGGCAACCCGGGCCCGCAATCACCAGGTGGCGCTTGAACTGACGCATCAGATCAACGACGCCAACCAGATTCAAATGCAGTACATCCACGACCTGAAGGTCGAGAACGGGCCGCGAATGCGGGGCGTGCAACTGCGCTACGTCTACGCTTTCTAGGGAATCGGATCATGAGACCAGGAGAATATCGATGATTGCGCTTCGAGCCAGATCACGAGCGTTGCGGGCAGGCCAGTGGGCGCTGTGCGCTGCGTTGGCAAACGTTGCGGGCCTAGCCTGGGCGGACTTGCCCATAGAGGAACTCAAGGGCGGCACCCGCTTGCCCCCGGCCACGGCGCACCGGCTGTACGTCATGGACGCGGCCTTCAACCACCTGGTCGACAGCCGGGTCAACATCTACGACGGCGATACCGGAAAGTTCCTGGGGTTGGTGCCCACCTCGTTCAACGGCCATATGACGGTGTCGTCCGATGGCCACGACATTTATGTCATGACGACCTACTACGAGCGGCTCAATCGCGGCAAGCGCACCGACGTCATCGAAGCCTGGGACGCCGAAACGTTGACGCCCAAGTACGAAGTGCCCATCCCGCAAAAGCGCGCGCAAGCACTGAACTACCGCAACTACCTGCGCCAAAGCACTGATGGCGAACTACTCTTCGTGCAGAACGCCACGCCCGCGACGTCCGTCACCGTGGTGGACTTGAAAACCCGCCAGTTCGCCGACGAGATCACCGCCGCGGCCGGGTGTTGGAGCGTCATCCCGCTGCCTTCGCGCCCGCGCAGTTTCACCACGATATGCGGCGATGGCGCGCTGCTGACCATCGACCTGGACGCGGCTGGCAAGCCCGCCTCCCAGCACCGCAGCCAGCCGATGTTCGACCTGGAAAAAGACCCCATCTTCACGCACACCGAGAACCTGGGCGACACCTTCTATTTTGTGTCCTATAACGGCAACGTCTACACCGCCGACTTCAGCGGCAAGGAAGTCAGTTTCGGCAAGCCATGGTCGCTGCTGGACGCCTCCGGCAAGGACAAGGGCTGGCGGCCGGGCGGCTACAACCTGCTGGCCATCAACCGCGCGCTGAAGCGGCTATACGTGGGCATGCATCCGAACGGCGCGGAAGGCACGCACAAAACGCCCGCCGCCGAGATCTGGGTCTATGACCTGGAATCGCGCAAGCGCGTGGCGCGCGTGCCGGGTAAAGGCGCGCTGTCGATGTCGGTATCGCAGGACGACAAGCCGCGCCTGTTCACCATCGACGGCGGCAACGTCAGTGTCTTTGATGCCGCGCCGGCCGCACCGGTATTCAAGACCACCATCCAGGCGGCGGGCGAGACCGCGTTGCAAGTCGAGCCGCAGCCGTTCAAGGGGGCGCCATGAACGATCCCGTCCTGTTCTATGGCGCGAGCGCCGCGCTGGCCTGCGTGCTGCTGTTGGGCGCGCTGGAAAAAATGAAGGATATGACGGCGTTCTCGGCAGCGGTGTCGGCCTACGACATCCTGCCGTCAAGCTGGAGCGGCGTGTTTGCGCGCGGCTACGTGCTGGCCGAGATGGCGGCGGGTGTCTTGCTGCTGGTACCCGGGCAGCAAGCCACCGGCGCGGTGTTGGCGCTGGGGGTGCTGGCCGTGGCGACGGCGGCGCTTGCGTACAACCTGGCGCGCGGGCATCGCGATATTGATTGCGGTTGCGGCGGGCCGGCTTCGCGCGCACCGGGCGGCGCGCAAGTGGGCTTGTCTTGGTGGCTGGTGTTGCGCAACGGTGCCCTGGCGCTATGGGCAATGCCAGCCCTTGCTTCCCTGGCGGGGCACGCGCGCAGCCTGCAATGGGCGGACGCCGCCGCCGTCTTCGGTTTGGCGATGACCGCCGTGGGCCTGTACTTCACCGCCAATCACTTGTTGGCCTCGCATCTCAAGCTGCGGAATCTTTGATGGAGTTTCATATGGATGCCTTGATCATTTCCAATTTCCTGCTGTGGGGCGTGGTGCTTTGCCTGATGCTGGTCATCCTGGCACTGTCCCGGCAGATCGGTGTGTTGTACGAGCGGGTGGCGCCGATGGGCGCGCTGACCATGGACAAAGGTCCCGCAGTGGGCGAGGCCGCGCCGCGCTTCGCCTTGCCTGATCTGCTTGGGCGCCGCATCACGATCGGTGAACGCGGCCAGCACAGCCAACTGCTGTTTTTCCTGTCGCCCACTTGCCCCGTGTGCAAAAAACTGCTGCCTATCCTGAAGTCCGTCGCCAATACCGAAAGCGCGTGGTTGCGCATTGTGTTGGCCAGCGACGGCGAGATGCCCGAGCATTTGGCGTTCTATAAGCAAGCCGGGTTGGAGCGCTTCCCGTACGTGCTGTCCACCGAGCTGGGCATGAAGTTCCAGATCAGCAAGCTGCCTTACGCGGTGCTGCTGGACGAAACGGGCACCTTGCGCGCCAAGGGCCTGATCAATTCCCGCGAGCAGTTGGAAAGCCTGTTCACGGCCAAGGAACTGGGCGTGGCGTCGGTGCAGGACTTCCTGGCCGCGGGCACGCTGGACGAGACCCGGATTTCCCGCAAGGAGAGCGGCAATGCACTGGCTGGATAAACTTGGAGAGCGCGCCACGCGCTCGGTCGCGCACGCCACGTCGCGTCGCAGCGTGCTGAACCGTATCGGCAAGCTGTTGGTCGGCACGGCCTTCCTGGTGCCGGTGCTGCCGGTGGCACGGTCGGCGCCCGCGGCCGGCAAGAAGCCGCAAATGGACGACACGGCTTGCGATTACTGGCGTTACTGCGCAGTGGATGGATTTTTGTGTTCGTGCTGCGGCGGCAGCATGACGTCGTGCCCGCCCGGCACCTCGCCATCGGCCGTATCGTGGGTGGGCACGTGCCACAACCCCCTGGACGGCAAGGACTACCTCATCAGCTACAACGACTGCTGCGGCAAGACGGCGTGCGGCAAGTGCATGTGCGCGGCGGCTGAACGTGAACGTCCGGGCTACCAGATGTTCCTGCACAACGACGTGAACTGGTGCATGTCCAACGAATCCTCGATCTTTCACTGCACCACGTCGGTGATCGTGGGCTTGGCCAAACCCCAGCTCAAGGCGCCGGCCAAGCCATGAGGCCAGGCGGCAAACGGCAAGTGCCGGGATGGCGGTGGCCCGGGGCCGCCGGGGTTGCCCTCCTGCTGGTTGTTGCGGGGCAGGCGGTAGCGTCGGACGATACGTCCACGACCGACCGCCTGCGGCAGGCCGTGCGCGCCGACTACGTCCTGCAATGCGCGGGATGCCATCGCGTGGACGGCCGGGGCAGCAACCCGCATGGCATTCCAGACTTTCGCCAATCGGTGGGTGCGTTCGTGCACTTGCCCGCGGGCCGCGAATACCTGATCCGTGTGCCGGGCGCCGCTCATTCGCAACTCAGCAATGCCGAGCTGGCGGCCGTGCTGAACTGGGTGCTGACGGAATTCAGCGCCCCGCAACTGCCGGCCGATTTTGCGCCGTATACCGAAGCCGAAGTGGCCGTGGCACGCCCGCGGCGGTACGACGACGTGGTGCCGGTGCGCCATGATCTGGCCGACAAGCTGTCGTCCATGGGCTTCACCTTGTCTGATTATTCTTACGGTAGCGACAGAAAACCCTAGTCCGCCAAGAACTTAGGGGTTGTCACGGATATTCCCTGCCCAAGCGCGGTGCTAGAAAGAGGCAGCATCCCATTCAACGCTGTAGCTGTGCCGTGGGGCTTGCCGTCCCAGGCACAAAAGGCACGCCGTTTCGAGACGCCGGAGTCGCCATGTCATCATCCCTTTTGCACAGTCCGCCCAGGCATTTCCTGGACTGCGCCAGTTGGCAGGAAAGCATCAGCAGCACCTTCGTGCCCTTGGAAGTGTCGGCGGTGTCTCCGGCGCGCTTTCGTAATAGCGTGGCGGTGGATTCATTGGGCTGGATGCACGTCAGCGAACTGCGCAGCAGCGCGCAGCGCGTGCGCCGCAGCAAGCTGCTGGCAGGGCGGTCCGAGGAAGCAGGCTACAAGGTCACGCTGCAATTGGCGGGCCGCAGCGAAATCCGCCAATCCAACCGCTCGGCCTTGCTGATGCCGGGTGAATGGAGCATCTACGACACCACGCGCCCCTACGAGGTTGATGTCGACGACGGCGCGCATTTTCTGGTGATGCAGGTGCCGGGCAAGCATGCCGAAACCTGGCAACCCCATATGCAAAACGCCGTGGCGCGCAGCTTCAGCGCCCGGCAGGGGTGCGGCCGCATGGCCATGGACCTGTTGCGCGTGGCCTTGGGCGAGCATGCCCATTTGTCGGAAAGCGCGGCGCGCGACGCGGCCAATGCCGTGCTGCAGATGATGGGGCTGGATATCAGCGAACGGGCAGGGGGGCTGGCCGAGCAGGATCAGGCCGGTTTGAAGCATGCGCAGTTGCGCCGCGTGCAGCAGCATATTCTTGAAAACCTGCATGATCCGGCCCTGTCGCCGGCGTCGGCCGCAGCGGCATTCCGGATGTCGCGCCGCTACCTGTACAACCTGTTCGCGCTGGCATCGACCACGCCCGCCGACTTCATTCTTGGCGCCCGGCTTGAACGCTGCCGCGACGTGCTGCGCGATACGACGCAGGCGGCGCGGCAAATTGGCGATATTGCCTACCGCTATGGGTTTTCAGACGCGGCGCGATTCAGCCATGCATTTCGCAAGCGCTTCGGGGCATCGCCATCCGAATACCGGCGCCAGGAGCGCTAGGCCTCCAAGCGCGGGGTCCCGCCTGAAAAGGACGCGAACGCAGCGCTGTGATCAGAGCTGCTCTTCGTTGATCAGGTCTTCCTTGCCGTAGAACTTCACGCCGATGTGGATGCGGTCGCGCCCTTGTGCGCGGCGGTGGCGGTTGGTGTCGCGCAGCGAATAGACGCAGCCGCAATATTCCTGCTGGTAGAAGTTCTCGCGCTTGCTGATTTCAATCATGCGGGCCGAACCGCCGCCTTTGCGCCAGTTGTAGGTCCAGTAGATCAGGTCATCGTAGCGGGCCGCCGCGCGTTCGCCGCAGCCGTTGATCTGGTTCATGTCTTTCCAGCGCGAGATGCCTAGCGAACTGGTGATGGTGTCAAAACCGTGTTCGTGCGCGTACAGCGCGGTGCGCTCAAAGCGCATGTCGAAGCAGGCGGTGCAGCGCTCGCCGCGTTCGGGGGCATCTTCCATGCCCTTGACGCGGTCGAACCAGTTGTCCATGTCGTAGTCGGCGTCGATGAACTCGATGCCATGCTGTTCGGCGAAGCGGATGTTTTCCTGCTTGCGGATCTCGTACTCTTTGACCGGATGGATGTTCGGGTTGTAGAAGTAGATCGCGTAGTCGATGCCGGAAGCCGTCATGGCTTCCATGACCTCGCCGGAACAGGGCGCGCAGCACGAGTGCATCAGCACTTTGCTGCGGCCGGCGGGAAGGTCAAGCTTGGGGCGGACGAGTTCGGACATGGCTGGCGTGCGGGCAAAAAGGCGGAAAACTCCTTATTTTACCGCGAGTTGGGGGCCGCCGGGCCGGGGGCCCAAGCGCTGCCCCTAGCTCTGCTCCGTAGCGCCGCTTCCCAGCACGGCTTCCCAGAGTTCGCGCACCGCCGCGCG
>RCUJ01001384.1_pt1 | contig 13025 bp, 8 predicted proteins | sample 2166321 | NCBI WGS metagenome assembly RCUJ01 (sample SAMN09932808, study PRJNA488358) | compost metagenome | feature: garden; material: soil; isolation source: compost soil in an enriched community after 118 h of incubation | place: Germany: Experimental Botanical Garden Goettingen | collected... | reverse complement strand
TCAGAAGAAAACAGATCGTCTACGCGCGCAACCCATCTGCCACATGCATCACCCCACCCTCACCTCCCCACTTCCCTCACCCCTGCAAATCAATCCACGCCTTCGCCCTGGGAAAGTACAGCGCGGCTTTGGCCTTGCGGCCGTCTAGCGATGTGACCTGCGTGCAATACCGCAGCAACTGATCGCCGTGTCTTTGACGCATCCGTGCCGCGAACGCCGCTGGGGGTTCGCCGGGATGTGGGCGGCCGGTTTTGTAGTCGACGATCAACCAGCCGTCTTCGGTGCTTAGCGCCAGGTCGATCACCGATACCTTGCCGGCGGCGTCGATCAGCGGCCATTCGCGGCGGGCGCCGGATTGGGACAGCAGCCACAGGCCGCGCTCATCCGCCAACGTGGCTTGCAGCGTTTCCAGCACGGCCTCGGCGGCGGCGTCGGCCTGGCTGGCGGGGATGCCGGCGCGGGTCAGTTGGCGGCGCATCGCGGGAAGGCGGTCGGCCAGGGCGTTGGCCGGCCAGGCGTGGATGCCGTCTTGGCCGATGCGGGCAAGCCAGGCGTGCGCCAGCGTACCGATGGCGGCGTCGTAGCCGGCTTCAAGCTGCCAGGCGGGGTGTTCGCTGCCGTCGCCCCAGGCGCCGCGTTCGGCTGCGCCGAAGCCGGGGCTGATGACCACGTTGGACAGCCGCGCCAACTGCGCAAGGCCGTCGCCGGCCACGCGGCGCAGCGGCTCGCCTTGCCATTCCGGGGTGTCGACCGCGTCGGGCTCGGCCTCGCTTTCCTGCGTGGGTGGCACCGGCGGCACCAGGCACGGCCACAAGCGGCCCAGCAAACTGGCGGACGGCGGCGTCTTGGCTTGGCCGGTGGCCTCGTCGACCGCGACATGGCCCACCAGGTGCAGGCGTTTGCGCGCCCGTGTCGCCGCCACGTATAGCAAGCGATCAATCTCGTAGGACGCGCGGCGGGCCTCGCGGGCGCCCAGGTAGCGCGATATCGGGTCGGCCTCGACCTCGGCGCGCGGCTTGACCGGGCCGAACAGCACGCGGCCGCTGCTTTGTTCAAAACGCACCAGCGGCGCCTGATCACCACGGGGCGCGCGGTGCAGGCCGTACAGGATGACCGTTTCAAACTGCAGGCCCTTGGACTTGTGCATGGTCATGATTTCGACCGCGCCGTCGTCCTCGTCCGCCGCATCGGGCGCGGCGAACAAGCGTGAGATGCCGGCGTCCAAGGCGGCCGGATCGATGCCGCCGTGCGGCGCCAGCCGCTCCAACAGTTGGAACAGGCTTTCAGCGTCATTCGATACCGACAGGCCGGTGTACAGCGCCGGGCCGCCCAGGCGCCGCCACAAGGACTCCACCCAGGCCGCGAACGGCATCGCGCCCGAGGCATTGCGCTTGTCCAGCAAAATGGCGGCCACCTGGCGCAGGCGTTCGAATTCATCGGCGCTCAACATCGCTTGCGCGGCGGGAGACTCCGGTAGTTCCGGGGCCGCATCGAACAAGGAACCCTGCGGCTCGATGCTGGCGGCCGGGGACGTAAGCACCGGCGCCGTCGGCGGCGTAATGCGCAGCGCGCGTTCCAGCAGCACGGGAACGGGCGTGATGTGGTCGTCGCCAAACAGGCGCTGCAGGGACGTCAGCGTCAAGCCGCAGTACGGCGCGCGCAGCACCGACAGCCAAGCCAGCCGGTCGGCCGGATGCGACAGCGCCCGCACCAACTGCACCAGGTCGGCCACCACCGGGCGCAAGGCCAGCGGCACCAGGTCCACGGCGCGGCAGCGGATGCCTTCCTGCGCCAGCCGGCGCGTCAGGTTGCCCAGGTGGCTGCGTGCGCGCACCAGCACCGCCACCGGATGCTTCGCGCCCTTGTGATCGATGAGCGCCTGGCGCACCAGGCCCAGCGCGATTTCCTCGGCCTGTTCTTCCGCCGGCGTTCCGCCCGCACGCGACCAGGCCGGGTGAAAACGCACCGCCGGGTCCGGCAACGCCTCGTGAAATGCCGTGGACGGGCTGTAGGCAATGGCGCCCGCGGCGGCGTCGCTGCGTTTGGGCAGCAGGCCCGCGAACGATTGGTTCACCCATTCCACGATGCCCGCTTGCGAGCGGAAATTGTCGGTCAGGTTCAGGAAGTCGGGCGTCAATTCGCCCACGCCGATGTCGGCCACTTCCAGGAACAGGCCCACTTCCGCCTTGCGGAAACGGTAGATGGATTGCATCGGGTCGCCCACCAGGAACAGGCTGCGGCCATCGCCCGCCTGCCAGCCCGAGGTCAACGTGCGCAACAGGTCAAGCTGCGTCTGGCTGGTGTCCTGGAACTCGTCGATCAGCAGGTGGCGGATCGATGCGTCCAGTTTCAGCAGCAGCTCACCGGGGTCGTCGGCGCTGCCCAACGCGGCCGCCGCGCGTTGCGCGATTTCGATGAAGTCCACCTCGCCCTGGTCCGCGAAGCGCAGGCGCAGTTGCGCCACGGCCAGTGCCAGGGTCATCAACTGCGCGCCCAGCACTTCCCATTGCGCGTCCGTGAAATGCGGGTTGGGAATGTCGCGCACGGCGTTCAGCCGGCGCACCCAGGCGGCCTTGTCGTCCGCGGCTTCCAGCCACGCCACAAAGGGTTCCTTGTGCGCGCACTTGGCCGGAAAGCCCAGGTTTTTGTTGACGGTCTTGCGCAGACTACCGGTGCCCGTCAGCAGCAGATGGGCCACGGCGCGCCACTGGTCCAGCACCTCGGCATCGGGCGGCAGCTCTTCCGTCCAGTCCAAGAGCGCCAGCAGCTTGTTGTCGTCTTCGCCGTCTTGCAGGTTGGCCGCCGCCAACCGGGCCGGGCCGCACAGCGCGTCGGCCCAGCCATAAGGCATGGCTTCGCAGAGCGCGTCCAGGTCTTCGCCGATGGCCTCGGCCAGCATGGCTTGCATGCCGGCGCGGTCGGAACCGTGACGCAGCAGCGGCAGCCATTGATCGCGCTGGCCCAGCATGTCGGCGATGGCGTCCTTGGCCGCCTGCACGTCCACGTCCAGATGCTGCAACAGGATGCGCACGGCGTCGTAATCGTCGGCCAGGTCCAGCGTGGCGCGAGCCGCCGCTTCGTAGTGGGCGCGCGCGTCATCGGTGATGTCGGGCATGCCGCCCAGTTCGGACAGCCACGGCATGCTGCGCACCAGCCCCGCGCAGAACGAGTCGATGGTGCGGATTGCCAGGCGCGCCGGGTGGTCCAGCAGATGCCAGCCCTGCTCGGCGTTGCGGGCCAGCGCGGCGCGCGCCAGCTCCCAACTGCGGCGTTCGTGCATGGCCTCGGGCGGCCCGTCCAGCCCGCGCCGCAGCTTGCTGAGCACGCGCGCATGCATCTCGGACGCGGCCTTGCGCGTGAACGTGATGGCCACGATTTCCTCGGGCCGGTTCACCGTGGCCAACAAGGCCAGAATGCGGTCGGTCAGCAGCTCGGTCTTGCCGGAGCCGGCGGGCGCCTGCACCAGGAACGAGCGGGTGGGGTCCAGCGCGTCGGTGCGCGCGGCGTGGTCCTGTGGCAGGCGTTCTGTGTCGGCCATGGCTCAGGCGTCCTCGTCGTCAAGATGCAGACGCAGGAACGGCAATGCATCGCAGTATTTCAGGTCGTCACGGCGGTAGGCCACATTGCTGGCCACACCCGCCACGTATTCATCGGCCAGCGCCTCGATCGCCACGCGCCAACGCTGCCGGATTTCCGGCCAGGTCAGGCCGTCGAAAAACTTGCTGTCGCTGGCCAGCGTCACGCCGGGCACGCCGAGGTCTTCGTCGGCCAGGCCTTGCGCGGCCACCTGCCGCGCGTGAATCTGCGCCAGCACCAGGCCCGCGACCTCGCCGCCCGCGGCATCCGCCAGCACCGACGCATAGAACGGCAACTGCACGTTCACCGGACGGCTGCGCGACCAATCGGGTTCGGGCTTGGCGGCGGCCACGCCGGTCTTGTAGTCGACGATGACGTTGCGGCCATCGGCCAGGCTGTCGATGCGGTCCAGCCGCAGCTTCAGGTTCAACGCGCCGCGCTGCCACTGGTGGCTCTTTTCAACCTGGGCCACCGCGAACGGCAGGCGCTGCGCCTCCATGTGGAGCCACGACGCCAGCACGGTCTGCGCGCGCTGGCATTCCAGCGTCTTCAACGCGGGCGCATAGTCCTTGAGTTCTTCGTCAGCAGCCTGGGCCACGGCTTGTTCCAGCAAGGCGGCCAGCCGCTGGGTGGCGATGACCTCGTGCAGCGCGTCCTGGTCGGGCATCATGCCCCACACCAATTCCAGCGCCTTGTGCAGGAACTGGCCGCGCACGTTCACCGTGGCGCTATCGGCATAAGGGGCCAATTCGCGCCCGCCCAGGCGGTGCCGCACGAAGGCCCAGAGCGGGTTGCGCGCCTGCGTGTCCAGCACGTCCAGCCCGCCGCCACCACGATTGCCCGCCGCCAAGGGCGGGCCCTGACTGTCGTCCAGCGATTCCTGCGGCAGCGCCGCCGTGGCTTCGGCCAAGGGCGGCGTCCAATCGGTCAAGGTAGCGCCGGCAATCAGCGGCGATGGCCGCAGCTCGCGTTCGCCATCCATATGGGCATGGCTGACGATGATGTCGGGCGCGCAGCGGCACAGCGCGGCATACATGCCTTCGGCCCATTCGCGTTCACGTTCCGGCGTGGCGCGCGGGGCCTTGGCCTGGCGCAGCACGGCCAAGGGCAAGAGGGGGTTGGGCTTGGGCGAGGCGGGCAGCACGTCGTCGGTCAGCCCCAGCATCCACACCCCATCCCAGTAGCCGCCTTCGGCTTCCAGCAGGCCCAGCACGTCCAGCCGCGCCGTGGGATCGCGCTGCGGCTGGAAAGACGCCGACCGCGCCACGCTTTGCAGCAGGTTGACCGCCGCCACGCCGCCCAACCGACCAGCCGCCGGCGCCAGCGCGGAAAAGCTGCCCAGGGCATCGCCCAAGGCGCCCATGACCTGATACGCCACACTGTCCAGCGCGCCTTCGCCCGGAAAGCCCAGCGCCGTCAACGCCGCCTTCATGCGCAGCATCCAGACGTCGCACGTGGCCTGGCGGCCGCCCTGCGTCCAGATGTCCAACGCCTGGTTCCAGGCCTGCGCCAAGGCGGGCGTGTCGGCCAGCAGCTTCTTCCAATCGTTCGGGCTGACGCGCTGCACCGCCTGACGGCGCCAACGCGCGTCGATGGCGGCCAGACGGGCGCGGTCGCGCACGTCGCCGGCACAATGCCCGGCCAGCAGCGCCGCGCCCAGCACGTCCACGCCGCAGCCCTTGCCGCCCGCGCATTCGGCCAACGCGCGCAGCCACGCCAGCGCGGCGCGCGCCATCGGCCAGTCATTCAGCGGCCGGCCCACGGCCACGTTGAAGGCAAAAGCGGGCGCGCCGTCGCGACCGGCCAAAGCCTGGCTCAGGACACGGCGCGCAAACGGGGATTCGGCTTCCAACTGCGGCGACACGATGGCAAACCGCCCCTGCGGATGTGCCCGCAACTGGCTGGCGGCCCAAGCCGCCGCCGCGCGCCATTCCGCGCCCTGGTCCGCGGCTTCGAAGCGGCGGGCCACGGTTTCAACGCGCTGTTCGTCGCGCCATTGGGCAACCTGGCAGCCCTGGTCTTCAAAGGCGCGCAACAGACGGCGAAAGCGAGGCGATACGTCGGTGAAGCCGGCCAGCACCAATTGCCCGGGAATGGGCAAGCGGCCTTCTTCCAAGGCGCGCAGCACGCGGGCATAGCCTTGGTTGGCGTCCTCGGCGTCGATACCCGCCAGCGTTTGCCGATAGCGCACGCGCCACTTGGCAAAGCCGCGGTATTCGTCGGTGTCAGCGCCGGAGGGTACGTGCAAGTCCCACTCGTCCATCAGCAGGTCGGCGTCCATGGACAGCTTGGCCGCCTGGCTGGCGTCCAGCAGCACGCGCTCGGCCTCTTCGGCGCGGATGGCTTCGGTCCAGACCAATTGCGTGGCGAAGCTGTCCAGCCGGTAGGCGGGCACGTCGTCGTCGGCTTCAAACGCCAGTTCGTTGGCGGATTCGGCAAGCCAGGCGGACAAGGGCAAGATGCGCGGCAGCTCGCTGACCTGGCGTTCCTGGCGCAGCAGGCCCGCCAGTTCCAGCGTCAGCCGGCGCGACAGGCGGTTGTTCACCGTCAGCACCAGCGTGTCGGCGGCAGCCAAGGCGCCGATGTCCGGCAGGGACAGCATGGATAGTGAAAGCAAGGGAGGGGAAAGCGGCGCGTCCTGCATGGGCATCCGAAAAAGAAGCGGCTAGAAGCCGCACAGGGCGGCCAGGTTTTCCCAATGCAACTGCATGTCGGGCGTGGTGTAGCCCCAGAACGCCAAGCCCAGCACGGCCGCCAGCGCCAAGACGCCCACGGCGCGCCAGCCTCGATGGCGGCGGACGGCGGGGACGTTGGCGTGCGGCATGGTCAGGGGTTCCAAATGGCAGGCAGACGGCAGGCGGGTGGCGGACGTTGAAGTCGGTCGGGTTGCAGTCGGTCGGGTTGAAATCGAGCCGTGCCGATGTCAGGTGGCCACGGGTCGGGGTTCGGCGACATTCACCGGTTGCTCTCGCACCGGCAGGCACAGCAGCGCGGCAATGATGGCAAGCGCCAAGCCCAGCCACCAGACCATATCGTAATTGCCGGTCTTGGCGTAAGCATACCCGCCCAGCCAGACGCCGATGAAGCTGCCCAACTGGTGCCCCAAGAAGACGATGCCCGACAGCGTGGCGGCGTAGCGCAGGCCGTAGATCTGCCCGATCAGCCCTTGCGTGAGCGGCACGGTGCCCAGCCAGAACAAACCCATCCACGCCGCGAACACATACAGCACCCAGGCCGACAGCGGCACCGCCAACAGCAGCACGATGCCGAAGGCGCGCATGAAATACACCAGGGCCAACAGGCGCTTCTTGCTGTATTTGCCGCCCAGCTTGCCGGCATAGAAAGAGCCCACCACGTTGAACAGGCCGATCAGCGCCACCGCGGTCGCGCCCTGCCCGGCCGTCAGGCCGCCGTCGGTCACGTAGGCGGGCAAGTGCAGCGTGATAAAGGCGGTGTGAAAGCCACAGACGAAGTAGCTCAGGAACAGGAAGTGGAACGACGGGTGGCGCACCGCCTGGCGCACGGCGGCGGCCAGCGATTGCTGCGGACCCGACTGCGCTTGCGGGCGGCCGCGCAGGAAGTAAGCCAGCGGCGCGGCGCAAGCCACGAACAGCGACAACACCCACAAGGCGCCCGGCCAGTCCATGCCGGTGATCAGCGCCTGCCCGGTCGGCACCACCGCGAACTGGCCCAACGAGCCGCCCGCGCTGGCGATGCCCATGGCCGTGCTGCGGTAGGCAGGCGGCACCGCGCGCGCCACCACCGGCAGGATCACCGGGAACGTGGTGCCCGCCTGGCCCAGCCCGACCAGTACGCCCGCCGTCAGGTACAGCGTGGTTTCGTCGGTAGCGAAGCGGGTGCCGATCATGCCCAGCATGTAGAGCACCGCGCCCAGCGCGATCGTGCGGCCGGAACCGTAGCGGTCGGCCAGGATGCCCATGAAGATACAGGCCACGCCCCAGACCAGGTTCTGCAGCGCGAACGCCATCGAGAACACGTCGCGCCCCCAGCCATGGGCCAGGCCCATCGGCTGCATGAAGAGGCCAAAAGTGGCGCGCACGCCCATCGCAAGCAGCACCACCAAAGTGCCCAGGATAAGGGTGCGCGTGGAAATCGTATCGGTTTGGCTAGACATGAAACCCGTGTCTGGTTGTTGTTTGGGTTTGCGTCCCCTCCTCGGGACCCGGCCAACATCATATACAAATCGCCGCCCGCGCAACGGTAATAGCCCTGCTGCCGAATCGCGCTTTGCGCGCCCTGTCACTAGGGCCTACCCCCTACGACTAAGGTCGTGTGTCCGAGCGGGTGATGCGTCTCTATATTGGGCAGAGGCCCGCGAGGCATCGCCAAACGGGCCAAACCGGATGCGCTGACGGCGCCCGGCCATAACAACAAGGAGCCCTATCGTGCCCACCCCGCAACACGTGCCCTCTCCCCGCGTGCCCCCCTCCCACCCTGTACCCGAACCCGAAAACCTGGTCGCCGCCGTCATGCGGCATCCCAAATATCAGGAACTGCTACGTCGCCGCAGCCACGCCAGTTTGCTGTTCTTTGCCATCACGGGCGTGATCTACGCCGGTTTCATCCTGACGCTGGCGTTTGACCCCGTGTTCTTCGGCAGCCCGGTGCCCGGCATGACGATGAGCATCGGCGTGCTGACCGGCACGCTGGTCGTGTGCAGCGCCGTGGTGCTGATTTCCGCTTACGTGCATCTCTCCAATTCCGTGTTCGACCCGCTGCTGGCCGCCATCATCAAGGACGTGTCATGAAAAACAAGAAACTGGGCGCCGCATTGATCTTCATCCTGGGCTGCACGCTGGCGGGCGCGGCGCGTGCCGCCACCGGCGGGCAGGCCAGCATGTCCGCCATCGTGATGTTCCTGGCATTCATCGCCGGCACCATGGGCATCACCTACTGGGCCGCCAAGCGCACCCGCACCACCTCCGACTTCTATACCGCGGGCGGCGGGCTGTCGGGCTTCCAGAACGGCCTGGCCATCGCGGGCGACTACCTGTCGGCCGCGTCGTTCCTGGGCATTGCGGGCATGGTCTACGTCAGCGGGTTCGACGGCATGATCTACGCCATCGGCTTTCTGTTCGGCTGGCCCGTGGTCATGTTCCTGATCGCTGAACGGCTGCGCAACCTGGGCCGCTACAACTTCGCCGACGTCACCTCGTTCCGGCTGTCGCAGACGCCGATGCGCGTGCTGGCGGCCAGCGCGTCGCTGCTGATCATTGCGCTATACCTGATTGCGCAGATGGTGGGCGCGGGCAAGCTCATCGTGCTGCTGTTCGGGCTGGACTACAACATTGCCGTGGTGATCGTGGGGTCGTTGATGATGATCTACGTGGCCTTCGGCGGCATGACCGCCACCACCTGGGTGCAGATCATCAAGGCGGTGCTGATGCTGCTGGGCGCCACGTTGATGACGGTGCTGGTGATGGCCGCGTTCAGCTACAGCCCCGATGCCCTGCTGGCGGAAGCCACGCGCGTGCACCCGTCCGGCAGGGAACTGCTGGCGCCGGGTGCGCAGGTCAGCAGCAACCCCTTGAACGCCCTGTCGCTGGGCATTGCGCTGGCGTTCGGCACCGCCGGGCTGCCGCACATCCTGATGCGATTCTTCACGGTGTCCAACGCCAAGGAAGCGCGCAAGTCGGTCATCTACGCCAGCTCATTCATCGGCTACTTCTACCTGCTGACCTTCATCATCGGCTTTGGCGCGGTGGCGCTGCTGGTGCGCCATCCCGAGTACTTCGCCACCGGCCCGGACGGCCAATTCGACATGCTCAAAAGCCTGATCGGCGGCACCAACATGGTGGCCGTGCACCTGGCCAACGCGGTGGGCGGCAACCTGCTGCTGGGCTTCCTGGCCGCCGTCACCTTCGCCACCATCGTCGCGGTGGTGGCGGGGCTGGCGCTGGCGGGCGCGGCAGCCATTTCGCATGACCTTTACGCCAACGTCATCGCGCGGGGCCGCGCCACCGAAGCCCAGCAGATGCGCATCTCTCGGCTGTCCACCATTGCGCTGGGCGTCATGGCCATCTTGCTGGGCATCGTGTTCGAAAACCAGAACGTGGCGTTCATGGTGGGCCTGGCGTTCGCGATTGCGGCCAGCGCCAACTTCCCGGTGCTGGTGCTGTCGATTTCCTGGCGCGGCTGCACCACGCTGGGCGCCACCATCGGCGGCTTTCTCGGGCTGGCCTCGGCCACCATCTGGGTGGTGCTGAGCGACACGGTATGGGTGGATGTGTTTGGCTTTGCCACGCCCATCACGCCTTTCCCCAACCCCGGAATCCTGTCGATCCCGCTGGCCTTCTTTTCGATCTGGCTGTTCTCCAAGCTGGACAACAGCCCCCGGGCACAGCAGGAAGCCGAGGCTTTCGACGCCTTGACCGTCCGCAGCCAGACGGGCATCGGCGCCACCACCGCAGTCGCCCACTAAGCACGCCCACTAAGCCGCCCATTAGCCACGCCAATCAACCACGCTCAGGAGCCCTCATGGAACCCATACGCGATCGCTATCCCGTCCCCGAAGGTTTTGCCGGACCGCACACGGTCACGCAGGACCAGTACGAAGCCGTGTACGCGGCCTCATTGCAGGACCCCGATGCGTTCTGGGCGAATGCGGCCAAACGCCTGCAGTGGTATCGCGAACCCACCCAGATTCGCGACGTCAATCTGTCGCCCGACGATTTTCATATTCGCTGGTATGCCGATGGCGAGCTGAACGTCAGCGTCAATTGCCTGGATCGACACCTGGCAACGCGCGGCGACAAGACCGCGCTGATCTGGGAAGCCGACGACCCTGGCACGCCGTCGCAAAGCCTGACCTACCGCGAACTGCATGCCAAGGTCTGCAAGATGGGCAACGCGCTGCGCCGTCTAGGCATCGGGCGCGGCGACCGCGTCACGATCTATATGCCGATGATTGTCGAAACCGTGGTGGCGCTGCTGGCGTGCGCGCGCATCGGCGCGGTGCATAACGTGGTGTTCGGCGGCTTTGCGCCGGCGTCCATCGCCGACCGCGTGCGCAACTGCGGGGCCCGCGCCATCATCACCGCCGACGGCGGCCGCCGCGCGGGCCGAGGCGTTGCGCTGAAGGCCAACGTGGACGCCGCGCTGGCGATGCCGGGCATGGAAGGCGTGCGCACCGTGCTGGTGGTGCCGCACACGGGCGAACCCTGCAACATGACGCCCGAACGCGACTACTGGCTGGACCGGCTGATGGAACGCGAGCCGGACGACTGCCCGCCCGAACACATGAACGCCGAAGACCCGCTGTTCATTCTTTACACCTCGGGCAGCACCGGCAAGCCCAAGGGCATGCTGCACACCACGGGCGGCTACCTGGTCTACGCGGCCTATACCCACGCCACGCTCTTTGACATCCGTGACAGCGACGTCTTCTGGTGCACGGCCGACGTGGGCTGGATCACCGGCCACAGCTACCTGGTCTATGGCCCATTGGCCAACGGCGCCACCACCCTCATGTTCGAAGGCGTGCCCAGCTACCCGGACGCCTCGCGCTTCTGGCAGGTCATCGACAAACACGCCGTCACCATCTTCTACACGGCCCCCACCGCCATCCGCGCGCTGATGCGAGAAGGACCCGAGCCCGTGCTGCGCACGTCGCGCAAGTCCTTGCGCTTGCTGGGGTCGGTGGGCGAACCCATCAACCCCGAAGCCTGGCGCTGGTATCACGACATCGTGGGCGCGGGCCGCTGCCCCATCGTGGACACCTGGTGGCAAACCGAAACGGGCGGCATCCTGATTTCGCCCTTGCCCGGCGCTCGTGCCAGCAAGCCGGGCGCGGCCAGCACGCCCTTCTTCGGCATCCGCCCTGAACTTGTCGATGTGAAAACCGGCGCCATCATCAACGGCCCCGGCGAGGGCAATCTGTTCATCCGCGATTCCTGGCCTGGCCAGGCGCGTTCGGTGTACGGCGATGAACAGCGCTACATCCAGGGCTGCTTCAAGGACTATCCGGGCATGTACTTCACGGGCGACAGTTGCCGCCGCGACGAAGACGGCGACTACTGGATCACCGGACGGGTGGACGACGTGCTCAACGTCAGCGGCCATCGCATCGGCACCGCCGAACTGGAAAGCGCATTGGTGTCGCACCCCAAGGTGGCGGAAGCCGCCGCCGTAGGCTTCGCGCACGACATCAAGGGCCAGGGCATCTACGTCTACGTCACGCTGAAAGCCGGCGCGCAGCAGTCCGACACGCTGCGCCAGGAATTGGTGGCGCACGTGCGCCGCGAGATCGGCCCGATTGCAACGCCCGACCACCTGCAGTGGGCGCCCAGCCTGCCCAAGACGCGCTCGGGCAAGATCATGCGCCGCATCCTGCGCAAGATTGCCGAGAACACCATTGACGACCTGGGAGACATCACCACGCTGGCCGATCCCACCGTGGTCCAGGCGCTGGTGCGCGAGCGGCGTGTGGCATGATCGGACCATGCCTGTCCTGCTGATCGCCGACGACCACCCGCTGTTTCGCGAAGCCTTGCGAGGGGTGATCGGCCGTGTGTTCCCGGACGCCGTCATACACGAAGCCGACCAGATCCCCGTGCTCTACGATCTGGTCGACTCCTGCCCCAACGCAGACCTGCTGTTGCTGGATCTGGACATGCCCGGCTCGTTCGGCCTGGGGCCGCTTGGCCATTTGCGCAACCAGCATCCGCAACTGCCCATCGTGATTGTGTCGGCGCATGAAGACCCGCTCTTGATACGCCGCGCGCTGGATCACGGCGCGATGGGCTTCATCCCGAAATCATCAGACGCCGATACGCTGGGCGCGGCCTTGCTGCATGTGATGGACGGCGGTACCTGGGTGCCCGATGCCAGTGCCGCCAGCATTGCCGCAACCCGCGACGCCCTGCCGGGCGAGCCGGCCATGGCGGCCAACGTGCGCGAACTGACGCCGCAGCAGTTCCGGGTATTGCAGATGGTGGGCGCGGGATTGTTGAACAAGCAGATCGCGCACGAATTGCAGGTATCGGAAGCCACCATCAAGGCGCACATGACTGCCGTCATGCGCAAGCTGCGGGTATCGAACCGCACGCAAGCCGTGCTGATCGCCGGGAGGCTGGGCTTGGGCACCTGGCGCTATGGTGCTATCGCGTCAAACCCTAGGGGTGAAACGTGATGCGGCCAAGCGCTGTTGCTCCAAGCCCTGCTGCGTCAATCCTTGATGCGCCACGCCTTGATGCGCCAGCCCTTGATGCGCCAGTGTCAGCGCGCGCAGCTTCGCCGTCAGCAAGGCACGCAGCGAGGCCGGCTTGATGGGCTTGGTCAGCACCCGATAACCGCGCGCTCGCGCAGCCTGCGCCAAGGCGTCCGCGCCATCCGCCAACAACAGCGCGCCTCGCGCGGCGGGCGTGCCGATGCGCAAGGCGTCCAGGGTGTCCAAGCCGTTCATGCTGTCATGCAGATGGAAATCCACC
>RCUJ01001382.1_pt1 | contig 13028 bp, 13 predicted proteins | sample 2166321 | NCBI WGS metagenome assembly RCUJ01 (sample SAMN09932808, study PRJNA488358) | compost metagenome | feature: garden; material: soil; isolation source: compost soil in an enriched community after 118 h of incubation | place: Germany: Experimental Botanical Garden Goettingen | collected... | reverse complement strand
TCCTGCCGCTGATCACGGTGAACTGCGCCATCATGGCCGGCTCGCTGTTCATGGTCGAGCGCGACTACAACCTCTCCGAGAGCGTGGTCTACGGTCTGGGCTCGGGCTTCTCCTGGGCGCTGGCGATTGCCGTGCTTGCCGGTGTGCGCGAGAAGCTCAAGTACAGCGACGTTCCCGCCGGTCTGCAGGGGCTGGGTATCACCTTCATCACCATCGGACTGATGTCGCTGGGCTTCATGTCCTTCTCCGGTGTGCAGCTCTAAGGAAGGGATGAACAGATGATCAATTTCGAGATTTTCCTCGCCATCGGCATGTTCACCGCCATCGTGCTCGCACTGGTGGTGATCATCCTCGCGGCACGCGCCAAGCTGGTGTCCAGCGGCGACGTGACCATCGAGATCAACGGCGAGAAGACCATTACCGTACCGGCCGGCGGCAAGCTGCTGCAGACCCTGGCCAACAACAACGTCTTCCTGTCCTCGGCCTGTGGCGGCGGCGGCACCTGCGCGCAGTGCAAGTGCATCGTCGAGTCGGGTGGCGGCGAGATGCTGCCGACCGAGGAGTCGCACTTCACCAAGCGCGAGGCCAAGGCCGGCTGGCGCCTGTCCTGCCAGACCCCGGTCAAGCAGGACATGAAGATCGAAGTGCCGGAAGAAGTCTTCGGCGTGAAGAAGTGGGAATGCACGGTGCAGTCCAACCCCAACGTCGCCACCTTCATCAAGGAGCTGACCCTCAAGCTGCCGGAAGGCGAGAACGTCGACTTCCGCGCCGGCGGTTACGTGCAGCTGGAGTGCCCGCCGCACGTGGTCAACTACAAGGACTTCGACATCCAGCCCGAGTACCGCGGCGACTGGGACAAGTTCAACATGTGGCGCTACGTGTCCAAGGTGGATGAGCCGACCATTCGCGCCTACTCCATGGCCAACTACCCGGAAGAGCGCGGGCTGGTGAAGTTCAACATCCGCATCGCCACGCCGCCGCCGGGCAAGGACGAGATCCCGCCGGGCAAGATGTCCTCGTTCGTGTTCAACCTCAAGCCGGGCGACAAGATCACCGTGTACGGACCCTTCGGCGAGTTCTTCGCCAAGGACACCGACAACGAGATGGTGTTCATCGGCGGCGGTGCCGGCATGGCGCCGATGCGTTCGCACATCTTCGACCAGCTCAAGCGCCTGAAGTCCACCCGCAAGATCAGCTTCTGGTACGGTGCGCGCTCCATGCGCGAGGCGTTCTACGTCGAGGAGTACGATCAGCTGCAGGCCGAGAACCCGAACTTCAAGTGGCACCTGGCGCTGTCCGATCCGCAGCCCGAGGATAACTGGAGCGGTCTCAAGGGCTTCATCCACAACGTGCTGTTCGAGAACTACCTGAAGGACCATCCGGCGCCGGAGGACTGCGAGTTCTACATGTGCGGTCCGCCGATGATGAACGCGGCAGTGATCAAGATGCTGCTGGATCTGGGCGTGGAGCGCGAAAACATCCTGCTCGACGACTTCGGCGGCTAGTCCCGATGTCCCTGGCAGCAGTGCTGCGGCCCGTCATCGCTGTCGTCTGTGCGACAGCCCTGACGGGCTGTTTGTTTTCCGATCCGCTGGAGTCCTTCGGCGGTCCAACCATGGGCAGCACCTACGCGATCAAGTACGTGCGTGCCGACGGAGTGGCGGATGCCGCGACCCTGCAGACCGGCGTCGAGGCGATCCTCGCCGAGGTCGACAGTCAGATGTCCACCTACCGCGACGATTCGCTGATCGAGCAGTTCAACCGCGCGCCGGCCGGTACCTGCATGGCGATGCCGCAGGATGTGCTGGAGCTGGTGCGCCTGGGCGAGGGCTTGGCGCTGCAGAGTGATGGCGCCTTTGACCTGACCATCGAGCCGCTGCTCAACCTGTGGGGCTTCGGGCCCAAGTCGCGCGGCGAGCAGGTGCCCAGCGCCGAAGCGATTGCCGCCGCGCGCCAGCGCGTCGGCCATCGGCACCTGCGCATCGACGGCGAGCAGCTGTGCAAGGACGTCAAGCTGCAGGTGGACTTCAACAGCATCGCCGCCGGCCACGCGGTCGACCGCATCGCCGCCTGGCTCGAGCAGCAGGGCGTGGGCAGCTATCTGGTGGAGGCCACCGGCGAACTCAAGGCGCGCGGGCGCAAGCCGGACGGTTCGCCCTGGCGTATCGCCGTCGAGGAACCGCGCGACGATCAGCGGGTGGCACAGAAGGTGCTTGAACTGGACGGCTACGGCGTCTCGACCTCGGGTGACTATCGCAACTACTTCGAGGAAAATGGCCGGCGCTACTCGCACACCCTCGATCCGCGCAGCGGCGCACCGATTACCCACCGCCTGGCGGCGGTGACCGTGCTGCACCCCAAGGCTCTGCTGGCCGATGGCCTGTCCACCCTGTTGATGGTGCTGGGGCCGGAAGAGGGCGTAATCTGGGCGGAGCGGCAGGGGATCGCGGCCTTCTTCGTGACCCGCGAAGGTGAAGGCTACGTCACCCACGCAACCAAGGCTTTTGACGCGCTGATCGCGGCGCAAGGGGAACGACCATGACCTGGTTACTGGCTTTTGCGGTCATGCTGCTGGTGGTATTCGGCATGGCTATCGGAGTGATCATGGGGCGCAAGCCGATCGCCGGCTCCTGTGGCGGTATCGCCAACCTGGGCATCGAGAAGGACGAGTGTCCGATCTGCGGTGGTGACACCCAGAAGTGCGAGGAAGCCAACAGCGAAGGTGACGGCAAGCCGTCCGCTGTGCAGGCCTACGACGCGACCCGTCGCAGCTGAACCCCGACGGGGCAGTGACCATCACTGCCCCGTTTTTATTTACGGTCGCCGACCGCGAGCCACGGGGCTCGCGACATGAATCCGGCGCCGGATGTGAGGCCCGCCTGATGCGGGTTGCAGTTTGTCCCTAAGGAGTGACAGATGGCCGTCTACAACTATGACGTGGTGGTGCTGGGCTCGGGCCCGGCAGGCGAGGGGGCGGCGATGAGCGCCGCCAAGAGCGGGCGCAAGGTGGCGGTGGTGGATAGCCGCAAGCTGGTTGGTGGCAACTGCACGCACCTGGGCACCATTCCCTCCAAGGCCCTGCGTCATTCGGTCCGCCAGATTCTGCAGTTCAACACCAATCCGATGTTCCGCCAGATCGGCGAGCCGCGCTGGTTCTCCTTCCCCGATGTGCTGAAGAGCGCCGAGTTGGTGATCGACAAGCAGGTCGCCTCGCGCACCGGCTACTATGCACGCAATCGCGTCGACGTGTTCTTCGGTACCGCCAGTTTCGCCGACGAGCACACCATCGAGGTGGTGACCCACAACGGCGTGGTGGAAAAGCTGGTGACCAAGCAGGTGGTGGTGGCCACCGGCTCGCGTCCCTACCGTCCGGCCGATGTCGACTTCAGCCATCCGCGGATCTACGACAGCGACACCATCCTCAACCTCAGCCACACCCCGCGGCGAATGATCATCTACGGAGCCGGGGTCATCGGTTGTGAATATGCGTCGATCTTCAGTGGCCTGGGGGTGCTGGTCGACCTGATCGACAACCGCGACCAGCTGCTCAGCTTCCTGGATGACGAGATTTCCGATGCGTTGAGCTATCACCTGCGCAACAACAACGTGCTGATCCGTCACCACGAGGAGTACGAGCGCATCGAGGGTCAGGATCACGGCGTGGTGCTACACCTGAAGTCGGGCAAGAAGATCAAGGCCGATGCCCTGCTGTGGTGCAACGGCCGTACCGGCAACACCGACAAGCTCGCTCTGGAGAACGTCGGTATCGAGGCCAACAGCCGCGGGCAGATTGCCGTCGACCAGCACTACCGCACCAGCGTGGCGAACATCTACGCCGCCGGCGACGTGATCGGCTGGCCGAGCCTGGCCAGTGCCGCCTACGACCAGGGCCGCTCGGCCGCCGGCAACATCGTCGACAACGACAGCTGGCACTTCGTCGATGACGTGCCGACCGGTATCTACACCATTCCGGAGATCAGCTCGATCGGCAAGAACGAGCAGGAGCTGACCAAGGAGAAGATCCCCTACGAGGTCGGCAAGGCGTTCTTCAAGTCGATGGCGCGCGCGCAGATCTCCAACGAGCGGGTCGGCATGCTGAAGATCCTCTTCCATCGCGATACCCTGCAGATCCTCGGCGTGCATTGCTTCGGCTACCAGGCCTCGGAAATCGTCCATATCGGTCAGGCGATCATGAATCAGAAGGGCGAGGCGAATACCATCAAGTATTTCATCAACACCACCTTCAACTACCCGACCATGGCCGAAGCCTATCGGGTGGCGGCGTTCGATGGCCTCAACCGGCTTTTTTGAGCGGCTCCGACCGGTGGCCTGAGCCGGTCGGAGAGTGGCCGCTCAGCGATTCCCGAGGGTGGCTATGGCCAAACCGGGAAAGTCTGTGATCAGGCTGTCCACGCCCAGGTCGGCGAGCCGGCGCATCAGCACCGGTTCGTTGACCGTCCACACCGACACGTGCAATCCGAGCTGCTGCGCCCGGCGCAGGCGCTCCGGACTGCACAGTGTCCAGTTCAGCACCAGCATGCTGCATTCGTAGCGCTGCGCCACCTTCAGTGGATCGAGCCAGGCGTACTCGGCCACCAGGCCACGGGCCAGCTGCGGCGCCAGTTCCTGCAGGGCGCGTAGCACGCTGCGCGAGCTGCTGGTGACGGTCACCTTGTCTTCCAGGCCGAACTCGCCGGTCAGAGCGGCAATCGCCTTGACCATGCGCTCGGCGCGAACTCTCGAGGCGCTTTTCACCTCCAGCTGCCAGTGCTCAAAGGGGCAGTGCGCGAACAGCGTGCGCAGGCGCGGAATCGGGCAGGGTTGCGGCCAGGCGGGTCCGGCGGCGCGGGCATCGAGCTGCTCTAGCTCGGCGGCGCTGTAGCGGGCGACCTTGCCGCGCTGGCCGGTGGTGCGCTTGAGGGTGGGGTCGTGGATCACCATCAGCTCGTCGTCGGCGGACAGGTGCAGGTCCAGCTCGCAGCGGGTCACGCCCTGCTCGAGGCAGCGCTGGAAGCTGGCGAGGGTGTTTTCCGGGGTCTCGCCCCGGGCGCCGCGATGGCCGTAGATGAGGGGCACGACGGCTCCTTGAACGATGGGCTGATGTTGTCTTCTATCACGGCGCGCCGGCTTTGGGGAGGGGCTGCCCGGGGTGGCGGTGCGCGCCGCCCGGCGTTGCGGTAGACTGCCGCCGGTCCGGCGAACTGCCGGCCAGTGGCGTGGTCTGTAAGCAGTCGCAGCCCACACCGTGACAAACGGACGTCTTCCTTTCGCCTGCAAAGCAGCCCAAGCATGTTCAGACCCTTATCCGTCTTTATCGGTATGCGTTACACGCGTGCCAAACGTCGCAACCACTTCATCTCGTTCATTTCCCTCACCTCGATGGTCGGTCTCGCCCTTGGTGTGCTGGTGATGATCCTGGTGTTGTCGGTGATGAACGGTTTCGACCGCGAACTGCGTACGCGCATCCTCGGCATGGTGCCGCACGCGACCATCAGCAGTTACCAGCCGATCGACGACTGGCAAGCGCTGGCCTCCCAGGTGGCCAAGCATCCCGAGGTGGTGGCGGTGGCGCCGTTCAGTCAGCTGCAGGGCATGCTCACCCACAGCGGCGGGGTGCAGCCGGTGCTGGTCAACGCGGTACTGCCGGAGGCGGAGAAGAACGTCTCGATCATCGACCAGCACATGGTCCAGGGCCGGCTGGACGATCTGCAGAGCGGCGAGTTCGGCATTATCATCGGCGAGATCACCGCGCGGCGCTTCCGGGTCAATGTCGGCGACAAGCTGACCTTCATCCTGCCCGAGGCTTCGGTGACCCCGGCCGGGGTGTTCCCGCGCCTCAAGCGCTTCACCGTGGTCGGCGTGTTCAAGGTCGGCGCCGAGCTGGACAGCTCGCTGGCGCTGATCCACATCGGCGATGCCGCGCGCCTGTCGCGCTGGCAGGAAAACCAGGTGGAGGGCGTGCGCCTCAAGCTCAAGGATCTGTTCCTGGCGCCGCAGGTGGCCTGGGAGATTGCCGGCAGCTTCGGCAGCGAGGATTACGTCGCTCGCGACTGGACGCGCAGCCATGGCAGCCTGTTCCAGGCGATCCAGATGGAAAAGACCATGATCGGCCTGTTGCTGCTGCTGATCGTCGCGGTGGCCGCCTTCAACATCATCTCCACCCTGGTGATGGTGGTGACCGACAAGAAGGCCGATATCGCCATCCTGCGCACCCTGGGCATGACCCCGCGGCAGATCATGCTGGTGTTCATGGTTCAGGGCACGGTGATCGGCGTGGTCGGCACCCTGATCGGTGGCGTGCTCGGGGTGATTTCCGCGCTCAACGTCACCGCCTGGGTCGCCGCGCTGGAGAACCTGCTGGGGCAGAAGTTCCTCAGCTCGGATGTGTATTTCATCAACTACCTGCCGTCGCAGCTGCGTGTCGAGGATGTGGTGCTGATCTGCTCGGCGGCGCTGCTGATGAGCTTCTTCGCCACCCTGTACCCGGCCTGGCGGGCAGCGCGTACCCAGCCGGCGGAGGCTCTGCGCTATGAGTAATGACAAGGCGGTGCTGCTGTGCCGCAACCTCGGCAAGCGTTACGAGGAAGGCCCGCAGTCGGTGGAGGTACTCGCCGGCGTCGAGCTGGCCCTGCAGCCCGGCGAGCGGGTGGCCATCGTCGGTAGCTCAGGCTCCGGCAAGACCACGTTGCTCAACCTGCTCGGCGGTCTGGATACACCCAGCGAGGGCAGCGTCTGGCTGGCGGGGGAGGAGCTGTCGGCCCTCAATGAGAATGCTCGCGGCCTGCTGCGCAACCGCGCCATGGGCTTCGTCTACCAGTTCCATCACCTGCTGCCGGAGTTCAGTGCGCTGGAGAACGTGTGCATGCCGCTGTTGATCGGGCGTATGCCGATCGGCGAGGCGCGCGAGAAGGCGCGTGCGCTGCTGGAACGGGTCGGTCTGGGTCATCGCCTGGGTCACAAGCCGGCCGAGCTGTCCGGCGGCGAGCGCCAGCGTGTGGCCATCGCCCGCGCCCTGGTCAATCGGCCGGCGCTGGTGCTGCTCGACGAGCCGACCGGCAACCTCGACCAGCACACTGCGAAGGGTATCCAGGAGCTGATGCAGGAGCTGAGCAGCTCGCTGCACACGGCCTTCCTGGTGGTGACCCACGACGTTGCCCTGGCGCGGCAGATGGATCGCATCCTGCGTCTGGAGGACGGGCGTCTGGTGGCGGTGGAGTAGTCGGCGCGCCGACGGCTCAGGGGTGGCGTTGCTGGCGGCGCAGGAGCTGACGCTTTTGCCAGCTGCGCCGAACCCACCAGCGCCAGTAGAGCATGGTCAGGCTGTAGCCCAGGATGGCGCAGACCACGCCGGACACGAACGAGCCGAGCAGGAAAGGTTGCCACAGGGCGCCCAGCTCGCTGGTGATCCACTCCAGGCTCAGGTGCTCGGGCAGGCTGATCGCGGGCAGCTGCATCATCCACGCGCCCAGCTTGTAGGTGCAGTAGAACACCGGCGGCATGGTGATCGGATTGGTCAGCCAGACCAGGCCGATGGAGATCGGCAGGTTGCCGCGGACCGGGATGGCCAGCGAGGCGGCCAGCAGCATCTGCATGGGAATCGGGATGAAGGCGGCGAACAGACCCACGGCCATGGCCCGCGCCACCGAATGGCGGTTGAGGTGCCAGAGGTTGGCGTCGTGGATCAGGTGGCCGAGAAAGCGCAGGGACTTGTTGCTCCTGATGCTGTCCGGGTCAGGCATGTATCGCTTGAAAATACGGCGCGGCATAGGGGCTCTCGGCGGAGATTAAGCGCCAGTATTATGCACAGAATCCACCGCCGATGGATCCGCCGGAACAAATTTCCGGACAGGTTGTCGGTCATTCTGTAACAGGGTTTCACCAGCGCCGTCTGTCGGCCAGCTCAAGGATGAGTGTCATGCGATTGGGAATGATCGCGCTCTGTGGCGGGCTGCTGTGCCTGCGCTTTCTGCCGCAATTGCCGGCCACTGGCGTGCTGCTCATGCTGGCTGTGCTGGGTGCGGTCCTGCTGGGGTCGCGCCTCTACCCGCTGGGTCTGTTCCTGCTCGGTCTGGCCTGGGGTTGTGGCTCGGCGCAACTGGCGCTGGACGACCGTCTGCCCGTCGAGCTGGACGGCCAGACCCTGTGGCTGCAGGGGCGGGTCGCCGGCTTGCCGGAGGAGGGGGCGGGTGTCGTGCGTTTCTACCTGGAGCAGGCCGAGTCGCGCCGTGCGCAGTTGCCGCAGCGCCTGCGTCTGTCCTGGTACGATCCGCCAGCGCTGGTCGCCGGCGAGGTCTGGCGTCTGGCCGTGCGTCTCAAGCGGCCGCGCGGTCAGGTCAATCCACATGCCTTCGACTATGAAGCCTGGCTCACCGCGCGGCGTATCGGCGCCACTGGTACGGTGAAGGCTGGCGAGCGGCTGGACGTCGCCGAGGGGCCTGCCGGTTGGCGCGACAGTTTGCGCCACCGCCTGCTGGCGGTGGACGCGCGCGGCCGCGAAGGCACCCTGGCGGCGCTGGTGCTGGGAGACGGCTCGGGGTTGAGCGACGTCGACTGGCAGATTCTCCAGGCCACCGGCACCGTTCATCTGCTGGTGATCTCCGGGCAGCACGTGGCGCTGCTCGGTGGACTGCTCTATGCGCTGGTGCTCGGGTTGTTCCGTCTTGGCTGGTGGCCGCGCCAGTGGCCGTGGCTGCCATTCGCCTGCGGGCTGGCGATGCTCGGCGCGCTGGGTTATGGCCTGCTGGCCGGCTTTGAAGTACCGGTGCAGCGGGCCTGCGCCATGCTCGCGGTGCTGCTGTTGTGGCGCTGGCGTTTTCGCCATCTGGGCGTCTGGCTGCCACTGCTGGTGGCGCTGAGCCTGGTGCTGCTGGCCGAGCCGCTGGCCAGCCTGCAGCCGGGCTTCTGGTTGTCGTTCGCGGCGGTGGCGTTGCTGGCCTGGTGTTTCAGTGGGCGGCTTGGGCCTCCGGCCGGCTGGCAGATGCTGCTGCGTGCGCAGTGGGCGATGGCGCTGGGGTTGTTGCCGCTGTTGCTGGCTCTGGGTTTGCCGGTCAGTGCCAGTGGCCCGCTGGCCAATCTGCTGGCCGTGCCCTGGGTCGGTATCGCGGTGGTGCCGCTGGCGCTGCTCGGCACCCTGCTGTTGCCGCTGCCCGGCGTAGGCAGCGGCCTGCTGTGGCTGGCCGGCACCCAGCTGGAACTGCTGTTCGCCCTGCTGGCCTGGCTGGCCGAACTGGCGCCGGCCGTGCAGCTGGCGGCTGCGCCGGGTTGGGCGGTGCTGCTTGGAGGCCTCGGCATGCTGTTGACATTGTTGCCGGTGGGCATCCCGGTGCGCCTGTTCGGCGTGCTGATGGTGCTGCCGCTGCTGTCGCCGCCGGTGGAGCCGGTACCCGCGGGGCAGGCCGAGGTGCATGTGCTGGATGTCGGGCAGGGCCTGGCGGTGCTGGTGCGTACCCGCGGACATGTCGTGTTGTATGACGCGGGGCCTGCCGCTCGCGGCTTCGACAGCGGTGCGAAGGTGGTGCTGCCGACCCTGCGTGGTCTCGGCGTGCGGCAGCTGGATTTGCTGCTGCTCAGTCACGCCGATCAGGACCACGCCGGCGGAGCGGCTGCGCTGCTGGCCGGACTGCCGGTGGCGCGGCTGCTCAGTGGCGAGGCGCCGGCCCTGCAGCTGCCCCGTGTCGCCGAGGCCTGTCGGGATGGCGAGCGCTGGCAGTGGGATGGCGTGCAGTTCACCACCTGGTTCTGGGATGCGGCGGGGAATGCCAACGATGCCTCGTGCCTGCTGCTGGTCGAGGCGCAGGGTGAGCGCCTGCTGCTGACCGGCGACATCGGCGTCGCTGGCGAACGGCATCTGCTCGGCAGTGGACACGACCTGCGCGCCGACTGGCTGCTGGCGGCTCATCACGGCAGTCGCAGCTCCTCCTCGGCGGGTTTCGTCGCCGCGGTGGCGCCGCAGGCGGTGGTGTTTTCCCGCGGTTGGCTCAATTCGTTCGGTCACCCCCATCCGTCGGTGGTGGCGCGTTACCGGGCGGCGGGTGCCCGCCTGCACGATACCGCCAGCGACGGTGCGCTGCGCATCCAACTGGGGCGTCGCGTGGCGCTCCTCAGCGAGCGTGGTGAATCACGTTTCTGGCGGGAAAAATGAGAACGGCGGCGGGCGGCAGGTCTGCGACGCTGTGCTAGAGTGGCGCCACTTTTTCGAGGGGGTTGGCAACTGTGTGGGAACTGGTCAAAGCCGGCGGCTGGATGATGCTGCCGATCATTCTCTGTTCTATCGCGGCCATCGGCATCAGTGCCGAGCGCCTGTGGACTCTGCGTCCGGCACGGATCACGCCGGCCAATCTGCTCGGCCAGGTCTGGCGCTGGATTCAGGACAAGCAACTGGACGGCCAGAAGCTCAAGGAACTGCGGGCCTCGTCGCCGCTGGGCGAGGTGCTGGCCGCAGGCCTGGCCAACTCCAAGCATGGTCGCGAGGTGATGAAGGAGTGCATCGAGGAGGCAGCCGCCCGGGTCATCCATGAGCTGGAGCGCTACCTCAACGCCCTGGGCACCATCGCCGCCATCGCGCCGCTGCTCGGCCTGCTCGGCACCGTGCTGGGCATGATCGAGATCTTCAGCGGCTTCATGGGCAGCGGCATGGCCAATGCGCCGGTACTCGCCGGCGGCATCTCCAAGGCGCTGATCACCACTGCGGCCGGCCTGTTCGTCGGTATTCCGGCCCTGTTCTTCCATCGCTACCTGCAGCGGCGCGTCGACGAGCTGGTGGTGGGCATGGAGCAGGAGGCCATCCGCCTGGTGGAAGTGGTGCAGGGCGACCGTGACGTCGATCTGGGCGAGGGCGGCAAGCGGTGAAATTCCGGCGCAAACCACGGGAAAACGTCGAGATCGGCCTGGCGCCGCTGATCGACGTGGTGTTCATCCTGCTGCTGTTCTTCGTGGTGACCACCACCTTCACCCGCGAGACCCAGCTGAAGATCGACCTGCCGGAAGCTGACAGCGCGACGCCGGTGGAGGAAACCGAACTCAAGCAGCTGGAAGTCATGATCGCTGCCGACGGCAGTTATTCGCTCAACGGCCAGAGTCTGGTCAAGAGCGACCTGGCGACCCTGAGCAGTGCGCTGCAGAAGGAGTCGGCAGGTGACAGCAGCCTGCCGCTGGTGATCAGCGCCGATGCGCGTACCCCGCACCAGGCGGTGATCACGGCGATGGATGCGGCCGGCAAGCTGGGCTTCTCCCGCTTGCGCATCACCACGGTCGAAGCGCAGCCGGCCCAGCCCTGATGAGTTTCGCCGAGCGTCTGTCGGCGGCCTGGTATCAAGGCCATCCGGCCCTGGTCCTGCTGCGCCCGCTGGAGGCCCTGTACCGGCGGGTGCAGCGGCGCCGGCGCGCCGACTTCCTCAGCGGTCGCAAGCCGGCCTGGCGCGCGCCGGTGCCGGTGGTCGTGGTCGGCAACATCACCGTCGGCGGTACCGGCAAGACACCGATGATTCTCTGGCTGATCGAGCACTGCCGCGCCCGCGGGCTGCGTGTCGGTGTGGTCAGTCGTGGTTATGGCGCCACGCCGCCCAGCCTGCCCTGGCGGGTGCGTCCCGGCCAGCGCGCGACAGAGGCCGGTGACGAGCCGCTGATGATCGTCGAGCGCAGCGGCGTGCCGCTGATGATCGACCCCGACCGTTCGCGGGCGGTGCAGGCGTTGCTCGCCGAGGAGCCGCTGGACCTGATCCTCAGCGACGACGGCCTGCAGCACTACCGCCTGGCCCGCGATCTGGAGCTGGTGCTGATCGATGCCGCGCGCGGCCTCGGCAATCGCCGCTGCCTGCCGGCCGGTCCGCTGCGCGAGCCACTGGAGCGCCTGGCCGAAGTGGACGCCTGCCTGCTCAACGGTGCGGCCGGCGACAGCGAGGCCGGTTTCGCCTTCAACCTGCGTCCCTCTGCGCTGGTCAACCTGGTCAGCGGCGAGCGTCGCCCCCTCGACAGTCTGCCCGCGGGGCAGGCGGTGCACGCGGTGGCCGGTATCGGCAATCCGCAGCGTTTCTTCACGACCCTCGAGGCGCTACACTGGCGCCCGGTTCCGCATGCCTTTGCCGACCACGCGAGCTACAGTCGCGAGGATCTGCGCTTCAGTCCGGCCCTGCCGTTGCTGATGACCGAGAAGGATGCGGTGAAATGCCGGGCATTTGCCGCCGATGACTGGTGGTATCTGGCGGTCGATGGTCTGCCGTCACCGGCCTTCGTGGTCTGGTTCGACGCACAGCTCGAGCGCCTGCTGCCACGCTGACGCCGGCGGTCCCCCCTGATGTGTCACTCCAGGACTGGACCATGGACCCGAAACTTCTCGATATTCTCGCCTGCCCGCTGTGCAAGGGCCCCCTCAAGCTCAGCGACGACAAGTCCGAGCTGATCTGCAAGGCCGACGCCCTGGCCTTTCCGGTGCGCGACGGCATTCCGGTGATGCTCGAAGGCGAGGCGCGCACCCTGACCGTCGACGAGCGCCTGGACAAATGAGCATGGGCTTCGTCGTCGTCATTCCCGCCCGCTACGCCTCCACCCGCCTGCCCGGCAAGCCGCTGCAGGATATCGCCGGCAAGCCGATGATCCAGCACGTCTGGGAGCAGGCCAGGAAGAGTGCGGCCAGCCGCGTGGTGGTGGCCACCGACGATGCGCGCATCGTCGCGGCCTGCCAGGCGTTCGGCGCCGAGGTGCTGCTGACCCGTGTCGACCACAATTCCGGCACCGATCGCTTGGCCGAGGTGGCCAGTCAGCTCGGCCTGGCCAGCGACGCTATCGTGGTCAACGTGCAGGGCGACGAGCCGCTGATTCCGCCGGCAATCATCGATCAGGTGGCCGCCAACCTGGCGGCCCATCCGGAAGCGGGTATCGCCACCCTTGGCGAGCCGCTGCATGACGCCGCCCAGCTGTTCAATCCCAACGTGGTCAAGCTGGTCGCCGATGCCCAGGGGCTGGCACTGACCTTCAGCCGTGCGCCGCTGCCTTGGGCGCGCGATGCCTTCGCTGCCGACCGCGAGCAGCTG
>RCUJ01001381.1_pt1 | contig 13034 bp, 4 predicted proteins | sample 2166321 | NCBI WGS metagenome assembly RCUJ01 (sample SAMN09932808, study PRJNA488358) | compost metagenome | feature: garden; material: soil; isolation source: compost soil in an enriched community after 118 h of incubation | place: Germany: Experimental Botanical Garden Goettingen | collected... | reverse complement strand
CTCAGATTTCGCGTAGCGGCGCGCAAAAAAGGCGTTTTCAGCGGTCAGTATGCGGTCAGTCTGGAAGAACCGACTTTTTCAACAGAATCGACCCATAGCTGCCGTTAAACAGACTAGTGGTGAATTGGTATGCGAAGGGAGCCATGCGCACCTGTTTCTATCGCCTGTGGGGCATGGCTATGATGGTACTTTACGGATAGCTCCAACATCGAGAATCAAGGACAGGTTTGAATGAGATCTGCGCCCCCATCATCCTCCCCTGATGATCCAATCGACCAGTTCAACCTAGGGGTCCGTTATGCCAATGGTAAGAATGGGCGTAAATCTCCTACTGTCGCGTTCCATTGGTATCGTAAGGCCGCAAAGCAGGGGTACGCCCCTGCACAGCACAACCTTGCAGTCTGCTATGCGACTGGGTTTGGCGTTACGCAGGATGATGCGTTAGCTGCTCACTGGTATGGCAAAGCAGCACAACAGGGTCATGCGGCAGCTCAGAGCAACCTTGGCGTCTGTTATGCGCAAGGGGTGGGTGTCCCGGCTGACGCTTCCCTTGCCGTTTTCTGGTCGCTCAAAGCAGGCGCTCAGGGAGAGGTTACTGCTCAATGCAACCTTGGCTATTTTTATCATTCCGGCACTGGGGTCACAGTCAGCTACTCGATAGCCGCCGCTTGGTATGGAAAGGCCGCTGAACAAGGCAGTGAACTGGCTAAGACAAGATTCCGTAAGCTCAGCGATAGCGGGATCAAGCCTGCGGTGCTCAACGTCATGGGTGAGTATATGCCTCCCCGGAAAAGCACTGAGGTGAAAAAGATGACTGGTCTGCCGAAGTCAAATACCTTTTCATTATCCCGGAACTCCCCAAAGATTTCGGTCAGTCCGTGTCCGATCTGCAAAGTTAGAATCGCTAACCATGCGCTGAAAGCCCACATTAGGGAGTATCACCGGCCCGAGCCGAAGCTTGACCCGAACACACCTAAACGGCCACGAATCAAGAAGCCTGCTGGGCCAACTCTGCCCGTTCTGTCCGTTTCATCAAGCCCTGTACCTGCCCCAGCAAAAGCCTCTCTTGAGTCTTTGTGCCCTCGTTGCGGTGGAGACGGTGGCGTGAGAGGGGGATGCATTAAATGCGAAGGCACGGGATGGGTGTCACTCGCAATGGAGCATGATGTGATCTACCGGCCAGACAAAGGTATCGGGGAGAACTCACGGATCTCGAACTCGGATTATCTTGGTGGGAACGGCGGTGCCCATTTTCGTGAGATCGATGGTCGGATTGGCACGAATCCCACGCATGATGATTACAGTGAAGAAAGCTGATCCCGTAAGCTGCAGCATCTCAGTAAGCGAAGTCGCAGCATATGCGCGACTTTATGAAGCGGATGAGGCAATTAACAAAGGATACCGAGGGTGACCGCTTCTGGCCGAAAACTGACTGTTCTGAACGGTCAATGAGCCGGCTCGGCCGTACGGTTGTATGGTGGGTTATTCGCAGGGAAGCAGTCTTGGAACTCCGTGTAGATGCCTGCCATCGTTCCTGCCTCCAGCGGTACACCACTCAGGACCAGAAGCAGATTGCCTGCGATTCCGAGCAGACCATTCGAGTGCTGGACCTCTGCTAAAACCAGTTCTGGTGGAAACCCCCTTCCGTGACGATTGACTGCATGGATACCTCCATGCACGTAGGAGCTCAAAGGTCTCCAAGAGTAGTGCTTAAACTCCTTTAGGTGAGCTACCGGAGCGTGCGGAGCTTTCACCTCAATCTCCTCCAACATCTGGCTGAGCATAGGAATTTTGCTTGCCTGCTTTGCCGTCTCTTGTGTGAGTTCAGCAAGCATCAATTCCACCTGGCCGTCCTTGGCTACATAAAGCACCCAAAGTGCGCGAACTAGTGATTCGTACTGTATTCGTAGCAGTGCAGCAGCAGAGGTGTACAGCCCTGCTGCTACCAGATGCTTCAGGCTCCGGGCGTGCTCAAATCCTAGACTAGCTAGCGCTTGGGTTGCCTGAAGGCGGCTGGATGCATCGACTAAAGGCAGGGCGAAAAAGCCGACAAGCCGGTCCTCGAGCATGGCCGAACGCGCCAGTAATTTATCGAAGTGCATACAGATGCCCACGTCAGAGAAGAGTCATGTCGGCAAGGATTCTATCGGCACCGGGCAATGACCGCATCTGGCCGACTTCTGCCCTTCGCGACGGGCAGAAATCGGCCATGAGCGGTCGTTTGGGATGTCTACTCCTGAAGAGTAATACTCTCACCGAATATCGACCTGGCAGGTTTTGAGAAATCTTTGCGCTATTCCACAGCAATGGCAGGTGATCGGTGAGCAACCCGCGAGACCATTCCAGCCGGTTCCGCTGGATACGCCGCCCGAAAGCCTGACACATGTAGCCGAGATATTCAGCCAACACAGTCCAACGCGTGAGGCGCAATATCCGCGTTCTGCCAGCTACGCGTAAAGATGTCCTCGATCACATATGCCGTGAACCGCTGTAATATTCCCAAACGCACGACTACATCTCATTGATGCAGCTAATATACGTCGGCCACTGCCCCCCCTGTTGCATCTGCGCCCTGGAATATTTCTCCCCAATGTCCTCCAACTGCCGCGGTGCAGACGCTTGGAAGTCAAAATTCAGCTCATCCCTGTAAGGCATGCGCGGGCGCCAATAACCCATTCCCTGATCCAGCAAAATCTGGCTGACCCGCCCTGAACGCCACGTTACGCTCAAGGACCTGCCGTGCAATATGTCTCGACTATTACGCTCGAGCGAGATCTGCGGCTTGATTCCAAGCTGCTCGGCCAACCACTCAGCCATGATCTCCTTCTGATCCTCCACCCGCTGCCAATCGTGGCTCATGGAGGAGCTGGGTTGGCCTCCGCCTACGCTTAGGGTGTCCACGGAGATCGTCTTGAGTTCTGCCCCCTCGAATAGCTTGACGAAGCCGGTGAACAGCATCAGTGACCAGGGCGATTTCAAATAGCGATCGGAGTAGCTAATGGTCACGGCCTGATCGGTCGCCAGCAGTTGGGCAAGCTCCGGCATTTTGGTATCGATCAAGGTCGCCAATCGCTTGCTCAAGGTATTGACTGGCCCATCCAGCTCGGCGGTGACTTCAACGATCCGAGCTGCCTGGGTGTCGCTCTGCCATGAACTGGTGTCGAGCAGCTCGCCTTGCAACCCCGGCACTGTACAAGTGGCGACCCAAGTGATGTCCCCTTGGCCTTTCAGCCAACCGGCACCTGGTAGCGCCGCTGACTCCTCGCTCGCGTAAACACTACGGCAAAGGTTACCGGTGTCGAGCTGTGCGAGCAGTAGCGCGCTTGCAGAGGCGCCGCGCTTTGGCAGTTCGGAGAGTTCTATGCCCATCCGAACCAGTTGCAACAGCACGCTCTTTTGATCGGAACTCAGCGCACAGTCCGGCGCAACGCCAAGGGTAACCTTCAAGCCATCGGCGATTGCCCAGGTAAGCAGTTGCTGCCTGAAATGCGGGTGGTCCAGATCCCAGTCCTGCGGGTCGCCTTGCAAACACAGGAGCAGCCGAGCTGGGGCAGCGCCCTGCTCATGGTTGTTCAGGGCACTGGCCAGATAACGCAGCGGCCCGACCGGGCAGTAATGCGCCCCAGGTATTTCATCGAAAACAGCGGGCAGGCCGAGATGGTCGACGAAGGCGGCGTCGTTCAACCACTTCAGGGCGAGGCGGCGATCGAGCTCCTCGCGTTCGACCCGGCTGTCCTGGCCAGCGAGGCAGTGCGAACACACGGACTCGCAATCGGCCGGGCAATGTAGACGCTGCATGGCTTTTGCCAACAGGCTGGTGATGTCGTTGAGGCCTTCCAGGACAAAGCCCGCGCCACCGCTGACCTCGTCGTACAGCTGAATCACCGCCCGACCCTGACGGCTGTCGCGGTCGCGGTCGACCCGGTGGCTGAAGCCCATTTCGGTACTGACGATGCCGAGCTGGTCGGCGATGACGTCTCGCAGCGCCGCGCCCAGGGTCGCGGCGATGACTCGGCCATCGGCTGAGTCGGGCAGCCACTGCCCCATTAACGGATTACGCAGATAAAGCTCCAGCACGTCGGTGTGGATCTGGTAGCCGAGGTGCACTTGATGGGTCACCGCCTCGCCGGAGCAATCCTTGTCCTTGCGGCTGCCAGCCAACCCGCCGACTGGGCGATGCTGCTGATCGGCGCGCAAGCCGGGAGGTACTTCCGCTCCCGGGAGCATCGACTCTGCCCGCCCGCAACTCAAGCACACGGCGTAACCCTGCTCGTGCTCCCCGGACGAGTGATGGAAGACCGTGCCGTCGTGGCCGAAGCGGAAGAACCCACAGCGAGGATCTGGTAAGGCGCTGCTTTCCCCATTCAGCTGAATACGCGGTTCCTCGACGCGGATGAATTTCTGAGAGGTGACGTCGTTGGTGGTCTCTTCATAGAAATCGGTGACGAAGCCGGCGGGGCGCAGCACGCGGCGACATAGCTCGGTAGGGATTGAGGTACTGCAATGGGTGCAGCGCACATTGTCGCTGTTGGCATAGGCGTTTTCGATCATGCCGCTGTTGCCGCACTCCGGGCACCGCCAGGCCAAGTCGAACTTCTGTGCTTCGTTGATCTCACCATTGGCGTGCCATTGCAGGCTGACGCCGGCCGAGCGGAACACTCGCCCGTCGATGACAATTTGCGCACCCGGTGCATATTCGCGAATGGCGATGTTCAGGCCTCGAGAGGGCATTTCGCGGCTGCTGGCCAGGCTGTCTTCGCGACTACCCTGCTGCTCGTTGCGCTTTTGCACGAAGTCTTCGATGTTGTAGGTCTTGAGGGTGACCACATCGGTCGGGAAGCCATAGCCCGGCAAAAATGCGCGCGACGCGAGGTCGCGGAGCAGGTACTCGCCCTCATGGCGTTGTTTCTCCAAGGTCAACGCACGCTTGTAGGCCTCGTCCTTGGCACCCAAGATTTTCTCGTTAAGGTTGCGGTGCTCATCCAGCCAGCGCTGCTCCAGAGCCTTCAGCGCGCTGAGGGTGCTCTCGATCACGTAGTTCATGGCGCGCCCTGTAAGGCTGGTACCCGCCACCAGTTGCCGTACGGCTGGGGCGAATTCGTCCGGGCAAGCTTGCAGCCACCCCGCCATGTTCTGGCACGGCGAGCTGTCCGAGCCGAAGAACCAGTGTAAGGTCAACTTGGTGCGGTCACCGTCGGAGCTGCTGTGTGCGCGCAAAAAGATGCCCAGCAACAGCGAGTTAACATGACGCTGCACGATGCGCGTGGAGCTGAGGGTAATAGCAGGTGCTGGGATGGCTGTAACGAACGGCCACTTGGGGTTGGCAAACGCGCGCTGGTTATGCGGGTCGGCCTTGCACAGGGTATAGGCGACGGCACGTGCCTCGTTACGCCGCCCGGCGCGGCCAGCACGCTGCAAGTAATTGGCTGGGTGTGGGGGCAGGTTGTTCATCACCACCGCGGAGATACCGCCAATGTCGACGCCCATTTCCATGGTGGTTGAACAGTTAAGCACGTTGATATCGCCACGCTTGAACTGCTCTACATATTTGTCGAGCAACTCTGCGGACTGTTGCGCGGAGTGTTCGGCAACGCGGTAGTAAAAGCCGCCCTCCAGGGTGCGGTCGCAGATGTCGCTCCACAGCCCTTGCTGGCGGAGGTCTGCAACGGTGGCGTCGGCATTGACCAACTTGCGAACTTGCTGCTGCTTCGGCTCCGAGCCTGCATCAGGGCTCAGCGCAGCAAAGCTTGGTAGGTTGACGCGGGTGCAGTGGTAGTCCCGCGCGCCTATGGTTCGCGGCAGGTAGGGGGTAAGCCCGCGGAACGTCGTTTCCAACAGCCGATGGGTAACCGGGCAAACCCACGCCTTGGTCGGCAGCGAGAAGTTAAGGGTTTCGAGTTTCAGGCGGTATCCGGTGTCTGATGATTCGAGGATATGAGCACCGACCAAGGCCCCCCAAGCGGCCTCCAACCAGCCGCCCATAGTGGCGGCATCGCCCGGGGTGCGACGGTCTAGCCCGGTTGCCACTTCCAGCAGCTTGACCAGCCGGTGCGCGCTATGGAGCTTTACTTGCGGCCACTTTTTGATGGTGCTGCTTTCCTGTACATCGCTGGTCGGCGCATACAGTGCTTTGGGGCTGAAACGGCTGCCCATCCAACGCCGCATCTTGTTTTCCATTGGGATGAAGGTGTTTTCCCGCACGAAAAAATCCAACGCCACGTGCAGAAAGTCGCGCCAGTCCTGCAACGTCAAGTCAGTGCGCGGAGCCTGTGCCGGGCCACTGGCAGCATAAGCCGGGGTGGCGGTCCAGATTGGCGGGGTGAGCGCGACCTTGTCCAGCCCGATATAGCCGACTTTGATCAGCCCAAGTGTCTCGGAGCTGTTCTGAAATTTTGGTCTTCTGGAGAACTCGCGGCTCATCAACAGTCGCGCCATGGTAAGGCCGCCTTCATGACCATCGAACAATGCCGGGTTGGCCTGGCGGTTGTATCTGATGATAAAGGGATCGATATCCTTGGCTTCGGCCAACACTTGCAAGATCTCGGACCACGTCAGAGAAACAGCCGTCGATGCAGCGGGCACTCCAGCTTGCATCTCTGCCGCTGTCTGGCGGAGTTTGGCGGCCTCGACCATCATGCCGATCGCTTCCAGCGCAGCTGCGCTGGTGAGGAACTGCTCCGGGCTGCCAGTCGGCGCGTTCTGCGGTTGCGAGTCAGCCTTGGCCTGAGCGTTTCTCAGGGTTTCGAATACCAGGCCCCGCAGCCGCGAGCGTTCGGCCTCCTGCTGCATGCGCACCGCCATGCGCGCCGTGCCTTGGCGGCTATCGGTAAAGGTGATCAGTTTACGGCCGCGGCCCGGCAGCTCCTCAGGGGAGCGCCCTTCTGAGTCGCCCTTCTCCGGATCCGGGCAAAACTCAAGCAAGGTGGGCACGGCGTTGGCCACATAGAACGGAGCCCCTAGATAGGCGCGTCGCAGAAACCGGCTGGAACCGAACACTGCATGTTCGCAGGCGCTGCAGCAGGCGAAGTTTTCAGGCTCGTTGGCGCTGACCTCACGGCCTTCGAACGCTACCACGATGGATAAGCACCGCTGCGCGTTGACAGCCCCCAGTTTCGAAGTAACAAGATCTAGCGATTGGCGTTGAAACGGCGCCGCAAGCGTATTCCCGCCAGCAATGACCAAACGCTGAGCTGGCCTGTTCATCCTTTTCGCAGGGCCGTTGCTCTCGCCTTCGCCCTCATCGGTGTCGTCATGGTTCAGCGCAAACTCGTCCCCGGCGAACGCGCGCGGTTGCAGCAGCTCACCGTCACGGTCTTCCGCCAACAGGTGAGGCGCTTTGCACTCGTCGCAGAAGCCGATTTCATATACCGGCGCCTCGCACTCGCAGCGTGCCTTTTGCGAGACATAAACATTGCCAAACGGCCAATGCTGCAGATGTTCGGACTTGCTGGTGCACTGCGGATCGATGCATGACCACAACCCGTGCAGCATCCGCTGGAACATATGGATACGCAACTTGAGAAACGGCGGCTGGTTTGCCTCCGGACGAGTGCCAGTCAAAACATCAAGCCACTGTAGCGCCTCCCGCTGCTTCGCGGCGGGCGTAGTGCTTTCGAACTGCGCGCCAACTTCACCGACAAGGTCATTGAGCCCGAGCGGCTTTCCTGCGCTCACCACTGCGTGGCGTAGCTGCCGGGCAATCGGATGGGCACACAGCGCCTTGTAGCGCTCACTGGACACTTCGTCCGCCGGCTGCATGGCCTGTAGGCTAGCGAGGCTCACGGCTTGCTGGTGGCCGACATCGGGCAAATCGGGCCATTTGCGCGAGCCGTCGATAACATCCACCTGCTCCTCCGCAACCCCGGCCAAGCGCGCCAGGTAACGGCGTAGACGGTCGGTGGCCTCGGGCCCGGCAATGGTTGCAGAAGTGGCGACAAACCTTAGCTGCTCTGGGCTGCGGCCGAAAGCATGCACCACCCGGCGCAACAGCATGGACAGTTCTGCAGCTTGCGAGCCGATATAGGTGTGTGCCTCGTCGAGGACGATCCAGCGCAGCGATTGACTCTGCCGCGAGATCTCCAGGATCGGGCTGTCAACCTGACGCACCAACATGTACTCGAGCATGGTCGCGTTAGTCATCAGAATCGGCGCGGGCTCACGGCGCAGTAACTCCCTGGACAGAATCTGGTTCTGCTTGAGCTTTTGTTCGTTGCGAACATACGAAGCCTTGTCCGGTGTTTTGCCGTTGTACAGGCAAAAGCGAATGTTGTTGCCGTAGCGCTGAGTCCAGGCGTTCAGGCGCTCCTGTTGCGAGTTGATCAAGGCGTTGAGAGGGTATAGAAAAAGCGCGCGCACACCGACCAGCGCCTGTTTGGTGCGTTGATGCTCGCGAATCAAATCCTCCAGAATCGGCACCATGAAGCACTCGGTCTTACCAGAGCCGGTGCCCGTGGTCACGATGGCCGAACGTGGTTTATCGTTGAGCAAGGAGCGCCACGCCTGTACCTGGTGGATATAGGGCCGCGCAGTCTTGGGGAATACGTACGCCGGCGCTCCCGCCAGCGTTTCAAGGAGTTCAGCGCTAAGGAGGTTCTCCGCCTGAAGATCCTGCAACTGCAAGTTGGCTTCGTGCCAGCCAAAGGTATGCTCGAACACCGGAGGCGCGAGCAGGCAGCCCTCCGCCCCCAGTTCGGAACTCAGGCTCTGGTGTAAATGACGCCGCAGCCCTCCATCATTGATACCCAGCACACCCAAGGTCGCCTCACGCGTGCGGTCAAGGGTTTGCTCGACAAGATCAGTGAAGTTACGCATGGCTATTCCTTAGCTATCAGTATGGGTTGCAAGCAAATAAGAGACGGTGAACGCATGGACCGGATTGAACCAGCCATGCCGATCGAAATCGGCCAGCCAGCGCGCGGCGAACTTGAAGTAGGCGGTGGGTATACCAAGATCGTTTACCGAGGCTTTGCCCGCGGTCACGTAGGCCATGAAGATCGGCAGATAGGTGACCGCATCCGTGTATTCGGTCAAAGACATGGCCTTGACGCGACGTGGCAACTGTTGAGCTTCGACCCAATTCGCCAACACCTCTCCGAACACGTTCGGCCAGTCGGAGTTGGCCGCATGAAGACGACGCAAATCCTGATACCACGTCGGCAGAATTTCTTCGGCTGGCAGGCGCTTGAGTTCGGTGCAGTCTCCTGTACCGAGATAATTGCCCACATAGTCGAAACCGGAAACGATGTAGCGCAGTACGAAGGCGCGGTCTTTCACCAGTCGCTCGACCAGCTCCGCAGGCAGACCTGTCAGCCTGATACCTTCGGCAAAGACCTGATAGGCATGCGCCCACATGGGCAAGGGTACGGTTTCCCACATGAGCGCCAGCTCATCGGCGATGCGAGCGCAAAACGCTTCGTCCATCTCCAGCCGAAAAATCGCCAACCCTAGCGCTTGAGGATTTCTGGCCAAGGCTTTCCAGGCTTCGAATGAAGACAATGGCAGGTGAGCATACTGACGTTTTAAGTCTGCCAGATATTGCCAGCCACTGTGGCTGAAGTCCGTCGCCATCGCCGAGATCTGTTCTTCGATCACCTCGGGTCTGTGGATCGGATGAAACATCTGGGCGGCATAGTGCAGCGACCGCACCTGCACATCGGCGGGCACGCTCATACAGGCAGGCAGGTACAGCTGAGGCCGGAATTGAATGGACGATTCCTTGCCAGGGTAAATCAGCCAAGGCCCGTCAACGAGCATCGGCTGAGGGATAGCAAAGCAACCCGTCCCCACCCCTTCACTGGTTTTTTCAATCAGCTGCAAGGGCGACTGCCTGGGGTCGGACAGCCGCATCGCTTCGGCGCGGGCACCATCGAGGATGTTGGTGCTGTCTACGCCGCAGACATAAAAGGCTGTGGTCTCTTCCATCAGCACCCTGCCTCCGTACCTTCTGATGTCCAGGTGCATCAATGGCTGTTCGGTTTCGATGGTCAAGTGAACATAGGCGTCCTGCTCATCGACGGCGGCCAGCATGGTTTGCAGGTCGGCGACATAGCTGAAGAGGTTGAGGACCGCAGGCATCTGGCCGACGCGAAGGGCGAAAATTCTTTTGGGGCGGGATTGTTCCCGGCAGATCAGTTCGAACTGCAAATAAAACATCTGCCCCTGCGGCAAGCCGGAACTCAACTGCAGGCGATGCCCGACCAGCTCGGCGAGGTTCAAAGCCTTGACCGAAACAGGTTGGCTGTTTACATCGAGCAGGCGGGCGCCTTGGTAAGGAAACGGTAAGAGCAGCTGTACTGGTTCAGCTGCAGGGCCGACCTGCAACGTAAAGGTTTGCGGACAGTGCTGAGCGCTCAGTTCCATCTGGTAGCCACCCTCGCTACGCGTGCACACCAGCCCTTCACCCACTACCTGCAGCGCCAAGTCTTCGGCATTCTTGACCAGCAACCGAGCGGGGCGCCGACCGTATGCCGGTATAAGTCCCAGCTCGAATCCTCGGGGCAACACGCCAAACCGACGCCGCAGCAGTGTTTCCCCTTTGCGGCTGCGCACGGTGTAGTTAATCGCGCCAAGAGCTGGAGCATTGCGCCGATCAAGTAGCCTGCCGTTGGCGTACTCCATAAGCTCATCCCTATGGTAGGGACTGCCCTCAGGCAACTCCAATGTCGGCCAGCCTAGATAAACTGTAGATGGCGAGCACTCGAATAGCGCGTAAACACCGGTCAGCACCAAAGGCGCTACATCGGCCCCTGGCTGCGCCAGGAGTATCTCGTAGCGTTCACTCTCGTCCTTGAGAACCAGGTCGCCAGTCGCCTCGATCCACTGCCCACCCTCGGAGTCTGTGATCACCGGGGCAGTTGCCGGCATCGAATGGCTGACATAGAAGCGTTCAGGCGCCCGTATACGAACTTTGCTACTGACGAGTTTGCAACTAGAAGTCGCCACCAGGTGCCAGCGGTCAGCTCTGCACTCGAACACCAGAGGTACATCCTGGTAATCCAGCGCGCTGTTTTCAAAAACGAAAGTGTGGACGGTGCTGCCGTTCTCCATCACCCGCAAGCTCACAGGCTTATCTAGGTGCCGGCGCCGCAGCGATACCTGCACGTTGGCAAAGCGAATTTTTACCCCTTGCTCCGCAAGTTGCGCATACACCGCCGGGCCTCGCTCGAGCAGCGTTTCACCTTCGAAATAGGCCAGTTCAAGGCGCGTATTGCGAAGAGAGGAAGGGTCAATCGGTAATACCGTGTCTGGCGGCAGGTTGAGCTCGGTTACTACTGTCCAATGCGGCAACTGCCCTTGCTGAATGTGCTCACAGGTGAACGCTTTGGCTTTGGCCAAAGCCTCCTTGCGCTCCTGCCTTTTAATGCCAGCGTCACGCAGCCATTCGTTGAGCAGATGACGGGCGTTGGTTTCGTCCAGGGGTATGGGGAAGGCTTCGTGCCAATGGGGATCGACTCGGTCCAGGTAGGATGCCGGATCGGTTTCATCCTTGATCGGATAACGGTCAACGAGCGCCATCAATTGATCGACGATGCCAGCGAGAAGTGTTCGAGTTTCAAGATTACGGAACGACAGAGGTAACCCGTCTTCGAAGTCCGCAAGTAAATCGGCGGTGGTGCGCCGGTGGCCCTCGGTGCGGTAAAAGTGCTTGATCCCGCGGCGCACTGCCCGCCCAAAGCCATGGGACTCGCTACTGAGCAGCGGCCAAGGAAGCCCACCCTCGGTAAACAATGTTCCGAGCCAATCCCGGCCTTGCTCACGGGTGCGGACTTCACGCCTCCAGTAACCCAGCCCCTTGCCGGTGAGGCTGGCATGCTGCTGCGGAGTGAGAGTCACGCCTAGCCGGGACTCAGGCCCCTGCCATGACCAGTTGCCGTCGTAATGTCGGCGGTAGTTCTCGCTGACGAACAAACAAAAACAAGCCGCCACATAAAGCTCCTGCGTGGGGCTATCAGCTGCCAGAGACTTTTTGAGCATCGCGGCCAGCCCCGCATACTCCTCCTCGGTGACGTGGTAACTGTAAAGTGGTAAACCGCTAGGCCCTTTAAACAGGGCTCGTGTGAACAGAAATTCGGTCAGCCATGCTTTGGCTGAGAGATGGTTAGCTGCCAACTGAGTCATCGAACATCCCTTTCAGAACTGGCCGCCGAAACCGTGCCGCATTAGCCAGAATCATGCTGTTATCGTTAATCGCACCATACGATGAAGCTCAAGGCGCGACTATCGTGGTTATCTATACAGGTAAACTTCTCAAGCAGATCGAAAGCCAGGTTTAACCTCACTCCCAGCAATTCGAGCTAATGCATTCCAACCCCTCAAACAGTCAGCAAAACATCAACGCTGAACACTCAGCGTGCATCCAGCAATGAGTCGAAATCTAACGCTTTCAAATCTGCAGCACCAGTCAACAAATCACATCCCACAAGCCACAGCTCACCCAAAAGTTCATCCAGTGCGGCTTCGAAAATACGCTAGTAGGCATTCCGATGATGCCCCGGCTTGATTCCTGCCTTGGTGGGCTAAGGGATGATCGAAAGCACGTCTTGCGGCAAATGGCTTCAAGCAGCCAGGGCCAGAAGGCCTTCTCCTTTCTGACAGGCAGGCGCTAGCCGTGGGGCGTGGGCCTTGGCTTGGGGGGGGGTTGTCGCCTTCATAGGCGTTGCCTGAAATTCGCGGCAAGAATGAAGGTAGGCGCGAGTTAATGCGTGGCTACAGCGGTTCCCGGCGGCGGAAGGACCGGACAGGGCAAAATCGCCAAGGTATGGGTAGGAATTGACTGGTAATTGGCACCGATCTATGAACGTTTTTTTCGAAAATACCTGGAGCCATCCGCTCAGGGGGTGTGCTGTACCGCCAATACCTTCGCTACCCATTGATTCGATTAGGGTTTTTCTGAAAACGGGTTTGGGACGGGGTCGAAAATTGACTAACAAACTAGTGATCTAGTTGGCCTAGTAAACTAGTCAACTAGATTTTTGTTGATTTTCGAGTCAACTTTTTTTATGAGAAACGTTCTCATCAAAAAGATGACCCTGTGT
>RCUJ01001377.1_pt1 | contig 13067 bp, 8 predicted proteins | sample 2166321 | NCBI WGS metagenome assembly RCUJ01 (sample SAMN09932808, study PRJNA488358) | compost metagenome | feature: garden; material: soil; isolation source: compost soil in an enriched community after 118 h of incubation | place: Germany: Experimental Botanical Garden Goettingen | collected... | reverse complement strand
GGAGGAGATCCTCCGCCTGGGCGCCGACAACGTGATGGCCTTCATCGCCGAGCCGGTGGTGGGAGCCACCCTCGGCGCGGTGCCGGCGGTGCCGGGCTACTTCAAGCGCGTGCGCGAGGTCTGCGACCGCCACGGCGTGCTGCTGATCCTCGACGAGGTGATGTGCGGCATGGGTCGAACCGGCAGCCTGTTCGCCGCCGAGCAGGAAGGCATCAGCGCCGACCTGATCACCATCGCCAAGGGCCTCGGCGCCGGCTACCAGCCCATCGGCGCCACCCTGGTGAGCGGCCGTATCGTCAACGCCATCCGCCAGGGCTCGGGCTTCTTCCAGCACGGCCACACCTACATCGGCCACGCCACCGCCTGCGCCGCCGCTCTGGCGGTGCAGCAGACCATCGAGGAACGGCAGTTGCTGCCCCGCGTGCGTGAACTGGGCGCGGCGCTGCAGGCGCGCCTGAAAGCGCGCTTCGCGGCGCACCCGCATGTCGGCGACATTCGTGGGCGCGGCCTGTTCCAGGGCCTGGAACTGGTACGGGACCGCGCCAGCAAGGAACCCTTCGATCCGGCGCTGAAACTCCACGCCAAGGTGAAGAAGGCCGCCATGGCCGAGGGGCTGATGTGCTACCCCATGGGCGGCACCCTCGACGGCCGCCGTGGCGACCACATCCTCCTGGCGCCGCCCTTCATCCTCGAAGAGGCGCACCTGGATGAGCTGGTGGACAAGCTGGATGCGGCCCTGTGCTGCGCCCTGGCCGAGGTGTGAGGACGCGCCGATGAAGATCGAATCGAGATTGACCCCATTGGACGAAGCGCAGATGAGCGACACCCAGCGCGCCGTGCTGAAAGAAATCCTCAGCGGCCCACGCGGCAACCTGGATGGCCCCTTCCTGGCCTGGATTCACAGCCCCGAACTGGCCAATCATGCCCAGCGACTGGGCGCCTTCTGCCGCTATGGCACCCGCCTGGATTTGCGCCTGACGGAGCTGGCGATCCTGTTCACCGCCGCCTGGTGGCAATCCCAGGCGGAATGGCAGATTCACGAACCCATCGCCCGCCAGGCCGGCATCGGCGATGAGGTGATCGACGCCCTGCGCCAGGGGCGGGAACCGGCCTTCGAACGGGACGACGAACGCCTCATCTACCGCCTGGGGCACAGGCTATACGCTACCCGCAGGGTCGACGAGACGCTCTATGCCGAAGCCGTCGCGGCCTTCGGCGAGCCGGCGGTGGTGGAGCTCGTCGGCGTCTTCGGCTACTACGCCCTCGTGGCCATGACCCTGAATGTATTCCAGGTCAGGCGCGGGTCGGATGCCCCATTGCCCTTTGCCGAGCCTTGAGGGAAAGGGGCAAGCAACGCGGGCCATCAAGCCAAGCACGGCAAGCAGCGCCAAGTTACCTGCTGGCAGGCCTGCTCCGTCCTGTAGGAGCGAATTCATTCGCGATTCTTCAGGCCAGGGGCCGCGGGCGGCCTTTCGCGACTGAAGTCGCTCCTACAAGGGCGCATCGCCCTTCATTCGCGAAGCTGCCCCACCCCACATGACTACCGCCCCGGCGCCCGCCCCAACTGCTGGCGCATGCGCTTGACCTCGCAATGCAGGTCGCGCTGCTGGAAAGCTTCACGCAGCTGATTGCGCAGGTCGTCCGGGTCGCAGGGACGGGTGACGAAACGGTAGATCACGCCCTCGTTCACCGCCTTGAGGATGCTGCCCACCTCGGTGGCGCCGCAAAGGACCATGCGGATCGCTTCCGGGTAGATCACCTTGATTCGCCGCAGGAATTCCACGCCGTCCATGTCGGTCAGGCTGAGGCCGGTCAGCACCACGTCCACTGCTTGGGTAGCCATCAGGTTGAGCGCCGCCTCGCTGGAATCGGCGATGAGCATTCGATAGCTCTCCAGGCGCAATGCCCGCCGCAGCGCCTCGAAGGTATCGGGGTCGCCATCGACCACCAGCAGGAAGCGCTCGTCCCCGTCGAGGATATTGGCCGGCAGGGTCAGCGCCGAGCCTTCCTGGAGAAACTGCAGGCAGGCCTGGGGCGGCAGCGGCGGCGAGTAGTAGTAGCCCTGCAGCTCGTCGCAGCCGGCGGCACGGAGGAAGCCCAACTGCCCCACGTTCTCCACCCCTTCGGCGATCACCCGGATGCCGAGGTTGTGGCCGATGGTGATCATCGAGCGCACCAGGGAAGCGCTATCGGGTTCGGTAATCACATCAGTGATGAAGCTGCGGTCGATCTTCAGCTGGCTGAAGGGGAAGCGCTTGAGGTAGCCGATAGACGAATAGCCGGTGCCGAAATCGTCGATGGAGAAGCGGATGCCCTCCGCCTTGAGGGCGCGCATTTTTACCAGGGCATCGTCGGCATTGGTCATCAGGATATTTTCGGTCAACTCGATCTTGACCCAGTGCGGCGGGATGCCGTGGACCTTCAACAGACCCAGCACACGCTCGATGAAGTCGGTCTCGGTGAAGCTGATGGCGGAGAAGTTAACCGCCACCCGGAGTCCCTGGTTGAACACCTCGCGCCAGATATTGAGCTGGCGGCAGACTATCTCGAACACGTAGAAGTCGATGGAGACGATCCAGCCGGTTTCCTCGGCCAGGGGAATGAACTCATCGGGGCTGACCATCTTGCCGCTGCGGTTCCAGCGCACCAGCGCCTCGAAGCCGCACAGACGCCCGCTCTGCAGGTCCAGCTGCGGCTGGTAGACCACCATGAACTCCTGGTTCTGCAGGCCCAGGCGGGTTTCCCGCTCCATGGACAGGCGCTTCTGCACCTGGTCGTTCATCTCCGACATGAAGGCGCAGATACGGTTTCGCCCCTGGTGCTTGGCCTGGTACATCGCCGTGTCGGCGTTGCGCAGCAGGGTGATGGCGTCACGTCCGTCGCTGGGGTAGCAACAAAAGCCGATGCTGCAGCTCACCGCCACTTCCTGCTCGTCCAGCATCACCGGCAGGGCGATGCTCTGTTTGAGACGCTCCAGCCAGGTCACCTGCTCGCCCAACTGGTCGGTCTCCATCAGCAGCACGATGAATTCGTCGCCACCCAGCCGCGCCACGGTGTCGATCTCGCGCACCCGCGAGCGCAGGCGGTCGGCGACCTGGATCAGCAACTGGTCGCCGGCGTTGTGGCCGAGACTGTCGTTGACCACCTTGAAGCGGTCGATATCCATGAACGCCAGGGTGAAGCGGCTGTGGTTGCGCGCGGCCAGGGCGATGGCCTGGCTGATGCGGTCGCTGAGCAGGTTGCGGTTGGGCAGCCCGGTGAGGCTGTCGTGGTTGGCCTGGTGCTCCAGCTCCTCCTGGTAGCGCTTGGCTTCGGTAATGTCGTGGAGGATGCCGACGAAGTGGCTGACCTTGCCGCGATCGTTCACCACCGGCGACACCTTGAGGTCGTTCCAGAACTCCGAACCATCCTTGCGGAAGTTGCGCAGCAGCGCCCCGCCCTCCTCCCGGGCCGTGAGCAGCCGGCGGATGTTGTCCAGGTTCGGCTGGTCGCGTTCCTCGCCCTGGAGAAAGCGGCAATTGCGCCCCAGCACTTCCTCGGCCGAGTAGCCGGTGATGCGCTCGAAGGCCGGGTTGACGTAGACGATCGGCTGGTCGGGCTGCTCGTTGTCGGTGATCACCACCGCGTTGACGCTGGCTTCCACCGCCCGCGTGCGAGTACGCATCTCCAGGTCGCGGCGGCGCTGTTCGGTGATGTCCTGGAACACCACGATGGCGCCCTGGATCACCTCGTTAGTGTCGAAGAAAGGCACCGCCGAGTTGAGGATGGTCTTGTGCCCGCCCTTGAAGGTCTGGATGTCGATGACCTCGTTGCGCGATACCTGCCCCTGATGCACCGCACGCATCACCGACCAGTCGCTCGCCGTCACCGGCTCGCCGCTGTCGGCCCACCAGCCGCGGTACTGGTCGTCGCCTTCCGCAGTGCTGGGATGCGGCCCGCCCCAGATCAGGCTGCTCTCCGGGTTGCTCATGATCAGCCGGCCCTGCCGGTCGGTCACCAGCACGCCCACCGGCAGGCTGTCGAGCACGTTGCGCAGCAGCGCCTCGCTCTGCGCCAGGGCCTCGGTGCGTTGCTCCACCAACTGTTCCATGCTCTCGAACAGGCGCACCCGTCCCAGGGCCATGGCCAGCTGCCTGCCGATGGAGGCCAGGGCATTGAGGGCCTCCTCCGGCCAGGCCTGGGCATCACGCTGCACCACGTTGAGCATGCCGATGATCTCGCCGCCCAGCAGCAACGGGATGCTCGCGTGCACCGGCTTGCCGGGCAGGCCGGCCAATGCCGGGCAGTCATGGATATTGCAGGGCGCGCTCAGGCCGTCGCTGCCCCATGCATGTCGGCACGGGCAATCGCGAGCGCACCTGGCGAGGGCGTCCAGGCCGTAGTCGCGGCCGCGCGCACGGGAACCGGCCAGGCGCACCGAGTTCTCCGGGTCCCGCGAATCGGCCATCAGCAGCCAGGCGCCGCCGGCGTCGGGGAACTCGAGGATGCGCCGCAGCGCAGCGTCTATCACATGCTGCTCGTTGCGGGCGTCGGTCAGGCCACTGGTGAAGTGGAACAGGCAGTTGAGCAGCGAATTGCTGCGGGCCAGTTCATCGTGCTTGACCTGCAGCTCGTGGTTCAGCCGCACACCCTGTTCATAGGTGGAGATCAGCAGGTCGAGGATCTGCTGGCGGCCGGCGGTAATGAAATGCCGCTCGCCCTCCAGCACCACCTCCACGCCCATCTGCACCCGTTCGTGAGTGCGCAGCTCCAGATTCACCAGGAAGTAGCGGATGCGCGACATCAGGTACTTCTCGTCGAACGGCTTGACGATGAAGTTGTCGGCGCCCGAGGCCAGCCCATGCACCACGTCACGGGCATCGGCCAGGGAGGTGACCAGGATCACCGGGATACTCTGGGTCTGGGCCGAGCCCTTGACCTGCCGGCACAGCTCGTAGCCGTCCATTTCCGGCATCACGATATCGCTGATGACGATGGTCGGTCGTCGTTCGGCGATCATCCCCAGCGCCTCGACGCCGTTGCGGGCAACCCGCACCCGGCAGCCGACCGCTTCGAGCATGTACTGCAACTCGGTAGCCTGGGTCGGGCTGTCCTCCACCACCAGGATTTCAGCATCCGTGTACATGGTGTCTCTCCCTTTCATGCATCTTTCGCGGCCAGGCGTTCGGCGATCAGGTTGAGCAGCGCGGCCATGCCGTCCGGCGTCAGCACCTGGCGGGCGGCGTCCAGGCCGATGGCGGCCTGGGGCATGGAATCGATCATGGCGCTGGTAGGCTCCTGCGCCAGGGTAAGTGCACCGCTGCGGCGCAATGCCGCCAGTCCTTCCGCACCATCGCGGCCCATGCCCGAGAGCTGGATGCCAATGGCGCGCTCGCGGAACTGCCGGGCAGCGGAGCGGAACATGTAGTTGGCCGAGGGCCGCAGCAGTTCCTCTGGTGGGCCACTGTCCAGGGCGACCCGGCGGTTACTGGTGAAGCCGAGGTGATAGCTGTCCGGCGCGAGGTAGAGGCGCCCCGGCATCAGCGCCTGGCCGTCCTCGGCGATCAGCACCGGCAAGTGCGTGAGGGTCGCCAGCCAGTCGCGAAAGCTCGGCAGGAAGCCGGTGGCTATGTGCTGCACCAGTACCAGCGGCCAGGGCTGCGGCGGCTGCAAGCGCTCCAGCAGGCTCTTGAGCGCCGCCGGTCCGCCCGCCGAGGCGGCGATGGCTACCAGCTGCGGCGGCGCCTGCACGCTCTGCGCCACCAGCTCGGCAAGCGTCTGCAGGCGCGCTGGCTCGCCATTGGTCTTGCGCGGGCGCCGCACGATCTTCACCTGGGCCATGCTGCGCACGGTGCGCAACAGTTCACCGACCCGCTCGTTGAAATCCTCGGCGTCCGGGCCGCCGGGCTTGTCCAGCACCGCCAGGGCACCGGCCTCGAGGGCGCGCATGGCGGTGGCCGAGGCATAGGCGTTGGCGCTGGCGGTGAGCACCACCACCGGCAGCGGGTAGCGCTCGAGGATGTGCTCGGTGGTTTCGTAGCCATCCATGCCGGGCATGTGCACGTCCATGGTGATGATGTCGGGGGTGAAGCGCAGCAGCAGCTTGAGTGCTTCCTCCCCGGTGCCCGCTTCTTTGACCAGGAATCCCTCACCCTCGAAAATCGCACGCAGCAGCAGGCGGGCAACCGGCGAATCATCCACTATCAGTACGCGCATGGCCCTGCCTCTCCTTGGCGCCGATCCCCTGATCGACGCTCCCCTCAGATCAACCGGCGGATGGCATCCAGCAGGCTGTCCTGCTCGAAACCACTCTTCACCAGGTACGCATTGGCGCCGGCCTCCAGGCCGCGGGCGCGGTCCTCGGCCGATTGCAGCGCCGTCACCAGCACCACCGGCAACCCGGCCAGCTCGCGGTCGGCACGAATCCGGCGGGTCAATGTGAAGCCGTCCAGCCGGGGCATTTCCACGTCCGACACCAGCAGGTCGAACTGCCCCTGTTTCAGTGCATTCCAGGCCTCCAGGCCATCGTTGGCGGTGGTCACCTGGTAGCCGGCGCCTTCGAGGATCGCCTTGAGCAGGCCACGCGAGGTGAAGGAGTCTTCGGCTATCAGCAGGCGCTGGCGCGCGATGCCGGGGCGCGCCTGGTTCTGCTGGGCGAAGCTCGACCCCTGGGTTTCCAGGGCGCTGCGATAGAGATCGGCCGGATGCAGGATGGGCACCAGTTGGCCGTCCCCCAGCACGGTGGCGCCCAGCAGGTTGCGCACCCGCACCAACTGCCGGCCGAGGCCCTTGACGATGATTTCCTGGTCGCCCAGCAGTTCCTCTACCAGTAGCACGAAGCGCTCGCCACGCACCTTCAGCAGCAACAGGGTGAGGTCGCCCTCGCCCGGCTCCAGGTGGCCGAGGCCGAGCACTTCGGCCAGGGTCCAAAGCGGCAGCACTTCGCCGCCCACGGTCACCGAGGGCCGGTTCTCCAGGTTCTTCATGGCCCCCAGCGGCAGCCGCAGGCAGCGCTCCACCGCCAGTGCCGGAACCGCGAAGACCCGCTCGGCATCACGCACTATCACAGCGCGAAAGGTGGACAGGCTGAGCGGCAGGTGCAGATGGAAGCAGGTGCCTTTGCCGGCACGGGACTCTACCTCGATGCGCCCACCGAGGCGCTCCACCGTCTCCTGCACGATGGCCATACCCAGGCCGCGACCGGAGAGGTCGGTGATGATCTGGCTGGTGGACAGACCCGAAGCGTAGATCAGCTTGCCGGCCTCGGCCTCCGAAAGGCCCTGGGCCTGTTCCGGGCCAAGCAGGCCACTGGATACCGCCTTGGACTTGAGCCGCTCCAGGTCGAGACCGGTGCCGTCGTCGCTGACCCGCAGCTCGAAACGGTCAGCCGACTCCTGGATCAACTCCAGCAGCAGGCGGCCCGTCGACTCCTTGCCGGTGCGGCTGCGCACCTCGGGCTTCTCCAGGCCATGGTCGATGGCATTGCGCAGCAGGTGGGTGAGCACCACGCGCAGTTCGTCGAGGATGCGCTTGTCCACCTGCAGGCTCGCGCCCCTCACCTCCAGGCCGACGCGCTTGCCGGCCTGGCTGGCGAGGTCCTGGACCATGGCCGGCAAGCCTTCCACCAGGGCGCTGCCGGACAGCAGCAGGACTCGCTGCAATTCGTCATTGAGGCTGCCGGACAGCTGTTCCAGCCCCTGCGCCAGGTGGTTGCCGGCCCTCGCCAGGCGGCTGGCGTTGAAGTGCAGGCGGTCCAGCTGCAGCAGGCTCCAGTCGAGGTAGTCGAGCACGTCTTTCAGCGCATCGGCCGTGCCCGGCGGCAGCTCTTCCAGGCCCTCCCGCAACTGCCGCAGCACACCGCCGCCGAGCAGGCGCTTGGTGCGCTGCGGCTCGAAGGCAGCGACATGGGCCTGCAGGCTACGCGCATGAGCCTGGGCCTCGAGCTTGTGCTGCAGCAGCGCCTCGCTCTGGAACAGCAGGGCGTCCAGGCGCTGGGCCGATACCCGCACCGTCGCCGGGTCCGCCGGGAGCGACTCCACAACCGGCGACAGCTCCGCCGGCAGCTCGATCGCATCGCCTTCGGCGGCGGCTTCCAGGCTCTGGATCAGGCGCTGCTGGTCATGCTCATCGAGGGCTTGGCCCCCATGCAGCCGTTGCACGGCCTTGAGGGTATGGCGGCACAGCTCGACACGTTCCGACGTCAGGTTCAGACGCCCGTGGCGCACCGCCGCCAACAGGCTCTCCCAGGCATGGCAGAGCTGTTCGATGGCCGTTACCCCGGCGGCGCGCGCGGCGCCCTTGAGGCTGTGCACCTCGCGGAACAGCGACTCGATGGAGTCCACCGAAGCCGTGGCCCCGCGCCAATTGGCCAGGCCATCGGCCAGCACGCCGAGGCGCTCTTCCGCCTCAGTGCGGAAGCTCGCCAGCAGGCGTTGTCTGAGGGCTTCCCGATCCAGGCTCAAGGCGACCTCACAACTTGAACTGGGCTGCCAGGCCTTTGAGTTTCAGGCCCAGCTGGTGCAGGTTGCGCGCCGCCAGGTCGACCTGGCGGGTGCCGCCGACGTTGTCCTGGCTGGCCTGGCGGATGTTCTCCATGGCCGTGCCGATCTGGTCCATGCCGATCATCTGCTGCTGGCTGGTTACGGCGATCTGCAGGGCCATCTCGCTGGACTCCTCGATGCTGCTGCTGAGGGTGCGGATCGCCTCGCCGCTGACCTGGGCGCGCTCGTAACCGCTCTCCACCGACTTGCTGCCCTCTTCGGCCTGCAGCACCGCCTTGGTCATGGCCTTCTGAATGTCGCCGAGGATGCTGCGCACCTGGGCCGTGGCCTGCTTGGACTGCTCGGCCAGCGTCTTCACCTCCTGCGCCACCACCGAGAAGCCCTTGCCGGCCTCGCCGGCCTTCACCGCCTCGATCGAGGCGTTCACCCCGAGCAGGTTGGATTGCTCGGCCAGGTCGTTCACCGAGGCGACGATTTCGCCGATGGTCTGACTCTGCTCGCCCAGGCGCATCACGCTCTCGGCCACCGTCTGCATCTGCGCGCGGATCTGGCTCATGCCCTTGAGGGTCTCGTCCACCGACTGGCGTCCGGCCTGGGCCACCTGGCGAGTGCGCTCGGCGCTTTCGGTGACCGACTGGGACTTGTTGCCGGAGAGGATGGCGGTCTGCTTCACCTCTTCCACCGTGGTGGCGATCTCGCTGATGGCGGTGGCGGTCTCCTGGGTGCCCGAGGCAACCTGGGTGGTGACCGCGAGGATCTCTTCGCTGGCGGTGGCCAGCACCGAGATGCCTTCGTTCAGTTCCTGCACCAGTTCGCGCAGGTAGCGGCTCATGTTGACGAATGCCAGGGCCAACCGGCCCACCTCGTCCTGGCGGGCGGAGTTGGGAATGTCCCGGGGGATTTCGCCGCGGCCGATCTGCTCGGCCCAGCCGGTCAGGCGCGCCAGTGGCTGGGCGATATGCCGGCTTAGCAGCCAGGCCAGCAGTCCGGTAACCAGTACCAGGGCCAGACTGTAGATCAGGGTTCGATCGCGCAGGGCCTCCAGTACGAGCTCCGATTGCTCCATGCCGGCGGCGATGCGCTTGTCGGTGATCGCCACCAACTCCTGACCGAGCGCGTAGATCTGCTCCATCCGCTGGCGCTGCGGCCCAATGATCAGGCTGCGTGCCTCGTCCTGGCGGCCGCTGGAGATCAGCGGCAGCACCTGGTCATCGCGCACGCGCAGGTAGTCATCGCGCAAGGCCTTCATCCGGTCCAGCAGCTCGACGGTCTGCTGGTCGTCCACCACTTCCTCGCGCAGATGCTCCAGCAGCTTGTCGTTGAGATCGGTGTTGCGCCGCAGGTTGCCATCGCGGCCCTGCATCGAGCCCTCGCTCAGCGCCTCCAGCAGTTCCACCCGCTGCAAGGTGAGGTTGAGCAGCAGCTCCTTCACGTCGGAGATGCGCACGTAGCGCCGCTTGAACTGCACCTCCTCCTGGGCCTGCAGGCTGGAAAAACTTTCCAGCGTATTGAACAGCAGGAATCCGAACGCCAGGATCAGCGCGGTGAAGGCCAGCATCAGCTTGCTGCCGATCCGCAGGTTCATCAGATTGCCCAGCATGGTCCTTTCTCCTTGTGCCTATTCCGTTGCCTCGATGCGCAGGCTGGGGTCCCCCAGCAGGCGCGCACCGTCCAGCACCGTCCATTGATCCGGGGTGACCCCCAGCAAGTAGCTCGCCCTGACTCCCGACAGATTCGCCAGGCCGTTCTGCAGGCTGTCGCGCTGGATCCGCGTAATGCCCTGCACCCGGTCGATCAGCAAACCGAACTCCATCTCCGGCCCACGCAATACCGCGAGGAAATTCTTGTCGGAAATCCCCTCCATGGGCAGTTCGAAGAACACCCGCAAATCCAGTACCGAGACTATGTGGCCGCGCACATTGACTATCCCCAGGACGAAAGGCGGCGTGCCCGGCAACGGGGTGAACTGCGGCAGCGGCAGCACCGCCGAGACATACTCCGCCTCCACCGCGTAGACCTCCTGGCTGAGGTTGAAGCAGAGCACTTCCAGCCAGGCCTCCGGCTGCTCCTGTTCGCTGCCGCGCGCCCAGTCGCGGCTGCGCGCCGCCAGGCGTGACTCGCGTTCCTCGCGACTGATGGCGAAACCGCTGTCGATACGCCGCTCGAACTCCGCCAGGCGCTGGTGAATCTCCTCCCAAGTACCTTCCCGGGTCTCGCCCATCAGGGTTTCGCCTCCATCAGTTGCTCACAGAGCCGCAGCAGCTGCGCACTGCTCAGGCCATCGCCCTGGGGCACCGGCGCTTCGGGCGGTTTCCGGGCAAGCAGCTCGCGGCAGTTGCGCAGTGCCCTGGCACTGGCCTGCCGCTGCCCGCTTCCGCGCAGCAGACGGGCCAGGTGGAAGTGGGCGAGGATGAACTCGGGGTCCAGGTACAGCACCTTCTGCAGTTCCGTCACGGCGGCCTGCTCATCGCCGGCCTGCTGCGCCAACATTGCCGCAAGCCAGTGGGCTCCAGCCGAGGTGGGGTCCAGGGCCAGGGCACGCTGCAGCCAGGGCTCGGCCTCGTCGCCGCGCTGCTGGTCGGCCCAACTGCGCACCATCAGCAGGCAGGCCTGGTGTCTTTCCGCCTGGGTAAGTCCGGGGCTGGCCAGGTAGTCCAGCAGGAATTGCCGGCCTTGCGGATGACGGCCCTGATCCAGTGCTTGCCGGGCGTGCTGCCAGAGCGAATCGCTGCCACGTTGCTGAGGAATCTCCAGCGTACTCGGCAGCGGCGTCGGTTCTGACCTCTTCGCCTGCGGCGTGGGCGCTGGCTGCCAGAAGAAGGGCTGCTCCACCCGTGGCAGCGGTGGCGGCGTTACGACCGGGCGGGGTGGCAGGCGGCTGCCGGGGCGCAGCGCGTAGTTGCTGCCGGCCCAGAAGCCATTGAACCCGGCCTGGGTGGCCAGTCCCGCCTCCACCGCGCTGAGCAGCAGCAGGCCCTCGGCGGTGAGGCAGCTCAACAGGCGGCGCAAGGCGCCGGCGGACTGCTCCGGGGAGAAGTACATCAGCACGTTGCGGCAAAGGATCAGGTCCAACTCCGCAAGGCCCTTTTCGGCGTTTGGCAGACGGCCCTGCACCAGGTTGTGACGAAAGAAACGGATGCGCCCGCGCCACGCCGGCCTGACCCGCCAGTACCTGCCCTCGGCCTGGAAGTAGCGATGGCGGAACTCGTCCTCATTGCGACGAAAGGCGTTCTGGCCGTAGCGGCCCTGTTCCGCACGCTCCAGGAAGCCCTGGTTGAGGTCACTGGCAAAAAGCTCGATCGACCAGCTGGAGCGATCCTTGCCCAGCAGGTCGTCGAGTAGAAACAGCAGGCTGTACGCCTCTTCGCCCGTGCAGCAGGCCGCGCTCCAGATCCTCAGGTGCCGATGGCCCTGCTCGCGGCGCCGCGCGATCAGCGGCCCCAGGTGCTGACGGGCCAGCCAGTCGAAAGCCTCGGCATCGCGGCGAAAATAGGTTTCGCCCACGGTGAAGACCGGCGTCAACGCCTGCACCTGGGCCTCGTCCCACTCGGCGAAGGCCAGCGCCTCCAGCCAACCCGGCAGGTCGGCCTGTCCCTGCTCCAAGGCCAGCAGCCTGAAGCGGCGCAGCAGCTCGCTGCGCCGCGCACCGGAAAAATCCAGCCCCAGGTGCTGGTGGACCTTGTGCAACAGCACCTCGAGTACCCGTGCCGAGCAGATGGGTTCAATCAGGTCCATGGGCGCCCCTTACGAGCACCAGGGCCTCGGTCAAACGCTCCTCGTCCGCATCGGAGAGCACCTGCTCAACATCCTGGATCAGCAGCAGCCCTTCGGCCGTGCGAACCACCCCCTTGAGCAGCGTCGAGGGCACCTGCGGATGGGGCGCGGGAGAAAAGTCTTCGGCCGCGCAGCTGGCGGCAGCCTCCACCGCCTCCACGGGCACCAGCAGCTCGCGCTGCTGCGTCTTCAACCAGATGAAGGGCTGCCAGAGGGCTGGCGTGGCCGAAGGCCAGGCGAAGCGCCGGGCCAGGTCCACCACCGGCAACACCTGCCCGCGGACGTTGACCAGTCCGAACACCGTATCGGGAGCGCCGGGGAGTGGCGTCCACAGCAAAGCGGGGAGCACACGGACGACCGAGTCCAGGCTCACCGCCAAATGCTGCCCCGCCAGCCAGAACGGCAGCACGAAATATCTATCCATAGAGGCATCCTGCTGCCGCTAGCTCTAGCCATAAAAGGTAGCTCAGGGCCAGCATGCGTCCAGAAAAAGCATGGAGATACGTGGATAGCTTCTTGCCGCCCGAACAGCCGATTCCTACGCAGCGGAAGTCCCGCTGGCGTATTTCAGAAAGGCGGCTGGCAGGGTGCGCCGAATAGCGGCACTGGCGGGATGCGCGCGAGCCGACATTTCTCGCGCGCAAAGACAAACCCCCGACACGCCTGGGCGTATCGGGGGTTTGGGATAGAAGCTTGACGATGACCTACTCTCACATGGAGAAGCTCCACACTACCATCGGCGATGCGTCGTTTCACTGCTGAGTTCGGGATGGGATCAGGTGGTTCCAACGCTCTATGGTCGTCAAGCAATTC
>RCUJ01001375.1_pt1 | contig 13078 bp, 13 predicted proteins | sample 2166321 | NCBI WGS metagenome assembly RCUJ01 (sample SAMN09932808, study PRJNA488358) | compost metagenome | feature: garden; material: soil; isolation source: compost soil in an enriched community after 118 h of incubation | place: Germany: Experimental Botanical Garden Goettingen | collected... | reverse complement strand
CCTGGCGCGATGGCGCCTGGCACGGCTGCAATACCGACGGCGTGGGCCTGGTGTCGGACCTGCTGCGCCTGGGCGTGCACCTGTCCGATGCCGCCGTGCTGCTGGTGGGCGCGGGCGGCGCCGCGCGGGGCGTGCTGCAACCGCTGGCGCAGGCCGGCTGCGCGCGCATCCATATCGTCAACCGCACCGCGGCCAAGGCGCTGGAACTGGCCGACGCCTGGCGCGCCAGCGGCGTGTCGCCGCAAACCCAGGTCACGGCGGGCGGCCTGTCCGACGCCGCGCGGCCTGGCGGCTGGAACGTGGTCATCAACGCCACGGCCAGCGGCTTGCAGGATGCCGCGCCCGATTTGCCCGGCGGACTGTACGCCGAGGGCGCGGCGGCCTACGACATGATGTATGGCGCCAAGCCCACCGCCTTCATGAAGCAGGCCGAGGCCGACGGCGCCGCGCTGACGGCCGACGGCCTGGGCATGCTGGTGGGCCAGGCGGCCGAGAGCTTTTTCATCTGGCACGGCGTGCGCCCCGACCCGGCGCCGGTACTGGCCGCGCTGCGCGAGGCCCTGGCGGCCGGGCATTAAGCGGCATGGCGACGCGCAAGCAAGGCCGATCCTGGTTCCGGATCACCACCGGCGTGCTGATGGCGCTGGTGTGCGCGGTGCTGCTGTATCAATTCTGGCTGTTCTCGCAGGTGGTCTGGTACAACTACCGCGACCCCGGCAGCAGCGCCATCATGCGCGAAGAGCGCTCGCGCCTGCGCGAAGGCAACCCCGCCTTCCAACTGAAATATGAGTGGGTCCCCTACGACAAGATCAGCCGCAATCTCAAGCGCGCGGTGGTGGCCTCCGAAGACTCTCGGTTTACCGAACACGACGGCATCGAATGGGACGCCATCCGCAAGGCCTGGGAATACAACCAGCGCCAGGAAGAGGCGGGACGCAGCAAGATGCGCGGCGGCTCCACCATCACGCAGCAGTTGGCCAAGAACCTGTTCCTGTCCAGTTCGCGCAGTTACATCCGCAAGGGCCAGGAATTGGTGCTGACCTACATGATCGAACACGTCATGACCAAGGAACGCATCCTTGAGCTGTATCTGAACGTGGCGGAATGGGGCGTGGGCGTATTCGGCGCGCAGGCGGCCGCGCAGCACTATTTCAATACCTCGGCCGCCAATCTCAGCGCCAGCCAGTCGGCGCGGCTGGCGGCCATGCTGCCCAACCCCCGCTTCTACGACGCCCGCCGCAATTCCAACTACCTGAACTCCCGCGTGGGCGTCCTGACCCGCCGCATGCGGATGGTTGACATCCCCTGACACGCAAAAGCACGCGCCGCCGTCCGGCCATCCCCACCCTGAACGGCGGGATTTGTTAAGCTTTCACGTTTAGCGCTCCCCCATCATTTTCATGCGTACCGCACGTCGCTACCTGGCCCGCGAGATCTATCGCTCTTGTGCAGTGGTCCTTATGGCCCTGCTGGGCCTTTTCACGTTCTTCGCGCTGGTGGACGACCTGGACAACGTGGGCGACAAGTTCTCCATGATGGCCCTGCTCTACATGCAGGCGCTGGCCATTCCCACCCGCTTGTATGACCTGCTGCCCATCGGGCTGCTGATCGGCGCGATCCTGGCGCTGGCCGGCCTGGCCCAGCGTAACGAGCTCGTCATCCTGCGCGTGTCGGGCGTGAGCGGCATGCGCCTGTTGCGCATGCTGTGGGTGGTGACCATTCCGCTGATGATCGGCGCCGCCCTGTTGTCCGAATACGTCACGCCCTGGGCCGAGATCAAAAGCGGCGAGGCCAACCTGATGTTTCGCGGCAAGGCCGGTGGCGACCGCCTGAAAAGCGGCTACTGGTTCAAGGAACCGACTGCCAACGGCGGCATGCGCATCATCAACATCGCCGAACTCAAGGGCGACGGCCAGGTGGCCGGCATCACCCTGTACGAATTCAAGAAGGACCAGACGCTCACCGCGCTGTCCACCGCGCCCACCGGCACGTTCGCCCACGGCGACCTGGTGCTCAAGGACGTATCGGAAACGCGCCTGGATGACGACGCGGCCGATGCCCTGGCCGACGCCCGCCAGCCCAAGAACCCGCCCGCCTCGGTGGTGAAGCTACCCGAGCGCACGGTGGATACGACCCTTAGCGCCGAACGCCTGCTGGCCCGCGTGCTGACGCCCGAACGCATGTCCATCGTTACCTTGCTGGACTATGTGGAGTATTTGCGCGACAACCAACTGCAATATGGTCGACAGGTGGTCGCCCTGTGGCGCAAACTGGCGTATCCCTTCACCCTGCTTGTGATGATCACGATTGCCGCACCCATCGGCCTGATGCAGACACGCCGCGGCGGCGTGGGCGCGAAGGTGTTCATCGGCATCTTGCTGGGCGTGGGCTTCTTCATGCTGAACCAGTTGGCGCTGAACGTAGGCATGTTGGGCAAATGGCCGCCCTGGCTCACGGCCCTGGGTCCGAATATCGGCGCCATGGCGCTGGCGCTGGGCGCCATGAGCTATATGGAATACCGCCACACCATCACCCGCATCGTCCAAAAACGTTGGCCCTGGAGCAAGAGTCCCGCATGAACGGCAGTATCTGGATGATCGGCGACGTGCAGGGATGCTGCTCGCCGCTGGATCGCTTGCTGGCCCATCCCGACCTGGTCGGAGACCCTCGCTCGCGCTTCTGGTTCGCGGGCGACCTGGTCAACCGTGGCCCGCAGTCGCGGGATACCCTGCGTCGCATCATCGACCTGGGTGACCGCGCGACCTCGGTGCTGGGCAACCATGACCTGCACCTTCTGGCCGCCGCCGCCGGGGTGCGCAAGCCGTCAAAGTCGGACACGCTGGACGAAATCCTGCGCGCGCCGGACGCCGCTGACCTGATCAACTGGCTACGTTTTCGCCCCCTGGCCCATTTCGAACAGGGTCACCTGTTGGTGCATGCGGGCACCTTGGCGAAGTGGGATGTCGCCAAGACGCTGGCCCTGGCGGGCGAAGTGCAGGACGCCTTGCGTGGCCCGAATTGGCAGAAGGCGCTGCAAAAGATGTACGGCAACGAGCCGGCCACGTGGAAAGAAGACCACAAGGGCGGCAAACGGATGCGGGTCATCATCAACGCGCTGACGCGCATCCGCCTGTGCACGCCGAACGGCCACATGGAGTTCGCCACCAAGGTCGCCCCCGGCGCCTGGCCGCCCGGCCTGGTGCCCTGGTTCGACGTCCCCAACCGCGCCACGCGCGACATCACGACGGTGTTCGGCCATTGGTCCACGCTGGGATTGCTGCAGCGACCCGACGTCATCTGCCTGGACACGGGCTGCGTCTGGGGCGGCTCCTTGACCGCGCTACGCTTGCAGGACCGCAAGCTGGTGCAGGTAAAGTGTTCGCAGTTCCAGGACCCGTTGTCGGAATAGCGGATCACGCAACCGTCACAGATGGGTTACGTGCGGCAAGCACCGCATTTTTCGGGCAAACCCTCGCGCACTTCACCCATCCTACGATGCCCCGCCCGTAGGATGGGTGAAGCGCGGCAGTGCCGCCAAAAGAACCCCATCCACGACCGCGCGCAACCCATCACTCCGCAAAAAAGCTCAATGCCGAATCTCCGCCAGGAACTTCTGCGCACGCACCGTTCCCGGCCGATTGAAAAACTCCTCCGGCGCGCCCGTCTCCACGATCCGTCCCGCATCCATGAACCACACCCGGTCCGCCACCTCGCGGGCAAACCCCATCTCGTGCGTGACGCACACCATCGTCATCCCGTCCCGGGCCAAACCCTTCATCACCTGAAGCACCTCGCCCACCATCTCCGGGTCCAACGCGCTTGTCGGTTCATCGAACAACATCACCGGCGGATTCATCGCCAGGGCCCGCGCGATCGCCACCCGTTGTTGCTGCCCACCTGAAAGCTGGGCCGGATACGCCTCGGCCTTGTGCGACAGGCCTACCCTTTCCAGCAACTGCATCGCCCTCTCCCGGGCCTCGGCGCGTTTTGCGCGCTTGAGTTGCAGCGGCGCCAACATCAGGTTTTCCAGCACCGACAAATGCGGGAACAGGTTGAACTGCTGGAACACGAATCCAATATGGCTGCGTAACTGATCCAGGTGCACCTTCGGGCCATAGATATCCTGGCCATTGACCTCGATCAGGCCCTTCTGGATAGGCTCCAGGCGGTTCACGGTACGGATCAGGGTCGACTTGCCCGAGCCCGACGGCCCGCAGACCACCACCACTTCCCCCTGCTTGACCTCTTCGGTCACGTCGGCCAGCGCCTGGTAATCGCCATACCACTTCTGCACTTGTGAAAATCGGATCATGTCGGCACCACTTTAGAGACAGCCCCAAGCCCGGCGCGCCGTCTGCCGATACGTCGCTCGGTCAGGTGCACCAATGAACTCAGGCCAAAATTCAAAATGAAATACGTCATCGCCAGCAGGCCGAACACCTCGAACGGCTTGGTCAGCAAGACGCTGTTGATCTGGTTGGCGGCGTAGGTCAGTTCCTGCACGCTGATCACATAGGCCAGCGACGTTTCCTTCACCGTCGACACAAACTGGCTCAGCATGCTGGGCAGCATGTTGTAGAGCGCTTGCGGCAGGATCACGCGCCGCATCGTCTGCATATACGACAACCCCAACGCCCGGCTGGCCTCTTGCTGCCCCGGCGGCAAGGCCTGGATACCCGCGCGGATGATCTCGGCCAGGTAGGCGCTTTCGTAGCAGACCAGCGCCACCACCATCGTGGTGGTGCCCGCAACGGGGCGGCCGATGATGATCGGCACGAAAAAGTACGCCCAGAAGATGAACATCAACAGCGGCAGGCCGCGCACCAGATAGACCACCGCCGAAGATGGCCAGTAGAAAATGCGGTACGGGCTGATGCGGCCCAGCGCCAGCAGCACGCCGCAAGGCAAGGCCAGCGCCAGGCTGATGGCCGCCAGGCCCAGCGTGGCCACCAGCCCGCCTATCGGGCCGTGCGGATACTGCCCGATCAAGAGCAGCAGCCAATTGTCTTTCAGTATGTCCCACATCTCAGCGCGCCCCCAGCGGACGATAACGTCGTTGCAAGATCGCGCCGCCGCCCATGATCAGGAACGACAGCAACAGATAGATGACCGTCACCACCGCGTACGCCTCGAACGTGCGGAACGTGTAGTTCTCGATCTCGCGCCCGGCCGCCGTCAGTTCCGTCACGCCGATCGCCATCGCCAGGCTGGTGTTCTTCAACAGCAGCAGGGTCTGGTTCAGCAGCGGCGGGATCGCGATGCGAAACGCCTGCGGCAACACGACGCAGCGCATGGTGCGCAGAAAGCTCAGGCCCAGCGCGCGCGATGCCTCGACCTGCCCCGGCGGGATGCCGCGCACGGCGCTGCGCAGGTCTTCGCAGATGTAGGCCGACATCACCAGCCCGATCGCGATGCACGACATGATGAATTCACTGCCGTGGCTGTTGAGCCAATCACTTAAGGCCTGCGGCAGCAACGCCGGCACGCCGAAGTACCAGAACAGGATGTGCACCAGCATGGGCACGTTGCGGTGGAACGCGACATAGACCGCGATCACCGCGTTGGCCACGGGCGAGCCCGTCAGGCGGATCACCGCCAGCAGGCTGCCCAGGCTGAACGCCAGAATCCAGGCCAGCCCGGCCAGCGCCAGGGTGGTGATCAACCCCCTTAGCAGCCAGTCCGGGTACTCGCCTTGGAAAATGGCGCTGAAGTCGAAAACGTAGTGCATCGAACGAGGCTCCAGCGCGTGTCGCGCATCAACCCTTGATGGCTTCGATGCGGAAGTCGCGCTTCATGTTGAATTGCGTGCCCGCGCCGAACCACTTATCGAACAGCTTGGTGGCCTGGCCCGAGGCTTCCATGCCGTCCAGCACCTTGTTCACCTGGTTCAACATGGCGGTGTCGCCCTTGCGCACGCCCATGCCCCACGGTTCAACAAACAGTGCCGGCTGCAGAATCTTCACCGGTACCGCGCTGCCGGCGGCCTGCTGCTGAAGCTTCACCAGCATCATTTCCGACGCCACAAAGCCGCTGACCTTGCCCTGTTGCAGCGCCAGGAACGCGCCGCTGGGGTCTTTGAAAGTCACCGTATCCACATTCGGGATGTTCTTGCGCGCGCCCTGCTCCGAGGACGATCCGCGCACGGCGCTGACGCGCTTGCCCGCCAGGTCGGCAGGCGCCTTCAGGTCTTTCTCGGAATCGCGCGCCAGGATTTTTTGCAGGCTCACGAAATGCTGGTGCGAATAGTCGATCTGCTTCGCGCGGTCCGGGCTCCAGCCCAGGTTGGCGGCCACCAGGTCAACGCGGCCGGCGATCAGCTCGGGGATGCGGGCTTCGACGGCGATCAGCTTCAGTTCCAGCGGCACGCCCAGGCTGTCGGCCACGGCCTGGCACATATCGACTTCGTAGCCGACCACCGCGCGGGTCTTCGGGTCCTGGAAGCTGAAGGGCTCGGCCGTGCCCATGGTGCCGCAGATGAATTTGCCGCGCGCCTTGATGTCTTGCACGGTGTCCGCGTGTGCGGCAGGCGCCAGCGTGGCGGCCAGGCCAACAGCGGCAACGAAGGAAGCAATGGTGGTCTTCATGGTAATTCCCCTTGAATATAGGTATGGGTACTGCCAGGTATGCGTACTGCCAACAAAAACGGCGTTCAGTAAAAAACCGCGATCAACGCAGCGCCGCGCAGGCGCTGTCGATACGGCGGCATCCTTCTTCGATGTTCTCCATCGACGTGGCGAAGCTCAACCGCAAGTAGGGCGACAAGCCATAGGCCGCGCCATCCAGCACGGCCACACCGGCCTCGTCCAACAGGTACATCACCACGTCCAGATCGGTTTCCAGCACGCGGCCGGCCGGCGTGCGCTTGCCCAGCAGGCCTTCGACCGACGGATAAACATAGAACGCGCCCCGCGGCTGGGGGCAGCGGATGCCCGGCACCGCGTTCAGCAAGGCCACGATGCGATCCCGGCGCCCATGGAACACGGCGGCGGCGTCGCTGACGCAGCGCTGGTCGGCGGTCAAGGCCACGCGCGCGGCCGACTGGCTGATGGCGCTGACGCAACTGGTGCTTTGTGAAATCAGCGTGGCCATGGCCTTGATCAGCGGCTTGGGGCCGCCCGCGTAACCCAGACGCCAGCCGGTCATGGCGTAGGCCTTGGACACGCCGTTGATCGTCAGCGTGCGGCCCGCCAGCGCCGGCACCACCGAGGCGGGCGATGCGTGGCGCGCATCGCCGTAGGCCAGGTGTTCATAGATTTCGTCGGTCATCAACCACACGTGGGGATGGCGCGCCAGCACCTCGCCCAAGGCGCGCAGTTCGTCCGCGCCGTACATCGCGCCGGTGGGATTGCTGGGCGTATTCAGCAGCACCCATTTCGTGCGCGGCGTGATGGCTTGTTCCAGCGCTTGCGGCGTCAGCTTGAAGCCATCGGCTTCGGGGCAGGCCAGCACCACGGGCGTGCCATCGTTGACCAGCACCATGTCCGGGTACGACACCCAGTACGGCGCGGGAATGATGACTTCGTCGCCGGCTTGCACGGTGGCGGCCAGCGCCGTGAAGATCAATTGCTTGGCGCCCACGCCGACGATCAGCTCGTCCAGCCCGTAGTCCAGGCCGTTTTCACGCTGGAACTTGGTGCGCACCGCTTCCAACAACGGCTTGGCGCCAGCGGACGCGGTGTAGCGGATGTCGCCGCTGTTCAGCGCGTCGATGCCCGCCTGCACAATGTGCGCGGGCGTGGGCAGGTCGGGTTCGCCCACGGTGAAGTCGATGATGTCGCGGCCTTCCGCGCGCAACTGGTCCACGCGCGTCTTGGCGGCCATGCTGGGCGACGGCTTGATCGCGCGGGCGCGTTCGGCCAGGAAGGTGGTGTCGGCTGCGTTCATGCCAGCCCCTTGGCGGCAAAGGCGGCCTGCATCCAGCTTTGCGTCTTATCGCCCTTGGCGATCTCGGCCATGATGCGTTCTTCCTTGGCCGCATGCGCGTGCGCGGCGGCAATCAGGCTTTCCGCGTCGGAGGCGGCAAAGCAGACCAGGCCGTCTTCGTCGCCCACGATGATGTCGCCGGGGTTGACCACCTGTCCGCCGATCGACACGGGCACGTTGACCTCGCCCGGGCCGTCCTTGTAGGGGCCGCGATGAATGTGGCCGCGCGCATAACAAGGGAAGCTGTCCGCTTCAAACGCGGCCACGTCGCGGATCGCGCCGTCCACCACCACGCCCGCGCAGCCATGCACTTGCAGGTAGCGCTTCATGATTTCGCCAAGCACGGCGTTGGACAGGTCGCCGCCCGCGTCCACCACCAGCACGTGGCCGGGCTGGATTTGCATCATGGCCTTGTAGATCATCAGGTTGTCGCCCGGTCGCGTCTTGACCGTCAGCGCGGTGCCCACCAGCTTGCCGCTGCCGTTGTAGCGGTGCAGGCCCGAGATGCCCTCGCGGCGTGCCAGGTTGTCGCTAAGGTGGGGCGTGACGATGCCGGCAAGTGCTTCAAGAATGGCGGCGGGAGCAACGGGGGAAGCCGGCAATTGGCGGGCGCCGGTAAGGATATTGGCCATGACGATCTGCAGTTCCTGGGTCGGTAGCCGCCGGCAACCTTGGGAAAATTTCAGGATGCAGGCCAGCCGGGTGAACAATCAGATGGCATGTTGCGAGCTTTTCGTTTTCAGAAAAAGGGATTAAATTTCCACGAACATCATCAATTTTTGGAATATAGGGGTTAGCCCTAGGCGGAAATTTCGGAATGAACATCACCACCACGCGACGCCCGGCATGCTGACTTTCAAGCAGATCGAGGCCCTGTACTGGACCGTCCGGCTGGGCACGTTTTCCGCATCGGCGCAGAAGCTGCACACGACCCAATCAGCCATCACCAAGCGCATTCAGGAGCTAGAGGCGGACTTCAATGTGGCGCTATTTGACCGCTCGGGCCATCGCGCCGAACTGACCGCGCGGGGTCACGAGGTCTATGCGCTTGCCGAAGACATGCTGGGCCATCGCGACCGCTTGCTGGTGCGGCTGAAAGGCCAGCACACGCTGACCGGCACGTTCCGTTTCGGCATTACCGAGATCACGGCCATGACGTGGCTGCCCGCCTTGATCCGCCTGCTGCGCGCGCACTATCCGCGCATCACGCTGGAACCGCACATCGACCTGGGCGCGGACCTGCTCAAGCGCTTGCAGGCGGGGCAGTTGGACATGGCGTTCCTGCACGGGGAATTCGCGGAACCGAACCTGCAAGTCGTGGCGCTGCAACGCTTGGAATTCGCATGGATGGGCAGCCCTGACCTGATCGACGCCAGCCGCGTCTACACGCCCGCCGACATCGCGCGCCTGCCGCTCTTGCGCCAAAGCCGCGAGTCGGGCTTGAACATGATCTACGACGGGTGGCTGCGGCCTCATACACCGGACAGCAATATCTTCACGATCAACAGCCTGATCGCCATGGCGGGCTTGACCGCCGCGGGCTTCGGCGTCAGTTGCCTGCCCCGCGATTACTTCGCGGACATGGTGAGCAAGAAGCAGTTGGTGATCGCGCGCACCAGCACCGCGCCGCCGCAATCGGTCTACAGCGCCATGTTCCGCCGCGACGCGGACGTGGCGTTCTGTGAAAGCGTGGCGGAGCTGGCGGAAAGCTGCTGCGAGTTTTCCGGCGGGGTGTAGGGGGGGGCCTGCGGTTCAGGCCTACGGTTCAGGCCCGTGCTTCAGGGCCGTGCTTTACAGCGCACCAAGAATCGCGTCGCGCGCCTGATGCGACAGCTCAAGCCGGGTCGGCAGGCTGCCATCCGGATGCCTTGCCGCCAATACCGGCAGAAACACCACTTCCACGGACAAGCCCGTCGCGCCCAGCACGCGCCAAAGATTGGCCACCAGGCTTTCTTCGCCAACGAACGCCGCAAAGCCGTCGCGCTTGCCGTCGCGCAGGAAGCGCAGCGCCACGGGTTGGATTTCCACGGCCGCCGAACGCGCCGGTTCGAACAGGCTGGCGTGGAAGGGAAGCAGGTCGAAGCCTTCCGTCGTCGTGCCTTCCGGGAACAGCCCCACCGCGTCGCCCAGCTTGAAACGGGCTTGCATGGCCTCGCCCATGGCGTGCACCGCGTGGCGTTGGCCGCGTTCGATGAAGAGCGTACCCGCGCCCGCCACCAGCCAGCCGATCACGGGCCACTTACGGATCTCGCTCTTGGCCACGAAGGACGTGGGGCGCGCGGAATTCAGGACGAAGATATCGATCCAGGAGACGTGGTTGGCCACCAGCAGTACCGGACCGCTCATGCGCGGGTCGCCCTTGAAGGTCACCTTCACACCACAGGCCGCCATCAGCGCGCGCGACCACGATCGATTCAGCCAGGCCCGGCTTCGCGGGCGGATGAAGGGGTAGACCAGCCCCACGCAAAACAAGCCAAACACGATCAGAGGCAGCACCAGGGCCAGCCGTAAGACAAAGCGCAGCAGCTTCAAACTGAGGTCTCCCAGACCAGTTGGCCACCGACCACGGTGGCGCGTACCCGACCGGGCAGCATCATACCCGCGAACGGCGTATGGGGGCTGCGGCTTTGCAGCGCCGTGGGCGTCACCAGCCATTCGGCGTCCAGGTCCACCAGGCAGGCGTCCGCGGGCGCGCCCACGCCCAACTGGCCGGCCTGCGCGGCGGGGTTGCTAGTGCCACTGCTGATGCCGCTGCTAATGCCACTGAGTATCGCGCCCGGCCCCGACGTGACCCGCGCCAGCGCGTCGGCCAGCGGCACGCGATGGTCGCGCGCCCATTTCAAGGTCAGCGACAGCAGCAGTTCCAAGGCCGTGGCGCCGGGGGTGGACATGGGAAACGGCGCCGCCTTGCCGTGCTTGTCCACGGGCGTGTGATCCGAGCACAGCGCCTGGACCAGCCCTTCGGCCAGCGCCGCCTGGATGGCGTCGCGGTCGCGCTGGCCGCGCAGCGGCGGCTGCAGGTGGAAGTGCGTGTCGAAGAAACCGATATCGACATCGGTCAGGTGCAGGTTGTGGGCCGACACGTCCGCCGTCACCGCCAGGCCCTCGCGGCGGGCGGCGCGCAGCAGCGCCAGCCCGGGCGCGGTGGACAGGCGGGTCAGGTGTACGCGGGCGCCGGTGGCGCGTTGCAGTTCGAAGATGGTGTTCAGGGCGACCGTCTCGGCTTGCGGCGGCAGGCCTTCCAGGCCCAGGCGTTCGGCATACGCGCCGCTGGCGGCAACCGCGCCCTGGGCCAGCCAGGGGTCTTGCGGACGCAGCCACAGCGTGTAGCCCAGCCCGCTGGCATAACGCATCGCGCCCCACAGCACGCGCGTGTCCGCGATGCCGTGCTCGCCTTGCGCATAGGCCAGGCAGCCCGCTTGCGCGAGCAGGCCCATTTCCGTCAGCGTCTCGCCCGCCAGGCCCACCGTCATCGCGCCCAGCGGATGAATGCGGGGCTGGCCGGCTTCCATCTGGCGCATCAAGGTATCGACCTTGCCGGGCTCGTCCAGCGCGTCATCCGACGCGGCATCTGGCGGCATCACCAGCCGCGTCACGCCGCCGGCCAACGCCGCGCGCAGCTCGGCGGGCGCGAACGCCAGGCCCGTCGCGCGGCCAGGTTGCGCAACGCGCGCCGACAGGTCCACCAGGCCGGGCAATACCGCCAGGCCGGTTGCGTCCAGCACGCGATCGGCCTGAAAGCCGTCCAGCGCGGCACCGGCCGCAACCACGGCCACTACCTGGCCCTCGGCCAGGTAAAGATCATGCGGCCCGTCCACCCCATTGGCGGGATCGATCAAGCGGCCATTGGCGATGTGCAGCCTCATGGCGTGTCTCCGGCCAGCACGCTCAAGGCGGCCAGGCGCAGGTGTTGTTCCAGGTCGGCCAATTGCGCCTGCATGGGCGGCAGGGCGGCGGCCACGTCGCCATCGACTTCCACGCCCGGGGTCAGCGTGCCGCCAGGCAAGAGCAGTGCATCCGGCTTGGCGCCGGCCAGCGCGGCGGGGGTCAGGCCATAGGCATGGGCGTATTCACGCGCGGACGGCAGCAGCGCGCCGCTGATGCGTTCCACCTGCAAGGGCAGCACGATGATGACGTCGGCATCTTGCAGCCCTTCGCGCAGGGTCGCGCATTCGCGCACGCCCAACTGCGGCAAGCCTTGCGGCAGCAACGTGCGAGGCGCAACGGCGCGTACCTCGGGCACGCCCAAGGTCGTCATGGCGTGGATGACCGAGCGCGCCACGCGCGAATGCCGGATATCGCCCACCACGGTCACGGCCAGGTTCGTCAGGTCTTGCTTGGCGTGCAGCATCGCCAGCACCAGCGCCAGCGCCGGCAAGGGGTCTGCGTGGCACCCATCACCGGCGTTGATGACGCGCAGGCCCGGCGCGGCGTGCGCGGCGGCGCAATGGGCGGCGCCGCTGGCCGCGTGGCGCAGGACCAGCACGCCGGGTTGCAAGCGCGCCACCGTCTCGGCCAGCGCGTCGCCAACAGGCGGGTGGGCGGCAGGCAGAGCCGACGCGGCATGCACATCGGGCGCGTGTTGTGGGCTTTGTGCGTGTTGTACGTGTTGCTCGCTCTGCGCGTCCAGCACCACGGGCAAGAGCGACAACCGGGTTGCCAGCGCGGCATAGGCGTCGCGGTCGGCGAGTTCATCGCCAAGGGAAAGGAAAACAGGGCATGGCGCGGCGTGCGCGCGGGGCGTCGGGGCAACCAGGGAACCGGCGTCGCCCGCGGCCGCATAGGCACGCGCGGCGTCCAGCAAGCGCTCGACGTGGCGCTTGGGCAGCCCTTCCGTTGTCAGCAGATGAATGAGTTCGCCGCGGCGATCAAGTTGCGGATTGAGCATAGAAAAGGCCGGGCCACGCGCGTTACGCCGCAGGCAGGGAGTCGAGATATCGTTGCAGGATAACAGCCGCCGCCATCGCGTCATCGGCGGCGTGCGTGCCCAAGAGGCGTTGCGCTTCCATGCTGGAACCGCGCTCGTCCACCAGCTCGACCGCGATGCCGAAACGGCCATGCAATTGATTGGCGAAACGCCGGCAGCGCGCGGTGGCGGGCTGTTCGCCGCCATCGGCATCCAGCGCCAGCCCCACCACCACGCGATGGGGCTGCC
>RCUJ01001372.1_pt1 | contig 13120 bp, 10 predicted proteins | sample 2166321 | NCBI WGS metagenome assembly RCUJ01 (sample SAMN09932808, study PRJNA488358) | compost metagenome | feature: garden; material: soil; isolation source: compost soil in an enriched community after 118 h of incubation | place: Germany: Experimental Botanical Garden Goettingen | collected... | reverse complement strand
GCGCAATTGCTGGCCAGCGATATCCCGGACGGCTCCATCGTCAACCTGGGCATCGGCATGCCCACGCTGGTGGGCGATTACCTGCCGCCCGACAAAGACATCCTGCTGCACAGCGAAAACGGCATCCTGGGCATGGGCCCCGCCGCCAGCGGCAAGGACGTGGACCCGGACCTCATCAATGCCAGCCGGCAGCCCATTACCTTGCTGGGCGGCGCGTCCATCACCGAACACACGGTGTCGTTCGCGATGATGCGCGGCGGCCATCTGGACTACGCCGTGCTGGGCGCGTTCCAGGTGTCGGAAAACGGCGACCTGGCCAACTGGAAGACGGACGCGGCCGACGCCATACCCGCCGTGGGCGGGGCGATGGACCTGGCCGTGGGCGCCAAGCAGGTGCTGGTCACCATGGAGCATCGCGGCCGCGACGGCGCGCCGAAGGTGCTGCGCCAATGCACGTATCCGCTGACCGGCAAGGGCGTGGTGACGCGCATCTACACCGACCTGGCGGTGATCGACGTAACGCCGGATGGGCTGGCCGTCTACGCCATGGTCGCCGGCGTCGACGCCGCCTTCCTGCGTTCCGTTACCGATGCACCCCTGACTTTCCCGGCGACGCCACGCGCGATCGTCCTGGACCCGGCCGGCGCGCCGCGCTACGCCTGATTGTTAGCGCCCGGCCCGGGCCAAGGAGACCGTTGATGATCCGTTCCCTGTTCGCCGTAGCCTCGCTCTGCCTGGCGTCATTGGGCGCCGCGCAAGCCGCGCCCACGTATCCCGACAAGCCCGTCACCTTGCTGATTCCGTACCCGCCCGGCGGCAGCGCCGACATGCTGGCGCGCCCCTTGGGGGCGGAACTGCAAAAGAAATGGGGCCAGCCCGTGGTGCTGGAATACAAGCCCGGCGCGGGCGGGGCGATCGCCTCGGCGCAACTGGCCCGCGCCAAGCCCGATGGCTACACCCTGCTGATGGTGTTGGCCGCGCACGCCATCAACCCCAGCCTATATCCGTCTCTACCCTACGACACACGGAAGGACTTTGCGCCGGTCTCGCTGGTGGCCACCTTGCCGATGCTGGTGGCAGCACCGCTGAGCACGCCGGCCAATAACATTGCCGAGCTGATCGCCTACGGCAAGAGCCATCCCGGCAAGCTCAGCTTTGCGTCGGCCGGCAATGGCAACACCAGCCATCTGGCTGCCGAGATGTTCAAGAGCCAGACGGGCGCCGACATGATGCATGTGCCCTACAAAGGCAGCGGCCCGGCCGTGGTGGCGCTGTTGGGCGGCGAGGTCTCGTTGATGTTTGACAGCATTTCCACGTCGTTGCCGCAGGTGCAGGCCGGCAAGTTGAAGGCGCTTGCGGTGACGGGCGAGCGTCGTTCACCCCTGCTGCCCGATGTGCCGACCGTGGCCGAGACCGTGCCCGGTTTCGTGGTGAACGGCTGGTACGGCGTGCTGGCGCCCGCGGGCACCCCGCCCGCCGTGGTCAACGCCCTAAGCCGCGCCATCGCCGACGCCGTGGCCGTGCCCGCCTTGAAGCAGCAACTGATGGGCTTTGGCTATGAAACCGTCGGGTCCACGCCGGAAGCCTTCGCCAGCCATATCGATCGCGAACTGGATACGTGGAAGCAGGCGGTCGAGCAGTCGGGCGCCAAAGTGAATTGACGTCTGTCGTTCACCAGCAGGATATGTGGCGCGGCAGCATCATTACTTTCCCTGCGCGTTTCCTTTGAGAACTTTCTCGTATTTCCTGCCAAGCGAAATCGAAACAATGACTGCCATCCCCCATTTGGGGAAACAGGCATTCGGAGATTTTGGTGAATAAGAAGATTGTTGCGGCAAGTCTGGCCTTCTCGTCCTTGCTGTTGTGCGGCAGCGCGATGGCAGCGGATGTGAAGTTGGTGTTCACGGGCAAGGTGTCTCCGTCCACCTGCAAAATCACGGGTCTGGGCGAAGACGGCGTCATTCAGAAGACTCTCAACACCGTCAGCGTCGGCGCGTTGGCCAAGCAAAATGATGTGGCTGGCCGCGAGCTGGTCGCGTTGGACCTGACAGGCTGCTCGGGCAGCAAGGTCACCACGCGCTTTAACAGCGGTCCGGGCGTCGATCCCTTCACGGGCGCCTTGATCACCACGGCAACGTCAATCAACGGCGAGACGCCGTCAAACGCACAAGTCCAGCTGCTGAACAGCAAATACCAGCCCATCCATCTGTCCGACAACTCTGGCACTGAAACCGTCAGCATCGAGGGCAATGCCGCGAAGATTGAGTTCTACGCGCAGTACCTGGCGGCCACCGCCAACACCACGCCCGGCCCGGTCCAGACCGAAGTCCTGCTGGACCTGATCTACGAATGAAGCCGATCCCCCTTGAGCGCATGCTCGGGGGGCTTTCGGACCACGCAAGCCGGGCCACGCTTCGCCGTTTCTGCGCGTTGCTGTGCCTGGCATGTGCGACTCTGCTGCCCCCTGCCGCCCAATCCAATGTGGTGATCGGTGGCACGCGCATCATCTACCCCGCCGAAGAACGCGAAGTCACATTGCGCCTGACCAATGACGGTGGCAAGCCGGCGCTGGTGCAGGCCTGGATAGACGACGGCGACCTGGATTCAAACCCCGACGAAACCGACGTGCCCTTCGTGATCACGCCGCCGCTGGCGCGTGTCAATCCGCGCACGGGGCAGACGCTGCGCATTGCCTATATTCCCCAACCTGGCGTTGCGACGGATCGAGAATCCGTGTTCTGGTTGAATGTGCTGGACGTCCCGCCGCTGCCCGCAGCGCAGGTTGCGAACCACATGCAATTGGCTTTCCGCAGCCGCATCAAATTGTTCTTCCGCCCCGCCGGCCTGTCCGGCTCACCCCGCCAGGCCGCCGAGCGCCTGAATTGGCGCCTGGTGGCCACCAGCAAGGGCGCGGCGCTGCAAGTGCGCAATGACAGCGCATTCCATGTATCGCTGACCGCTGTGACCGTGCAGCTTGGCAATGGACGTGACGTTACCGTGCCCGCTCAAATGTTGTCGCCCCGATCCGTGACGGATCTGGGTCTTGGAAAATTGTCGAATGCGGCGGGCGCCAAGGGCGCCGTGGCGTTTGAATGGATCAATGACTATGGCGCCGCCGAGCGGCGCGAAAGTCCGCTTGAGCCGTAGGCCGCGCCGTGTATCGTCACGTACGGCTGAGCAGCGCATTCCTGCTTTTTTCCGGTTTGCTCAGCGCCACGCTCCAGGCCCAGGAACCCGTTGAGTTCAATCCTGCGTTCTTTGGTGGACGCAACGGGAAAGCGGTCGATTTGTCGCGCTTTCAAGGCGGCAATGCGCTGACTCCCGGGGTCCATCAACTGGACCTGTATCTGAACGGCAACCACGTCGGGCGGCAGCAGGTCCGGGTGCGCGTGGCTGATACCGCCACCCCGTCGGCCGCGACGTTGGCCACCACCGCGGCGCATGCCGACGCCCAACCCTGCCTGCCCATGAAGGTGTATGAGCGGATCGGCGTCAACATCCCGCTGCTGAACGCGGAGCAGGCCGTGCCGGTGTCCGACGAGCTATGCGTAGGGCTGGAGGGCCTGCCGCCTTCCAGCCGCTTTGATGTGGATATGTCAGAGCTGCGCGCCGACCTTTCCATTCCGCAGATCTATATCAAGTCCACGGTGCGCGGCTATGTGCCGCCCGAAGAGTGGGACTCGGGCATCGACGCCGGTTTTCTGGGGTATGGCATCAACCTGTCGTCCAACCGCTTTGGCAACCGCACCGAGCGCCAGTTCTTCAGCAGTACAAACGCGGGCCTGAATCTGGGCGACTGGCGCTTTCGGCACAACGGGTCGTTCAGCTATACCGATCGGCCGGACGCTATCCAGCGCAGTCGCTATCAGGCGTTAAGCAGCTATGCGCAGCGTGACGTGACCGCGGCCAGCGCCCAGTTGACGCTGGGGCAGTTCTACACGCCCGGCAATCTCTTTGATAGCATGCCGTACACGGGCGTCCAACTCAGCAGCGACGAACGCATGTTGCCGGACTCGATGCGCGGCTTTGCGCCGGTGGTGCGTGGCGTGGCGGATACAACGGCCAAGGTCAGCGTGCGCCAGGGCACCAACCTGTTGTATGAAACGACCGTGTCGCCCGGGCCTTTTGCCATCGATGATCTTTACAACACCGGTTACGCCGGGGATCTTGACGTGACCATCACCGAAGCGGACGGGCGAACCAAACAGTTTGTGGTGCCCTATGCGTCGGTGGCTCAGTTGTTGCGCCCGGGTAGTTCGCGTTTCAGCGTGACGGGCGGACGGTATCGCGATGACACCCTGGATGCACCGCCCGCGTTCTTGCAGGGAACTTATCAGCGCGGGCTGTCCGATACGGTGACGGGCTACGGAGGCGCCATCGCGGCGCAGCAGTATCGGGCGATTCAGGGCGGCGTCGCGTTGAGTACGCCGCTGGGCGCATTGGCGGCCGACCTGACGCAGTCGCACGCCACAACGAAATCAACGCGCAGCCCAGCTAGCGGGCGCAGTGTGCGGCTGAGCTATAGCAAGCTGCTGGAGCCTACATCGACGAACTTCAGCGTGGTGGCGTATCGGTTTTCCAGCGAGGGCTATCTGAGCCTTGGTGAATTTGCACGCCTGCGCGAATCGCGCGGCGCGGTGGCATATGGCGGCAAGGAGCGCAGCCGCCTCCAATTCAACGTCAGCCAACCCCTGGGCGAAGGCTACGGGCACGTGACGCTGTCCGGGGTGGCGCAGAACTACTGGAACCGCAACCAGAGACGCGATACCAGCTACTACGCCAGCTACTCCAACGGCTACGCTTGGGGCAGCGTCAATATCAGCGTATCGCGCACGCGGGACCAGGGCGGCCGCTTCGGCAACCAGTATCTGCTTAGCCTCAACCTGCCATTGGGGCGTGGGCCGAACTCGGCGTATCTCAGTACATCGTTGAACCTTGAAGGCAACGGCAAGCGCAGCACCAACGCGTCGGTCAGCGGATCCGCCGGGGATACCGGGCAGTTCGGCTACAACGTGTACGGAACGTATAACCGCACCGACGGCCAAGGCAGCCGCAACCAGGGCGGCAGCTTGCGCTATGACACGGCACACGCGAACTACACCTTGTCGGGCAGCGGCGGCAGCGGCTATCGCCAGTTCGGCGCAGGCATGCGCGGCACCTTGATCGCCCACGCGGGAGGCATCAACGCGACCCAGGCGCAGGGTGAAACGATGGCGGTGCTTGAAGCGCCCGATGCGTACGGCGCGGGAATCGTGTCGGGTTCGCGCGGGCGGATCGGCAGTAATGGTTATGGCGTCATGGCGGGCCTGATGCCGTACCGCCGCAACGAAGTCGGGTTGGATCCCAAGGGCACGTCACGTGATGTCGAACTGGAAATCACGTCGCAGCAGGTTGCCCCGCGCGCGGGGGCGGTCGTGTTGTTGCGTTACCCCACCGTGGCGGGTCGGCCGATCTTGTTGAAACTGGTGCGTGACCACGGTGCAACCATACCCATGGGCGCGGAAGTCATCATCCCGGGTATCGACGCCGTCACGCTGGTGGGCCAGGGCGGCCGGGCCTTTGTGCGCGGCTTGCAGGGGCACGGGCAGTTGGCGGTCAAGTGGGGAGAAGGCGCCGACCAGCAATGCCAGGCCATCTATCAGGTGGACGAGCAGGCGGCGTCCGAAGACGCGCATTACTACCCGCAGTTGGAGTTGTCGTGCACGTCCGTCCAGCAATTTTCCCCACAGGATTCGGCATCATGAAAATAACGTTGCGACTGGCGGCCTTTGGCTTCGCCCTGCTGATGTCGGCGGGACGCCCGGTTTGGGCGAAATGTACCGGACTGTCCCTGACGACGACCATTACCGCGCAGCACTTGAAAGAAATGAAGCCACCGCGCGACGCGGCGATAGGCAGCACGATCTACAAGAAAACGATCAACGAGGGGATTGCCTATCTCGAGTGCAACACCGTCGGCGAGCGGTTCGAATATGGTTTGCAGGCGGGTGCGAAAGCGGTGCCGGGTTACAAAAACGTGTATGAGAGTGGCATTCCGGGCATAGGCATGCGCATATTCTGGACGCACGAAGGTGGGGTGTATATGAACTACCCCAGATATGGTTTTAAGCTTGGAAACTACAAGTATTACCCGCCGCAGCATTTCGAGTTCGAACTCATCAAGATCGGCCCCATCAAATCCGGCGTGTCCTTCGCGCATCGCGCTGACGTTTATTACGGCGCGCTGCGCAGCAATATGGTGCTCTTCAGCAACGTGGCTTACGAGGCCAACAGCAGCGGCTGTACGGTGGTCGACGGGCAATTGATAGAGGTAGAACTTCTTACGATCAACAACCGTCACCTGGGTCATCGCGGCGCCACGGCCGCGGACAAGGCGTTTGCCATCAAGCTGGACTGCGATCAAGGCGTCAAGGTGGCCTATCGGATTGATGCGGACGGCACGCCGGAACACGTCATCAAGAACGCCCAAGGGGGCGATATGGCGCGGGGCGTCGGCGTGCAATTGCTGCAGGGCGATCTCGGCAGCAATGTCGTCCAACCGCTTGCGACCCGTACTGAATTCACAACCACCGTGACGACGGTCGATAAGGAAAGGCTGACCATCCCGCTGGTAGCGCGCTACTACCAGACCGATGACACGCTGGTGGCGGGAAAAATCAATGCCACGGCCACCGTGACGCTGTTCTACGAATAGGGATCAGTGATTGGGGCGGGCGCGGGTAAAGCGGCCCGTCCGTTTTCCTACACCGTCAACACGCAGTCCAGCGCTTCGGGCGCATTCAGCTTGACGCGGAACGCGCGCAGCTCGTCGCGCCGGAACACGTGCACCGTCACGCGGTCGCCGGGCAGATACTGCGACAGCAGCATATCCAGGCCTGCCGGCGATTCCACGCGCAGCCCGTCCAGCGCCACCAGCACATCGCCCGCCGACAACCCACCCTTGTGGCCCGCGCCGCCTTCCAGCACCGTGGCGAGCGTCACCGTGTCACCCTGCTTGCGGGGGCGAACATCCAGAGTCGGAATGTTCATCGCCGTCTTCCATTGCAGCGTGATGCCTTGATCGGCCAGCAGTTCAGCCAAGGGCACATCCGCCGTGCCATAGGCATGGCGTGCAATGAAGCGGCGGGTGTCGACGCCGGTCGCCTCCCGGATCAGGCCGGGCAGCGCGTCTTCGGGCAGACCTTGCGGCTTGCCTTGATAAAAGTCGCGACCGTAGCGGTCCCACAGCAGGCGCATCACGTCGTCCAGCGAATGCGCGTTGGCGCTTTCGCGGCGGATCAACAAGTCCAGCCCCAATGCCACCAGCGCGCCCTTGGTGTAATAGCTGACCAGCGCGTTCGGCGAATTTTCGTCTTGCTTGTAATAGCGGGTCCAGGCGTCGAACGAGCTTTCCGCCACCGACTGCTTGGCGCGGCCCGGGGTGCGGGCCACGCTGGTGATGGTCTTGGCCAGCAGACGCAGATACTCCGTTTGCGTGATGACGCCCGAGCGCAGCAGCAGCAAATCGTCGTAGTAGGACGTGAAGCCTTCGAACACCCACAACAGGCGGGTCAGGTCGGGTTGCTCCAGGTGGTAAGGCGCAAAGGCCTGCGGCTTGATGCGCTTGACGTTCCAGGTGTGGAAGTACTCATGGCTGACCAGGCCGAGAAACCCGCGATAGCCTTCGCCCTGGCCTTGCTGGCCCAGCACGGGCAGGTCCTTGCGCGCCGTCATCAGCGCGGTGCTGGCGCGATGCTCCAGGCCGCCGTAGCCGTCGCCCGTGATCATCGTCATGAACACGTAGCGGTTGGAACTGTCCAGGAAGGGCGCGCGCTTGGTGCGCGGTTCGAAGAATTCAATCTGCGTGTCGCAAATTTTCTTCACGTCGGTCGCGATGCGCGCCAGGTCCAGATTGGGGGCAACGCCCGTGAAGACCAGTTCGTGCTCGGCGCCGTGGGAGGTAAAGCGGGCAACCTGCGGCGTGCCCATTTCCACCGGATGGTCGATCAGCGCGTCGTAGTCGGGCGCCTGATACAGGCCGAAGCCGTGGCGGCGTGCCGCGCCGCGCTGGCCGGCGGCTTCGGGCAGGCTGGTGTACACCTTCCAGCCGTCGATGCCGCGCGGGGGCGCCAGGTCCACCAGGCAGGGCAGGTGATCTTGCCCATGCACACGCAGAAACACGCTGGTGCCGTTGAAGAAGCCGTGGGTTTCGTCCAGGTGCGCGCCGCGCACCGATAAGTCCCAGGCGTACACCACGTACTCCACCCGCAGCGGGCCGTCGGTGGGGGCGACCTGCCAGGTGTGGTTGTCGATCTTGTCGACAATCACGCGGCGCGATCCCACGTGAGCCGTTACGGATTCAATCTGGCGCGAGAAGTCGCGGATCAGGTAGCTGCCCGGAATCCAGGCTGGCAGAGACAAGCGCTGGCCGTCGGGCGAGGGCGCGTCGATCGTTAGGGTTATCCGGTAGCGGTGTCCGGCCGGGTCATGGGGCGTCAGGCGGTAAAGTACGGGACAAGCGTTGTCTTTTTTCATGCTCGTATCTTATTTCATACTTCCTACTGGAGACATTCAATGAGCGAGTCGTTTGTACTGGTCGAAACCCGGGGCCGCGTCGGTCTGCTGACGCTGAACCGCCCCAAGGCGCTCAACGCGCTGAACGATCAACTGATGGATGAGCTCGGCGCGGCGCTGCTGGCTTTCGAAGCGAACGCCGACATCGGCTGCGTGGTCATTACCGGCAGCGAAAAGGCCTTCGCCGCGGGCGCCGACATCGGCGCCATGAAAGACTGGTCGTACATGGACGTGTACGGCAGCGAATACATCACCCGCAACTGGGAAACGCTCAAGCGCATCCGCAAGCCCGTGATCGCCGCGGTTGCCGGCTACGCGCTGGGCGGCGGCTGCGAACTGGCCATGATGTGCGACATCATCATCGCCGCCGACACCGCCAAGTTCGGCCAGCCCGAAATCAAGCTGGGCGTGATTCCCGGCGCGGGCGGCACGCAGCGCCTGCCGCGCGCCGTGGGCAAGGCCAAGGCCATGGACATGGCCCTGACCGCCCGCATGATGGGCGCCGAGGAAGCCGAACGCGCCGGTCTGGTGTCGCGCGTGGTCGCCGCCGACAAGCTGATGGAAGAAGCGCTGGACGCCGCGACCGTCATCGCGTCGATGTCGCTGCCGTCCGTCATGATGGCCAAGGAATGCGTGAACCGCGCGTTCGAAGGGTCCTTGAACGAAGGCCTGTTGTTCGAGCGCCGGGTGTTCCATTCCCTGTTCGCCACCGAAGACCAGAAGGAAGGCATGGCCGCGTTCACCGAAAAGCGCAAACCGGACTTTAAACACCGTTAAGGCTTGTTACTGCCGCAAAACGCTTGCGGATCTGTCGCAGAAAGCCCAGCGCGCCGACTCCGGCGCGCTTTTTCATGGGCGCAAGGGTGTTGCACGGCCGTTGCGCCTTGAAACGTCTGGGCAGCACCTTGTTGCAGGCTTCTTCCCTATGCTGGTTAAGCGTCATCAAGAGGTGCCGCGCCAGAGCGGCTTGCCCCACTGGCAAGTCCCGCGCGGCGGCTCGCTAGCAAACAAAATCAAGAAGGAGCCTTGCATGCGTACATTTATTGCTCGCCGCCGGTGGTCAACCGCGGTACTTGCCGGCGCGTTGAGCGCCTGCGCCATGACCGCCACCCAGGCTCAAGCGCCGCAGTCCACACTGCGACTGGTGTCGGAAACGCCGTACCCGGCGTCTTCCGCGCCCGCCCCGCAAATGAGCGAACAGGAACTGCGCGACACGGCGATCGACGCCTACGTCTACGCCTACCCGATGGTGCTGATGGAACTGGCGCGCCGCAAGGCCACCGCCGTGCAGACGCCCCTGGATGGCCGCGCGCCGGTCAACCAGTTCGGCCACAAGACCGCTTTCCCGGATCCGCGCGCCGCCGACACCCCGTGGCCCAGCGCCGACGCGCTGTACTCCAGCCTGTGGTTCGACGTGTCGCAGGCACCCTTGATCGTGAACCTGCCTGATACCGGCGGCCGCTACTCGGTGCTGTCGGCGCTGGATATGTGGAGCGACGTGTTCGCCTCGCGCGGCACGCGCACCAACGGATCCGGCGCGCAGTCGTTCGCCATCGTCGGCCCCAACTGGCAGGGCAGCGTGCCCGCGGGTGTCGACGTCATCCACAGCCCCACCTCGACGGGTTGGCTGATCGGCTGGACGCAGGCCAAGGGCCCGCAGGACTATGCCGCCGTCAATCAGATCCAGGCAGGCATGACGGCATCGCCGATGATGGCGCCGATGGCCGCGACCCCGTCATCGCGCAACCGCAACGCCGGCAACGTCTATCCGCAAACCGGCTCGCGCGTGGGTTCGGCCCCCATCGGCAGCGGCTTGCCCATGCCGATGCCGGTGACGGTGCCCGACGGCACGCCCGCCGAACAAGCGGCCAGCATGGACGCGGCCTCGTTCTTCACGCTGTTCTTCGACGTGATGCGCAACAACCCGCCGCACGCCAATGACACGCCGATTCTCGACCGCATGCGCCGCATCGGCCTGGATAGCCGTCAGCCGTTCTCGTACGGGCGCCTGAGCCCGGCCGTGCAACAGGCGCTGGCCGACGCGCAGCCGATGGCGGGCCGTCGCATCGCGGATGGGGTGTCGCGCCTGGGCACGCCGATCAATAACTGGAATACCGTGCTGTCGGGCATCGGCACCTATGGCACCGACTATTCTCGCCGTGCCGCCATTGCCTACGCGGGCTTGGGCGCGCCCACGCCGGAAGATGTGCTGTACCCGGTGACCATGTCGGACTCCAAGGGTCGCCAGCTCAATTCGAACGAGGACTACGTGCTGCATTTCGACAAGGGCCAACTGCCGCCGGCCAATGCGTTCTGGTCGCTGCATGTCTATAACGACAAGCATGGCTTTGCCGACAATCCCGCCAACCGCTACGCGCTGCGCAGCACCGACGACCTGAAGTACAACGACGATGGCTCGCTGGACATCTACATCCAGCGCCGCGATCCGGGTGACCGGAAGCGTTCGAACTGGGTCAGCACGCCGGCCGCCGACGGCCCGTTCCTGTTGAGCATGCGCTTGTATTGGCCGCAGGACACGGCGCTGGACGGCCTGTGGGCGCCGCCGCCGGTCAAGGAAGACTGATCTTCGTCGTGGGTTAGCACCGCCCACCGGAACCAAAAGCGGCCCTTCATCGAAGGGCCGTTTTTTCGTGCCCAGGCCGCGCTGCGCAAGGCTTGCGCAGCCTGCGACCAGCCCCGGTTCGCGTCCCTAATTTCGATGTTTGCCGGGACGTTGCGCGCACCTTACAAACTCCCGAAAGTTCATTTGCTTGGGCAAAAAGATTCAAGCTATACTCTGCGGGTTTGACGCTTGCGGGATAAGAACACGTGGCGGCCGGGTAGGCAAAAGTAGTTGAAAGACACTACTTTTGTGCAGGCTAAGCCGGTTCTGACAGGGGCAAGAAGTAGCGGGGTGTTTGATGCATGAGCCAATGCAAAACTCGATGCAAAGCGCAATGCAAGGTGCGCAGCAACGAGGGTTGTCGGGCCAGGGCGGTAAAGAGGGTGGAGTTGGCGGTGGTGGCATCAACAGTGATGGCATCCTCGATGACGACATCAAGGTCCTGGTTCTAAGCGACGCGGATCGCGTGGCGCTGAATGCTCAGGCAAGCCGCGGTCTCCTGTTGGCACTGGCGGCGCAAGGCGCCATGGGGCTCGCAGCAGCGGTAATTGCGGGAGTTGTCGGAGGGGCGGCGGCTGGTTGGTCGGCGCTGGCGGGGGCGGGAGCGTATTTCATTCCCAATGCATTGTTTGCATTGCGCCTGGCTGTCAGTGTTCGGGCCGGTAAAGCCAATCCCTTTACCTTTCTCTCTGGTGAGTTGATCAAGTTGTTCGCAACCGCATTGCTGTTGTGGATGCTTTCGCGTGTGGCACAGGACAGTCTGGTTTGGCCTGCCGCATTGCTGGGTCTGATACTCACATTGAAGGGTTATCTCCTGCTATTGATGTTCCGCAAGTTGTCTTAGCGCCGAGCAGTAAGTAGCGGCAAACGTGATCGTGGAATCGTCCGGCTCGCAAGGGTTCGGGCATACAGCAAATAGGGTAGGATTCAAATGGCTGCTGCCAGCGACGTGTCGCCTCAGTCCGCGTATATTCAGCATCACTTGGTGCATCTGAACAATACCGGTGAGAAACAGAGCGCTATTGCTCAGTTCGACATCATCAATTACGACTCGTTGTTCTGGTCCGGCCTGATGGGTCTGATCGTCATTTTCTTTCTGTGGCGCGCTGCTCGCCGCGCCACCAGTGGCGTGCCGACCCGCTTCCAGGCTTTCGTGGAAATGATCGTCGACATGGTCGACGACCAGGCCAAGGGCATCGTCCACAACGCCAAAAGCCGTCTTTTCATCGCCCCGCTGGCGCTCACCGTGTTCCTCTGGATCATCCTGATGAACGCGCTGGACTTGCTGCCGGTTGACCTGCTGCCGTCCGTCTGGCGCCTGACCGGCCTGGGCGCGGAACACGGCGATCCGCTCTACTACCACCGCATTCTCCCCACCGCCGACCTGAACGTGCCGATGGGCATGTCGCTGGGCGTGCTGCTGCTGATGTTCTATTACGGCATCAAGATCAAGCACCCGGGCGGCTTCGTCAAAGAACTGTTCACCGCGCCGTTCCATGCGCATGGCCTGGGCGCCGTTGTGCTGGCCCCGTTCAACCTGCTGCTGAACCTGATCGAATACGCCGCCAAGTCCGTGTCGCTGGGCATGCGGTTGTTCGGCAACATGTTCGCCGGCGAACTGATTTTCATGCTGATCGCCCTGCTGGGTGGCGCCTGGACCGGCTTTAACGGCGCCAGCATCGGCTTGGGAATCGGCCACATCCTGGCCGGCTCCATCTGGGCGATCTTCCACATCCTGATCGTCCTTCTGCAGGCCTTCATCTTCATGATGCTGACGCTGGTTTATCTCGGCCAGGCACACGAAGGCCACTGATCCCCCGAATTTCTCGCGCTGGCCACCCGGCCAGCGTGGGATAGCAAGATTATCTTGCATTGAGCTGTACCCCTTATTTTCAATTTTTGACTTCAGATTTCTAACCAAGGAGTTGTCATGACCAACGTCGC